>Ga0307375_10004952_pt1 | contig 12595 bp, 12 predicted proteins | sample TR1MG_FD_202531 | JGI IMG/M metagenome (GOLD analysis project Ga0307375, IMG submission 202531) | Soil microbial communities from Risofladan, Vaasa, Finland - TR-1 | ecosystem: Environmental > Terrestrial > Soil > Coastal area > Acid sulfate soil | place: Finland: Risofladan, Vaasa | collected... | reverse complement strand
CAACTGGAACACTGCCGCATGCGCCGTCTTCGAAGCCTTGGCGCTCAACTTCACCAGGTCTGCGACTCCGATCGTCTGTGCCGGGTTCGTGTCTTCGTCAATCGGCACCAGCAGGAAGAAATCCGGGTTCGGAGCCACGCCCATGTGGTTGCCGTCGCTCGGCAGCAGTTCATAGCGCATCGTGTAGACGCCCGCCGGAATCTTCTGCCCGCGATAATCCTGGCCGCCGTTGGGAAACGAGAGCACTCCGGCAAACGTTCCGGGCGTCAGCGTGCCGTATAGCGCCGCGTCCGACGGATTCTTGCCGGCCGTCACGTCCTTCGCCGGCCATACCTCTGCCAGCACCTTCCCATCGTTTCCCTGGACGCTGTAGCCCTGCGCCACCACCGCCGCTTTCACCGCCGCCGGCCCCTTGTCCAGCGCGCCAATCTTGCCCACCTTTGTCGCGGCCACTGCCAACGCCGCCATCATCAATACCATGACTGCAATTCGACCTGTATTTCGCACCTTAAAACTCCCGCAAGTAGATTCCGACACACGAACATAGTCCCCACCCGCCGCCACTTGCAACATTTGCGCACCGCACACCGTTCATCGTTTAATGTTCATCCACGAACATGGAGTCCGCCTGAACATGCACTCTGGCCCCAGCGCGATACCACTCCCGGTATTGATCCTTATTCCGCTCGTTGCGTTCGCGGAGATCTTCATCATCTTCCCCGTCATCAGCCGCCTCAGCGGATGGAATACTCTCGCACAGCGCTTCCGCTATGACGGCCCATGGAACGGCCACCTCTGGAAGTACCGCTCCGCTCGCTTTCGCGCGTTTACGAATTACAATGGCTGCCTCAACGTAGGCGCGAGCGAGCACGGCCTGTACCTGAAACCAATATGGATCGTCAGCTATTGCCATCCGCCGCTGCTCATTCCCTGGCACGAAATCACCTATCGCACGCAGCATGGCTTCTTGGGAGAGGTCACCATCCTCACGCTTGGCTCGCAGGAGCAGGTTCCCTGTCGCGTTTACCGCCAGCTCGCGGTCGATCTCGCCGAGTCTGCCGCCGTACACGGCTGCCAGCAGACTTTCTAGGTTCGCGGCAAAACAAAAGGCCCGCGCTCCTCGCGCAGGCCCCCGTCTTTGTTTCGAATATTCTGTTCTTGTCTTCGTTCTTCGGTTTTTCCGATTTTCCGAATTTCCGTTTTCCCGATTTCCCGATTTCCCGATTATTCTTTCGCCGCCATCATCGGCGTTCCCGTGTTAAACGCCCCGATATATGCCGAGCGTCTGCCGCTCACCGACCAGCGGTCGCTCAGTTCCGGCCCGCTGTAGCTATCGGTCAGCGCCACGGCTGGCGTTGCATCATGGATGTTTTTCGCCAGCGGCGGATAGAAGTCGTACTCATTGCCGCAAATGCGATCCATGGCGTCAATCGGACGCGTCCCGATCGCCGCCATCGTTCCCGCCTGCATGCGCGCGTAGCCGTACATCTTGCCCCCGGCCACTTCCATGATGACCGGCTCGCGATGCACCGCCACCACGTGCGACAGCAGATTGCCCGCCTGGCTCTTCGCGAATTCGATCAGTGCCGCCTGCTGCGCCGGCGTAGCCTGGTCGTCCACCATCAGCACCGACCGGATCGGATTCGGATTTGCGTACGGATCGCCCAGCGTGGCATTGGCGCGCAGCGCCGCCGCTACCGTCAGTCCGTCCAGTTTCACGCCGTTCCATGTGCCATGCGAGACGTGCCATGACATCACGGCTTCCTTGCCCATCAGGTTCACTTCGCCATTGGCGAAGCACATGCCCGTATAGACAGCGGCCGTCCGTGTCTCCATGTAGGTTCCGCGCACTTGCGCCATGCTTGTCAGGGAAATTGCGAGAGTGCCGGCGAACGCCAGCCAGAGAAGGATTCTACGCATACCACACCTCACCCATTGGTGAGATTCTAGCGCGAAATCCAGCAGCCATGCGGCAAAAACCATCTCCAAAGCAACAAGGCGCAGCTTTCGCCGCGCCTCGTCTCATGTTTCGGTATTTCTTACACGCCTCGTCCCGAACCGTGACACTTCCGTCCCGGTTTCGAACACACGCTCGGCTCCGCGATCTTCCCATCCGGCCCAATGCATGTTTGCGTGTACAGGCACCAGAACAGCCCATCGTTCGTCGGCGGAACCGACTCGTCCCGCTCCGACAACACAAACTGTCCCTTCCAGCGAAGTCCCGTGCATAGCGACTCGCTGCTCACATCAAAGCGTTCTGCATCCGGCATGCGCATGGCTATGCTCCTTCCTTCGCGGCGTTCAGGATTGCCCGCTTCACGGCCGCCTTTGCCACCGTGATCTTATATTTGTTCTTACCCAGGTTTCTTGCGTTCTCCATCGCTGCGTGTGCCGCCGCCATCGCCGTCTCTTCCGTCACCGCCTTGCCCGTCAGGTGCAATGCGGCTTCCGGTGAAAACCATGGAACCGGCGCCACCTGTCCCAGCACGATCCGTGCGCTCTTCACCGTGGAGCCGTTCATCTCCAGCACCGCCGCGCAGCTCGCCATTGGCCAGTCGAACGCTTCTTTCTGCCGGATCTCCGCGTACCCCGCGTGCGCGGATACCGCTGGCACGAAGATATCGGTGATCATCTCGTTCGGTTTCAGCGCGTGTTCCCGTTCGCCTTCATGCATCGGAGCACGATAGAACTTCTCCAGTTCCAGTTGCCGCGCGCCTTCCGGCCCATAGAGCCGTATCCGCGCGCCGTATGCAATCAGCACCGGCGCAATCGTCGACGGGCTCACGAAGTACGACGGGCCATGGTTGCCCAGCACCGCGTGGTAGCGGTTGTCGCCCTTCAGCACCAGCGACTCGCCCTTCTCGTCCACCGGCAGCAGTCCCATTCCATTGCGGAAGTACCAGCACCGCGGACGCTGGCAGAGGTTCCCGCCCATCGTCGCCATGTTGCGGATCTGCGGACTCGCTGCCTCCCATAGTGCTTCGTGCAGTATGGGAAAGTGTTGCTTGATGAGCGCGTCGTCCGCCGCTTCGCCCATCGTCACCAGCGCGCCAATGCGCATTTCTTTTCCGTCGAAATGCACTTCGCCCAGGTTCTCGATGTGCTTCACGTTCACCAGGCGCTTCGGCGCGACCACGTCGTCCTTCATCAGCGCCAGCAGGTCGGTTCCGCCCGCCAGCACTTCGGCCTCGCTCCAGCTTTTGCCCAGCAGCCCAACCGCCTGCTTCTCTGTCTTCGGCGATGCGTATTCAAAAGGCTTCACATCGCACCTCCCGCCATGGCGTTCTGGCCGTGTTCTTCCAGTGCCGCCAGAACTCTATCCGGCGTAAATGGCATGAACGGCACGCGCACGCCGATTGCGTTTGCGATGGCGTTTGAGATTGCCGTGCCTGGCGCCGTCACCGCGCCCTCGGCAATTCCGATCACGCCCCGGTTCTCCTGCTCCTGCGTATTATGCAGATGGATCCGCAGGTCCTTGATGTCCGGCAATCCCGCCAGCCGGTAGAACTCGATATTCGGATTCAGCATCCGTCCGGTCGTCGGGTCCATCACTTTTTCTTCGTAGAGTGAGTAGCTCACCGCCATGATCATGCCGCCGAGCATCTGTGTCTCGCAGGTTTTCTTGCTCACGATCAGCCCTGCGTCCTGCACCGCCATCAGCCTCTCCACTCGCACCACACCGGTTTCCACGTCGACGCTCACTTCCGCCATCTGCACGCCGCCGATGCCGCTGTTCGTCAGGTCCGGCGGTTTCGTGCGGTCGGGATTATTTCCCCGCACCGTGATTCCCACTGGCCCCACTTTCGCGCATGCCTGCTTCCAGGTCATGGTGCGGCTGTGATCGCTCTTCACCCGCACCGTGCCTTTCACCACTTCCAGTTCTTCCGGCTGCGCCTTCAGGGATGGTGCTATTTTTGCCAGCAGCGCATCTCGCGCATCCACCGCCGCGCGATGCGTCGATGAACTCACGCCGCCCGACGTCGTTGAACCGCCCGATGCGCCCGACATCGGATACTTGTTGTCGCCGAGGAACACCTTCACGTGGTCGATCGGAATGCCCATCGCATCCGCGATCACAATGGCGATGACCGTGCGTGTTCCCGTACCCAGGTCCTGCGAGCCGATTCTCACTTCCACCCCGCCGTCCGGATGCACCGTCAGGTCGCAGTGGCTCTCGTGGCCGCGTCCGCCCCATGTGTGCAGACCCAGCCCCAGACCTCGCTTCAGCGGACCCGGAGTCTTATCTCCCCGCGGATGCCACTTCTCTTTCCATCCGATCATCTCCGCCGCGATCTTGAATTCCTCGGCGTAGGTCTTTGCCCGCGGCCCGGTCATCTCGATGTTCTTCAGGAAGAAGTCCATCGGGTCCATGCCCATCTTCGCCGCCAGGTCGTCCAGCGCACACTCCGTCAGCAGCGACGCCTGTGGATGATTCGGTGCGCGCCACGCGCGTGCGCTGCCGATATTGCAGCTCACCGCCGTATGTTGTTTCTTCTGGTTGGGAATTCTGAACAGGTACGGCAGTGGTGGCGAACCTCCACCGGTCACGCCGCCCGTTCCCCAGGAATTCGACTCCCACGCGATCAGATTGCCGTCCTTGTCGGCCGCCACCTTCACGCGTCCATAGGCCGAAGGCCGTGCTCCGGCCATTTCCTGTTCTACCTTGCGGTCCAGCATCATCTTTACGGGCGCGCCGCCGGCCATCTTTGAAAGTTCCGCCGCATGCATGCCCCACGAATCCGGCCCGAACTTGCTGCCGAATCCTCCGCCGATGTTCTGCTGCTCCACGTGAATGTCCGAAGCGCTCAGGTTCAGCATCGGCGCCATCTGCGCCGCCATGCCTGACACATTCTGCGTCGAGACATGAACCTTCATGCTTTTCTGGTCCGGCCACTCCGCCACCAATCCATGCGTCTCCAGGCAGCAGTGCGTAATTACCGGCATCCCGTAGACGCCCTCCACCACATACGCCGCTTCCGCAAACGCCTTGTCCGGATCGCCTTCCGTCTGCACCGCCGTGCGCTTATAGGGACTCTTTGCCCCCGCCGGTCCCGGCTTCACCTGTGCACCGTGCAGCGCGTCAATTACAACCTGATCGACTCCGTAGCCCTTCAGGTCCTTGAAGAATCCTTCATCCGGCTTCCAGTTGATGCCGCGCGTCTTGATCGCGTCGGCAATCTTCCCTTCCGGCACCTGGTTGCTGAACATGTCTTCCAGGTCTTCCTGCGACAGTGGGCCGCTCGCCAGCGGAATATCCTTTGGCGGTTCGATTTCATCCTGCACAAAGTGCGGCAACACTTCGTACTTCACCACCACGGCGCGAGCCGCGTCTTCCGCAATGCGTTCGTCCACCGCCGCCAGCGCCACAATCTCGTCGCCCGCCCAGTGTGTTTCCGTCCCCGGCTTTTTGACGATCTTCAGCGCCTTCACTCCCGGCATCTTTTCCGCCGCGCTCGTATCCACGCTCAACACCTTCGCGCTCGCGTAGGGACACGTCACCAGCGCTCCGTAGAGCAATCCTTTCGGGTTGTAGTCGTATGTATATTTCGCGCGTCCTGTCAGTTTCACCGGGCCGTCCAGACGGTCGATTTTCTTGCCCAGGTAACTGCGGTGCTGTTGATCTGGCCATTTATAGTCCGCCATTGCCTAAGCCTCCTTCATCCCGGTCAGCTGCCGTAGCGCCGAGTGGATTCCCACGTACGTTCCGCAGCGGCAGAGGTTCCCGCTAAGTCCCTTGCGCGCGTCTTCCAGCGTCGCGTGCGGATTCTTCTCCACAAACGCCTTCGTCGCCATCACGAATCCCGGCGTGCAGAAGCCGCACTGTTGCGCGTCGTTCTCCCAGAACGCTTTCTGCACCGCGTCCATGTTCTCCGGCGTCGAGATTCCCTCGATCGTCGTGATCTTGTGCCCCTGCGCGTCAATCGCCAGCATCCCGCACGCGTATACCGGCTTCTCGTCCAGCCATACCGTGCATGCTCCGCAGCTCGCTCGGTCGCAAACGCGCTTCGAGCCCGTCAGGTCAAAGCTTTCGCGCAGCGCGTCCAGCAGCGTCACTCGCGGTTCCAACTCCGCCCGCAGCAGCTTGCCGTTCACGTTTAGCGTCACCATTGTTTTTTCCGGCCCGTAGACCTCTACGTCCTCTCCGCCCACGCGCAGCACTTTCGGCGACGCCACCATTGGCACCGCCAGCGTCATGCCGCCGATCTTCATGAAATCGCGTCGGGAGAGACCGGACCCTTCCGGCTTCTTACGATCTTCCTCGTTCATCGCCACTCCTCAGGCATCCAGTGGAATGCCGTTGCGGCCCCGTCGCTTTCACGGCGGGAATGACCATTTTGTTCTTGTCTCAGGCACTGCGGTTAGCGCTCGATCCCATCCACTTTCCTCGCCAGCGAATTACGGATTGCGCGGATTGTCGTTTCGAACGGGTTGTCTTGAACTCGCGCTCCTGCAGCCGCACATGTAACGGCTTGGCGCGTGGCGCGAGTATACCGCTCCGTATAGTTCAACGCCACTGAACTCAAGCTGAATCACCGTGAATTTTTCCTTCATTTCAGGACTTGAAATCGTTTGCAAAATTCCTCGCGCTCACCGCACCCGGATCGTCTTCCCCGATCCCAATGTCTCCCACGTCCTGTGATCCGTCGAGCGCATCACTTTGAAGTCCACTTCATTCGCGTTCTTGAAAACATTCACCGCCTGGTATTCCGGCCCGTTCGCATCTTCTTTTAGAGACTTGTATGTCCACGTATTTCCTGTAATTTCCAGTCCCCCCACGTGAGCCGGATCTCCGCCGTAGTCCATCGACGTGAAGTAATACGCTCCGCTTTTTTCATCCCGCGTATAAACCGTGATCTGGTGCTGCACTTGGTCTCCAGCATTGATTTCCTGCTCGCAGATCACCGCACCGTGCTCCGGCGTCCAGTTGCACTTCAAGTTGCTGGTGACGTGCATCGGCTTTCCGCCCGGTCCGCCCTTCATATCTGCCGTGCTCTTCCATGTCCCAACCCACTGCGCTCTCGGATCGCTGATCTTTTGCGTCGCAAATGCCATCCCGCACAACATCACCGCAACCAGTGCCGCCATCCATATGCGCTGTTGCATTCCGCCTCCCCTTTTGTGGTTCACGACTATATCCCCACCCTACCGTCCCGTGCCATGGCCGTTTCTTGCCCTCGCCCAGGTCACTCTTTCGGGGGAAAAGCCCCGCTTCCGCGTATTTCCCCCCAATCCACTTCCCGTGGAATGGCTCCATATTTCTCTAACTCCATGAAAATACGCTCCATTCCCCGATTCCCCTCCCTTGCATCTCTGGCACTCCAACTGCCTACACTACATAGAGGTAAGGAGTCAGCCTTTGGAACCGGCTCTGGTCGTTATCGGCGTCAGCTATCGCACCGCACCGCTTGCCATCCGCGAGAGGTTCTGGATGGACGCGCCGCATCGTCTCTGTGCGCTGACCCAGCTCATTCGTTCCGACGCCATCGACGAAGCCATCGTTCTCTCGACCTCCAACCGCACCGAGTTCTACGTTTGGACCGGCAACGCCTCCGAAGCCGCCAATTCTGTTCTCCGCTTTCTCACGCGCGCCTGCGACCTCAAGCTCTCTGACTGGTCCAATTTCTATCGTCTCGTCGATGACGCCGCTATCGCCCATGTCTTCCGCGTCGGCTCCGGCCTTGACACCCTGGTCGCGTGCGATCCCGAAGTCGGTGTCCATCTCTCCGCCGCGTGGGACCAGGCTCGGCAGGCCGGCGCCACCGGACCTTTTCTCGATGCCCTTGTCGCCAAGGCGCTCGCCGTGGCCATGCGCGTTCGTCGCGAAGCCTGGCTCGCCGCCACCGTCGTTCCCAGTTGCTTTGCCACCGTCGAGGTCTGCCGCCGGAAATTGGGTTCGCTTCAGAGTCGCTCCGCCCTCATTTTCGGATCAGGTGAGTCCGCCGAATCCGCGGCGCGTTCTCTGGTCGATGTCGGCGCTTCTGTTACGATCGCCAGCCGCACCCGCGAGCACTCCCAGATGCTCGCCGAACGCGTCGGTGGGCTTACCGTCTCTTACGCGGACCGCTGGCAGCTTGCCGGCGAGGTGGATATCCTCGTCGCCGCAACCTCGGCGCCGCATCCCATCGTCACGCGCGCCGATCTCGAACTCGTCATGCAGCGTCGCGCTGGCCGTCCCATGGTTGTTGTCGATCTTGCCGTTCCGCGTAATGTCGAAAACTCCGTCCGCGAATTGCCCGGCATCACGCTCTTCGATCTCGACGATCTGACGGCCGCCACGCACGACGTATCGCCCCGCACCGAGTGGCTCGCCGAGAGCGAACGCGTCATCCGCGAAGAAGTCTCCGGCTTTCGCAATAAACTCCTCGCGCAGGCGTCGCTCCCCCTCGTCTCCGCCCTGCGTGACCGCCTTGAGCAGACGTGTCACGATGAACTCGAAAAGCTCGGCGAAGACATCGGCCCTTTCACGGAAGATCAGCGCCTGCTCCTCGACACTCTCTCCAGCCATGTCGCTCACCGCCTCGCCGCCTCCCTGGGACGTCAGCTCAAGGAACTCCCCGGCCATACCCAACAAATCGCCTTAGCGGATGTCATCGAACATCTCTTTCAGTTGGATCATGACCTTAGTACTCCATCGTGCGCTGAACCGCGTAAGTAGCTTCGTCGACGCTAGCATGTGCACCTTCCCGCGCGTCCACCGCTATCGCGCTTCCAGCGAGCTCCTGTTCCATGCCTATTTGCCGCGTTTTAGCCCCTGTTTCTGAAATCAGAACAAACGGTCACGGATTCCGGCTATACCCCACGTATATCCAAACATTCCCCCCCATGTTGGCACCATCCTCCATGTTACTGTCGTAAGTACCGTGTAATTATGGGGTTGTCACGCTGTTCGTCACAGGTGCAAACATCTGGCACAGATCGTGACAAATTACTTTTGATTTACGATAAGTGCCCTCTAATCAAATAGTTGAATATGGAGAGACCTTCGTATCATCCATCCGCCGCCTCAACCTTGGTCTGGCTTTCGTCCGACAGTGTTCTAATCACAAAACAAAAAAATCTTTGTGATACGGACTCCCCCCTTTGCCGTAATCTCCATTCAACCCCAAAACGTGACACAAAACCTTCGATGACGTGTGTTGGGTTGCGACTCCAGTCGCAACCCTCCTTTTTTGCTTTCCACACTCAAAACTCCCTCCTCGAATCCACTTTCCGCGCAAACGAAAAGCCCCGGAATCTCCGAGGCTTCTTCATACTCTGTTCTGGTTCAGCGTCGTGCTATATCACGTCTTCTTCCTCGCCGTGCCCCAGCCCGAATTTCTTCAGCTTATAGCGCAGCGCATCACGGCTGATGTCGAGTAACCGCGCCGCCTGTGTCTGGTTTCCGTTTGACTGTTGCAGCGACATCTCCACCAGAGCCCGCTCCACTTCTTCCAGCGAAGTCCCGCCCTCCGGAATCGCCAACCGCGGCAGACTGCGGCCGTTTGAGAGTTTTGTGTTCTGCGTGGCCGTCGATGCCCCGCTCGAAGTCATCTCAAACGCCGTCATGTCGCTCATCCGCTGACCCACCGAGAACGGCATGTACTCCGTCCGCAGATAGTCCTCATCCTCCAGGATCATCGCGCGCTCGATTGCGTTTTTCAGCTCGCGCACATTTCCCGGCCAGTCGTGTTTCATCATCAACTGCTTTGTCTCGTCCGTGATTCCCTTGATCGACTTCCGGAACTTCCGGTTGTAGTGATCGACGAAGAACTCCACCAGCGGAATAATGTCTTCCTTCCGTTCGCGCAGAGGCGGCAGGAATATCGAGATGATCGCCAGCCTGTAGTAAAGGTCTTGCCGGAACTGTCCTTCCCTCACCGCGCGTTCCAGGTCGCGGTTCGATGCCGCAATCACCCGCACCTCCACCTGTATATCGCGCACTCCGCCCACGCGCCGGATCAACTGATCTTCCAGCACGCGCAGCAATTTCGCTTGCAGCAGCGGAGACAGTTCTCCGATCTCATCCAGGAAGAGCGTGCCGCCATCGGCCATTTCGAACAGGCCCTTCTTCATCGCCTTCGCGTCCGTAAAGGCTCCGCGCTCGTGTCCGAACAGTTCCGCCTCCATCAGTGTCTCGGGAATTGCCGAGCAGTTGATGGCGACGAACGCCTTGTCCTGCCGATGGCTCTCGTAGTGAATTGCCTTGGCGATCAGGTCTTTGCCCGTGCCGCTCTCGCCCTGAATCAGGATTGTCGTCGCCTCGCTCGATGCCACTTTCCTGACGAACTGCATCAGGTCCGTCATCTTCTGCGACACGCCGATGACGTCGTGATATCCCGTGTGCCTCCGGACCTCGCCGCGCAGCGACTCCACTTCCGTCCGCAACCGCGTCGTCTCCAGCGCATTTTTCGCCGTCACCGCCAGTTCGTCGAAGTTCAGCGGCTTGCCGATGAAGTCGAACGCTCCCAGCTTCAGTGCCTGCTTCACGTCTTCCAGTTGCGGATCGGCCGTAATCATGATGACCGCGCGCACGTCTCCCGCGTGCTTCATCTGTTCCAGCACTTGGATTCCGTTCATGTCAGGAAGGCGTACGTCGAGCAGCACAAGATCAGGCGACTCGTGATGCGCCATTTTCAGCGCAGCCGTGCCGCTCTCTGCCTCGACGACGTGATAACCCCACTCTTCGCATTTCTGTCGCAGCGACCAGCGAACAAGCTTTTCGTCGTCTACGATCAGTACTTTTTCAATCGGCATTTCTGTTTATTACTCTACTACGCCATCCACCGCCGCCGTGAGCATCCGCGGTCACACAAATTCCCCTTTTGCCGCACCAGTCGCCACTTTTAGGCCATACCACCATCTGCTTCTCTGTTGCTGTTGTTTTTGTTTTTGCTTTTGCTTTTGCTCTTGTGGCGCGGGCGTCGGGGTCCCCGGCGACTCCGTCGCTGGGGTGATCGCCCTCGCCCGCGGTTGTTCGCTTTTTGCAGTTGTCGTTGCTGTTGCAGTTGTTGTTGCTGTTGCAGTTCTCTTGCTTGCAGCTTGCCGCTTGCCGCTTGCCGCTAATTGCTAATTGCTCGTGACTTTCTTCAGTAGCTCAGCAGCTCAGCAGCTAGCAGCTTTCTTCGGCAGCGTAATCACAAACCGGCTTCCCTTGCCCAGCCAGCTTGTCACGTCGATCTTGCCTCCGTGGTCTTCCACGATCCTCCGCGCCAGCGACAGCCCCAACCCTGTGCCGTTTCCTTTGGTCGTGAAGAACGGACGGAAGATGTTTTGCAGAATCTCCGGTGGAATCCCTTTTCCGCTGTCGTTCACCGCCACCGACACCGTCTCGTCATCCTGCTCGAACTCCATCCGCACCGTGCCGCCGTTTTCGTGGCAAGCCTGCACTGCGTTCAGCAGCAGGTTCAGCACCACCTGGTGAATCTGTCCCGGATCGTGCCGGATCAGTGGCAGTGTCTCCGCTGGTTTCACCACTTCCACCTGCACGTGCTGTGCGTTCTCGCGCGCGAACATCGCCGCGTGTTCCGCCGTCGCCACCAAGTCCGCGTCGCGATAGTCCGCCGCCTTCGGCCTTGCGATTTCCAGCAGGTCCGAGACGATCCGGTTGATGTGCAGCACTTCGTTCCGAACGTCTCCCAGCACCGCCCGTGCCGGATTATCGTGTGGCAGGTCGCGTCCAATGATCTCCATCACGCCCGCGATTCCCGCCAGCGGGTTGCGAATCTCGTGCGCCAGCCCCGCCGCCATCTCGCCCAGCGTTGCCAGGTGTTCCGCGCGCGACATCTGCGTTCTGTGCAGCCGTTGGATTTCTTCCCGGCTCTCCCTCAGTTGCCGCACCATGTCGTTGAAGTCGCGTCCTAGGTCGCCGATTTCGTCGTTGCGTTCCGCGAATTCCACCCGCACTTGCAGGTCTCCCTCGCGCACCTCTGCAATTTTCTTTTGCAGTTCCATCATCGGCCGCCGCACTTCCACCGCCAGCACCATTACCACCACCGAGCAGATTGCCACTGCTCCGCCCGTCGCGATCACCAGCACCAGGTCGCGGTCGCTGTTCCGCAGCGAGAGCGAGATCAGCACGAACAGCAGCAGTCCGTCCAGCAGCACCGCCGCAATCGGCAGCAGCACCTTGACCTGCCAGTTCATGCGGACTCGTCGTAGACCGCGCCGCCTTTGTTGTTCTTGTTCCTTAGACACGCCGAAACCCCGGTCCATTATGGGCTCCCGGGGTTTCATGTCACAAGTCGAGTTATCAGCAACTGCCATGAGTCACAATCTCTTCCGAACCATGGAAGACGGCGCAGGGAAGAAACTGTTTTTCAGGAGGAGGGCCATATTCCGTTTGTTCCCCGCGCCGTGTTGAGTGCGGATTAAGAGCCACTGGCCCTGTTCTCCGCTCAGGATGCCCGCTTGCTTGGGCGTCCTGTTGTGCAAACTTGCCGGACACCGGCCGCCACTTTAGTTTTGCTCCGGTGTCCGTGTCTTTCGTTTTTATGCGTACGCGTGCATTCCCGGCAGCAGGTAGGTCACGCCAAAGAACGTGAAGATCACCACCGCAAATCCCAGGATCGCAAAATACGCCGCGCGACGTCCCTTCCACCCGCGCGTGATCCGCATA
>Ga0307375_10004950_pt1 | contig 12597 bp, 9 predicted proteins | sample TR1MG_FD_202531 | JGI IMG/M metagenome (GOLD analysis project Ga0307375, IMG submission 202531) | Soil microbial communities from Risofladan, Vaasa, Finland - TR-1 | ecosystem: Environmental > Terrestrial > Soil > Coastal area > Acid sulfate soil | place: Finland: Risofladan, Vaasa | collected... | reverse complement strand
ACTCCTCGAAATTCCCGCAGAAGATATCAAAGACATCCGCCTCGGCGACACGGGCTGCAAAGCTCAAGTCACCCTCAAATAAACTTCGATACCTCGTCAGACACACATCAAAGACGGAGAATGGGACGATCCATGATACCCCCACCTCTTCTGTCCGCATGAACTTGTGACTCTAACTTGTCACCAAGGTCAGCCTTTAGCATGTCAATGCAATTGATGATCATATGTGCAGATGTGTTTTCGTCCAATTCTGGTTCTGCTCCCGCTGAGCCGAGATTCGTGAGTCTTACCCTATGCACCTTTCGGTCCAAACAGGGTTAGCTGGTACGACAGAACACGCGAAATCTCGTCGCTCATTTTCTATGGAGAAGGCAAGGTTGCATCCTTTGGCATCACATTTCTTTTGTAGGTGATCTCGTCTCGCTTTTCAGTCTCCAAGTCAGCCATCATTCGAGGAATATCATCAATACAGCGCTTATGAAGGAATTCGAGGTAAGTGGACCAACACTGGTGACGTTGTGCCAACAACAGGGTGAGGTTATCGCTGAGGGGACTACTGCTTGAGTGAATGTGACTTTCGGCCGTTCCAGCTCGCTTCCTTTATTTCAATCATTGAGAGGCCAAATGAGCTGCTCATTTAAGCTATCGGAAGACAAGAAGACGAGATACAATGGGAAGTCGCCGATGAGGTCCAAACTAGCCTTCAGGCCATCTCCAATTCGTCCAAGGTGCTATTTCCGCAATGCCATACATGAACTGTCCACATTCGAGGGCGCTACAAGGGCATGAGTACTCAAGCAGAAGAGCCATCGGCAACCAGAAACTTCTCCACTTTGTATGTGTCCAAGTTGCTTGTATGGAGTCTCTTCATCCTCCCCTTCAATCCTATGTCGAGCGATTGCATGTGGTCGGTGAGAATGTGTGTTGTTCGTGTTTGGATGTTGGAGGAGTCGCCATCTGAAGTCTCACTCGTTGTTGCTCTTCTTTCTGGCGACAAACCACGAACATGGCCTGCCATCTGAGATGTTGAACACTTTGTCTTCAATGACATCGAATCCAAGAGCGATGAAGGTCTGAGCGAGTTCGTTCTCAGCGAGTAGGAACCTTGCCCTTCTTGGCTTGGTGCAGCCTACCATGAACTGGTGATAGACTATGAATCCTCCAGAGTTGACGGCCTGAGCGATGAGAGGCAATAATGGTCGATGGAGGTACCGAGAGACGTTGATGAGGTCGGCAGTCTTGTTGAGAGCGAAGGTTTCCGCCTCCAAATCCGCCTCCACCGTCTCGATCTTCGTTCCATACCTTTCGGCCAGTTTTCTTGCTCTTTCCAACGAATCTTCCAAATAATCGTATCCGGTCGATTTCCAGCCTCTACGAGCCAAGAAGACGCAATCGCGGCCACTTCCACAGCCCAAATCAATCGCCACTCCTGCGGCACTCAAACCACTCTCCACGCGCATCGCCTCCACTCTATCGATCACACCTTTCAACACAGGAGACGCTTCCCAAATAACAGCACTCATGGGGGAATCGTACACGAGATAATCGAGATTAGGAACGGAGAACAGTTCTTCGACCGCCCAAGCTGACATTGCCACCATATACTCGTGCCTCTCCAAATAAGTGCGAACAAGATCATGCTCGGAGGCGGAACCGGTGAGAAGGCACACACTGCTACTGCGAGGAGGCAGTTCGCCGGCTGCGAGAGTTGAAAGAGAGAAACGGTGTCAGTAACGCTGCAACAGGAACGGATACATCAACCGACCGCAGAAAACGGATGAACAATGCACAGAGATCGTACCACGGGCACTCAAATCGTCATGAGGGACGTTTGTGGAACCAGACACATGACTCTTGATGAAGGAAGCAAACAGGCGCGAATCGACCAAACCCAAGGAAGTGGTTTTCCAAAAACTCACAAAATCACGAAGTTCAGACTCGGTTTGAAGGCATTTGGGGGACGCAGCAGCCATACGATCACAAGGAAACTCAGTTGAAGTCGATTTAGGAATGGCACCAAAAGATGAGGCTCTCTCAGACAGAAGACAGCTTAGACTGGAGCAAAATAAGGAAGATCATACGACAAGAGATAAAGCATAGGATGGTCAGGAGATATGGGGAACAGAGGGGATATAAGAGTGTAGAGAGCAAAGGAGAAGGAGCCAAGTTTTGAATCGCCTGTCATGGGCGTCCTTGGGTACAGAACAGCTCAGTCTTGAAGTATCGAATAGAATAGTCATACCTATAGAGCACAGGATAGAAGCAGGGAAGTGACGTGCTATGACGGACGAGTCAGGAGCCAATGGAAGTACAACTAACCGCAGGGACCGTCTCACGGGCATCAACACCTTCAGCCAGCAGCAATTATGTGTTAGAGGCAATTGTTGAACCCCCAAGAACAGATCTCAGGCCTCGCCCTGTCAGTTTCCTCCACGTGCCTTGAAAATAGCACGTCCTCTTTCAAACGTCCAAGGTTGATGCACATCGAGCTTCCTAGCTGTTCACACTCCCAGATCAACGTTCCAACAACCGAAGGTCAGAATAATCAGCAGCATGCGTATGAAATCGGCATTGAAACTCTGGTGGACAGCATCCCATTGGAGAGACAGGGATGGGGAATTGCTCGGGAGGCTGTGTCTCCGCCATTGTCTTCCTCATCAAGTTCAGTTGCAAATCATGAATTGAGTTCGTTCGCTATTGATGTGCTGAGCACTATTTGGAGTGCCTGAGACCGGGATTCTTCTCTGGGTGTCTGGCATATCGAGTGTTCGGTTTTACCGATCTTCTTTGGCTCTCTTTCTGCCTTCGTTCGAACATATTCCCCTACTCTGTGTCTCTTAATCCCCTTGTACGCTTCGAATGGAAAGTAGGACATGTAGATGTGCTGAATGGCGTTGAATTTGGGCCTTGAGACACGGTTCCGTGCTACCCAGCACTGTGAACTTCTATCGCCTTCTCATGTGCTTTGCTCATCATTTTTGAGTTCTTCACTTACTATCTTACGAAGGAATAGCCATGAATGATGCACATTTCCGGCCAACTCCCCCAATGACGCCAACTTTCCATCTCCTCTCCTACTCGAAATACGAAAGCCAGCCCGGTCTATTGTCCACTTTGATATCTCAACTATACATGACTTGACAGTACGTTGCGTGACTTCCAAAATAGACACATCCCCACATCACAGAAGAGCATCAAAGATGTTCTCTGCATCCTGTCTCCTCCCGGCTCTGGTTCGGAACCCATCTTCCTCACACTCCTCCAAGGTCCCACATTTGCACTCAGAACAGGGAATTGATGCAAGTGAATCAGGAGGTCAGAGCTCGAACACGAACATTCTAAGATCAGCGGTGCTAAGACGAACTTGGCATGTTGCGCCACTGGCGAACCACCAAGTTGAGGATCAATGGCTGTTTCCCAAAGACGTTGATCTGTATTTCTCAGACGAGTGCCATCACTAGATCACTCATTCTCAAACATGGCACGTTCGATGAAGTTCTGGGAGGTGCGTCCCTCTCGATCAGTTCCGCTGCTGCTTCAGGTGCGTTCACATGTGTGACACTGCTTTCCCTTCTCTACGTGGTCTATTCTGCCCCCAATTGGCACAATTTATCCCCTTTCTCTTTCTGGAAGATTGGAAATCGCAAGGCAAATTCAGCTGACTTTTCCGCGTGGTCTCTTTCTGTCTAGTATGCCTTCATCGCTCCTTTAGACATATCATCCTACTCTTAGCATCCTCTATTCGTCCTCTCTCCTATTTACGACCTCGAAGATGCAACTAGAAACGGATCAGGTGCGTTTCCTTGCTCCCCCTTGGCCCCACTCTTGTATCGCCGTTTCCGTTCTCTAACTGGTGTCTTCTGTGGTGTTGCTAGCATTGGTATGCCCTCTTCGGATTCTTCTTCACGCAGCAAACGGACGAGCAGAAGTTGGAGATCATGCAGCCGTGGACGAGGGAGAAAGTGTTGGTGGAGATGTTCGACATCTTGAAGAACGGCAGGGACGATCGGTTGAAGATCAATCTCCTCATCTTCCTAGAAGAGAACTCTGAATTCTTCTTTTCTACCCATCCTACAGTGTACGCACCCCGGTTTGGTCCCTTTGAACACGTGTCTGCGGGTGCGCGTCTCGCCTCTACTTTGCAACGCCCTTTTCCTATCTCCTCTTGCTTCTATTGGCTTGTCTTGCCTCTTATCAGTGTTGCACAAATCTGACTAGACCTTTCGTTGTGTTATTGGTTCTCTTGCGTGTTGTTTGTTCCCGAAATTGGCTCATCTTTGTCTCGGCGGCAGGTTCCAAGGCACTTGCACGCTTCTGAACGAATTGTTGACCTTGCCGACGACACCTAAGGCTCTTGGTAATCCGCGTGACCCCTCCAGTGTGTCTTACACGCCGTACACCCCGAATCACGTCAAGACGCAGGTGCTGATCACGCTAACCACGATTTTGGTTACGTCCGAGGCGATCTACCGCCAACCTTCCACTATTGAGTCTCTGGTCGATATCCTGTTCGAGATTATCATGCACTCGAATGAATCGAATGATCGTCTCTTGCGCCAGACTGCCGCGGAGGCCCTGCGCGAGCTCTCGATGCACTTCTCGGGCCTATTGGTGGGGAGACTCGGTCTTCTCCTTCGTTTGGCCCGCGAAGAGCGCCTCCACGCCAAACTGTCCTACCTTTCTCTCTTCTCCACTGCACTCGCCTCTTCTCTCCAATGCATCGACGAAATCGCCACACACATCACCAACACACTCAAACCGCCGACTTCGGACGCGGCCTTCCAACTCTTCGAAACCACGCTTTACTCGCTCGGACTTTCGCCCAATGGTGCACCCCTCCGCCTCTTTGACGTCCCAAACGTTCCGGAATTACCATCATTTCAGATACCAACCGCAGTGGGAATCGGGAAATGTTACAACTTCCACCTGGCGACGCCAAAACCCTTCCATTGGATCCACCACTTTCGCAGCGAGTTAGAATTGGCTGCCAACTTCATTCTAGAACAGATACCGAACGTTACACAATTCGAGGCAATACGACTGACAGAACACCTCATCTACGTGCTACAGACGAGTTTTGTCTCAAAGGACACTTTCGACGATGTGAGCGACAACGCCATACCTGGACTCTCAAATGCCTACAAAAGCATCAAAGTATGTACAGAGTTACTGGTGAGACACGATAGGCTCACATCGGTGATCCGATGGGCGTTACAGACGAATCTTCCTCTTCTCTGGACTGTGGGAAGTATCATGCTCTCTCGCCTTCCAGTGACCTTAATTCAGCCTCTTCTATCTCGAAGTATGGATACCGATGTGATTCCTACCACTCAGCGCCTGACACATATGCTAAGAGACAACATTCTGATGCTCTGCCGACACTTTTCCGTTTCCGAGCGCCTCCGGCTTCTCTTTATCGAGTGGATTTCTCGTCGTCCTTTGCATAGTGACGCCGATCATTGCGCCTTCTTGTTCACTACCCCTCCTACGACCGTTTCTAGCAATGAACGTGTACTCACTAGTTTCCATGCAACTCGGTTTGGCGGGTCGAAAGACCTCGCGATGCACTTTTGGTCCAAACGCCTCTCTCTCTGTCCTACGGCGTTCGATTCGATTCTCACAGCTCAGGCAAAGCTCATTTCCCTCGCATACTGCTTTGCATCGACTGGAATGGAGTACAGAATCCCAAAGAGTTTCATGCGCACTTTGAGCGTGTTCAACGACTTCCCCTCTTGGTTCCTCTCCTCCCCCTCCTCCTCATCCAAACCCCTTGTCTCGCGTTCTTCTGCTACAGTCTTCCCGCCGGCGATTGCGCCCTCGAACGCGTCCAGTCGAGCGCTCTTCCAAGTCGTTTCGCATTACCTCCTCAACTTCCCCTCTATCTTCGATTCAGTGATGCAATACCTCGAGTGCGTGATGTACGAACACGTGGCATTCTCAGAACAGGGATGGCAGCTCGTAGTGGACGTATTTTGCGAGAACGTCGTTTCGTCTCGCGCCGAACTCGCGATTCTTCGCCTCTGTCGCTTCCTTTCCTCCCTTTCCCCACCTCTTCTGTTCAACTACATGTCTTTGCTTCTGAAAATGGCGACTATACGGCACGCGAAGGTCGACATGCTGCTAGAAGCACTGCGCTTGAATTTGCGCGTCTCGAAAGCCTCTAGCGAGTGGCGTTTTGGCAATGCGATCCTGGAATTCGTGCATTTGGTTCTCATTCATCACGACATTCGTCGATTCTTGACCCCAGCCTGCAACGTGCTATCATTGCTCAGCAAAACGTTCGGAGATTTCGAGATTCGCGAACGTGCGCATTTCTACCTTCAGCTACTCACTCACGTGCCCGCAGACAAGATACGCAACATCATCGAAGTCACGGCACAAACTAAGAGCGAGAACTTGGATGTAGACAATCCATTCGTGAACACGGAGGCCGCAAAGTTGAACGCCGCGGTTGTGACCTTCAAATCGATTTCCTCCGCCTCTTCTACATCCACTGGGCCCATCTCCCCTCCCAACATACTGCTCCTGGAAACGAAAAGCCCATACTACAACCTCAACGCTTTGGACGCACTAGAAAGAGCGAACGCGCGAGAATTCGACACGGCCGAATTCAACTTGCCTGTTTTGGACTTCTACTTGCAGCAAGTGGTCAATTTGGCATACGATCCGACATTGGAAGAAGACGATATGACTTCCCAGGCCACCAGCTCGGAAACCACGGCGAAGGATTACGAGTACGACGAGCGTTCGACGCGTGTGCAAATTCCGTTCCTCTTACGCTTCAAGACACCGGCTGAACTGCGCAACGAGGGCGGAGATTTGAGTCACTTGCCACTTAGTCTCTATAGTTTGACGCTGAAGCTCACTGGATCGCTCCTCTACGCACACCACGCGCACGACGTTTCGCTGCCTTTCCTCGCCTCTCGCGTCAACTCCTCCTCCGAACTCTCTGAACTGCTTCTTCAAGATCTCAAAGGAGACACGCAATCGAATACACCTCAAGAGACCAATGGAATACATGACAACGGAGAACGGACGAGATATGGAATCGTATCCCGATTACTACAGGATGAAGGTGGTTCGGCCTTCCCATATGCATATAGCTTCGTACTCAGCCTAAATGTGCTTCTTCCACTACCAACCATGCTACAGGTGAAGGTACTAGCCAACACAGATGAAGGCGCAGTGGCTGAGATTTCCATGGATCCCATCTATCTATCGCTTCGATACCTCTTCCTTCCGATACCAAAGCGATTCACAGGGCAATATCCATACCAAGAGTTCATCAAGAGGCTATACGGCGAAATTTGGTCAAAAATGGCTTTGGCAGACGCTCCAACGCAGTCTTCTGACCTTCCTATTCAAAGCGAAGATGTTCATGGAATCGTGCATACTCACACAGGTCATTTTGCAGACCATCAAGATGCATTGGCTCTCTGGGATGATCACCAAAATGTTCCCCTCAACAACGCCACCACTTCCGTCAAATACATCTCCAAGGCTTCTGATCAAGTTCAACATGCGATTCAAACTCACTTGAAGCCGTTTTTGGTACAAGAGCAGCCAAATGAAGAGCAGGATGGCTACAAGTTGGTCAAAGCAATTATCTTCCTACCGCACAAGTACCATCTTCTCTTCTCATTCGAAATACATTCCAATCACACCGTCATTAGAATCAGAACCGATTGGTGGAGAATACTGACTCACATAGACAAGTACTTCGACGAGATCATGATGAAGACCGCACCCTAATAATGCTTGTACCATAAACGCAAATTGTTAATCATATGAAAAGGTGTTTGATCCAGACAGTCTCCATCGATAACGATCTCATCGTCTGGTCGTCTCCTCATCAAACTGTACTCATCAACCGGACCTTTGAGCCTGCTCAGGGTATCTTCATCAACCAGAGTCGTCATTGAAGCCAACTTCCTTCTGAGGTATCGTAATGGCATGTATACATCATGTCCATGCATCGCTCTACCTTTCAAGGATGATGAGAGAGTTCAAGGTGAAACACGTTACTCGGGATGATGGGATGAAATTTGAGAATGTTTCTGCACTTCACCAGTGTCGCGCAACGAGCTCCTATCATAGGGAATCGAAGATGCTGATTGTGATCTTTTCATTGAGCGATGTCATAGGCCAATAGGAGGGGAAAAGTGGCACCACCGAGGAAGGTGAGGGGAAGCCGTCATGCGCTCGTTTCGGGACTCAATCATGTCCTATTGGGCCAAATTGTGTTCAAACGATGTTACAGATGATGGAGACTCGTAAATTGAGCACAAGACGATATTCAAGGTCAATCGAAGGCCATACGAACCAAGAGGAGTTGAGTCTGGTCATGACCGTTGAGGCCTGGCTCTGTGGCCGACGATCGAGATGAGGGGCGAAATACCGATTTGTCGACGACAATTAGGGGAAAAAACTTGCCAATAGTATCTTCTCTCTCGCCCCCACGGAGAGAAACGAGAAGCTTCGTTCGGCTTACATGCCACCAGTACCGCACAACGAGCTCAAAACAACTGAAATCGAAGAGCATAATCGTAACCTATATAATGAGTGGTGTTATCGTCCAATAGGACGGCAAATATGTGGGACCACGGAGGAGGTTGGAGTGGAACCATCAAGCGGTCATTTCGAGACTCAAGCATGTCCTTTCAGACCAAATCTGTATTCAAACGATAGTAATAGCGATGGGCATTCGTAAAACGACCACAAATCCGGGTTCATAAGACAAACAAAGCCATATGGGCGAAGAAGAGTTGACAGACGAGCCGTTGTGGTTTGGCTCAGAGGCCAACACAGAGACCGAGAGAGGCCCTGTCGAGAGGGGGTCACCAGGCACGAGGGTCCAACCAACCTCGGGACAGCTCCTCCCCCCCAAATTGATGACAACCGGACCTTTGAGCCTGCTCAGGTATCTCCATCAACCAGAGTCGTCATTGAAGCCAACTTCCTTCTGTGGTATCGTAATGGAATGTATCCATCATGTCCACGCATCGCTCGACCTTTCAAGGATGATGAGAGAGTTCAAGGTGAAACACGTTACTCGGGATGATGGGATGAAATTTGAGAACGTTCCTGCACTTCACCAGTGTTTCGCAACGAGCTCGCATCATCCGGAATCGAAGATTCTGATCGTGATCTTTGCATTGAGCGAGATCACAGGCCAATAGGAAGGAAAAAGCGAGGCAACACGGAGGAAGGTGAGGGGAAGCCGTCATGCGGTCGTTTCGGTACTCAACCCGGTTCCTTTGTACCAAATTCGTGTTGAAACAACAGTACAAGTGACGGGGATTCGTAAAAACACCACAAATCTGGATTCACTGGGCAACGAAGGCCATCCGGGCAAAAAGGAGTTGAAGACGAGCCGCTGGGGTGGGCCGAAGAGGCCCTGAGAGAGGTCGAGAGGTCAAGGGGCTCGAGGCTCTGACGCACCCAGTTGACACGCGTCTTCCTAAATTGCCCTCAACCGGACCTTTGAGCGTTGATGCTGATCATGTCACCAACCAGAGACACCAGCGAAGCCACAAGAGAAGCTAACGTCCTTCTGAAGCACTTAATAGCATATCTCTCCATATTCACACTTCGCTCGGCCATCGAATCATGATGAGAGGGTTGAAGATGGAGCACGGTACTCGGGATGATGGGATGGAAATTGGGACCGATCTGGAATTCACCCGTGTCACGCAATGAGCTTTCGTGATATAGAATCGATGAAGATGATCGCAATCTGTGCGATGGGTAATGTCACAGTCCAATAGGAGGGGGGAAATTGAGGGATATTGGAGGAAGATGTTGGAGGCCATCAAGCGGTCATTTGGGGACTCAATCACATCCTGTTGGGTCAAGTATGCGTAGAAACGATCGAACAAGCGATGGGGATTCGTAAATCCAAGAGGAGATGGCACAGAAGGTCGAACAAAGGCCATACGAAGGATGGAGAGTTGCGGACCAGGGCATGACCGTTGAGGCTTGGCTCATTGAGAGGCGGAGGAATAGGCCTATGTCTCGGCGCCACAAGACGCCAATTAGGGGGAAATACTTCCCAATGGCGTCCGCTGTCTCCGCTCCACGGAGAGAAACGAGCAGGTATCGTCCAGATTACACGCCACCAGTATCATGTAATGAGCTCATAGCATATGGAATCGGAGATCGTGATTGTAAACTATGCAATGAGCGATGTGACAGTCCAATGGGAGGGAAAGGTGAGTGTGGAATGAGGGAGTTGAGGATGACGCGTGCCTTCGAGTGGTTATGTCGGGATTCAGCCTGACTTTTAGGCCAACTTTGGTTTGACCGATAGTACATGTAATGGAGATTCGTAAATCGACCGCAACTGTGGATTCAAGTGCGAAAGAAGGCCATACAAGAAGAGGAAGCACAGACTCGGGCCTCTTCGCTGGACATTGAGACACCATAAGGATGCATAGTCGCATTTGCACAATCATTAACATCATCATTCACGCCAAACTGAGAAGTAGAGACCTTCCAGAGAGCACATATGAGCACTGCCAACACGAATCGTCGTCAAGACGACTTCCCGATGCTTGCCAGCAATCTAACTCGATATTGATGGCCTAGAAACATTACTAGAAGGTCAATGGAGTGAATGTAAGTCATAGGAAGGGTAAAGAGTTGCGGATATTGGAAGAAAGTCGAACACGCGGAGTAGTCTGAGGTGTGTCACCATCGACGGGCTTGTCGTACCTTACACATCATAACCAATGCCGAGAGGAGGTAGGTGGTTCTGTTGGACACATGCCGAGAGGAGGTAGGTGTTTCAGTGAGCAACGTGGTGATCAAAGTGAGCACAGCACAGCAACGCGCTTGCCAGGAACTCCCAAACAGAGGACGTGTGCAGCTTAGATGTAAAACAAGGGTAAATTGGACCGAACTTGGGCGCACCAGTTAATCGCGCCCATCAGCTCTGGAACTATCAAGAAGTGCACCCACAGAACTCACATGCACTAGAATCATTGTAGGGTTAAATGAGGAGATGCACGAGATCGAATTAACTGCTTCATGTCTCTCTGTGCTTCAGAGAGAAACCGTAGATTGCGAGACCAGCATGACTGATCTCCTGATCGGGACTGAAATCCCTACAGCCGATTGAGTATGATATTTCACTTACAATTGGGTGCGTTTTGTCTTTGTACAATTGAGTTTGATGTGTTTGGGCTTTGCGTGACGGTCGTCACCGCTTTGACCTTTTCGAGCTTCTTCTGCTATCCTCATCTTCCTCCAGGTATTCTGCATCTTCCTTCGCTCTTCTCTTCTTGGTATTGGGTGCATTTCCTGCGCCAGAGTCGGTGATTCGGCGTTTCGATTTGCGAGATCCTTCCTCCTCTTGCACATAGTCTTCGTCTTCGTCTTGGCTGTATGGGTCGAAATCTTGATCTTCATCGCCATGATGTCTGCTTCTTTGGCGAGAGGGGACATGTGTCGTGCGCTTTGTTTGTGTTGGAGCCGCTCTCTTAATCTGTCCAGATGCTTCTTCCTTAGGCAGCAACTCTCTCAAGTCTTCTTCCAAACCATCGTCTTCGAATCTAAACTGTCGACATTGAGGGCAATGGACCAATTCTGCGCGGATAGGAATGTCACAACGCGGACACTTCCACGTCAACGTAGACGACGGAGTCTCGCACATCTCGCAATTGACCATAAAGCCACTATTCATTGAACCGCAAATAGGGCAGCTCCAAGAAGTGATATCAATCACACTAGAGTCACGGGCAAGCTCGGCAGAAGCATCCAAGTTCTCGGGCTTGGTTGAGGCATTGTTTGAAGAAGATGACGAATAAATGTGCTCTGAAAGATGTTTGGTTGATGATTTGGAGGCAGAGAGGTGAGCAACACGAGAAGAAGATGAGAAGGAGGAAGAAGAAGGCTTGGAAGGCTTCGACGCCAGAATCACCACGTCGTCGTCATCGCCATCGATGTGATCTTCATTGCTAGCATTCTTACGATGTAATGAGGCAGAAGTGGCAGCCGCAGAGACCCCAGATGACTTGTGTTGAGGCGAGGATGAGGAGGATTGATGAGAAATTTCTCGCGTTCCTTGCTGTCGTAGTGGCTCCTTTTCAGAAGGCATTTCAGTTGCATCGTGCATAGATGCACCATTGCTTCTGGAACCATGGTGTTGAGAGGCCGAGTTGGAGCGAGGATGGTGTTGTTGCATTTCGAGACTGTCTACTTCCATGTCTCCACTTCTAATCTGATCCTGATGTTGTTGAGAATGATGCTTTTCTACTTGACTTACATCGTCTTGAGATGTAGCGTGCGAAGAGTATCCACTGGATGATGGGTGTTGGTTGAGAGTTGACGTCGTTGGGTCTCGTGTTTCTTCCACTACCACCGATGTTTCGCTCGTGGAAACTTGTGTATTGTCCTCATTTCCAGTGTTTGTAGGAGAGGCGTTGGTGTTGGAAGGTGCGGAGGAGTCGTTCGTGGCGCCAGTTCGTTTCTGTCCTCCCATGAGTACGGTGGTCCCAAATCCAGCATTTCTTTCGTCTGCCGCTCTGTACACTTCCCTTTCCATGGGATCCACGAGTCTGACAGTGAGTGGCTGGTCGCTTCTGACGCCATACTCTT
>Ga0307375_10004948_pt1 | contig 12600 bp, 10 predicted proteins | sample TR1MG_FD_202531 | JGI IMG/M metagenome (GOLD analysis project Ga0307375, IMG submission 202531) | Soil microbial communities from Risofladan, Vaasa, Finland - TR-1 | ecosystem: Environmental > Terrestrial > Soil > Coastal area > Acid sulfate soil | place: Finland: Risofladan, Vaasa | collected... | reverse complement strand
CGCATCCTGCGCGACCGCCGGCTGCAGTTCATGTTGATCCTGCCCAACCAGATCATCTTCTGGCTGGTGATCGGTATCGGCCTGCTCGGCACCGTGGTGCCGGGACTGAACTTCGCCACGGCGATCACCTGGTACCTCTGGTTCTGTCTCGTCTTCGTGATGATGGTCGTGGTCGGTCGCGCGTGGTGCGCGATGTGCCCCTTTGGCGGATTCGGGGAGTGGATCCAGCGCCACGCCTTCTGGAAGCGCACCGACTCCCCGATCGGCCTCGGTCTCAAGATGCCCGAGAAGGTCGCCCAGTACGGATTCCTCCTGTCGGTCGGTGCGTTCCTGCTCCTCACGTGGATCGAGGAGTTCTTCAACATCGCCGGTCCCGGCAACCCGGCGTCCACGAGTTTCATGGTGCTCGGCATCGTGGGCAGCGCGCTGCTGTTCTTCCTGGTGTTCGAGCGTCGGACCTTCTGCCGGTACGTGTGCCCGCTCACGGCGTTGATCGGCTCGGTGGGGACGATGGGTTCAGTGGCCGGGTTCCGCACCCGAGACCGGGACGTCTGTCTCGCCTGCACCACCAAGGACTGCATGCGCGGCGACGCCGACGGTTTCGGCTGCCCCTGGTACACCTGGCCCGGCAGCTCGGACACCAACTCGGCGTGCGGGCTCTGTACCGAGTGTTACAAGGCTTGCCCGTCGGACAACGTCGGTCTCTTCCTGCAGAAGCCACTGACCTCGGTCGTCGCGCCGACGCGTCGTCGCGCCGACGTCGCGTGGTCGGTCGCCCTCCTCTTCGGCCTGGTCGTCTACCAGCAACTCAACGCCCTCACCGTCTTCGCCAACTTCGACACCTGGCTGAATGACCACACGATCTTCCCGCACTACCCCGACCCGATCAGCTACCTCGGCATCATCGCCGGTTTCGCCGTCGTGCTCGCCGGTTTCGCCAAGCTCTTCCAGTGGGCCTTCGCCCGCCGTGACTACACACCCGCACTCTCGGGGCGGACCTTCGTGGACCGTGCCAGCACGTTCCGCGCCTACTTTCTGCCCCTCATGTACGGCATCATCCCCGTCGTCGGCGCCGACTACTTCGCCCGTCAGTTGCCCAAGTTCTTCCAGCACCTTCCGCGCGTGCCCGTGTCGATCGGCCACCTCTTCGGATTCGGCTCGACGAGCTCGTCGCTCTACAACGCGTCGCTGATCTCGTCCAACGCCGGCATCATCGCGGTGCAGGTCGGCGTGATGGCCGCGGGCACGATCGCCGCGATGTGGACGAGTTGGCGCATTGCGGGGCGCGACCTCGCGCCGGTGGGGGGCAACAAGCGTGTGGTCCAGATCTCGGCGGCCGGCTTCGCGCTGGCGCTCGGGGTCTTCGCCGCCGTGCTGTACGTGATGATGAACGCCGCGGACTAGGGGGATTGACATGACTGCCGTAGAGACCAGTACCCGTATCACCGGCGACGGACGCCACGTCACCGTGCTCGTGGACCGCTGCGCCGGATGCCAGGAGTGCGTCATCCGCTGTCCGGCCGGCGCGCTGTCGATGGAACCGGCGTCCTGGACCGCTATCGCCGACGACCACCTCTGCGTCGGTTGTCGACAGTGCGAGCGGACCTGTCCGTTCTCGGCGATCGCGGTCGATGGACCCCTCGACGTCGGCGAGCGGTTCGACCCGCCGCTCCACCACCCCGTCGAGTTGCGCGGCAACGTCGAGGAGACGCGCCGCGGCTACGACACGTGGGAGCAGGCGATCGCCGAAGCCAACCGGTGTCTGAACTGTCCCGACCCGACCTGCATGCGCGGCTGCCCGGCCCACAACGACATCCCCCAGTTCGTGGCCGCCGTACGCAATCACGACCTCGAAGGTGCCCACGAGATTCTCTCGCGCACCACCGTCATGCCCGACATCTGTTCGCGGGTCTGCAACCAGTCCGCCCAGTGCGAGGGTGCCTGCACCTGGTCGCTCGCGGGCGGCGTCCCGGTCGCGGTGGGACGTCTCGAGCGGTTCATCGCCGACCACGCCGCCGTGCCGGCGCCGGTCGTGTCGAGCCCGCCGAGCGAGGGTTCGCTCTCGGTGGCCATCATCGGGTCGGGTCCGGCGGGCATCGGCGCCGCGTGGGACCTCGTCGAGGCCGGCGCTCAGGTCACCGTGTACGAGAAGGACGCGACGCCCGGTGGTCTGCCGATCTGGGGCATGCCGGACTTCACCCTGCCCGACGAGGTGGCGACGCGGCCCTGGCGCCAACTGACCGCCGCCGGAGTCGATCTGCACTGCGAGACGCCGATCAGTGCCGAGGGCCTCGACCACCTGCTCGGCGCCCATGACGCCGTCATCGTGGCCCACGGTGCGGGCATGCCCATTCGGCTTCCGGTACCCGGTGCGGACCTCGAGGGTGTCGTGGACGCGACGTTCTTTCTGAAGGGCGCCAAGGCGGCGCTGGCCCCCGGCGGCGACGCGACGGGCTTTCGCACGGAACTCGGCGTCGCCAACCAGCGCGGCGTTCGCGTACTCGTGCTCGGCGCGGGCAACACGGCCATGGACGTCGCGCGCATGGCGCGGCGACTCGGTCTCGAAGCAACCTGCGTGGACTGGCTCAACGAGCGTTTCGCGCTGGCGCGTCCCGACGAACTGGCCGAGGCCCGTCACGAGGGGGTGGAGGTGCGCTTTCAGCGCACGCTGACCGCGCTCTCGGGCGTGGGCGGTCGGGTCGCTCGGGCCGAGCTCGCGCACACCGTTCAGCACGACCGCACGAAGCAGCCCACGGTGACCAAGCAGGCGAATGACGTGCTCGACGTCGACCTCGTGGTGATGGCGATGGGGTACCGGCTGGACCCGTCGTTCAAGGACGCCCTGCCCACGCTGCCCGTCAAGAAGCGCGCCACCGCAATGCCCGACGGGCGTTGGAAGGCGAGCGGAATCCTCACGCACCCCGCGTCGGCGTACAACCACCACAGTCCGGTCGGTTCGCTGGCCCTGGACCGCGAGGTCGGGCTCTGGGCCGCGACGATGCCGGTGCGTGAACGACTGTGGGCCGTCGGTGACGCCCTGACCGGTCCCTCGACGGTGGTCGAGGCGATGGCCCAGGGTCGGCGCGCCGCTCGCGCGATCCTCGACGCCCAGCCCACCCGTCCCGACCGAGGGGCGGAGCTCACGCTGCGTCACGCGCCGCGGATCCTCGTCTGTTTCGAGAGCGAGGGCGGCACCACCCGTCGGGCGGCCGAGACCATCGCCGACGGTCTGCGCGTCAAGGGCGCTTCGGTCACCGTGCTGCCCATCGACAAGGTGGGAACGGTCGAATTGGCCTCGGCCGACGCCCTCGTCGTGGGCACGTGGGTGGAGGGACTCGTGGTCGCCAAGGTCCGTCCGGCTCGAGCGATGCGCGAGTGGTTGGCCGCACTGCCGAACCTCGGGGGACGTCGGGTGGCGGTGTTCTGCACCTACCTAGTCAATCCCCGTGATGCCGTGGGGGAGATGGGTCGACTGCTCGAGCAGAAGGGTGCGGTGGTCGTGGCGACCGAGGCCTTCGGGCCACGCGACCAGTCCGGGACGATCCACCCCTTGAAGCCCGAAGCCTTCGCCAACCGCATCGCGGCCAGGGCGCTCACCACCGAGCATTCGGGGGCGAGCGTCGGCTGATTGGTCGGTCAGGTCCGGTCGTCTTCGAGCGCCTGGGCCAGTCGACGCAGCAGCGACCGCACCGTGGCTCGCGCCACCCGGGTGAGGAGTGCGTCGTCGAGCGCCTGCCCGGCGCGGCCGAGTGGCGGGTGATAGCGGCCCGTCAAGGTGAGTTCGCAGCGGTCGGGGTCGAGTTCGACGACGTGCAGGGTCCCCACGAGTCTCGGAAAGAGACCGGTGGGTCCCGTCGCCTCCCAGCGAATCGGAACGACCAATCCGTCGGGTCCGCTGACCGGTCCGCCCAGGTGGACCGCGACGGTCTTGGCGAGCCAGTTGGAGTCGCCGGGACCAATGCGCACGATGATCGACTCGCCGTCTTCTCGCGCGGCGTCGAGGTGGGGAATCAGCCATGAGCCACCGGCGCTCAGCCGTTCCGCGATGCGCGCCATCGCCCGCTCGACGTGCACCGAGTCCGTGACCTCCACGGTCTGGGCCTGCGGCCGTTGGCGATGGCCAATGACGTGATACTCACCGGCGGTGATGAGCCGGTCGCGCTCGACCAGCGTCGCCAGCGTGGTCGAGGCGAGTTCGGCCTTCATCGCGGCGGTGGCCGCCGTCCAGGTTTCGTGCATCGGGCACACCGAATCCCACTGGCAGGGCTCGTCGCCGAGCACACAGGTATCGGACTCGAGCGGGCCCTCGCCGGCCTCGATCACCTCGAGCAACGTGATCTCGTGAGGCGGTCGGGTCAGCCGGTAGCCGCCGTTGGCGCCGAAGAATGACGTCGCGATGCCGGCTTGGACCAAATCGCCGAGAATCTGGGACACGAACGTGCGAGGCACGCCCATTTCGACCGAGACTTGACGGAGTTTCGTCGGGTTGGGCGCGTCGAAACTATTCGCGAGGCACAAAGCTGAACGCACGACGTAGTCGCCACGTTTGGAGAGTTTCAACTTCATGGCGCAAGGCTATCGGCGCGCCCCACGTGGGGCGGCGAACTTGACGATGACTCCCTAGCCCCCGGGACCGGTCCGTGATGGCTTACGGGGTGGGTGGATGGCTGGGCGCCGAGCCGAGAATCTCCGCCAGAACCCGCTCGAGGTCCTCGTGCAACTCCCGGTCCGCGCGGTCGGTCCGGATGGTCGACCTCGTCACCACCACCGCCGCTCCCGCGAAGGCGACGAGAGTGAGCAGCGAAAGTACGATCAGCACGGCTGCCAGGAGTCCGACGAAGGTGGGCATGCACCCATCGTCGACCGCAGAACGCGCCGTGGGAACCCTGATTCCACGTAAGGGGATTGACCAATTCCACGGTGGTCACCGTAGGACTACGCAGTTCGGAGTGCGCGTCCGGAGGTGGGGACCAGTATCCTCGCCCAGATGAGTGAGATTCTTGACGCGGTCCGTGCCAGCGCCTCGCCCGAGGTGCTCGCGGCGACCCCCATGCCCGCGACGACGCGTGGTGTCTTCGTGCGGCGCGAGGACCAGGACATGTTCGCGGGCCTGAGCACCAAGGAGAAGGACCCTCGGCGCAGCCTGCACGTTGACGAGTTCCCCCTGCCGGAGTTGGCCCCCGACGAGGTGTACCTGGCGGTCATGGCCTCGTCGATCAACTTCAACACCGTCTGGACCAGCATCTTCGAGCCGCTGTCGACCTTCGGGTTCCTCGACCGGCTCGCCAAGGAGTCGTACTGGGGCCGTCGTCACGGGCTCGACTACCACGTCATTGGCTCGGACGCCGCGGGGGTGGTCCTGCGCGCGGGATCGGCGGTGCGCAACTGGAAGGTCGGCGACGAGGTCGTCGTGCACTGTAACTACGTCGACGACCAGGACCCCAGCGGACACGACGACTCGATGCTCTCGAACAACCAGCGGATCTGGGGCTTCGAGACCAACTTCGGCGGCCTGGCCGACATCTCGGTCGTCAAGGCCAACCAGTTGATGCCCAAGCCCACTCATCTGACGTGGGAGGAGTCGGCCGTCAACGCCCTGTGCAACTCCACCGCTTATCGCATGCTCGTCTCGCGCAACGGCGCTCCGGTGACCCAAGGGGACCGGGTGCTCATCTGGGGGGCCTCGGGTGGCATCGGCTCGTTCGCCGTTCAGCACGTCCTCAACTCCGGCGGCGTCCCGATCGGCGTGGTGTCGAGCGAGGCCAAGGCCGCGACCCTGCGTGAGCTGGGCTGTGAGTACGTGATCAACCGCGCGGAGAAGAACTACCGATTCTGGAAGGACGAGCACACCCAAGACGAGACCGAGTGGCGACGACTGGGCAAGGACATCCGGGTCCTCGTCGGCGACGACCCCGATATCGTCTTCGAACACCCCGGCCGGTCGACCATGGGCGCGAGTGTCTTCGTGGCCAAGCGTGGGGGCACGATCGTGACCTGTGCGGCGACCAGTGGCTACATGATCGAATACGACAATCGCCACCTCTGGATGAAGTTGAAGACCATCAAGGGCTCACACTTCTCGAACTACCGCGAGGCGTGGTCGGCCAATCAGGCGATCATCGATGGGAAAGTCGTGCCCCCGTTGTCGGCCGTCTTCCCCCTCGAGCAGTCTGGCGAGGCCGCCTACGAGGTGCATCAGAACCAGCACGAGGGCAAGATCGGCATCCTCTGTGCGGCGGACCGTGAGGGCCTGGGGATCACGAATCCTGGATTGCGCGCCCAGGTGGGCGAGGCACGCCTGACCGCCTTTCGTCGCCACGACAAGGAGTAGCCATGAAGTCACTGCTGACGGAGATCGATCACGTGGCCATCGCGGTCCACGACCTCGAGGCCGCCGTCGCGTGGTACCGCGACGTCTTCGGCGCCATCGTCGAACACCGTGAGACCGTCGAGTCCGACGGGGTCGAGGAGGCGTTGCTGCGGGTGGCCGATTCCTACGTTCAACTCCTCACCCCGACCCGTGACGACTCGCCGGTCGCCAAGTATCTGGAGAAGAAGGGTGAGGGCCTGCACCACGTGGGCTACCGCGTGGCTGACTGCGCGGTCGCGCTCGATGCCGTGAAGGCGAGCGGCGGACGGGTCATCGATCAGGCGCCGCGACCGGGGTCACGCGGCACCATCGTCGCGTTCGTGCACCCGAAGACGTCGTTCGGCACGTTGATCGAGCTCGTCGAAGACCCCCACTAGCGAACCGGCGAGCCAATCGACGGGTCCGCGCGAGCGCGCGGGACCGGACACCGACGCCGGGGGCCCAAAAGGTAGCCTTGCTCCTTATGGAGCACACCATGGCAGAACGCCTCGCCCAACTCGAGGCTCGCAAGGCCGAAGCTCGCGGTGCGGGTGGCGAGAAGGCCATCGCCCGCCACGAGGCCAAGGGGAAGATGACGGCGCGCAACCGCATCGAGTATCTGCTCGACGAGGGTTCGTTCCAGGAACTGGACATGCTCAACCGTCACGTCGCTTCGGGCATGGGTCTCGAGGACTCGCGCCCCTATACCGACGGGGTGATCACCGGTTTCGGGAAGATCGATGGCCGCTCGGTCTGCGTGTACTCCCAGGACTTCACCGTCTTTGGTGGCGCGGTCGGTGAGACCCACGGCGAGAAGATTCACAAGATCATGGACATGGCCACCACCATGGGCCTGCCGATCGTCGGCCTCAACGATGGAGCGGGCGCGCGTATTCAAGAGGGCGTCGCCGGTCTCAACGCCTACGGCGGGATTTTCCGCCGTAACGCCCGGGCTTCGGGGGTGGTGCCCCAGGTGTCGGTGATCCTCGGGCCCTGCGCCGGTGGCGCCGTCTATTCCCCAGCTCTCACCGACTTCGTCTTCATGGTGCGCGAGACCAGTCACATGTTCATCACCGGGCCCGACGTCGTCAAGACCGTCACCGGTGAGGACGTGACCCTCGAGGAGTTGGGCGGGGCGATGACCCACGCCACCAAGTCGGGCGTGGCGAACTTCGTGATGCCCGACGAGAAGAGTGCCCTGGACGAAGTGCGCTACCTGCTCTCGTTCATGCCGTCGAACAACATGGAAGAACCGCCGCGCATCATGAGTGGCGACCCGGCTGACCGAGGGTGCGAGGAACTGCGCGACCTGTTGCCGACGTCGGCCAGCCAGCCGTACGACATGAAGAAGGTCATCACGTCGGTGGTCGACGATGGCGATTACCTGGAGGTGCACGCCAACTACGCCCAGCAGATCACCTGCGGTTTCGCACGGATTGACGGGCACGCCGTCGGTCTTGTGAGCAATCAGCCCAACGTGCTGGCGGGCGTGCTGGACATCGACTCGAGTGAGAAGGCGGCCCGGTTCGTCCGCACGTGTGATGCCTTCAACATTCCGCTCGTGACCTTCGTCGACGTGCCGGGCTTCATGCCCGGAGTCGACCAGGAGTACGGCGGCATCATCCGTCACGGGGCGAAGTTGCTCTACGCGTTCTGCGAAGCGACGGTGCCGCGCATCTCAATCATCACCCGTAAGGCGTACGGCGGCGCCTACGTCGTCATGAACTCCAAGTCCATCGGTGCCGACCTGGCGTTCGCGTGGCCCACCGCGGAACTCGCGGTCATGGGCTCATCGGGCGCGGTCGAGATCGTGCATCGCCGTGATCTGATGGAGTCCGACGATCCGGCGACCTTGCGTCGCGAGTTGATCGAGGACTACGAAGAGCGCTACGCGACGCCCTACGTCGCCGCCGAGCGGGGATTCATCGACGATGTCATCGACCCGGCGGATACTCGCCGGATTCTCGCGCGCTCACTCGATTTGTTGCGCGCCAAGCGCGAGGAACTGCCCAAGCGCAAGCACGGGAACGTGCCATTGTGAGTTACGGTCTCGGCCCTCGACCCGAGCTCGGGCCTGAGGAGACCGCGGCCGTCATCGTCGCGGTGACCGAGGTGCTGAAACAGTCCGTCGTCGTTGTCCCGGACACGGTGCCGGTCTGGCGTTTCTCGGGCCGGTGGTTCAACACGGGGCCGTTCTCCCCGGGCCGACCGCACCCTCTGAAGTAGTTCAGGCCGACTCGATCAGGGCGATCAGGTCGCCCATGATCGCGCCAAGCGAGAAGTCCTTGGGCGTGTAGACCGCCGCCACCCCGTGCGCCAGCAGGTACCGCGCGTCATCGTCGGGCACGATGCCCCCGACCACGACGGCCGCGTCGACCCCGGCGGCGCGCAGACCGTCGACGATCCGCGGCACGAGCGCCAGGTGGGAGCCCGAGAGGATCGAGATGCCCACGACATCGACGTCCTCGTCACGGGCGGCGGCCACGATTTCCTCGGGGGACAGACGGATGCCCTGGTAGATCACTTCGAAGCCGGCGTCACGCGCCGCCACGGCGATCTGTTCGGCGCCGTTGGAATGCCCGTCGAGACCGGGCTTGGCGACCAGCAACTTCGGCGGGGTCCCGCGACGCGCTTGGAGGGCCTTGGAGCGCTCGGCCAGTAGGGCGAATCGTTCACCGCGGTTGGCCACGCCCCCCCGCACACCGGTCGGGGCGCGGTAACCGCCGAAGACCGAGCGCAGGGCGGACGCCCACTCACCGGTCGTGCCACCGGCCTTGGCGAGGGCGATGGTCGGCGGCATGATGTTGTCGTCGGTGGACGCGCTCCTGGCCACTCGGGTCAGTTCGTCGAGGGCGAGTCGCACGGCCGGCTCATCGCGTTGCGCGCGCCACGCGCGCACGTCTTCGATCATTTCGCGTTCGACCGCGGGGTCGACGGTCATGATCGCGTCGAGGGATTCGCCGCTCGTCAGTGGTGAGACGGTCGTCTCGGTGAACCGGTTCACGCCCACCACCACCTGCGCACCTGACTCGATGCGGGCCACCCGTTCGGACTGGCTGGCGACCAGACGGCTCTTCAACTCTTCGACGGCGTTGAAGGCACCGCCCAGAGCCAACACCTCGTCGAGTTCGCCTTGGACGGCGGCGGTGAGTTCGGCGACTTTGCGCTCCATCACGAGCGATCCGGCGAAGATGTCGGGGTATTCGAGCAGGTCGCTTTCGAAGGCGAGGACCTGTTGCATGCGCAGGCTCCACTGCTGGTCCCAGGGGCGGGGCAGCCCCAGCGCCTCGTTCCAGGCCGGCAACTGGATGGCGCGGGCTCGCGCGTCGGCGGACAACGTGACCCCGAGCATTTCGAGCACGATGCGCTGGACGTTGTTCTCGGGCTGTTGCTCGGTGAGGCCGAGCGAGTTCACCTGCACGCCGTAACGGAACCGCCGTAGTGCCGGGTCCTCGACGCCGTAGCGGGTGCGACAGATCTCGTCCCACATCGCGGTGAAGGTCCGCATCTTGGCGATCTCCTCGATGAAGCGCACGCCGGCGTTCACGAAGAACGAGATCCGCCCGACGACCTGGGGCATCTGCTCGGGGCGGACCTTGCCCGAATCGCGCACGGCGTCGAGGATGTCGATTGCCGTGGCGAGGGCGTAGGCAATCTCCTGGACCGGGGTGGCCCCAGCCTCTTGGAGGTGGTAGCTACACACGTTCACCGGGTTCCACTTCGCGACGTGGTTGATGCCGTAGGCGATCATGTCGACGATGAGCCGCTTGGATGGTTCGGGGGCGAAGATGTACGTCCCGCGGCTCAGGTATTCCTTGACGATGTCGTTCTGAGTGGTGCCCTGCAATGTCTCCAGATCGACGCCTTGTTCCTCGGCGAGGGCCAGGTAGAGACCCCAGAGCCAGGCCGCAGTGGCGTTGATGGTCATCGAGGTGTTCATCTCACCCAGTGGGATGGCCTCGAGCAGCTGGCGCATGTGGCCCAGATGAGCGACCGGCACGCCGACCTTCCCGACCTCGCCCTCGGCGTCGGGGTCGTCGGGGTCATAACCGGTCTGGGTGGGCAGGTCGAAGGCGATGGACAGTCCGGTTTGACCCTTCGCGAGGTTCGAGCGGTAGAGGGCGTTCGAGGTGACCGCGGTGGAGTGACCGGAATAGGTGCGCATCACCCACGGCTTGGCGCGATCGGTCATGACGTCCTCCGTCGGTTGGCTATCGCTGGTAATCGTAGAAGCCCGTGCCGGACTTGCGTCCGAGCAGGCCCGCGCTCACCATGCGCCGCAGCAGCGGCATGGGGGCGAAGTTGGGATCCGCGAACTCGACGTAGAGGGCTTCGAGGATCGCCAGTGACGTGTCCAGACCAACGAGGTCGAGCAACGCGAAGGGACCCATGGGAAAGCCGCAGCCGCCCTTCATCGCCGTATCGATGCCTTCGCGGGTGGCGACGCCCTGCTCGAGCAGTCGGATGGCGTTGTTGAGATAGGGGAACAACAGCGCGTTGACGACGAAGCCGGCTTGGTCTTTCACCGGGACAGGCTCTTTGCCGCAGGCGAGGACGAACTCGGTCACCGCGGTCATGGTCTCGTCACTGGCGCACAGCGGGCGAACCACCTCGACGAGCGACATGGCCGGCGCGGGGTTGAAGAAGTGGATTCCGCACACGCGCTCGGGCCGCGAGGTCTCCATGGCCAACTCGATCACGGAGAGGGTCGACGTGTTCGTCGCGAGGATCGCCTGGGGATTGACGACGTGGTTCAATTCATTGAACAGCGCCCGTTTCACGTCGAGGTCCTCTACGACGGACTCGATGACGAGGTCGCAGTCGGCGAGGTCGTGGATGCGGGTGGTGGCGCTCACGCGGGCGCGCAGCGCGTCAGCCTCTTCTTGCGTACGCTTTTCGCGCTCGACTTGCTTCGCGAGGGACTTCTCCAAGGACGCGAGCATCGCATCGGCGGTCGCCTGCGATCGGCTGCGTACGACCACCTGGGCCCCCGCGGCGGCGACGACTTCGGCGATGCCGCTACCCATGATGCCCGAACCCAGTACCCCCACCTTTTGAAAGCTCATGGTGGAACAATACTGTTCGGCATTGTCGTGGCCGAGGTGCGAGACTCGTCGGATGACGTACTCGACGTTGCTGGTCGGTTCCCTGGGCGCGCTGCGCGCCGGTCTGGACGACCAGTTGTTGGGTGATATTGGGCCCGGAGCGGATGTCGTCGTGCTCCCTACGGCCGCCGCGTTCACCGGCGCCGCGGAGGCGGCGCTGGCCGTGGCCGGGGCACTCGAGGGCACCGGCGCGTCCGTCGAAGCGTTGATGGTCACCGACCGGGCCTCCGCCGACGAGCCCCACTTCGTAGAACGCCTGGGTCAGGCGGACCTGGTGGTGCTCTGTGACGGTTCGCCCTTACACGCGAGGACGGTGTGGCGCGCCACGCCCGTGGGCGAGGCGCTGTCCGGTGCTCGTCGGCTCGCCGCCGTCGGCTCGGTGGCCTCGGTCCTCGGCGTGATCATGATCGACCCGCGCGGGGGAGCCCCGACGACCGGCCTGGGGTACCGGCCGGGCCTGGTGGTCTGCGTGGGCGAGGGCGAGGACCAGTTGACCCGCACACGGTCGCTGCTCGCGGCCGACGAGACCCTGGTGGTGCTCGGACCCTCAGGGGTGCTCGCGCACGACGGTACGGCGTGGCACGTGATCGTCGACGACGTGGAGGTGACCCGAGGTCACCAGCGCGTCGTGCTCTAGGCCTCGGTGATCGTCACCGATTCGATGACGACGCGCTCCCGGGGTGAGCCCGACGGCGTGCCGAGATCGTTGATAGTCGCCACGACGTCGAGGCCCTTGACGACTTTGCCGAACAGCGCGTAGAGCGGCGGCAGACGCATCCCGTCGGGTCCCGAGATCACGAAGAACTGTGAGCCGTTGGTGTTCGGACCGGCGTTGGCCATGGCCAACGAACCGAGTTCGTATCGTCCGGGTTTCGGGAGTTCGTCGTTGAACCGGTACCCGGGTCCGCCGGTGCCGTTGCCGGTGGGGTCGCCACCCTGCAAGACGAAACCGGGGATGATGCGGTGAAAGACGATTCCGTCGTAATAGTGCCAGCGGGCGAGGAACACGAAGTTGTTCACCGTCGCGGGTGCACCGGCGGCGTCGAGGATGATCTCCAACGTCCCCTTCGAGGTCACCATGGTCGCGGTGTAGGTCTTGGCGGTATCGATGATCATCGGCGGTGCCGCGTCGAAGCGTTGGCGCTG
>Ga0307375_10004946_pt1 | contig 12603 bp, 9 predicted proteins | sample TR1MG_FD_202531 | JGI IMG/M metagenome (GOLD analysis project Ga0307375, IMG submission 202531) | Soil microbial communities from Risofladan, Vaasa, Finland - TR-1 | ecosystem: Environmental > Terrestrial > Soil > Coastal area > Acid sulfate soil | place: Finland: Risofladan, Vaasa | collected... | reverse complement strand
GCTTTTATCTGATATATTATTCTGAACTTATCAGATACCGGAGGATTCAATTTATTTTATTTACAAAAAAAAGTTATTAAACAATACATCTTTATTCGTTTATTAAAAAAATTTAACATATTTTAGCACTTGCGAATTATATTATTAACTAACTTAATTTTTAATTTATGCAAAAAACCTTTATAATCAATTTGTTAGTAAAAATACAATACAATACAAAACAAGAAAAACTATCTTAACATTTTATTAAGTTAAAAATTTAACAAACATTTATTAACCTAAATTTTAACCATGAGAAAAATCACAATTCTACTTGCTTTGCTGCTATTTGCAGTATCGCAGGGTGTGTTCGCGCAGAAAACCATCACGGGTAAAGTTACTAGTTCCGAGGATGGACTTGGCATGCCCGGTGTTCCTGTTGTGGTCAAAGGCACAACAATAGGAACATCCACTGACATCAACGGGTCATTTACTCTTTCAGTACCCAATGATGCAGCAACACTTGTGGTATCATTTATCGGGATGAAGAGTGTTGAACTGCCGATAGGATCACAGACCACATTCAATGTAACTCTGGAGCCTGAAATAATGGCCCTGGGTGATGTTGTTGTTACTGCCCTGGGTATTTCCAGGCAGGCTAAGGCTCTTACCTATGCCACACAGAGTGTTAATGCGGAACAGCTTGCTGAGGCAAGAACGATTAACCCGGTACAGAGTCTGAGTGGTAGGGTTGCAGGACTTTCGATTACTAATGCCAGCCAGGGGGTTGCAAGTGATTCAAAAGTACTCCTCAGAGGTAACCGTTCTATTGCAGGAAGCAGTCAGCCTCTATATGTAATAGATGGTATCCCGATGGGAGGTATCACAAACCTTTCACCTGATGATATCGTTTCAATATCAATAATGAAAGGCGCCAACGCTGCTGCTCTTTACGGAAGCCGCGCTAACAACGGTGCTATCATCATAACAACAAAATCAGGTGCAGGTGAAGGCGAAGGTGTTAAGGTAGATCTTGGTTTCACATTCCAGGCTGCAAACGCCATGTACCTTAATAAAGAACAGAATATATATGGACAGGGAGCTAATGGAACATATGGAGAAACTTCCACTGTTTCATGGGGTCCTGCAATGAACGGACAGCAGGTTATGCACTGGACACCAGATGTTAGTAATCCCTTATTTGGCAAAACATATGCTTTTGAAGCACAGCCAAATAATATAACGGACTTCTTCCAGACTGGCCTTGAACTGGCTACAAACCTCCAGGTGGTAATGAATACAAAAAGCACAAATACAGCGCTCTCATATACCAATACAGAGGCAAGAGGCGTAATGGCAACAAACAATCTTCACAGGCATAACATCAACCTCAGGTTTGGCGCTACATTCAAGGATAAACTTATTATGGACTCGAAGATCACCATGGTAAAACAGACTGTTGAAAATACTTTCGGTGGTGGTGAAAGCTTTGAAAATCCCATGAGATACCTTTATATGCTTCCCAGGAACCTCCGTACTGTTGATATGCAGGACTTTGAGTACACAGACCCGGGAGGATTGAACAAGCAGCATGGTTGGAGATGGAACGACAACGGTACAGGTAACCCATACTGGTCAAGAGAACGAATTCAGAAACCCAACAATAACTGGAGATCAATTGGTCTGTTAAGCCTCAAGTACAATATTACAAATGATCTGTCAATTATGGGAAGATCAGCAATTGATGCTTCTTTTACCAATTATGAAAATAAGTATTATAATGACACCTATACAACGGCTATCAAGGGTGGCTATGATGAACGGCAAACCACATCTTATGGCTGGAACAGCGACGTACTTATTACATATAAGAAAAAACTGGGAGACATCGCTTTTGATATAAACGCAGGTGCAAACAATTATACTTCTGAGTATAGATATATACAGGGATCGGGTCGTGTTTTCAATATCGAGAACTTCTTTGCACTTAGCAACACAGCTGACCCAAGACCAACAGAAAGTTACAGCAATAGAGTTGTTAACTCTGTTTACGGATTTGGTGAAATTTCCTGGAGAAATGCTCTCTTCCTCAACATTACAGGAAGAAATGACTGGAGCTCAACACTCCCTTCCGCAAACAGGTCATATTTCTATCCTTCAGTAGGTTTGACTACAGTACTTGATGAACTTTTTCCTCTGCCTTCTGTAGTTGACCTCCTGAAACTTAGGGGTTCTTATGCTATAGTGGGTAACGATACCGATCCGTACAAACTTTCAAGAACTGCTACTGTAGGAACAGGCGGAGTTATTACTCTCAGCAACCAGCTTCCTAATGCAAACCTTAAGCCTGAAACAACCAAATCACTCGAAGTCGGTTTCGACCTCAGGTTAATTGAAAAGATCAGACTTGGATTTACCTGGTATCAGACAAATACATACGATCAGCTGTTTGCAACACCGGTTCCTGCTACCTCTGGTGTGGCAAGTGTGTTCCAGAATGGTGCCGATATTCAGAACAGAGGTGCTGAGATTACTATTGGCGCTGAAATTATCTCTACGGGTGATTTCTCATGGGACATTGATATCAACTGGGCAAAGAATACCAGTGAGGTGCTTGAAATTGCTGAAGGATTCAATATTCTTTCATACGGAACTGACTTTATCAGGGAATATAAGCTTGTTGCAGGAGAGCCTTTTGGTGAAGTTTATGCAAAAAGCTGGCTCAGGGACGCTAGTGGAAACGTGATTGTTGATGCGGTCGGCATTCCAAGGATCACTCCTGGTATGACTGTAAGAGTTGCAAACTGGAATCCGAACTGGTTGGGAGGTATATCAAACAGCTTCCATTATAAGAGCTGGAACTTAAGTGCACTTATTGACATCAGGAATGGTGGTTCCTTCATCGATTTCACAGAAGCTATCCGTGCTGGAAGCGGTATTCAGGACTATACAGGTAACTTCAGGGAGCCAAATTCACTCCTCTTCGGAAGAGATGTATACCAGGGAGAGCATGGTGTTACTGATGCGGGCGCTGAGAATGCAGTTACAACTAATTCGGAATCATTCTGGAACAACGTGGGAGGAAGAAACAACCCTGCAGGTGGAGCTTTCGTAAAAGATGCTTCAAACATCCGTATGAGGGAATTGGTTCTGGGTTATAATCTTCCAAAGGAGATCGTTAGCAAAACATTCTTCAGATCAGCCAGAGTATCTCTTGTTGGACGTAACCTGTTCTTCTTGCAGAACAAAGCAGAATATATTGACCCTGAGATTATGGTAAATACTTCTGATAATTATGAAGGTGAATCCGCATTCCCAATGCCGACAAACAGGACTTATGGGTTCTCGCTGAATTTCGGCTTTTAATTAATAAATTATATAAAGCAATATATTATGAAAAATCTATTAAAGCTGTTTATTGTTTTGTTGATCGCTGTCGGTTATACAGGCTGTACAGAAGAATTCGATGATATAAACACGAATCCCAAAGCGCTAACGCTGGACAAGCTAAATCAGTCGACATTCGGATTTGTGTTCAGGAAAGCTATTATCTCTCCTGAGTATTGTGGATCCTCAACCGGTACAAATGGAATGCAGTTGATTCAGTCACTCCATTTTGATGTTTATTCAAATTATTGGGCAACTACCACTCCTAACTTCCTTTCTGACAGGAATGTAATGGTAGGTAGCTGGCAGAACGGTATGTTCAATTCATTCTATGCCAGTGAGGCTCCTCAGATTAAGTATATTGAGGATTTTGCCAGGGAGAAAGATCTGAAACCGGAACTGGCTGTTTCAAAGATATGGAAAGTCTATATCTTCTTGAGGTATACCGATCTGTTAGGTCCGATCGTTTATTCGCAGTATGGGAACATGCAGAAAGCCGTACCTTATGACAAGCAGTCAGATATTTATAAAAATTTCTTCCTGGAGCTTGACTCTGCAATAACCATACTCAAGGCAAATGCAGGTGGGACTTCAGCTACAATCTCTTCATATGACCCTATTTATGCAGGGAATCTAGACAGATGGCAGAAAATGGGCAGCTCACTGAGGCTCAGGCTCGGTATGAGAATCAGGTATGCCGATGCTGCGTTAGCAAAAACACAGTGCGAAAAGGCTGTAACAGAAGGTGTGTTAACAAGTAATGCCGATAACGGATGGTTAAAAACATCAACTACCTTCCCGAACCCTTATAATACTATCAGTTCATGGGGTGAGTACAGGATGAGCGCTGATATGGAGAGTATCTGTAAAGGTTATGGTGATCCGAGGATTACTGCAAGGTTCAGTCCTGCCAAGACTCCGGATAACACTGATGATCCTGCCGGATTGGAATTTCCTTATGAAGGGCTGAGAAACGGCCAGTCAAAGAACGACAGGACCGCTGTTGATTATAATTCTCTCTGCTCAGACCATCAGCCTGCATATCTTAAAGTTGGTGATAAAGGTCCTAACTGGCATGTAATGAGAGCTCCCGAATCTTACTTCCTTAGAGCTGAGGGTGCAATTATGGGTTGGGCCATGGGTGGAACAGCACAAGCTCTTTATGAAGAAGGGATATTGCTGTCACTTGCTGAAAATGGCTTTGCTGATGATGAAAACCTCTTTGGTGAAACCTATACAACAAGCACACGCACTCCTGCAAGTGCAGGAGTTGACGGTAATACAGTTTTCCCTGGTGATCCACAGGCTCCTGTAAATACCTGTCCTGTTGCATGGAGGACAGCTGGTACACCTGAGCAGCAGCTTGAGCAGATCATCACTCAGAAATGGCTTGCTCTCTTCCCAGACAGCGAAGAAGCTTATGCTGAAAGAAGAAGAACCGGCTATCCGATCCTCTACCCACGCCTGGAAAGTGAAAACCCTGATGTTCCAAGAGAAAAAATCCCTTACAGGGCTCTTTACTGGAGCACTGAATATACCTCCAGCGCTGCAGAAGTTGCGAAAGCAATCACCCTTCTTAACGCTGAAAGCTCAGCAGCAAACGGTGACAAAGCAAGTACCAAACTTTGGTGGGATAAGAAACCTGGAATCTAGTATTCTGTAGATTCAACTATGGTCTAAATTTCATCAAATAAAATAGAAAGCCGTCTCAGAAGTGAGACGGCTTTTCTTTTTCAGTACCCGGAGCCGGGATCGACCCTATTGTATTCCATTTTACTTCATTTTATTAATATATCTGAAATACAGTAGGTTAACAATTTTTGTTTTGTTTATTAAACTTCATTTTATTACATTTGAATAATTATTAGCACCTGATTAGCACCTACTTTTTGTTTACTTAAAAAGGTATAAAACACTCAATTATGGCACAAATAGTATTTTATCTTAAATCAGAAAAGCTTGATAAGCAAGGTAAGGTTTCTCTCCTGGCTCAAATTACAAGCGAATATAAACCCTATAGAATGAAGTTGGGAAAAGTAAGAATCCGTGATTGGAATAAAAAAAACCAGCGATTAAGACTTTCATCTTTAACTACAAAAGAGTATGATGAGAACGCAAAAATGAATTCATTTATAGATGATGTTGAATCACAAGCCAGGTTATTATTCAATAAGGTTACAAAGGAAAGAAGGAAACCTTCAGATTTCGAGTTGACAAATCTTCTCAATATTCCCGAAGCCTCCAATGTGCTTAAATCAACTTCAATAATGGATGTTTTTAGCGATTTTATCGAATCAAACAAAACGGATAAAGCTAAAAATACTATAAAGGGATATACCACTACAAAAAACTTTCTAATAAGATTTCAAGAAGCTACAAATTATACTTTAACCTGGGAGAATATTGATGTTAAGTTTATTGATAAACTTAAGAAATACACTTACTTAACTGAAAAAAAGCAAACTAGCTATTATGCCAAGATTACCAGAGTTCTATCGACATTTCTTCATTGGTCTGAAGAACGGAATTATTATCACGATAACATTTATCCTAAATTAAAAGGTGAAGAACCTGAAAAAGAGGTTGTTTTTCTAAGTATGGATAATCTACTGATATTAAGGGATTACAATTTTGATATAAATCGGTTACAAAAAGTACGTGATTTATATTGCTTTGCTTCCTTCACAGGGCTTCGTTACAGCGATGTGGTATCATTAAAACGTGAGCATATAAACAATAAGCTTTTAACTAAAACACAAGTCAAAACGGGGGATGTTAAAATGATACCTCTAAGCGACTTTGCTCTCGAAATCCTTAAAAAATATGAGGGAGATGAAAATCCACTTCCAAGAATGTCCATTCAAAAAATAAATAATTACATTAAGGAATGCTGTAAAACTATCGCTCTAAAGCAATTACCAAATACAGGATTTAATGTGCGGGTGATAAAAAAAACTGTGATAGGCAGTGAAACAACGGAGGAATCTCTTCCACTATATGAAGCAATTACATTCCACACGGCCAGAAAGACTTTTATTACAAATAGCATAATGCTTGGCGTAAACATGAAAGCGTTACAGGATATGGGTGCACCTAAAAGAGAAAAAGATCTGAGGAAATACTTAAAGATTACTGATGCCTTCAAAAGCCAAGTCATGGACAATACATGGAATGTTTTAAGTTTAAATCATGTACCCAAAGAGATTATTTCTCAAAACTAGTCTTCTAATACTTTTTTTTTCTCACAAGCAAATTTATATTTTACTCACATATTTTCAGATAATTCAATATTTGAGCATTAAAGTGCTGAATGAAAGAATTATGTAAAGTGTTTGTGTTTATCTATTCATAATGTTGCTTTTTGAAGAAATAAAGAAGTTTATAAGGGAAAAAACATAGACTAAGAATTTTTTCAATACAAATAAGGTGTTAGTCACTACCATTTCGGCGCAAAAGCCCATACCGAAATGATTGATTATACATTTTTGCTTCCGGGCAAAAATGGTAGAGTAAAATGACGACATTATTTATCGAGTCTACCTTGAATACCAATAGCCTGAAAAATAGTGGATTTTACTCAACATACTAATGACTAATTTGCGGCAGCAAATATTATTTGCTGCCAATTTATAGCCTATGATAAGAAGAGAATAAATTACTCTATACTGATTCAGAAGGTTTCAAAAACAAAGGAGTTTGATTCTCTCTTTTTATAAAAATGACTATTACTGTTTGTAAATATAAATTTTGTTTATACATTAGCATTACTTTTTAATAGACTATAAACCCCAATTATTAGGGTTTATAATACAATGATAAGTAATGGCAATAAGTACATACATATCAGAGAATCTAAATCAGCAACAAATTGATTTGATGCTGTTATTAGACGATTATGAACTGGATATTTTCACTTTGGATGAACTTAAAAAGCAATTTAGCCAGCAATTTATTGACATTAATGAACTGGTAGAAAATTTAGTTCATAAAAAAATACTCTCCAGGATTGAACGGGGCAAATACTGCCGTGCAAATTTCACAGACGAAAAAGTAATAGGATGCTTTATCGGCAATTCCGGGGCTATTGCCTATTGGTCTGCACTGAATGCTCATGGGCTTACAGAACAGTTTCCCAATAATGTGTTTATTCAAACCTCAAAGCCTAAGAGGAATAAAGCAGTATTCGGGACTTCATATAAGTTCGTCAATGTAGCTGCCTCCAAAATTACCGGAATACTAACACGGGGGCAAGGCAATAGAAAATATTGGATTACCGGTATTGAAAAGACCATAATGGACTGTTTTGACCTACCCGAGTATTCCGGAGGCTATGCCGAGCTTATCCGTGCATTCAATCAGGCAAAACTGGGTAGCGAAAAAATGATAACCTATTGTACAGCTATCAACAACATTGCAGCAACCAAGCGCATGGGCTTCTTGGCTGAGTTACTTGATAAGAAAGGCTTAAAAAACTTCATCAGGTACGCTAAGCAGCAAATAAACAAAAAGTACAATATTTTTGACCCTTCCGGAACAGACAAAGGCGAATTTGTAAATGACTGGCGGTTACGGTTAAATATTAGTCGCAATGAAATTCTGGATATTTGTAACAAGCAATACTAATGATTTTACAAAAAGAAATAGTTACTATCGCAGCACAAAAAGGAGTGGTTAAGAGCACTATCGATAAAGATTGGGCATTAGGGCATTTCATTGATGCTATTTACTCGATACCGGAACTTAGACAAAAACTGATTTTCAAAGGAGGTACCTGTTTGAAAAAATGCTACATTCCGGATTATCGATTTTCTTATCCAAAGTAAATCGTTATCCAAAGCATACTTATAAACAAGATTGCTAATCAGTAGTTTATCTCATTTACTTTTCAAAACAGCTTTGGATAACGATATTGATTATTTTGCAAAATTCTTCAGCCATTCCCTAAGTCTCGAGTCCTTTTCCCAGATGCCTTCATTTGCATGAACTGGTATGATATTGATATATGCAGCTTCCAGTGCTTCACGTTTTTGCTTTGAGTCGGCTCTTGCATAGAGTTCTGTTGTTTGTATCGATACATGCCCTAAGATATCACGTATATATACCAGATTTACACCGGATTGTAAAAGATGCATTGCTTTGCTGTGGCGCAACGTATGCGGACTGATTTTTTCGGGTATAAGTTCAGGTTTGAGTATCCGGGCATTCTTTGCATAAAGGTTTAGGATATAGGTCACACCTGAGTTTGTTAACTTTTCACCCCGGTTGTTGGCGAACAACGGCCGCTGGTTGTATGCTGGGGTATCAAGGTGGTTTTCCTTCATATAAGACACCAGCAACGTTACCTGCTCATTCTGTAATGGAACTATCCTTTTTTTGTTTCCCTTTCCAAAAATGGTAATGTAACATGGTTTGTTCAGATTTAGGGATGAAGGGGAAAGATCTATGAGTTCATGTACTCTTGCACCGCTGTCATAAAGCAATGCCAGCAGTGCAAGGTTCCGCCGACCTTCCTTCGTGTTCACCGGTAACTGTTCCAGCAGGAACTTGATCCCTTCGACGGTCAGGTAATTGACAGAACTTCTATTTTCCTGCCTCTTAACCCTGATAGACAGGATGTTTTGCCATCGCTCAAGGTGCTTGACATCTTCATATTGCATATATGTAAAAAATGAGTGCAGGGCGGCCAGCCGCTGGTTCCTGGTTGAGTTGGCGCATTTTCGTTCTTTCTGCAGCCAGTCAAGGAAGTCCAGAACGGTTTCCCTGTAAAAATGGTTGAAAGTCAGCCTGTCAGCTGCTATGTGCCTGACTTTATCCATATAAGTAAGTACGAGGGTAAAAGTATCGCTATACGACCTTATTGTATGGGAGCTGACTCCCCTTTCTCCGACAAGATATTCCGTGAAGAACTTTGTCAGATATTTTGCAAAATCAGTAGCTGTTTCCATAGTCGATTTCTATTTCGGGTTTGTTTGGGAACACAAAAGATGTGACCGGATTTTCCATCCCGATGATGTCAGGATAGATTTCTTGTACCATCCTTACATATCTTTCTGTACCTTTTATTGTCTTATGTCCGAGGAAGGTAGACAGGATCGGTAGTGCGCAATAAATATCAACTCCACCTTTTACCATCCTTTCAAAGGAGTGCACCGCGCTGGTGTGGCGGATATCATGAACACGAGGCCCTTGCTGTTTCCCGATATGAGGTATCCCACATTGCCTCAGTATCTTTTTGAACCAGCCGTATACTGTGCCGTTTGTCAGCGGTTTTCCAACGGTCGATACAAAGAAAAAACTTTCTTTATCCATCAGACTTTTAATCGGCATTCGGTTCCTGTATGTTTCGTATTGCTTCATCACTTTTTCCAGTGACAAGTTAACGGGTACCATCCGCTGCATCTTATTTTTTGTTTTCCTTATTATGATCCAATGGCGTGAGTAATCTACATCCACGTTTTTAATAGATAAGGCTTCGCCAATTCTTACGCCAGAACTGTAGAGGAAGCGTATAAGAGCTGGTATAGCAAAAAGAGCACTGTTCATATTGGCAACCTGCATGGCCAGTCTATCACATTCCCTGAAGATACTTTCCATCTGTTCATGAGTGAAGACATATGGTATGAAGTCCAGATCCTTTTTTCTAGGCAGCCGTGGTATGTAACATTCCTGACCAAGATGGCACATATACCGGCAGAACTGCGACAGGATGGAGTATTTGTCGTACAGTGTCCTGGCTTTGTCATTTACACGGGTTTTGCTCCATGCTGCGATTTGTTCACTGTTTATGTAGGCATCTGTGACACCGGTTTCTAAGAAGAACCTGTCAAGTTCAAAAAATACCCATCTGAACTTATTAGGGCCATATCCCATGGTTTCCTTCATATTAAGAAAACTATTGAAGTAAGGAGCGAAAACGCTTTTAAATGCGATCTGTTTACTCATAAAACACTCCTCCTTTCTGTTCATAGAAACTTGTAGATACCAGAGGTACATCAAGGGTGCACCGCATAAGGTTGTTTATGTCGATACGCAGATAGTTCATGGTGACCTGCGTATTGGAGTGGCCGAGCGTTTCGGATATGACTGGAAGCGAAGTCCCGTTACGCAGTAGCTGGCTTGCCAGCGTATGCCGCATAGCATGGGGACCAAACTTGCGGCCTGTGATGTCGACACCGGATGCTATTATTGTTCTGCTTACTGCACCATTTATTATTAGCCTGTTGACGGAACGGTACGGGGAACAGACAGTCAGGAACACCTGCTGTAGATCAGATACTGGTCTTGCGTACTTTAGATAGTTGATAACGGCTTCGCCGACATCGGCAAGAAGCGGCAGTTCTATCATCTTCTTTGTCTTGTACTGCGTCAGGCAAATGATGTTCCGATTCCAATCCAGATTCTCGAATGTCAGTCCTGCTATGTCCGAAGAACGGAGGCCGAGCCGCGTGGCCAGAAGAAGCATCGCATAGTCACGTTTGCCGACCGCACTGGACTGGCTGACCGTTTCTTCAATTTGCTTTATCTCAGCAGCAGAATATACTGACGGCAGTTTTTCACGTTTGGGATAGTTATTTCTTCCGATGACGTATTCTATATTCTTATCTATATATTTCTGCTCATACAAAAACCGGCAAAACATGCGGACCGTATTGAGGTAATGATCCTTACAGTTTTGAGCGGATGCTATGGACGAGAGGATGTCTTCATCTCTGATTTCTGAAACCTGAGTTACTGACTTTAATGCCAAATGGATTATAAAATAGCTCAAAATGCGCTGGTGCTTCTCAAGCGTCAGTTTGCTACGTCGAAGTCTTGCTTGAGACTCTATGAACTTAAAAGCAATTTCCCCTATTTCACCGGGCAACTCATGATATACATATTGTATTATCCTTTTTCTGACTTTACCGTATGAAAGAAAGTCGGTCAGTACGTGCACATTGCGGCGGATTGTGCGCATGTACGACTCGCTCATTCCTGAAATGCCACCTAAAAAATCTTCACCAATAGCAGCACTGTAGTTTACCAAGGAGTTTTTATTCATATACTCCTCGATTCCATCACGCCACAGCCGCTGGTAATCCGCGATCCGTGGCTTACTGTAGCCTTCCTCCATGAGGAAAGCTATGCATTCTCTGATAAGAGATTTGATTTCCAGTTCTTTCTTCATTTGCTATCTTTTTATATAAATGCAATATTGCATCTACTTGAAAATAGCAAATATTATCACGATAATATTATCAAAAGTAAACTTGATTTATAACTACTTATGGAATATTTTGAATAATGACTTTGGATAACGATTTACTTTGGATAAGAATAGCGGTAATCTTCAAAATAGAATTTTTTCAGTACAGTTCCTCCCTTGAATACAATCACTTTTGAAAGATTTTCATGTTGAGCAATTCCTTTCAGTACCCATGATAGAACATAATCTTTTTCTATCTGCTGGTCACGGACTCCGGTTTCTCTTGCTTTTTGCTGTATTTCTCCAGGTTTAATCATGTATAAATGGCCGATTTTATAGTTTCAGTTTCCAGATTCTGTTGAATACTCCACCTGCTAATCATTTTACCTGTTTTTGGAAGTTCAGTATCCAATAAAACATAAGAAACTGTTTTTATTTGTTGTAGTTCATCAATGATATTGTTTTTTATATCAAGTAATTCGAGAAGAAATCCCATCCTTTTTATTACCGCCTGAGATTTGAATCTCTTCACATACTCCAAAAGTTTTTGGAAATTAATTTGATTTTTCGACATATAAATTGCCCTTGCAATCTCGACGATACCACCTGCATAATCAGGGTTAAAAAGACAGTCGATTATAGTTTTTTCTAGATCTGAACATTTCACTTTATTATAACTGTCAATCCATGTTTTTTTATATCCGAAGAAATGATTCTCATTGTGAAAAATAAACTGGAAAGGAACATTTTTAATATTGATAATTGAAGGTCTCTTTTGCTTCGAAACAACAATCTGTTCTTTTAAAGATGGCTGAGTTATTAAGTCATGAATCTCCAAAGCCGAATAGTATCCTATATAATAATTGTTATCGCTAACAAGGCATTCCGCTACCAGGTGCCAGTCAGGCATAAAAGATCCCGACTCCTGTTCATAAGGAATAATAAAATATTTGCCTTCCTTCAATCTCATCAGAAGCCCTCTCTTTGTCATATCACTTAATAGTTCTCTGACTGCACTCTCTTTTGAGTCGGGAAGTGCTTTAAAAGCTTCA
>Ga0307375_10004945_pt1 | contig 12603 bp, 14 predicted proteins | sample TR1MG_FD_202531 | JGI IMG/M metagenome (GOLD analysis project Ga0307375, IMG submission 202531) | Soil microbial communities from Risofladan, Vaasa, Finland - TR-1 | ecosystem: Environmental > Terrestrial > Soil > Coastal area > Acid sulfate soil | place: Finland: Risofladan, Vaasa | collected... | reverse complement strand
GCGATGGAAAGCGTACTCGTATCGTGGAGTGGCGGCAAAGATAGCGCTCTCGCCCTGTATGAAATCCTCAAGACGAAAAGCTACCAAGTATCCGCCTTGGTCACGACAGTGACCGAAGACTACGACCGCATCAGCATGCATGGCGTTCGGAGAATTCTCCTCGAGCGGCAAGCGGCCGCCTTGGGATTCCCGCTTGAAACGGTCCTCATCTCGAAGAACGCGTCCAACGAAGAATACGAAGCGAAAATGGGCCAGGTGCTTGCGAAATATAGGGCCACGGGCGTTAACGCCGTCATATTCGGGGATATTTTTCTCGAGGACCTGAGGAAATACCGCGAAGCCAAGCTTGCTACCCTGGACATGCGGGGCATTTTTCCCATCTGGAAAAGAAACACAACGGAACTGGCCCGTTCCCTCGCAACATTGGGGTTCAAGGCAATTACCACTTGCGTTGACACCAATGTGCTTGGCGGGCAATTCGTCGGCCGAGTGATTGATGGGGAATTCCTGTCCGAATTGCCCCCGACCGTAGATGCGTGCGGCGAAAACGGCGAGTTTCACTCCTTTGTGTACGACGGGCCGATTTTCAGAGAGAAGATTTCCTTCACGACCGGAGAAGTCGTGTTACGAGACAACCGTTTTTGCTTCTGCGACTTGGTACCGGACTAGGGAGTGGGGGATGTGCGGCAAACTGAGGCTGGCGGGTACGCCGTATAACTGCGCCACCGTTACGGTAACGCGACGCATTATTCTTATACCAAAAAGGCCTTGTTGATTTCGAAAGGTGAGTGCTAGAGTAGGTCAAGAAACTGCACAGGGTGTGGCGAACAAAAAGGCGGAGGAGCTCGCTAACAACAAGAAGTAGTATTGGAAGTGACTTAAAAAGCCCTGCGCATCTTCGCCCGGGGCTTTTCTTTTGCGCGCCTCTCTGTGCTTCGTTTCAGCTGGGGTGTTGTGGCCAAGTTGGTGCGGACCGGTGGGCTGGCGGAGCGCCAGCGAGCTTTGGGGACTCCGGTCTGGCGTCACATGAGTCGCATATCGTTCTTCACCGATTTCACGCCGGAGACGCCGCTGGCGAGTTTACTTGTCTCGTCAATAATGAACCGGGACGCGACGACACCCCACAGGTGGACGACTCCCTTATCCGTTTCTACATGGATATCCAGAAATTTCAGTGTCGGCCGGTCCAGTATTGCCGCCTTCACTTTCGTTGTAATCGCGGCATCGTCGACGAACTGGCCCGTGCTTTCCGTCGTCGGCGTGGCCGCGCAGCCGCTGAACGTTGTTACCAGAGCGAGGGCAAGGAAGGCCGCGGAGGCGCTTGTTTTCAGGTTTTGCATTGTATGTTTCTCCGTTGGTGCTGCGGTTGAACCAAGGTTATATCCGCCGGATTAATGGCAATGCGACCCCACCTCTGGCGAGTGGCGCCCCGCCGGTCCATTTTGGCGGCGCCAGGCCTGCCGGAGGCAACCTCTGGGGGTTCCCGCCAAGCGGTCTTCTACGCTGCTACACGAGCGAACATGCAATTAGATAGGGCCGATTTAGTATGGTTCAACCACTGGGGTGCCAAGAGCCGATATCGGCGAGGATGCATGAGAGTGGTGCGCGGAAACGAAACTGCAAGGGAGACTCAGAAGTGCGGCGACACCTATCGGTCGGGGCCCGGCGTCGACGTTCCGCGTAGAGGTGCTAGACCAAATGGCCTAGTCCATATTGGCTTAAGCTGACGTACACTCCTGAGCAAAAATGTCCGTTGGAGCGCCAGGCAACGTGGCGGATAGGGGAAGGCCTTAGCATCCCCCGGTAATGCCGATACGCTCAAGGAAAGGAACCGCGCTGGCCTGGGAGTGGCGGCGGTTCTGCGTTAGCAGCGGAAGACCGCCGCACAGGAGTTCTGGCGCATTCGCTCAATGGAGCGGCGTATTCCCTGTTGGTGCATCTTCCCGAACGGGTAACAGCCCGACAAATCGCCCTTCGGCTCCGTCCATGTGCAGGAAGGTCAGTTCACCGAAAGTCCGCTTCTTTTTGCTGTGACCCTTCGGCTTAAGCAATTCCTGCGCTCCCCAAATTCCATAGCTCGTCTCAAGGGTGAAGGAGGCTGTATCCACTTTGTACGGGCTGTTACCTATCGAGCCGTAACGGTCAAGGATAGCCTGGTAGCGGTCAATCTTGTCCTTCGGTAGCCCCCAGGCTTCCATTATCGCGAAGACGAAATCGGCCTTAAGCTGCGCGGCGGCCACCTGAATGGCGTGCGCCGAGCGGTCTTTCGTTTTGTCATTCGTAGTATTGATGACCACCGGGAGAATCTGTCTGGTGGAGAAGTTTCCCACGAAGGCAATCGGGGCGAGCTTTTCCCCGGCTTCCACAAAGCCGCGAGCCTTCGCAATCAGCGGCTCTATGACATCGAGGTAATTCTTCGGGATATCCATGCCTCGAGCCGCCTATTTCTTTCCGGCCATCGACTTGGCGATGTCGAATTCCTTATCGAAGCCCGCACCGGTGTCCACGTTTTCGTCTACAAGCTTCATGCCTGCGTGCATCAGCGCAAGCAGGTGCAGGCCTGTGTATTCGCCAGCAAGGGTCTTGAGGCGATAGATTTTGTCGGGGTCGTTAATTTGCAGCCCGCTGCGTCCCAAAACTGCTATCTCGAGCGCGATGTGTCCAATCTCGTTCTTGGAGAGCTTGGAAAATTTCTCCAGGGCATCGACAATGAACATGACGACGTCCATTCGCACGCTTCCGTCCACGGCGCCGCGCAGCGTTCGATGCGCCCGTCCCGTGCTCGCTGTGCGTGCCATCTCCGCAATCGGATGATTGGGGAATCGCTTGATGAGCGTGACGTATATCCCGGCCGCTTCGGCTTGGCCTTGAACGGCCTCCAGGCACTGCGCGAGCCCAAATAGGGCGGCAGGGTCGTCGGGGAGCTGATGAACCGCCTCCCTGAAATGCGGCAGCGCGTCCGAGGCCTTGCACTGTGCCATAAGTACTGCACCCAGGTTGCGCTGCGCCCAGCCGTTTCCCGGGTCAAGGGTAATGGCCCGATGCAGTGCCCGCTCAGCTTCGGCGTCCCTGTGCTCCTTCCGATACGCCACTCCGAGGCCAACCCACGCATTCACATGCTCGGGGTCCACCTTTACACAAAGCTCCAGTTCGGTAATCGCCTCGGATATGCGTCCGAGTTCGCTGTAGCCCAGCCCCAGGTTGTACAGAATGTCCGGGTCGTCGGGCGAATGGGACTTGAGCAATTCGAGAATCGGGAGCGCCTCTTCAATCTTTCTGTCGTTGAGAAGCTGCAGCGCGAACTCGTAGGGCGATATCCCGCCCTGAGGCGTTGCTGCTACGCGAATGCGTTCCTCGTCGACCGAGACGATGGCAGTCATCCCCTTCGAGGCGTAAAGGGTGCCGTAATAGAGATTGACCGCTTCCCTGAACTCGTCGGTGCCAATTCTGTGGGCACCAGCCGGGATAAGGGTCAGGTCGAAGTCCTTGAGCGGAATCGTGAATACATGCGGATGCGCGGTCATGGCGGTTACTTTACTCGTGGAAAGGCAGCCATACGTACCAGCTGCGAATTCCAAGGTGTTCAGCCCACGCGTCGACGAGCTCGTTATCCGAAAGTGGCGATATAGGCATTCTGTCCCAGATAGCGAGCAGCGCATCGCCTCCCGCCATCAACGACATTGTTTCGAACGGTATCGAGTAGAAGTCCGAGCCAAGCAGCCGGTCAGTGAAGCGCGCGTAGGCTGCCGGCAACACGCGAAAGGCGGGCGGTATCGACAGCCCGTCGAGAGACTTGGTCACCGCGGTAATGTTCTCCTGCATCTGGCGTCCAAGGGCGAGCTCAATCTGCGGCCGCAGTGCGGGATACTCCTCCCATAGCCAGAGGTCGATGCGCATCGCGATGGGATATGAACGCAGCGACAGCAAAAGCCAATCGAATATGACTCCTGCCACTCGCCGCAGGTGGGTTTCGTCCGCTTTATTTCCCGAAGCTTCTCGTAACATTGACTCTACTGCCGACACGTTCTTCCTGTCGGAGCCGAAATTGAACCGAGCAGAGGGTGGTCGCTGATATAGACGGAGGACATGTGCGCATTGGGTCGCGACCTGGTAATCCAGGACATCGCCTTCCGGTCGGCAATCGAGCCGGTGCGATGGTGCGCCATCCCTTGCCACGTGCATGGTTGCCATCACGGGAAGGTCGGACGATTCCACTATCTGAACCGGGCGGTCCGTAATGGCCTCGACCTGACTGATGATGGCGCGGGTTTCGGGCAGCAGTTTCAAGAGAGCAATCGGGAGGAAAAGACGATTATCCCAGTGCTTGGCAGGTCGCGCAAAGCATATTGCGCTGGTAATGGCGATTTGTTAGACGCAGGGCGCCTATGATTCTGAGGCGCGTGTGCGCTGCTCGAGATACAGGGTGCATGGACGGGTCGCGGGGGATGCGCGAGGGCAGGGTGTCCGGTGTGGAAGTTGAAGGCGCTTGCCCGGGCCAAGAAGCGAAGTGGCGCATAGCATCGACCAGTGGCGGCGACTGCATATGGTTGTGCATTCGCCTTTAAGCACAGCAGAACCCGACTACTTTCCGCTGCCGCGGGGCAGGTCTATGATGCCAAGTAACCGAGGAATCTATATGCGAATTACCGGCAAGTGTCATTGCGGCAACGTCTCATACGAGCTGGAGTGGCCGGGCGAGCCGTCCGCGATTCAAGCCCGCGCATGCAATTGCTCGTTTTGCGTCAAGCACGGAGGTGTTTGGACTTCCAACCCCAAGGCGGCGCTGGGAGTGGCTATTCGCGACCCATCGCGAATCACACAGTACCGGTTTGGAACGAAGACCGCTGATTTCCACGTGTGTGCAAACTGCGGCGTCGTGCCACTGGTAACCAGCACCATCGACGGTCGTCGCTATGCGGTCATCAACGTGAACACCTTCGAGAACGTTGAACCGTCACTGCTTCATCGGGCGTCGGCCAGCTTTGAAGATGAGGAGACCGAATCTCGTCTTGCTCGCAGAAAACGCTATTGGATTGCAGACGTGCGATTCAATCCTTCTAGCGCCTAGCTACGCTCATACCCGGCAACTGCCTAGTTCACTTGCGCCATTTGTCCGGGTTTCCAACGCTCGTGTGCCGCACCCTTTCCACGTGTATCGTCGCATTGGGGTCGAGCTGTTGCGCGCGCTCTATTGCCTGACCTTGTGTCGGCTCGACCGCGCTTGCGCGTTCAGACCCGGGGCGGCGCACAGCATAGTCTCCCTCTGGCCGCCGCTCGATAAACAACTCTTTTTTTCCAGCCATTTGCTTCTCCTTAATTGAAAGTGTGTAACAGATTTACTTTACAAAAAAGTAGGACAAGTCCTACCTGCACCACAAAATCTGACCGCGCCGTACGAAAAAATGAGCCCCACATGTATCCTTTTCCCAAATGGACGGCATGAGCGTCGGACGTCGCAGCCAATCAAGTGAGAGCCGCCAACGCTCGTTGCCGGCCATTGGTAGGTGAATGTGTTCGCCGCAAAGGGGACAACGAAGGTGAATCCATTTCAGGTGTCCCCCGCGAATCTCGACGTAGAGCTCAGCATCCAGGAGTTCGGACTCCACGGGCGCCTCGTCTACCTTGACTATTACAAACCGTGGCCGGCGAGCGAGGCCGAGTCGAAATACTCCGTCGGCAAGCCAGGAGGGAAGGGTCATAATCATGTTCGATTGAGGAATGGCTCCATATCGCCCCTTCCATCCCATTTGCGCAGCCCGCAGAGCGGACATTCATCGTTGGACGCACCCGCAGGAAGACTGTCGGAATCCTTCAGAAGACGAAAGTTCCGTACTCGCTCGGACGCGCGGCTTTCTGTCCCACGGAATCCCGTGAGACGATGCAGCATCTCGTTCACAGCCATGCACGCAACCTCAGTGGTGAAAGTGACCACTGCGGGATTCGGGGCAGTTCCTCCCACGACGTAGCCCGCGCGCCGCCGCTGCTCGAATAATTCCGGGTCGCGACGAACCATGTCCTGCTCCAGCATGCGCGTCGTACTTATTAGGTTCCGACACAACTGACAGGGGTATCCGGGTTGAATGACAGTCACGCGGCCGTCAAACACGTCGTAGCCACCAGAATCGTTAGGCTCGATTAAGAGCCCTACGTCGATGACCGGTATCAGGTAGAAGTGTGCGATGCGATTGAGAAACTCCCTTCCAATGTCGTCGTCTGTGCAACCAAAAATCAGGTCGCACGACAGAAGAGCGTCTCGTACACCAGGCGAGTCGACAAAGCCGTCGCGGATAACCACTATGTCTGTCAGCCCTATTGCAGCCAGCCCCCGAGCAACCACTTCAACCTTTTTGTGCCGCAGGATAGCGTCGGATAGCTGTGAGAAGTGCATCCGGTTGAGATTTGTGCGCTCGACGCGGTCGTTATCGACAAGAAGTAGTCGCGGGGAACCGAGTCGGCCCAACAGACTTGCCACCGCGGACCCAGTACCTCCGTTGCCGATGATGCCAATTCTGAGCTCGCTGAAATCGGCGACGGCTTGCGGCCCGAATGTGCGAACGTTCCGGTCGAACTCATCTCGACTCTGGCGGAGCTCCCGCCCGGGGTAGCGGACCGTGAAGCGGTCGCCCACAATGCGAATCATGCTGATTGGCGCCGGCTTTAGGTCCGACCCGAACGCGCGCCCGACGAGTTCCCCCTCTTTGTCCATGATGAGCGAAAAATGCGGCCGGTCGCTGTCCATGCGGTTGAAGATGATGTGCATGGAATCCGCATCCGCCACGTCATCCTTCGGCGAGAACTCGAGGCCGCCCCTTGGGTGCGAATGCGCGATACACAGCGCGAAGCCCTTGGTCATGGCACGCTTGGCCAGAGACAGGATTGGCTTGGTCTCCCAGGTCATCGAGGTGGCCGTGCGCTCCGAGAATGCATCCAAGCCAACGTCGATGACTTCGCGAACTAGGGCGCGCTCTTCGAGCTCGCCTGTCCACGGGTCGATGTGTCGGGACCGACCGCACATCATCAGCGCCCCGTATTCGAGTTCGTCACGAAGGAGCAACGACCTCAGCCGTTCGTAGTGCTCGTCGAGAATGGTCAGAGTGTACCGGGTCATGCGCCGCGCAGCTCGTTCTTTATGTAAGCGAGATAGGTGGCGATGCCATCGACACCAGGGCGCCAATCCTTCTCGTCGAGGTGCCGGGACCAGAACTGCCAGTCCTCCCCGAAGAGCTGCTGCGGGAAGCCCGTCGAAGCCGGTTCGTTGCCATCCGACCGCTTTAGATGCGGCTTCGTGTAGAACGAATCGAGCTTGGTCGAAGCGTACCCGCCTGGTACGAGAATCATGACTTCGCAGTCAATGCGCTCCGTGAGGCCGTTTGGGGTAACTTCCCTCAGATTCGCGGGGACGGGGACCCCGGCGATGACAATGCCGTTACGCTCGCCAGCACCACCGTTGAGCTGTTCCGAGACCAGCTTGTACGCGACATTCTTCTCGGCGAGGAATTCGACATCCTCTTCGGGAAGGCTAACCATGACCCGGGTTCGTCTTCGGTTTGCGGGTCAGGAATTTCTTGACGCCATGGGGGGATGCCTTAGGCGACAGGTCCACCGGCTGCTGGGGTCCCACTTCCGGGTCCTCGCCACCGCCCGGGACAATTTCATTGACAACCCAGTCCGACGGGCTGCCAGCCAGCACCAGGATTTCCGCCCCGTTGATGAACTCGCGGGACCAGTGTTTCTCCTGGCGGTTGACGATGAGGTTGAACTGGTGCTGCTTCTCGCTGGTATCCGTTTCCATGTTTGCATCCTTCTTGTCTATTTCCTCCGTCGGAGGAATTCCGTTATACTGAAAACACTTCGATAGACCGGTGTTCTGTCAAAACGAATTAATTCCACTATACCGTAATTTTGAGGGGTGTGCAACTATGAGGAACCAGGCCGAATTGGCTCCTGATGAAAGACGTGAAATAGCAAAAAGAATCAGAGGATTAAGACAAACCCAGGGACAGACGCTTAAGTGGGTTTCCGATGCCACCGGAATTAGCCTGAGCCACCTATCGGAGGTCGAGCGTGGCCAATCGTCGGTGTCCGGAGAAAAGTTGGCGAAGTTGGCAGAGGTGCTGGGCGCGACCTCCGATTACCTTTTGACGGGTCGCGGCGCCGCTGAAGGCCATATCCCTGAGGGACTCGCGCAAGCGGCCGAAGAGCTTCATTTGAGTTTCGCCCAGACACGGCGCCTACTCGAGGGGAAGAATTCGCTGGTCGCAAAGCGCGCGTCCTCGGTGGAGGCCGAATGGGATAAGAACCGGTGGGTTTTATTTTACGAAAAGGTACGAGACATCTTATAAGTGGAGCATCTCGGTGAACTCTCCAGAACGTCAGCTTGAAGAACGGCATCGACTGCTCGCGATTCGCGAGCATCTGAAGATTCACGCGCGCCCGGAATCTCCCGACTTTCGAACGGAAGTCGCGTCGGCTTGCCTCAAACAAGTGCGACCAATAATCGACGCGCATGCGCACGAGCGTGGGGAAGCAATCATGGCGGCCATATCCTCGAAACTCGGCGTCCATTTCGAGGAGGTCCGAAATCCTGGCGATATTTCCCGGCTTGAGAGGAAATATCTGAAGGAACAGAAGGAAATCGGATTTGGGCTACTTTCCGATGCGCTTGCTGACGAAGGTGTCGATGCCTTGCTATTTCAGAAGACCAATGTTCCGGTTCGAAATCCCCACCAATGGGTCGCAGTCCTAAATCTGCAAGAAACCGAGTCTCGAGCCTACTGGAGCAGGCCGCACGAGATTGTCCATCGGCTCGCGGAGCCACCGCAGAAGCGCCTTCCCTTCTACCGCCACAGGTCGGAGAACGAGAACACCGTTGAACGGCTTGTCGATTTCGCTGCGGCAGAACTAGCATTTCCAGCCTCGGTGTTCAAGCCCCTTGTTGTTAGCCGCTCGAAGGAGCCGCTGACTTGGGAGCTCGTCTCCGAACTACGCCAGAAATTCGCGCCTACCGCAAGCGTCCATTCGATTGCGAAGGCCTGCGTGAATTTCTGGCCCACGCCCGTATTCTTCCTCACCGCATCGGTCCGGGGCCGTCGAAGCCGGCCGCGAGACGCGGTGGCATTACGAGCGAAGCTCGAAGGTAATAATGCGCCGGCCCGAAAATCTGGCATCGTCTTCTACGATAATATGCGGGTGCCTCCATCCAGCCCCATCGCCTGGTCGTTGGAGTCGGGTGATGCCTCTGTTGACGTAGAAGACCTTGGAAAGTGGGTGACGTCTTCTGGCGACCGATTGCCGTCGCGGACCGCATTGACATCGGCCATGAGAATGCGAGACCAGGTCTACGGTCTCATCTCACCGGCGCCCTGAGTTGGATAAGCCCGCATTCTGGCGGGGTTGCTTTGATAGACGGTGACATCGACCAGGGGAATGCAGAATGGCGGACAACGAGCGTATTGAACTGTCCAAACTGTACGTAGCAGGCGAGAGCAGATATAGCTATTTCCTGCTTGCCGCCGCGGCTTCTGCAATAGCCTTCGCTGTTCAGAAAACCTCAGGACTCCGCCTTTCTTGGTATGAAATACCGTTGGCTTTTGCTGTTGTTTGCTGGGGAATTAGCTTTTACTTCGGTTGCCGATGCGTGAATTTGATGCAAGGAGCAATGTTTATGAACATCAGCATGTTAGAGCTCAGCTCAGTGCGCAGCGGGAATCCAGAAGAATTGAAGGGACGCATTAAGTTGGTGTTGAGCGAGATGAATGGGATGAACGATAAGGCTACGGCTTATGACCGCTGGCAATTTCGGCTTCTTATAACCGGGGCAATACTATTTCTAGCGTGGCATGTGCTTGGAATGTACCGCTTGACTATTATCGGTTCCTGAAACGAATACTCGCGCTACTGTCGAAGCCGCAAAAAAAAGAATCTGTGAAAAATCGCCAGGCTGGCAGCGTGCAACGCAAGCTTAGGCCACAATTGGACCGGTGTTGCGCAATTGGCGCGGCGCCTGTGAATTGACGCATTGCAATCCGCCGATGAACGTTAATGACCTATGGCGCTCGTCCAATCCGACCGCATGGGAGCAGGCCCTCCAGCGCTACTGGCTCTTTGTTCAGCCGCGGAACATGGAGCTGGAGCGGGCGCTTGACGCGCTGGACGTGCGGAGGCTTCAGAACCTCAGCCCGCAGGGTTGGTACGACTTTCTCCGCGACGAATACTTCCGCTGGAAATACACGGCCCCGAACCGCTACGCGACCACCACCATCCAGCTCAGGAAATACGTCGAGCAGAATGCCCTGGCTAATTTGGACGGCATCCGACGACAGCTCCTCAATTTCGACCTCAACGACGTTGGGGCCGGGCTGAAGACCGCGAAGAAGATACGGGGGCTAGGAACGGCCGGCGCGTCGGGATTATTGTCCCTGATGTACCCCGAGCACTTTGCGACCGTCGACCAGTTTGTGGTCAAAGCGCTGCGAGAGGTAAAGGACCTGCCTGAGGCGGATGCGCTTGCCAAGATGAAGCCGCTAAACTTGAGTGTCGCTGATGGCGTGCTGCTCGTCGATATCCTGAAGCGCAAGGCCGTAGAGAACAATCAGGTATTCGGGACCTCGTCCTGGACGCCCCGCAAGATAGACATGGTGCTCTGGGCTTATGGTCGGTGAATCATCGGAAAGCGCAATGTCGTCAGCGCCTAGTCACTGGTGGTGTAAGCCGACGCGTGTTAGGGCAGTGTTCCGCGGTGACTTGTATCGGATTTTATGCAGTGCGGCATGGTTACGAGGTGGCCATACATATGAAGGGAGATTTCATGGGATATTGTTCTAATCAGTGGCTAAATACAGGGTAGGGGGATGCCATAGCGAGACGTTGCCTGGAGTGCAGTGGTCGACGTCTCTTGCGGTAATTGGGTCCTTTATAAGGATATCCGTGGCCCTGGCAAGGCCTTTCCACTATCATTTCACTTTGCCAAATCCATGATTGTGGGTCCGAATATAAGTATAGTCATGGGTGATGCTTTGCCGATGGCGGGGGTAGACCGGGGGAGGTGGGCGCATTGCGTCTTATAAAGAATAGCGGTAACGACCGTGTTATCGACGAGCTTCGGCAATGCCTGCTACCCAGGTCGTCCCTGGATATTGCTTCTCCGGCCTTTTCTCTATTTGCTTTCGGTGAATTGCAAGACCTGCTGGCGGGCGTTGGCGAGGTTCGGTTGGCTCTCCCTGGGGCAAAGAATAGTGATTGGGAAATGCTCGGAGCAGAGTCTGACAGGGCATTTCGCAATCGACTCCAAACCCGCTGGCTAGCAAATCAATGTGCGGAATGGGTCGCCAAGAAAGTCGAAGTAAAACAGGCCAGTGGCCCAATTCCTCAGGCGACGTTGGTTGCCGGCTCCGAGGTAGGTACGCCGCAGCGCGTGATTACTGGCACCAGTTCATTTACCACCAGCGGGCTGGGTCTTACTCCCAGCCACCAGTTCGGGTTAATCCAGTCGGCCGAAAGCTCCGAGGAGTGTTCCCTTCTTGCTTCGTGGTTCGACGGTTTGTGGTTCGGCCTACCCGCTGAAGGCGATGCCAAAGCGGTCTTGTTGTCCCGGTTGCAGGAATTGGGTGCACACCGGCAGCCGTCGCTTATCTATTACCTGACCCTCTTCCACCTGTTCAAGGACCTTGGCGATGAACTGGATGAAGAGAAAATCATCAAGTCAGCCACGGGCATTCGGAATAGCTTGGTTTGGCAGAAGCTCTACAAGTTCCAGCGTGACGGCGTTGTGGGGGCTATCGACAAGCTTGAACGACACGGCGGCTGCATCATTGCCGACAGTGTTGGCTTAGGCAAGACCTTCGAGGCGTTAGCCATCATCAAGTATTACGAGCTGCGGAACGACCGCGTTTTGGTGCTGGTGCCAAAACGCTTGCGCGATAACTGGACACTCTACAAGGCCAACGACCACCGCAATGTATTGGCTGCCGACCGTCTCCACTACGACGTTCTGAACCACACCGACCTTTCCCGCGATAGTGGTCAGTCCGGCGACATTGATTTGTCGCATGTGAACTGGGGCAACTACGATTTGGTGGTCATTGACGAATCCCACAACTTCCGCAACAAGATTACCCATCAGGGCAAGGAAAGCCGCTATGACCGCCTGATGCGGCAAATCATTCGAGAAGGGGTTAAGACCAGGGTTTTGATGCTCTCGGCCACCCCCGTCAATAACCGCCTTGCCGACCTCAAGAATCAAATTTCCTTCGTAACAGAGGGTGCCGACGATGCGCTTGATGGCCACGGGATTCCCAGCATCGAGGCTACCGTTCGACAGGCTCAATTGCAGTTCAATCGCTGGCTTAAACTTGAAGAGCCAGACCGCAAGCCACCGCGTTTGATAGACATGCTCGGCTTCGATTACTTCAAATTGCTCGACTTGCTGACCATTGCCCGCTCGCGCAAGCACATTGAGAAATATTACGGCACCAGCGAGACAGGCACGTTCCCGATACGGTTGAAGCCGGTGAACATCAAGGCGGATGTCGATTTGTCGGGGCAGTTTCCTGCCATCCGCGAAATCAACAACGAAATTCGACGGCTGAAGCTGAGTCCATACGC
>Ga0307375_10004941_pt1 | contig 12607 bp, 9 predicted proteins | sample TR1MG_FD_202531 | JGI IMG/M metagenome (GOLD analysis project Ga0307375, IMG submission 202531) | Soil microbial communities from Risofladan, Vaasa, Finland - TR-1 | ecosystem: Environmental > Terrestrial > Soil > Coastal area > Acid sulfate soil | place: Finland: Risofladan, Vaasa | collected... | reverse complement strand
AGCCGATGCTCAACACCAGCGCCACCAGCGACAGCGTGTTGAGGGTGTAGCCGAGCGTCCACATCACCACGAACGCCCCGGCCAGCGACAGCGGCACGCTGAGCATGGCGATCAGCATGGGGCGCGATCGGCGCAGGAACACCAGCATCACCAGCGCCACCAGCATGATCGAGATCAGCAGCGCCACCTCGACCTCGTGCAGGGCCGACTTGGTGGTCTGGGTGAGATCGAATATAGGCGTAATGCTGACGTTCGCCGGCAGCGACGCGGCCAGCTGCGGCAGCCTGGCGCGGATCGCCGCCACCGTGGCCACCGCATTCGCCTCCGGCCGTTTGGTGATCTGCAGGCCCACCGTGCGCGCGCTACCGGTGCCGACGCTGGAGAACCACGCCGCCTGATACTCGTCCTGCTGGCCGCCGTAAACCCTGGCCACGTCGGACAGCCGCACCGGCGTACCGTTCTTCATCGCGATCAGCAGATGGGCGAACTGTTTCGGTTCGTGCAGGCCGTCGGTCGCGGTCACCGTCGTCTGCGTGCGACCGTCGCTCAGCGTGCCCTGCGGCGAGGTGACATTGGCCGCACGCAAGGCATTGGCGACATCGTTGGCGGTGAGCCCCTTGGCCGCCAGGGCGTTGCTGTCCAGTTCGATCCGCACCGCGTGCGGAGTGCCACCGAACACCTGCACCTGGGCCACCCCGTCGATCTGCGCCACGGCGGGCTTGAGCAGCGTGTCGGCGAGGTCGAACAGCTTGTCCTGCGGCAGCCCGGTCGAGGTCAGCGTGATGAACAGGATCGGGATCTGCGAGGTATCGAACTTGAAATACTGCGGTGGCGACGGCATGCCCGTAGGCAGGTCGACGGCAGCCGCGTTGATCGCCGCCTGCACGTCGCGCGCCGCGCTGTCGGCGGTACGGCTGAAATTGAAGCGCACCATCACCGAGGCGGCACCCTCGCGGGCATTGCCGTACATCTCGTCGATGCCCGGAATCTGTCCCAGATGGCGCTCCAGCGGCGCCAGCACGGTGTTGGCCATGGTCTGCGCGCTGGCGCCGGGCTGGTTCGCCACCACGTAGACGCCGGGAAAATCCAGCGACGGCAACGCGGCGACACCGAGCAGCAGATAGGCGCTGATGCCGGCAAGAAACAGGCCCAGCGCCAGCAGCGACGTGCCGACCGGGCGGCGGATCATCGGCGCAAAGATATTCATCGCGCCTCCGTGACCGGCCGGCAGGACGGCGTGCCGCGGCTGGCACACAGGCACACGGCAATCGGCGAGGGCGCGGCAGGAGCATGGATCTGGATCATGCGGACTTTATGCCAGTTACCGCGCTCCAGCGTATGTGCCTGAAGTCCACACCGTGTCGAAAGGCAGGGGGCGGTTTTTTGGAGCGGCTTCAGCCGCGATGCTTTTCTCTGCCGACCAAACCAAAAGCATCGCGGCTGAAGCCGCTCCACAGTCGCGCCCATCACCCACAGGGTGGGCTCCTACAGGTGCGTGGAGGGGCTGTAGCGCAAGGTCAGATACCAAGTGCGGCCGAGCTGGTTGAAGAAGTACGCCGTTTCGTAATGGTGCGCGAAGGCGTTGGACAGCCGTGCCTGCACCTGCCAATCCGGGGCGAATTGGTAGCTGGCACGAAAAGCCACGGTGCTGTAGCCGCCCAGGCGATGGCTGTTGGCGAGGTCGTCGTAGCTGCGGCCGGCGGCATACAGCGTGCTGCCAATGCCGAACGCGCCGAACCGCCGATCCAGATCGATCCGTGCGGTGCGCTCCGGGCGCCGCGGCAGCAGGTGACCATTGTCCGCGCCGCCACGGTTCAGTGGCTGCTGCAAAGTGAGGTAACTCTGCACACGCCAGCCATCGAGGTTCGCGCCCAGCTGACCTTCCACGCCGCGGATCCGTGCCTGATTGATGTTCATCGGGTAATAGTTGCTGTCCAGCGTGATCAGTTGATCGATCCCGGTCTGATACGCGTTCAAGGCCCAGTCCCAGCCATCGAGCTGCTGCGCGAGGCCAAGCTCGCCGCTGCGCGACTTCTCCGGTTTCAAGTCCGGATTGGCCGAGGGAATACCGTAAAACGGCGGGTAATACAGATCGTTGAAGGTCGGCGCGTGGAATGCCGTGCCGTAGCTGGCGGTCAGCCGCAGGCCATGTCCGAAACGGTAACCCCAGGCCGCGGCGCCGGTGGTGTGATCGCCGAACTGCTGGTTGTGGTCGCGCCGCAGCGACAGCTGCACTTCGTTGCGGCCAAAGCTGCCCTGGTACTGCACATAGCCACCGGTGTCGTCGCGGTTGCTGGCCAGATAACCGGTGCTGCTGCTGACGTGTTCCTGTTGATAGTCCACGCCCACGGTCAGCAGCTGGTCCGGCGCCAGCGCGATGTCGTTCTGCCACGACGCCTGGTTGCGCCGTGAGTTGGTGAAACCGGTCGGCGTGCGCGGGTAGTAGGTGCCGAAATAGGTGCCCTGGTAGGAGGTGGTGGAGAGATCCTTGCTCTGCCCGGCGTTCAACGTGACTTGCCACGCCTGCAGCGGCGAGAAGCTCAGCCGTGCACTAGCGACCCGCTGCTCGTTGATGGCCCGATTGCCGCCGTAGGGGCTGCCGGTATATTCGACGTCGTTCTTGCTGCGCAGCCAGTCCAGCGCCAGTTCGGTGCCGTTGTCCCAGCGGTAGCCGCCGTTCGCCGCGCCATTCCAGTTGCGGAAGGCATCGGGCCGCGGATCGTCGACGAAGCAACCCGCGCCAGCCTCCGCCGCGCCCAACCGGCAGGCCGGGATGCCGCTGGTGTACTGGCCGCCCAGGCTGAGGTTGTACCAGGCGTGCTTGTCGCCGCCGGACAGGCCGGCCTCGCTGCCGAACAGGCCATGACTGCCGGCAGTCGCGCTCAGCGACGGCGCGAGGCCGCCATCGCGCTGGCCGTGGCGGGTGAAGATCTGGATCACCCCGCCGATGGCGTCCGCACCGTACAGGCTCGAACGCGGGCCGCGCACGATCTCGATGCGCTCGATCTGCTCGACCGGGATCTGCTCCAGCGATGCCAGCCCGGCCGTCACCGAGCCGATCCGCATGCCGTCGATCAACACCAGCGTGTGGGTGGAGTTGGTGCCGCGCAGGAACAGCGAGGTCTGCTCGCCGAGGCCGCCGGCCTGGGCGAAGGTGACGCCGGGCAGCCCGGTCAGCAGATCGGCCACCGAGGCCGGCTGCAGCCGCTCGATGTCGGCGCGAGTCAGCACCGTGACCGACGACAAGGCGTCATCGACGGTGATCGCGGTACGCGTGGCGGTGACGATCATCGGCGCCAGCGCGTTGGCGCTGCCCGGATCGGGAATGCCCTGGTCGGCCGCCTGCGCGGCCATCGTGCAACCGAGCAACGCCGCTGCCAGCAAAGTCTTGTTCATGTCTTTCCCTCGGCCGCGCACCCGCGCACGGCTCATGTGGCCAATGAGCTGGCGGCAGACGGAAGGAAGACGGAACGACGGGCAGGGGGTGAATGCCACGGCACGTGGTTCAGCCTCGCCCACCGCGAGCCACCAGGAATCGTTCAGGCCGGTCTCCGGGCTCACGAGTGGCAATGCGGTCTGTTCGCATGCCTCGAACGGCGCCTTCCCGTGCTATGCACAGTGGCGTTCGCCGTTCGAAAAACTCGCTTACCGTTGCGGGGGCAGCGCCGGCCTTGCAGTGCGACAAGCGCACCACGCACCGGCTTCCCGTTTCATCCCTTGGGCGACGAGCCCGTCGGGACACCTGAACCGCGCCAGTGTAGCTTCGGACGGCTATCCGGGCAATGCGCAGGGTTGAAATGCGGGGGCATCCCTATGCGGCCACCCCGCCGATCCAGCTCTGCCGGATGCGGAAGTCGTCATCCATCGCGACCAGATCCGCCCGATAACCGGCGGCGATACGGCCGTGGCTGGCACCCAGGCCGAGAAAATCGGCGGGATACGTGCTGGCCATGCGCACCGCTTCGTCCAGCGGCAGGCCGAGCCGCTGCACCGCGTTGCGCACGGCGCCGGCCATGTCCAGCGCCGAGCCGGCCAGCACGCCTTGCGCGGTCCGGCACACGCCATCGTGCGCAGTGATGGTTTCGCCGTTGAGCACGAACGCGGGATCATCCGCGCCGACCGGCGGCATCGCATCGGTGACCAGCACGCACTTGCCGCGCGGCTTGGCGGCGATCGCCACGCGCAGGCTGGCCGGATGCACGTGGTGGCCGTCCACGATCAAGCCGCACCAGCTGCCGGCATCCTCCAGCGCGGCGCCGACCACGCCCGGTTCGCGGCTGCCCAGTGGCGTCATCGCGTTGAACAGATGGGTGAAACCGCGCACGCCGGCGGCCAGCGCCGCGCGTGTGGTGTCGTAGTCGGCCGCCGTATGGCCGGCGCAGACGATCACTCCGGCCGCGGCCAGCGCAGCGATGCTGCAAGCCGGCACGCACTCGGGCGCCAGCGTCAGCAGGCGGATCCCGCGGTGCGGCGCGCACAGCAGCGCCAGTTCATCGGCAGCGGGCGTGTGGAAATAGTTCGGGTCGTGCACACCCTTGCGCGCGGGTGACAGGTACGGGCCTTCCAGATGGATGCCGAGCACGCCGGGCACGCCTTCGGCCAGCGCCTGCTCCACCGCGGCGAGCGCCGCACGCATCATCGGCACCTCATCGCTGATCAGCGTCGGCAGGAAGCCGGTGCTGCCGAAGCGCCGGTGTGCCGCGCCGATCCGGCGAATGCTCTCCACGGTTGGCGCGTCGTTGAACAGCACGCCACCACCGCCGTTGACCTGCACGTCGATGAACCCGGGCAGTAGCATGGCCCCGTCCAGATCCTGTCGTGGCGCCCTGCGCACGCGCGGGTCGGACAATGGCAGCAGGTCGAGGATGCGCGCGCCGGCGAGCAGCACGGCAAGATCGTCGCGCCAGCCGTGCGCAGTGAGCACGCGGGCGTTGATGAAGGCGAAAGTCGCGGCTTGATTCATCGGCTTGCCAGTCACCCGATCACCGGGGCGACGTGCGCCCGGGCTGGCGAAATGTCTGTGCGGGCATCCATGCTGATCTGTTCAGTCGGTCTGCAGTTCGGCGACAAAATCATAGATATCGCCGCGATACCAGGAGCTGGTGAATTCGACCACCCGGCCATCATCCAGAAAACTGCGCCGCTCGATGCTCAGCCCCGCGCTGCCTGCAGCAACGTGCAGCAGCCGCGCCTGATGGGCATTCAGCGACACCGCACGCAAACGTTGCAGCGCACGACGCGGCCGACAGTTGAGTTTTTCCAAAGCCTCATACAGCGAGTCGTGCACCAACATGGGATCGGGCAGCAGGCTGGCCGGCACCACGCTGCGCTCGATCGCCAGCGGCTCGTCCTGGCCATAGCGCACGCGATGCAGTCGCACCACCAGCGAGCCCGGTGACAGGTTCATCGCCATGGCTTCTTCCGGCGTCACTTCGCCGATCCCCCGCTCGAAAAATTCCGAACGTGGGCGCAGGCCACGCTCGCGCAGATCCTCGGTGAAACTGGTCAGCCGCGACATCGGCTTGACGATGCGTTCGGCGATGAAGGTACCCGCGCCATGGCGCTGGGTCAGCAAACCCTCCTCGACCAGCCCGGCAATTGCCTTGCGGACTGTCACTCGCGACAGCTTCAGGATCTGCGACAGATCGCGCTCGCTGGGCAGCGCCTGCCCCGGTTCGATGTCGCGATGCTCGACCACATTGCGGATCGCCCGCCGCAGCCGCAGGTAGGCCAGCGGTTGATGGGTGGCCGGATCCTGGCAGATCCGGCGATATTCATTGAGCAAAGCGGTTTCCATTGTTACTAAACATACCAATACCAATCCACTTGCGCAATCACCGCATGAATCGCCCTGCAAGAAGATTCGACAGGCGGCGCAAGTCAATTGCAGCGGGGGATGCGGTGGAATCTGGAGCAATGCGACGGGTCCAAAGTCTGGCCTTTGTGGTATTTCACTGGTACTATCGTAAAGAATTCGGGCAGTCGCGCATTGGCCACTGCCTGCCATCCGACATCGTGTCGAGGACAATGTGTGACTGCATCTTCCCAAGTGGTCGAACTGTTCGACCTGGTCATTTTCGGCGGTACCGGCGACCTCGCCGTGCGCAAGCTGCTGCCAGCCCTGTTTCACCGTTTCGCCGACGGGCAGATCCCGGACGGCAGCCGGATCATCGGCATCGCCCGCGAGGCGCTGGATGACGACGGTTATCGCGCTCTGCTGCGCAAGGCGCTGGTCGCCTCGGACGGCAGCGTCGGAACCGAGCAGCTCGATACCTTCCTGAAGCTGGTTGCCTATCGGTCGCTGGATGCACGCAAGGCCGATGGCTGGGAAGACTTCGCCGGGCTGATCGGCGAGCATCCCGACCACGTCCGGGTGTTCTACCTGTCCACCTCGCCGGAATTGTTCGTCGACATCTGCGCACGGCTTGGCCAGTACGGACTCAATCAAGGCGCATCGCGGGTGGTGCTCGAAAAGCCGGTCGGCCGCGACCTCGCCAGTGCGAACCAGATCAACGACGACGTCGGTCGCGTATTCGACGAGTCGCAAACTTTCCGCATCGACCATTACCTCGGCAAGGAAACGGTGCAGAACCTGCTCGCGCTGCGCTTCGGCAACGCGCTGTTCGAACCGTTGTGGAATGCCGGGCACATCGACCACGTGCAGATCACCGTGGCCGAAACGATCGGCGTAGGCCATCGGGCCGCCTACTACGACCGTGCCGGCGCATTGCGCGACATGCTGCAAAACCACATGCTGCAACTGCTGTGCATGGTGGCGATGGAGCCGCCGTCCTCACTGTCGCCCGACGCGGTGCGCGACGAGAAGCTGAAGGTGCTGCGTGCCCTGAAACCCATCGACGACAGCAATGCTGCCCAGCTCACCGTGCGCGGCCAGTACCGCGCTGGCGTGGCCGAAGGCGCCAGCGTGCCCGGTTATCCGGACGAACTGGGCAGCGCCAAGTCCAACACCGAGACCTTCGTGGCGCTGAAGGCGGAAATCGCCAACTGGCGCTGGGCCGGCGTGCCGTTCTACCTTCGCACCGGCAAACGCCTGCCCAACCGGGTGTCCGAGATCGTGGTCGTGTTCAAGGCGGTGCCGCATTCGATCTTCGATCCGTCCACGGGCTCGCTGGCGCAGAATCGGCTGGTGCTGCGCCTGCAGCCGGACGAAGGCGTCAAGCTGTGGCTGACCATCAAGCATCCCGGCCCCGGCGGCCTGCGCCTGCGCCATGTGCCGCTGGACATGAGTTTCGCCGAAGCGTTCGGCGTGCAGCAGCGCGATGCATACGAGCGGCTGTTGCTGGACGTGGTTCGCGGCAACCCCACCCTGTTCATGCGCCGCGATGAAGTGGAAGCGGCATGGCGCTGGGCCGACCCGATTCTTGCCGCATGGGGCGCCAGCGGTGTGCCGCCGAAACCGTATGCCGCCGGCAGCTGGGGCCCGAGTGCCGCGGTGGCGCTGATCGAACGCGATGGCCGCACCTGGCACGACGACAGTGAATAGCTCGCGCTTTTCGCTGCCGCCACCGCCCGCGCCAACGCAGGCGGCACGTTTTCACTCAGCCGCCGGCCGCGCATGCACCGACAACTGACTGCCGGGCACGCCATGACTTCCATCTCCATCCCTTTGAATGTCTCCACACTCAGTTTCACCGATAACCGTGCCCAGGCCCAGGCGCTGGCCGCGGAGGTCGCCGAACACCTGCGCAGCGCACTGGCGGCACGCGGCCATGCCGTGCTCGCCGTCTCCGGTGGCAGTACCCCTAAGGAGTTCTTCGCCCACCTCTCCGGCGAGCCGCTGGACTGGGCGAAAGTGCAGGTAACCCTGGTCGACGAACGCTGGGTGCCTGACAGCGACGAGCGCTCCAATGCGCGGCTGGTGAAATCACTGTTGCTGCAGCATGCGGCCAGCGCGGCGTCCTTCATTCCGCTGTACACCGGTGCGGCGACCCCGGAGGCCGGACAGGCCGAAGCCGCCGCACGTATCGACGCGCTGCCGCAGCCATTCGATGTCGTCGTGCTGGGGATGGGCGACGACGGCCACACCGCATCGTTCTTTCCCGGTGGCGACCATCTGGCCGACGCACTCGATCCGGAAGGTCATGCCCGCGTGCTGCCGATGTGCGCAGCGGCTGCCGGGGAACCCCGCATCACGCTCACCCTGCCGGCCTTGCTGGATACCCGCGCGCTGTATCTGCTGGTCAGCGGCGAGAAGAAGCGCGTCCTGCTGGACGATATCCGGCTGGGTCTGGATGCGGCCCGCCACTACCCGGTGCGTGCCGTGCTGACCCAGCAGCGCGTGCCGGTGGCGGTGTACTGGTGCCCGTGATGCGCCACCGGTCCCGAACCCCTGACTGTCCATGCCGCACCACCGGGTGCGGACGTTACCCCGGAGTTATCGCATGACTACCCTGCACCCCGTTGTCGCCGAAGTCACCGACCGCCTGCGCGAGCGCAGCCGCGAAACGCGTGCCGCCTATCTGCATCGGATTGACGCCGTCGACCGCAGCGGGCCGCAGCGCGAGCACCTGTCCTGCGGCAATCTCGCCCACGGTTTTGCCGCCTGCGGCAGCACGGACAAGGATGCACTGCGCCATGGCCGGCGCGCCAATCTGGCCATCGTCACTGCTTACAACGACATGCTCTCCGCGCATCAGCCGTACGAGCGCTACCCCGCGCTGATCCGCGTGATCGCCCGCGATGCCGGCTTCACCGCGCAGGTCGCCGGCGGCGTACCGGCCATGTGCGACGGCGTCACCCAGGGCCAGCCCGGCATGCAGCTGTCGCTGTTCTCGCGCGACCTGGTGGCGATGGCCACCGCGGTGGCGCTGTCGCACGACATGTTCGACGGCGCGCTGTACCTGGGCATCTGCGACAAGATCGTGCCGGGCCTGTTGATCGGTGCGCTCAGCTTCGGCCACCTGCCCGGTGCGTTCGTGCCGTCCGGGCCGATGCCCAGCGGCATCCCCAACGAGCAGAAATCGAAGGTGCGCCAGGCCTGGGCCGACGGCAAGGTGGGCAAGGCCGAGCTGATGGAGGTCGAGGCAGCTTCCTATCACGCGCCCGGCACCTGCACGTTCTACGGCACTGCCAACTCCAACCAGATGCTGATGGAGATCATGGGCCTGCACCTGCCTGGCGCCAGCTTCGAGGCGCCGGATACACCGCTGCGCGATGCGCTGACCGCCGAAACGGTACGTCGCGTCGCCGGTTTCAGCGCCTTGGACACAAACTATCTGCCGATTGGCCACATCATCGATGAGCGCGCAATCATCAACGGCGTGATCGGGCTGCATGCCACCGGCGGTTCGACCAATCACCTGCTGCACCTGGTGGCGATCGCCCACGCGGCCGGCATCCAGCTGCGCTGGGACGATTTCGACGCACTGTCCGGGGTGATTCCGCTGCTGGCCCGGGTGTATCCGAACGGCTATGCCGACGTCAACCAGTTCCACCAGGCCGGTGGCATGGCGTTCCTGATCGACCAGCTGCTTGGCGCCGGTCTGCTGCACGGCGACGTGAAGACCATCTTCGGCACCGGCTTGGAAGGTTACGCCCAGGTGCCGCAACTCAATGCCACCGGCGTACTGCAGTGGACCCCGGTGGCGAAGCAAAGCGGCAATCGCGGCGTGCTGCGTGGCACCGACGAACCGTTCCGCGCCGATGGTGGCCTGCGCATGCTGCAGGGCAATCTCGGCCGCGCGGTGATCAAGGTGTCCTCGGTACCGGACGATCGCCTGCTGATCGAGGCGCCGGCGGTCGTGTTCCACGACCAGAACGAGGTTGCGGCGGCGTTCAAGCGCGGCGAGCTGAATCGCGATTTCGTCGCCGTGGTTCGCTTCCAGGGGCCGCAGGCGAACGGCATGCCGGAGCTGCACAAGCTCACGCCGACGCTGGCGCTGCTGCAGGATCGCGGCCACCGCATCGCTCTGCTCACCGACGGCCGCATGTCCGGCGCTTCCGGCCGCGTGCCGGCGGCGATCCACGTGACGCCGGAGGCAGCGGCCGGCGGCGCCATTGCAAAAATCCGTGACGGCGACATGATCCGTCTGGATGCCGTGAACGGACGTCTGGACGTCCTTATGGAAGCCAGCGAGCTGGACGCACGCCTGCCGCACACGATCGATCTTTCATCGGAGCACAGTGGCATGGGCCGCGAACTGTTTGGTCTGTTCCGGCAGGCGGCAAGCACCGCCGACCTCGGTGCCGGCGTGCTGTAACGCGATTCCGGCATATCGCACACAAGGCGTGCTCCCAAAGCAACCTTTCACCCAGCGAGTGAGTTCATGACCAGCAGCATCGAACACAAGCAGCAGCAGATCGAGGCAATCATGCGCCTGGCGCCGGTGATCCCGGTGGTGGTGATCGACGACGCGAAGGCCGCGGTGCCGATGGCACGCGCTCTGGTTGCCGGTGGTATCCGGGCGATCGAGGTCACCCTGCGCACACCGGCTGCACTGGAAGCTGTACGCGCGATCGCTGCCGAGGTGGAAGGTGCCACGGTCGGCGTCGGCACCGTGCTGACAGCTGACGATCTTGCTGCCGCGCTGCGGGCCGGCGCTCGCTTCGCGGTATCGCCCGGCATGTCGCCGCGTCTACTTGACGCCGCCGCCGACAGCGACCTTGCTCTGCTGCCCGGCGCTGCCACCGCCAGTGAGGCCATGAGCCTTCTCGAACGCGGCTATTGTCACCTGAAATTCTTTCCGGCGGTGCCGGCTGGTGGTTACAAGCTGCTCGGCGCATGGGCCGGACCGTTGCCGCAACTGCGCTTCTGCCCCACTGGAGGCATCAGCCTGGCCACCGCACCGGACTTTCTCGCTCTGCCCAACGTCATCTGCATCGGCGGCTCATGGCTGACCCCGACCGCCAAGCTCGTCGCCGGCGACTGGGCCGGCATCGAATTGCTGGCCCGCGAAGCGGCCGCCTTGCAGGTGTCATGAATCCATGACGTACATGCGGGAGCTTTGCGTTCAGTTCAACCAGACGCATGCAGCCGATACGGCAAAATGTTCCGTCGGCCCGGACGGACCATAGCGTGAATATCGGACCACTCGCATTCCCCGCAGCCTTGCTGGCGCTGCTGTTTGGCGTCATCGCCGGTATGGCTGCCGTCGGCTTCCTGACCAAACGCGGCCATACCGACGCCGGCAACGCCTTGTATTTCGTGCTTGGCGCCGGCTTGCTGTTCGCGCGAATCGGCTACGTCGTACGCTGGTGGCCGCAATACATGCAGCAACCGTCCAGCATGTTCAACATCCGCGATGGCGGCTTCGATATCGTCACCGGGCTGGTCGCGCTCCTGCTGGCCGCAACGCTGATTGGCTGGAAACGAGCCGCGTTGCGCAGCTCGCTGGCCGTCGGCGTGTTCGTCGGCGTAGCCACCTGGGCATTCGGCAACCTTGTCGTGTATCGGCTGGTCGATGCCGTGCATCCGGTGCTGCCAGCCGTGGTGTTGCAGGATCTCGATGGTCGCGACGTTGCATTGAACACCTTGAGCGGCGAGCCCGCCGTGATCAATTTGTGGGCAACCTGGTGCGGCCCATGTCGCCGCGAGATGCCGGTACTGGTCCAGGCACAGCGCAAGATGCCATCGGTGCGTTTCGTGTTTGCCGACCAGGGAGAATCGGCCGCCGTGGTCAGGCAATTTCTGCAGACACAGGGGCTCGCCCCCATGCATGTGTTGCTCGACAGCAGTATGCAACTTACCCAGCATTACAGCGTACGCGGCTATCCGACCACCTTGTTTCTCGATGATCGGGGCCATCTGCGCGACACGCACATCGGCGAACTATCCGCTGCGACCCTCGCGGAACATGTCGCCCGGATCGAGCAAGGGTCGATCAGGCCTGCTACCGTTCATTAGAGTCCCATGCATGGGTCGAACGTCGCGTCTCAGCTCGCTGTCTTGGCACCCAGCAGATTGCGTGCCTTGCGATCCACCGAATCCGCCGCGTCCAGCAAGGCCCGGGCGAAGCTGCGCACTTCATTCGGTGGCAACGCATACCACTGCCCCGCTTTTGCCGCCACGACCGGATTCCGGTTTGCCCGTGGCACCCAATGTGGCCGGAAAATCACCATGCCCGTCATCGACTCCGAACTGATGTCGGCCGAAACGATCTGGACATGGCTGTCATCGTCTTTCTTCATGGAACACTCCTGCGCATATGCGCGCATACCGGCAGAGTACTCCGTCTGAGGTTGGCTACATGTTCGCCCGATAAATGACGGCGCTGCAGCTGGCAAGTGGATGGCCTGGCGCACATAAAAAACGCCTTCCCGGTGAGGGGAAGGCGTTGGGGTGAGGCCCCTGGCGGTGACCTACTCTCGCATGGCAAAGCCACACTACCATCGGCGCATGCGCGTTTCACTTCTGAGTTCGGGATGGGATCAGGTGGTACCACGCCGCTATGGCCGCCAGGGAAGGGGTGGGAGCAGCGCTTTTTGAGCGCCAGCTCCGCATTCGTTGAAGCGTCCGGCCACGGATGGCCGGTCTTGACTCTCCGTGAGAGGATCTCACGTAGATATAAGTCGTAAACGAGTGACAAGCGTCGAGGTGAATCGAAATTTCCGGCAAGTGCTTCGGAGCGATCGCTCTTTCGAGGAGTCC
>Ga0307375_10004940_pt1 | contig 12609 bp, 7 predicted proteins | sample TR1MG_FD_202531 | JGI IMG/M metagenome (GOLD analysis project Ga0307375, IMG submission 202531) | Soil microbial communities from Risofladan, Vaasa, Finland - TR-1 | ecosystem: Environmental > Terrestrial > Soil > Coastal area > Acid sulfate soil | place: Finland: Risofladan, Vaasa | collected... | reverse complement strand
AACAAATCATCCTCATCACTCAGGGAGAAGGTGAGAAGTCAAAGTTCATCTCACTCATCTCTCAGAGATATCTCGAGCATTTCCACATCAAACTCGTGCCTGAAGCCCCGGAATTGTAACTGTAAGACTAATTATGGTTAATGCGCATGTTTATCGTACAACGGAGAGAGACGATGGCGACTCATCCGATGCCAAACACCTTCCAAGACTTGTTCGAGTTTCGCAGGAGGTACCCTTGATGATTGAGTGAATCGATGAAGTCTTCGAATGAGGATGCGGGAATGAACTTGAGTTGTTGGGCAATTGCCCACATGTCTGATTTGGTGAAGTCCGCGTCGCCCCTTTGTCTCGCCTGTTTCTGAAGTTCCTTTACGAATGCGTGTACCATCTTCTGCTGTCCTCTTCTTCCAGTGGTGCCTAGATTGACAGTTTCGAATCCGTGGTCGGCGTCGAGCGCATCTCGCAAGCTCATCTTCATGATCTCAATGACGTCCCTGGCGTCCGCTTCAGTCACCTCGTTTCTGAGCTCCACCTTTGCTCTTGCCTCTGCCAGTCGGATGAGAGATTCCAATTGTCGTGTCGTCACCGGTGTGCCATCTTGGCTCTGATGAGACCTACGTAGACTCATGTAGAAGTCTTGAAGCACAAGTTTGGCTTGAAGGGTGAGGACAGGCCGCACAAAGCGTTTGGCATAGCTAATGTACCTGGAAAGGAGTGTTGGTGTGAGAATACCTTGTTCTGAATCGGGATTGTAAGAGCGCAATCGTTGATGGAGAGATGGGGGAGGTGGAATGACGGATTGAGAGCAGGACGAGGTGGAGGCTTCGGCGTAGGCTGTGTCCATGAGTTGCTGTGGCTGTTGCCCGGGCAATGTTGTCGAATGGTTCACCACGAACTCTTTGTACACTTGGTTGCCATGCGAGAGGTGGTGCTCTGCCGTGTGTTGAGCAAAGATGTGTTCGGAGATCTTCTCGTCTCTTTCCGCGTCTGGCTTGTCCAATAGAACGAATATCAGATCGAATCTCGATAGAAGCGCCGTAGACATGTTCAAGTTTTCAGAAATGGTCTTGGTCTTGTCGTAGTGGCCCTGTCGAGGGTTGGCGGCGGCGATGATGGTTGCGCGCGCAGGGAGGCTGCACACAATGCCTGCTTTGGCTATTGATATCTGCTGCTGTTCCATGGCTTCCAATAGTGCGTCCAAATCGTTTGGCATCTTGTCCAACTCGTCGATGCATGCAATGCCGTTGTTCGCCAAAACGAGCGCTCCAGCTTCAAGAGTGTAGTCGTGCGATCCAGGTTCCCTCTGTGTCGAGACGGTCAATCCCGCAGCACTGGCGTAGCTGCCACACACGTATACGCCGCGAGGAGCGAGCTTGTTGACGCTAGTGAGCATTTGCGATTTGCCCAGACCCGGATCTCCAACGATGAGTACGTGTACATCGCTCCTCAGTGCGACATCGTTGTTGTGCAATTCATCAAAATGCTTCGAGCCACCGAATAGCGCGAGTACTAGGCCAGCTTTGACCAGTTCGTGGCCGTAGATGACGGGACAAACGGAGGCGACGATGAGAGCGAAGGTGGAGGGATGATTCGCGATCTGCAACACGCCATACAGATCCATCGTACTCAGCATGCTCAAATCCTTGTTGCGTTCGGCACGTGTCTCCTCCTTCGCCGAACCGTTGGTTCCGCCGCCACTATCAGAGCCAGAACGAGAAGTGTGCAGCGAATTAGCTTCAATGTAAGTGTCGTAGATCGGTGCCTTTGCCTTCGATGGCGCCATAGAGTCTCCTAAGCCTCCTCCTCCTCCTCTTCCTGCTTGGCCTGCCTTTTTAGCACCACCACGACCTGATCCACGCTGAGCAATCGCCACTCCAGATCTCCCTACGCCTCTGCTGCCAACGCCTCTCGTTTCACTCACCGATACGGCTCGCACTACGCCCACCACTGTCACTACATCGCCTGGCACGCATTTATCGACCTCTTCGCCCACCACCTCCACCTCCTTCGTAATGGGGATGCGTCCCTGCGTCGACTTCTCCGCCGCCTCCTGCAACCGTATCTTCTGCCAGTCAGTCGTCACTGCATATTCACGCACCAGTTGAAAGTCTCTACAACCACAGTCGGGACGCGCGCAAGCCATGGGAGGAAGAGGCACACCATCCTTGCAATACTCCATCCAGATCGTCGAACACTTTGCACACCGAATTCCAATCTTCAACAGCAACGGCTTCGCATTAGACACGCGTACCACTGTACCACGCACAGACTTCAACTTATCAATAGACTGAGACTTGATATCGCTCAATTCCGTGGTCACAGAATAGTTAACAACACGAATCGTCAAACGCTCCGGATAAGCCATATCCACCGGCTCCGATTGGAAGGCAAACGCGCCCACTTCAGAAGAATACAACAGTGCAGGCAGTGAACCAGCGATAGGGATAATCAAACCATGAGCAACGTGCGAAAGACACGCAAAGAACAGATTGGGACGGTTTTCGGCAAACGTTGTAAGATGCGGATCGCGCACACGCTTTTCCAACTCCTCGTAATCTACAGTGACACTAGGAGAGGTTCTTAAATCATACTAAGAGGGAGAGAAGGCATTAGAAGCAGGTAAGACGCGGAAAACAGAGGTACAATGGAGAGGCATTTCCACGTCGGTTATCGCCAAGAAGATCTGAATGAATGAGTGGGGCAATGCTCATAATTAGGAGAAATACCAATCTATCAATTGGTTTCATGTATGGATACGTACACTGAGCACACCAGGCGTCACAAAGGCCTCGGAAAACAGCTTCGTTGCGTAGCGGACCTGCATCTTTCCATCATCGTCTACTTGATCCCACGCAAGTGGAGAGTACATCCCCCAATCGAGAAAAGGGCACAGAGAGGGGTCGCCGTCTTGAGGGTTGGCCATGGAGTCGTCTCGGGGTCATCGCTGCGAAGGTGGAAGAAAACAGGGACAAAGGAGCACTCTCAGGCGTCAGTTCGATGCAATTCCGGCATATTATGTGAAGAAATAAATGGCAAAGCAAGAGAATCCAAAGAAGGGCGCAGCTCGTTCGTACATGCTTGACTGGTAGAGGGAAAGAGATGGCTCGTTCGTTGCTCAGAGCCACTCAGAGCGCCCCGCAGTTTTTCCCGGAAATGGCCCTGTGGAGAAGACGGGAGCTCACATGTGCTGTACTTTATTGGGGCTGTGTGGCTGAATTGAATGCGCTGATGATGTACTTTGCTTCGTGAGAGATGTAGGCGGCAATGTGAGCGTCTCTGGAGGTCTGGAACTCGGCTTCGACGTGGTCGACTCCGAGGTCTCTCACGTGTTTCAGTGTGATGGGCATGGCGTGAGAGGTGCGAGATGCGGTTTCATCGATATCAGCGAACTCCTGGCGCTTGATGAAGAGTGGAGCAGGAGCGGTGACAATCTGCTGCCAATCGGCCTTGGAGAGTTGCACGAGAACCTTGCCGCTCTCCCTTGACCTCGAGAATGCCTTGTGGTCGACAGAAGCCAATGCTCTCGTAAGGAATGGGAGACGAGTCATCCACCTGAAGAAATCGCGCTTAAGCTCCTCAGAGGGAGCCAAACCGAGACTAAAACGGAACCAGTAGCCTTGGACGTCGGGCACGCCTTTCTCCGCATCTCCATCAAAGTTTCTCGAACTGCCCTTCTTGGGCCACATGACGAGCGTTTGCGATTCTCCGAACGAAGGAGCGGGCACGAAGGGCGCAGCAGAGCGCATGACCAACTCGACCTCCTCGTCGCTCTTGAGTGGGAGATGGAATGAGAGTGCTCCAGAGCAAAAGCCATTGTGGAAGTACTTCTGCGAGAGGTGGAAGTGAGGGTGAGAAGGAGAGCCGCAGTAGTGCACGCGGGTCACCGGGGGGAGGGATTGGATGAAGTCGGCGATTTCCGGTGCTTTGATGCTCAAGTGTTCCATTCGAAGCGATAGGGTCTCCATGCCCTTGGAAATGAGCCAGGCATTGAAGGGTGCAGGGTTGGAACCAATGAGACGGCGCCACACGCGCAGTTTTTGAGGAAGAGCAGCCAGCAACTCGCGGCGCGCATCAGAGACATCTTGCTCCTCGTCTGACGAAGTGCTGAGCTTAGGACCATGATTGTACACAACTGCAAGACCAAGTACAGCATCGCCCTTACCGCTGAGGTATTTCGTAGCAGACTCGATGATCACGTCAACGTCGTGTCGGAACGGTTGGAACACGATTGGCGAAGTCCATGTGTTGTCCAATACGACCACAATATCGCTATTGACTGCCCTCACTCGGCTAATCAAAGCATCGAAATCAGGTATCCTTCCATGAGGGTTGGACGCGGACTCCAGGTACAGAATCTTCACCGAAGTGTCGCTCGCTGCATCAACCACACTCTCGATGTTACTCGCATCCAACGCAATCATCTTGATGTTTCCAAGATTCGATAGCAAGTCACCAACATCGGCAACCTCGTAATACAGCTCATGGGCGATGATCATCTTGTCACCTGATTTCAAGATACTGCCAATGACAGCGGAGATGGCACCCATACCACTAGCAAAGGAGACTACTTTGGGAGGTGGAAGACGAATAGAGGAGAGCGGGTCGACTCCAAGATGGGCCACCATATCGTTCGGATACTTGGGGACGGCTTTGTGGCGTACATCGTACCAAGCGCCGATTTGTCTCTCAACCACCTCAAAATTCGGATTGTTGATGCGTGAGTAGAAGTATTGAGTTTCACCAGAGGCAGGTTGAGGCGATAGAGTCTTAGGGAAACGGAAATTTGCACTTTGGAAGATGCCAGCGCTCACTGCGCTGTCTGGCGACCTCTGGACACTCTGCATGGCCTCGTGCGCCCGAATTTGAGGTCCCTCTTCACTATCCAGTGTATCATAGTCGTGGCGAGGGCCCATAGAGAAGCCTTGGCTCATGAGAAGCTGGGCAAGTTCGCCCCATTTCGCCTCGTCGTCACCTGGAGTCTGCGTTTGAGCTACGGCAACCGAAGAGAACCAAACAGCCAACAAGAAGACCAGAACAAGCGCACCGATATACCGAGCCATCATCGAGAGGGTCAATACGCGATTCACCAAGGAATGAGGCAGAACGGCGCATTGCCAGCTCTCTCTCTCTCTCCAACCGTACTGCGCCATGAACGCACGGAGAGATTGCGCCACCTCATTGTTGGACACACTGTTGGCTCGTACACTCCTCTCTCTCCGCGAATAGATTAGAGCTCTCCCTTTGCAATCGTCACGAAGGTAGTCGCAGCTCCTCTGTGCTCAAGTACCACTCAAAACGCGCTACGAAAAGCTGTCAACTGAAGGATGCCCTACTACAACCTTGTATTATAACTGAACTGTCATTATCCCCTCAAATCCGCTAGAATCGACATTTTGAGACGCGAATCCGAATGGAAGGTGCTTGGTACAAGGTGCCCGAGTCTAAGTTGGAGCCTGGTTTGTTCGGCCAATCTTGCATCGAGCACAAAGGCTCTCTATATGTGTTTGGAGGCTGCGATAGGAATGGAACCTTCTACAATACGCTTTACTGTTGGGATATGAGTACGTGCCATTGATATTCGCTTGTTGTGGTCCCAAACACGAGTGCTCCTGTCCTTTCGCTTCCTCCCTGGAAATTTAGCTAACTCGAACTCCTTTTACATGACTTTCAATTAGAAGACGGCAATTGGACGCAGATAGAACCGAATGGTAGTCAACCTGGCCCAAGAAACTTCCATGCGGCGGCATTGGTGAAGAACTACATCTACGTGCATGGCGGTAAGTCTAATGGTTACCATTCTGATATGTATAAGTATCACATCGTGAAGAAGAAGTGGTATTCGGTAGGCTATAAGGACAAGGCCCCATTGGCGCGCTATGGACACGCGTTGTTGTATTGGAATGGTTCACTCTACATGGTTGGTGGTTACGATCAGCATGGCTTCTGTTGCGATGATTTGTACCAATTCACTCCTGAAACACACTCTTGGCGCAAAATACAGTTCATCTCGCCACTGGGTGCGATCACCATTGGTCGGTTCCATTCTGCTGCGGTCATCTACAAGTCCAAGATCCTCATCTACGCTGGTAAGGGATCTGATGCCATTCGCAATGATCTTCTCGAATATGACCTCTCGAATCACACGTGGAAGCGCGTTATAACCGCGAAAGGCTCGCCTGAAGAACCTCCCGGTCGTTGGGGTCACTCTTGCAATGTGATTGGCGATCACCTCTACATCTTTGGAGGTCGCGATGCGATCATGCAATTCAACGAGCTATACTGCTTCGATCTCGTCAATTTGAAGTGGAAACAGCTTCTCCCGTCACAGAAGACTTCGCCTGGATCTGGATACATCCCTGAACCGCGCTACTTCCATGCCGGCGTAAACTGTGACAATTCACTCTTCATAGTATGGGGAAAGAACATCTACGACTTCAACTTCGACGATATCATCGAATGGAGAATCAACAAGCCTCCCGCTTCCTCTTCTTGCTCTTCTTCGAACACGACCCAAGATGGCACTACATCGCTCGCGGTGAACGGACTTTCGAATGCGACAACAACAGCGAACACAAAGGATGGTAGCAAGGACGAGATTCGATCCTCCGTCAAGAGCCAGGGCAGTGATTCCTCATTCAGTATGCTCACTATCGGCAGCAATGGTGTTACTTCTCCGAGCGCTGGAAGCAGACTGTCTGGAGAGAGGAGGATGCGTTTGAAGTGCGTTTATAAGGAGGAGATGCGAATCATATCCGTTCCTCCCGTGATTGGGTACCATGAACTGGTCGACAAGTTAGTGAGCGAATATGGAGAGGAAGATCTGAAGATTCAATACGAGGACGATGAAGGAGACTTGATCACAATCAGATCCGCAGCAGACGTGGAAGAAGCATTCGTCTTCTTTGGAGACGCACACCGCCCCTCCGTTCGCTTGCTCCTATCTTCAACTTCTTCACATGGACCCCCTTCTTCTTTGTCATCATTGCCGCAGTCGTTCATCTCAACATCCCCGCAGCAACAACGTGAATCTCGCCCCATTCGTCCCTCAAAGGACTCCTTCCCCTTCAACTCTCAACAGCAACAGCAACCGCTATCGTCATCTTCAAGTCCGCAACTTCACGCAGGCGGCGGCGGCGGCGTGAACTCTCCATCTGTTCCTTCATTGCCAAAGATCTCTTCTGGGAGGAGGGATTCAGTCGGTTCGTTGGCATCTCCTACCTCTGCACAGAGGTTATCTGCAAGCGCCTCAAAGAGAATTGTGAAGTGGCAATCTGGTGGCATCATTGGAGAAGGAGGTTTCGGAAAGGTCTACCTTGGCATGAACTCTGAGACTGGAGAGCTGATGGCTGTGAAGCAAGTACCCCTTGGAAACGAGTCCAATCAACAAGTTGATTCGCTTAGGCGTGAAATTGCGCTCATCCAAGACCTACATCATCAGAATATTGTGCGCTACTTTGGTTCCGAGGCGAAGGACGGTTTCCTCAACATCTTCCTCGAATATCAACCTGGTGGCTCCATAGCATCTCTTCTACTCAAATTCCATACTCTAAGCGAAAGGATCATTCGCTCCTTCACAAAACAGACGCTGTTAGGCCTCGATTACCTTCACAGTCACAGCATTGCTCATCGCGATATCAAAGGTGCAAACCTGCTGGTAGATTTGAATGGATGTGTGAAGTTGGCTGATTTTGGAGCGTCTAAGCAACTGGCAGACATGAGAAGCTTCAGCGAGGGGTGTAAGACCGTCACTGGCAGCCCGTATTGGATGGCCCCTGAAGTCATCCAGGGCAATGCTGGTGGCAGATCATATGGTAGAAAGGCCGATATCTGGAGTTTAGGTGCTGTTGTCGTTGAAATGGCTACTGGAAAGCCTCCCTTTTGCAACCTAGCGCCCGTCACCGCCCTCTTCCGCATCGGCTCATCCTCTGCCATCCCCGACATCCCTTCTTCACTCTCTCCTGCTGGAAAGGACTTCCTCTCGCAGTGTTTCAGAAGAGATGTCTCAAAGAGACCAACTGCTGCTGAACTCTTGCAACACCCTTGGATTGCTGAACTCGATGAATCCTCCAGCCCAACCATCTCTGCTACGTTCGATACCAAAACTCTCGCTTTCCAGCACGATACTCTCGAAGATACGCCGAAGGTGCACGTCATTGAAGCACCAATTCCTGGACCTTTGCCAAAGAACCCAAAATCGTCCAAGAAGACCTCCTCTTCGTCTTCTTCCTCCATCATCACCAAAGACATGAAAAATATTCAATTGGATACACAAGGAGAGGTCATATCGCCCAGTGAGAACTCCATACACAAGAGAAAGACGCCGAGAAACTCGCCGCCTGGGAGAGGAGGCTCGTCATCGTCCTCTCGATCAGAACTCGACGCTTCGCAACATCACAGCATAGTCAGCATGGCTATATCCTCCACCGCTGGATTAAGCGATGAAGAAGATGATGATTTCGGATCAATCATCGACTTCGTGAGTTCCAGGGCCGGCGACAAACTGTCCCCTTCAGCATCTCCGTCTGATCTGTGAGCCGCCCTCACCCAAATTTGTAGATGTAATTCAAATCCTAATGTCAGGGATAGCCATGGAGAAGGACGCAAGGGGCAGAGCAGCTTCGTTCCTGAATTGGGCTGGAAATCCCCCGGAATCGTATGCACTTGTCCTGTGTAGTCCGAAAACGTATGAGCTCGTGCTACGGCCCACCACCCGCAGCCCTCCCATGCCAGTTTCATCACCCAATCTCACCTGATAGGCAACACATCCTTCGTTCACCTCAAACATCATGGCAGCGAGGAACAACAAGGTGTTTCAGTTCTTCCAGAGAGGAGAGCAAGCCTTTCCCATCGTTCCTGGCGAGGAGGCGGATCCTTCTCAAAGAGTACGCTTCTATTGTGCTTTCATGTGTTCTACTCCTCTTGATTTGTTGCACCAATATGTCTTCTCAGACCCTTTGTGTAGTGAATACTGTTTGCCCCTCGGGTAGAGCAGAAACTGGACTTGGTTGTTCTCACCTGCGCGTTTGAGCCTTCTCTGACCCTTTTCCTGCTGAATCCTCTGGACCGATTAGAAGGTAGAACAACGCACGAATTGGATCAGTGCGAGTGCTAGTGGAGGTGGTCAAGTCGTATTAGCGGGTGCGTCGGTTTCCAGAACTTTCAATTGGCCTTCTCCTTGGCCTCTATGGCTGTGCAGCTTGGATTTCTGTGCTTTGACATGTTCTTCGAACCTTATTCTTACCGAAATTTGTCTTGGCGCTTCTTACAGACGTGGATGGATCGTTACACATCATGGGAAGCGATATGCAGATCAATTTCTCAATCGAAGGCTTCATAAGTCGTGTTGCTAAGATTGCCATCGCTAAGGATATGCCGATTTTGGTTGGTTTGGGAGATGATGAGGACCCCAGCCAATCGTCGCTCAAGACTTGGCGTATTGACCCAAATCTCGATTGTCCTCTCTTGATCGACACAATCCCGCTCGTCAAGGGTGTTGCAGTGCGTATCTACCGTCGCTTTGTCTCCCTTTCCCTGTCTATAACATCTTTCTTGGCCCAAAATGGAAGCTTGTCATATGACGTGGTTCTGCAACTTGCCTCTGACATCTTTGGTTCTCTGTTCTGATGTTCTGTGTTAGGCCCATGCGATGGCTTGTACGAAAGACATGTCTCACGTTGCGGTAGGCTTGGCGGATGGTCGTATTATGCTGTTTAGTGGAGACTTGTTGAGAGAGAGGGGCGCGCAGAGGAAGATTGTGCCGACTGAGCTCTCGTTGATCACTTCGCTGCACTTTTCCGAGTTCCAAGGTCGTTTGTATCTGTTTGCGACCGGGTATGGAGCTACTGTATCATATAGAGTGACGAGTGATAGTTTGGTGGAGCCTTTGGTGTTGAATGCATCCAAAGGAAGCGATCCTGGTTGTTCGACGATTTCCGACAATGGAGAGCTGGTGGTTGGAGACGATAAGACGCTGTGGGTGTACCATCCGAGGAGCAAGACTGGTGTTGGTGCTCCGCTTCAGCCTACGGCTTCTGAAGGCGCTGGTGGAGCGGCAGTGGTGGCATCTGGAGGAATCGGTCCTGGTCGTGGTCAGAAGCCTGAAATAGCTCGCCGTTTCGTTACTTGGTTCCGTCGTTATTGTGTTTCTGTAGAGCAGGACAAGAAGGATATCAAAGCTCAGAACAACTTGACCATCTACGACCCTCGCATTAACGTGATCGCCTTCTCTGGGTCGTTTGAATCAATCATCGATATCGTCTGTGAATGGTCCTCCATCTTGATCATTACGAGAGAATGCTACGTCATCCAACTAACTGAGATCGATACGAAGACGAAGATGGACACTCTGTGCAAGAAGAACAACTACCCCGTGGCGCTAGAATTGGCAATCACCTCAGGTTTGGAACGAACTGTGGTTAGCGATATCCATCAAAAGTATGGCGACCACTTGTATGCGAAGCGTGATTTCGATGGCGCCATTGCGCAGTACATAGCCACCATTGGAGTCCTGGAGCCGTCCTATGTCATCAAGCGCTTTTTGGATGCTCAACGCACGACCAACTTGACCAACTACCTGCACAAACTTCACGAAGCATCGCTCGCCAACTCGAATCACACAACACTGCTGTTGAACTGCTATACCAAGATGTCGAATCGAGCGGAACTGGATGCGTTCTTGGAGAAGCCGGACTTAGAGTTCGACGTCGATACCGCCATCAAGGTCTGCCGCCAGGCCGGTTACTTCCACGAAGCTCTAGACTTGGCCAAGAGAAAGCATCGTCACGATTGGTACCTCAAGATCCTACTCGAAGACCAAAAGGAGCACAAGGAGGCTCTCGTCTACCTCATGAACCTTCCTGTCAGAGAAGCCGTGAAGAACCTCTTGAAATACGGAAAGGAGTTTGTCACTGCGCTTCCAGACGATACCATCACATTACTGACCAAAACACTATGGGAACCATACCAACAACTTCTCGCTCAAGACGCACAGCAACAAGCCTCTTCCTCCTCGTCATCGTCTGCTTCATCTGCATCATCTGCATCCGCATCTGCATTCCGTATGGATAGGACTCGCGTCGCTGTCCAAGCAGAAGACTTCATCTCTGTGTTCGTGAGCAGACCGACGTCACTCGTGCAGTTCCTCGAGTTCATCGTTTCCAAGGGCGATCCCTCCCCTCGCGTCTGTAACACTCTCCTGGAGCTCTACCTTAGAAACGATTCTGAAGAGCCGTTATCTGTTGGAAACACACCAGACTCAAGAAAGAAGGCAAGAGAGGACGCTGCGATGGCGTTACTCGCGAGTCCACACGCCAAGTTCGACATGGGTCATGCGCTCGTACTTTGTCAGGTTCATAAATTCGATCGAGGTATTCTGGAATGCTACGAAAAGATGAAGCTGTTTAATGAGATTCTACAGTACTACATGGATGCTGGTGATCACGACATGGTGCTGCGAACGTGCAATCGCCTCGGCAAGGATCCTCAGATGTGGGCAAAGGCTTTGGCATATCTCTCTTCGCGTCCAGATGCGTCTCAACTTCTACAACAAGTACTCAACACTGTGCTGAACAAGAACAAGACCTTGCCTCCGATTCAAGTCATTCGAATCCTGGCGCAGAGCGAACATGCCACTCTCGGCGTTGTGCGCGATCACATCGATCGTACTCTCAAGGAAGAGCAAAGGCAGATCGACGAGGACGCCAAGATCATCAAGGAAACGAGAGAAGACACGTTGAAGAAGAAGGCCGAAATCCTGTCCTTGCGCACGGAAGCCAAAGTCTTCCGAGAGAACCGCTGCGCCGCTTGCCAACAAGCCCTAGAACTCCCCACCGTTCACTTCTTGTGCGAACACGCATTCCACTTGGGATGTCTTATCGACGAGAACGAGTGCTCCGTGTGTGCGCCAGAGATTCGCAACTTCATGTCAAGACAACAGGCACTACAAGGAAAGGCAAGGCAGCAAGACGAGTTCTTCAAGATGCTGGATGGTTCCTCGGACAGATTCGGCGTCGTGGCACAATACTTTGGCAGAAGCATCTTCGATCCGCAACCATCGGTTCCGGCTCCATCGTCCTCACTGCCTCCTCTCGATCACTTGCACACAAGACCTGGCACTGGTCCTTCACGAAGATAGCGATGATCGATCTAATCATGATGTCGTCCCTCCACTGAATGTAACACCTTTCTCACAACCAGGTCGCAGGTGGTTCTGGGCTGTGAGTGGCTCTTCTCTGTGGGGGTTCGTTTCTCCCCACGCAATCGTGAAGTTCTTTCCTCTATTTGCAATCTGAGGTGTCCTTGGTCCAAGCTCCAACACGATTCGCCCTGGTCCAAGCTCCAACACGATTCTGTGACCCCTTCATGCCAAGAACACTCGTAAGTGTATGTTTGAATACCGTTCGAGGCCCTTTGGGAAGGCCTTCATGACCATGGAGCACTCGCAGGCCAAGGACAACGAGCGTCAGCACCTTTTCCCTTCGTACGCTCTCATATCCCTTCAATTTGATGCGACAACATCCTGACAGACAGATTTGATGCTTTTTCACATTGAGCCAGGAGTCATTCACCAATAGAATCTGATGTAAGTCTGGAAGCGGCGATTTTGGAGCT
>Ga0307375_10004937_pt1 | contig 12618 bp, 11 predicted proteins | sample TR1MG_FD_202531 | JGI IMG/M metagenome (GOLD analysis project Ga0307375, IMG submission 202531) | Soil microbial communities from Risofladan, Vaasa, Finland - TR-1 | ecosystem: Environmental > Terrestrial > Soil > Coastal area > Acid sulfate soil | place: Finland: Risofladan, Vaasa | collected... | reverse complement strand
TTGATCACCAGAGGGACAGAAGACGATCATGTTACGACGATCGAAGAGTTCGTTGGACACCTCCACCAGAGACACTGCATACCCATCGTAAAGGAAAGTAGATCGTATGTGAATGTGATCCATAAGACAGATAGGCGCACTGAGGGCATTGGTGACGAGAGCTTCATCGAAACAGTGCCTGTTGTGTGACTTGCTATCTTGCGCCACACACACTCTTGGAACGCTCATGAGTCGATTGATTTGAGTAGAATCCATAGCGGAGTAGGTTTTTCGAGTCCATGCAAAGCGGCGAGAGACGATGTCGGGCGTTGCGGGCAGTTCTGGGTCGTTCCAATCTTTGGCAGCGTCTTGTGCGTCTCCAGATCGTGCACCATTGGTATTTGTAGCAAATTCAGCGAGAGTAGGCAATAGAAAACCCCAATTTTGAGTGGAGCCACCAATCGAGAGGGATGCGGACGAGGAACGGGCTTCGTAAAGGAGGAGCCAAACGAGAGAGGCTCCAACTGCAGCAGCAACCAGGAGGAGGTACTTTTTGCGCACGGAAGTTTGTAGTAAGGAAGTAGTGCTCATTGGGCGCACACAAAGACATGAGGAAGGAGGCCTAGGAGTCAGTTGCGAGACCAAGCGGCCATGAAGGAGGAATGGCGTCCAGGCAAGACCGCAGCAGTCAACGCCCCGTTCTCCGCTCAATGAGAGGCCTATCATATAGAGGACACGTTTTGAATTGCAATCCTCTGACATACTGAGAGGCTTCTTACATTAGCATTTTACAGGTGGTGGTCGGTGATTGGCTCGTCTCGGAGGCATCACCTCGGTTTCGAATCTGCTCGTTGCTTCTTCGGTGATCTCTGGGAAGTTGAAGAGTAGGAGCATGGTTGGGGCTTCCACGTGAGCATGTCCGCATCTGATTGTTGAGTAAAGTGGATCTGATAGAAAGAACGTTGTGGAGTTGTAAAGCACCAGGGGTTCCTCGTCAATCGTCTTGTCGATTCCGGTCTTTTGGGAGCACTCTCCTTCGCAAGTCGCGGATCTGTATCCAATCCACTCCTCGTAGTAGTAGCGATGGTCTGTTAGGATCGGCTTCGTAGCTTGCGTTCTAAGGTACTCTGCTCTAGCCCACCAGAATGTGAACCAATGCCATCCGAGTCCACCGAGACCGAGAGTGTCCACCGAACGCATTGAGGCGAAGATGCCCACTATGTCTCTCCAATCGGAAATGAACTCTGAAGTCATACGCATTTCTTCTATCTTACGGCCAGATCCATGACTAGAACCTTTGGAGTGCATGTACAGCACCAAGGTCTCATTGGTGAGCGGAGGAGGCGTATGAGTTTCGAAACGCATGTTTAGAGCATCACACGAGGACTCCCACGCCCAGCGGATTCCAGGGAACTCCCATTGGTTCCGAGTCGAGTATCGGACGCTTATTTTGGATGGGAACTTCGTCAACGCCGGGAGCTCCTTGAACCAACGCATTTCTCCCTCATCTGAAGAAACCACTGCAATGTGAAGACGCACGAAGCGGCGGTGAAGCAGACCACTGGATTCCAAGTCCTGAAGTTGGCCCTCAACGATGACGCGTGCATTTCCATTTGACGGCAACCAAACGTGGTAGAAGATGAGAATTGGCACTATGTCAAATACACGATAAGCATGCGGAGAGATTCTGTGTTGTACACGACAATTGGAAGCCAAATGAAGGAAGCGAGGTGTTTCACCAGACTCCTGCCATCGACGACGAATATTTGGCACTGCAAACACTAACAACGCGATCACAGCCAAAAATACCAACAGCTTATTGACATTACTTGGCACTGCACCCGAGTAATGAGCTAGAAGGGAGGAGAAAGAGGAAGCCAAACGTTTAGGACTTCATTGTGGGCGTCAGCATCCTCAATTGGGACATGTAAAGGGGTAAATTGCACCAAACGTACAGATTACATCGCTTGCGATCCTTGGTAGCCGGAAAATCATCCTCCATGGCGGGAACAGGACGAGTCAAAGCAGCGGGCAACAGAGCTATTCCGAGGCAAAGGTGAGGGTATTGGGAGCGATCTTCGCCTGTTCAGAACGACTCTGAGGCAAACGAGCAAACGAGCAGAGCACCAGCCTGTGCGAGTGGGTGGTACTCCAAGCACTGGAGGACAGACACAGTTCCATCAGGCCGCAACAAACTTTCTACGGGTCAGTCTCTGTTCGACTCGCATCGAATACAAACCCCATGGCTTAGTTTGTGCGATACATTGATGCCAAGATGTCTTTTAGAAAAGAGTCCGAAAGCGGCGACTCCAAGCCTGAAAACCGCCAAAAGCTAAGAACGGAAACACATAGCTCGAGCCAATGTACTACCTTTACGAACCTTAAACTGTGTGACAAACGGCCTAGTACGTAGTTTTCTATCATACAGTCATGAAGAGCTTCACAACATTTTCATTCTGAGCATAAAAGACCCAACCAACCGTTTGATCGTTGTTTACCCGATTTTTCAAGATCTTGTTTCATTTGTGACGGTCAAGGATACAAACTGCATCGCTTGGATAACAATCTGTTTGATCACCTGCGAAAAATGGCTAAGCATGATGCGCGTAAGGTAGAAGAACTGAAAACGCCCCACTTTCCAAGTTGCTACTTTCACGAAATCCACGTCTGCATTTCGTTTCAGATCATCCTCTGCGCTTGAAGAACAAGGCACAAGAGTACATTCTACAAGATTATGACGGAAAGCAACACTACCTGCCCCAACAGACCCGCAACAACGCGAAGAAAAATCGCCTCCAGTGCACTTCGTATCCTCCTCTCCGACCAGTCCTATTTCTAACAGGACACGAAAAACTACAAAATCTCGACTAGACTCACAGCCTTCAACCAAAAAACGCCAGCCAAAGGCAAGATACGTCCGCTGCATTGAGAGACAAAACTGTCGGTCGTCTCGCCGAGTTCAACGCGTATATTATCAAAATGGCTGGCTCAGTATATGATGCTAAGATTCTGGTACGCGATTAGCTGCAGGATCCCCCACGTGAATCGCCTGTTGACATGGAAGTCGTCCGACAGGTTTCTCGTTCTTTCGCCTTCGCCGCTCCTGCCATGAGTACTCTTCAGCTCGCTGTTGAGTGCATAGATCTATCCAAAAACCTCTCTTTGAAGATACCAGCAGTGGAAATGGCTTCTCTGTTGGAACTCAGCGAAGCTACGGTCAGCCGAGCTCGCCACCATTGTTAGTCCTTGCTGATCCTTCCTCCGACATCGATCGCGGAAGAGCATCCTCACTTGAGGCACCTAGATACATCTGGAACAGATCAAGACGCGCCCAATGTCAAGGTCCATTCTCGCTTGCTCCATAATTGTTATGAGATAACTGTCAGAAACTTGTTGTATACATTTGTGAGATTGTTGGAATAGGTTGTATCCGGAAGATTGGCAATGTAGGCGGACAGAAAACACGATTTGTAAAGTTTAAACTCTCGAGGCGAAATTTCTCCTCCTGCTCTTCCCCGCTCCTTTGTGTACGAGTGCACAGCTGTTGGCAAACCACTGAATCAAGTTTGTCGTTCATATTGCACTGTACATTGTGGTTGTGAGAATCGGGGATCCATCCCATTATACTACACATAGACGTGCTTCTTCCTAGCCTCCAGGTCGAAATCCTTTAGATAATACTTCGCACACGTGGTTTCAGAGAAGTCTGCGATGCCTCGTTTGAGGAAGTTGCCGGCACGCACGTGGTAGATGGCGACCCCAGCTCGTTTCAGAGGTCCGGCCTCCCTGCGTGTCGGTGACTTGTGTATGCCTGCCTCTTGCTTTTCGTAAGTTGTGGTGACGTGTTTTGTGTTTGGGCTCGGTAGAATGCCATATTGGATCTGCTGAAGGATGAAATCAGAGTCGAAGGGCGGTCCTAGTCCAGTGACGTTCTGGCACTCTGGCAGGAAGACAGGCCATGGAAAGGTGATGGAATCGTAATCAGCGTTCTGTTGTAACGTTTCTGCAATGACCGGCACCACTTGATGATCATGTCGCCAACTGACGAAGAAGTCGTCCGCATCGCCGAAGAACGTCCAGTGACACAATCCTCTGAAACGATACAGGTAATCGTTGTATGCAGTATGCTGTGATCGATAAAACACTTGTTGACCATCGATGTACCGGGAAGGCCAAGGAATGAGCGTCACAAACCCGCTCTCCAAATACTCCTTCATCAGCGAGGCATTGATGTTCGGTGAGTCAAGGAAGAAGTTCTCTGGTGCAGTGTAGAGCACGACGTGGTCCACTAGAACCTTGTTGCGAAGATGCCAAAGCCAAGCGGTGAGAAACGGCGCATCCGTGTCCACCACGCCTGCCATTGCACACGTAGAGAACTGAAATGGTGCTCCAGGAACAGGTTTCACATTAGGAAGGCGAAGGAGGGCATCACCACGGACTGGGAGGGACGGAAACTCTTGCTGGAACGACTTCGTCACAGGCGTCGTCAGCAGCACCATATTCGTCAATTTTGGATTAGAATAGGATGTAGACATGGTTTCAGCGGTTAAAGAGCAATTGCCATGGTGATTGACGAACAGAAGGCCGAAGGAATTGGGATCGGAAAAGTCTCGCGCGGGGCAGCGCACAAACACCGCGATGTGGGAAATTTGAGGAGCAACAGATCGAACCCAATGAGAAAGACCGAAGAGTGCCACATCAGCAGGCGCACCAGAGGCGCAGAAGAGGGATTTGGTACGAGCATTGTACAGCGCTTGAGATATCTCCACGATGGAAATAGCCAATCCACCATAGAGATACGTGGCTCGAACGTTGATGTGTCCGATCAAACAGGCGGGCATAGTGGTGGCAGTGGTCACAAGAGCGGTACCAAGACAGCGACGATTTGGACCGGTTCCAGGCCCGTCCAAACATATCCTAGCCGTCCTCACATGGTTACTAAACGCTTCTACAGCCAATAATGAATGAGTTTTCCAAGTCCACGCATAACGAGCTGCCACCACATCCATAGAAGAGGCTACTTTTGGATCTGCCCAAAGAGCTCGCGCTCGCGCGTCTGAATCACCGCTGCTGAACGAATTGGACCCAGATAACAAGGTTTGAGCCTCTAACATGTTCCATACTTGTGAGGTAGGTCCGAGGGATACGGAAGAAGACGTGAGCTGACTTTGTTGTATCGCTAGGACCCAGATGACGGCTGCGCTCAGTAGCAAGGTGGTGATAAGTACGCCCTTATAGGAGTTTAGCGCTTGCAAGAGAGTGGTGGTCATTGTGCTACAGTAGAGGCATCATAGGACTGAGTCAAATGAGCATTCGCAATCAAGGACCGTTACCAGGGTCAGTTGAGTGTAAGTGGACACTATTTAGGGTGCAATGGATGGCGAACCTATGTCGAGAGAGGTCTTGAGAGCAGACAGACTCTGCTTGAGAGGGGGACTGGCGGCGTTTGGATTCGAGAGAGAGGCGAAAGCTTGGTCTCTTTTCGGACTCAGGGCAGTGTGTATTCCCACGTATCCCCATATAATCAATCGTGACGATAGTAGAAGTCTAAATAAGTGTGTTATAGTCAACTTTCGTATATTCACAACAGAGCAATGTGGATGGGAGACCAACTTGATTTAGGGCCAGGAGTGCATCCTTACGCCAGCCTTTCTGAGTCTGGTGAAGTATGAGTATGTTTGCGTGAGTGTGAGGTCGATGGGAAGGTTTCCCCAGTATCTGAGCATCTCTGGTGTGTGTACGTGGTGTTCGTAGGTCATTTCGTCTACTAGTTCGAGGAGCGATGGGGTGTTGACGAGTTGCTCGACGAGTGGGTTTTCAATGTGTGGCGAGTCGATGTCGAGTTTGATGACGACGAAGTCCTGAGGCGTGGCGATCTGTTGGAGAATGGTGAAGGGGTTGTAGTGCCCGTCGATCTTGGACTCGACGCCTACGTTGATGTAGTGGTAGTAGGGCACGATCTCCTTGGGTACCTGTCCCCATACGTCGCTGGGCTTGTTGACGGTGTACTCGAAGGCGTAGATGTGAGTGAAGTTGATGCCGCGGCGCATTTGGAAGTTGTCGACGAAGAACTTGGTCGAGGCGGCGTCCAGAGCACCCTGCAACCAGGATCCGTAGAGCGCAGCGCCGAGATCGAAGAGGATGATGCGCCTTCCTTGCAGCACAGGCAGCGTCGCAGTATCGGGCAACACCGCAGCACGATCGAGAGTCCACGATGTCCAAGTCGAATCAGATGGTCGCTGGAAACGAATCGGGGAGTAGGGACCCATCAGCAGGTGCCTCTTCGATTGCACAGAATCCCAGCCCTGTCGGTTGCCAACCGCGTCCGGCACCTCACTCGGCATCGAAGGACAAATCGTAAAGGGATCGCGCGTATTACCAACCAACGGCTCAATCATCATCTCCATCTTGGCGCCATTCATCTTCAACGACTCCTCGTCCGCCTGGTCGCTGCAAGAGAACTCGTAGATCATCCTCGAATAGAGATCATCAGACTTGGATTGATACTCAAACTCTGCTCCAACATTATTACTCATCAATTCGATATTGCGCGACACCCAAGCTATAGAGTTCTTCAGATTGTCGCCCTTGTAGATCAGCTCGCAAACCTTCATCTTCCTATCCTCCAAATTCGTCATCCAATCCTGCTCCCAAGCACTAGGTTGATAGTCCATAAAGCGCCACGAACAATAGCCCTTACGCTGAACCACAGAGTACTGCAAACAGCCATTTTGGAACGGCGCAAACTTAGACACGCTCCAGCGGTTTCCAGACGCTATCAAAAGCAACGTAATGCCGGCCAAAACCACTCCGATTGCAATGGTATATCCTTTCATGGTACCAACAAGCCGAAATGACAACCACAAGGGGGAAAGAAGAAGCGGTCGAGGAGTTGAGGTGCAATGTCGAGAACAGAGGCGAGTATAGAGGGTACAGACACCAAATTTGAGTAGTACACGAGGTGATGAACAACCCAAGGGAGATGGCCGACCGGCAAACGTCCACCAAGGAATGGGATCGCCGCGTCAAAGTGCCGAGTTTGGATACCCGGCGGTGGTCGGCTTCATGTTGCCCTGTCTGGCTCTATTCACTCCCATGTACCCCATCCGACCCACGCCTCCTTCGTTCACTCAGCATTGAACATCATTGGATACCCTGCAGCATAGCTTAACTCGCTCCACCTCTGCTGCGACTGTTTCGTGGATTTCAGTCATTATGGCCCAGTTGGCGTTTCCTACCGTATTCGTTCCTCCCGCCTTCAGAAATGGGTGTCTACAACCTTTTTAGAGCCTTTCAGGATGTAGTTGGAGACTACGCTCCCTTCACCACAGCACCACAGCAAGTCTTGCACCACAGCTAGGATCTCAACTTCAACGGCCCCTTTCGTCTCCCAATCTTGCCCATCTTTCGGCCTTGGATGCCCACAGATCTGATGTAACGTGACTAGCAACCACGGATTCTATGTATCGGGGACAGCGCACAAGTTTTCTCGCTGGAAGGGACGATATGGCAGCTTCTTTCAGCATGATTGTTAAGTCGTGACTACGACTAAGTCAGTCGAATCTAGGAACCAAAATTCCTAGTCGTGTCTGGTAGTCGACTAGAGTCGACTAAGTCGTACGACTAGCGAGAAACATCCCTTCTATCTTCCCTCAGTCAAGTCAAATTGCATAGTGGTAAAGAGAAGATATTAAAATTACATTGTTGCATCGTTCTTGATGATATCTGTGAGGGATATGAGCTGCCCTCCGACGCCCTGAATGGCTGACTTTCGGCTGTTTCGATACCGCCTGTTGCCCTTTTCGCTCAAGCTGAAGCTCCAAATTTGACATACGTCGGACGGAAGTTGTTCAAATTCTTCGAAGTTGCCGTAGCTCTCGCCAAGGATGCTCTTCCAGTCCACCTTCCATCGCAGCGGCAGGTTACTGAAGAAGGCGTAGATGAGTTGATTGCTCTCACTGCACACATCCAATTGTACGTTGGGTTCCAATGATATTCGGCTGCATGTTTTGGAAGTTCTTTTTGTTGGGGCAACCGCAGGTGGGCGGGCCGGAGGTCGTTTCTTGGAGCTGGCAGCAGCTGGAGTTGAAGGTACTTCCAATGTGCTCTCTTGTGCCTCAGCCTGAGATTCGATATCTTCCAAGTAAGAAATGGCTTGGTATCCATCAAAGACCTCACTAGCAGTATCACTCACATCAGAATCGGAGCTTGATTCGGAATCGTATTCGTCGTCTTGTTCACAGTGGAGAAGCGATGGAGGATACAAAGAGGTTTCAACCATATCATACTCGCAAGTGTTGGTGGTCATAGCGGATTGCGCGATGGAACGACGTAGTGCGATCTCTCCCTCGTCTAATCCGAGCTTACGGGAGATTTTTCGGAGCCTAGACCGTTCTCTTGCCAAGTCACGAGCGGCCTGAACGACAGGATCGACTTCATAAGTACTAGTTGTATTATGCTTGATTTGAGACCAAGCTATCATGGAGGAAACGCGCAGGACTAGTTGCTTGTTGGCGGTGTGAGGATCGAGGGCAGGTCTACGGTCATTGCATATCACCTTCATCATGGAAAAGCTTCTCTCGGAAGATGCTTGAGAACATGGGATGGACAAAACATGACGTGCGATTTGTGACAAAAACGGATAACGATGTGCATTCAGCGACCACCATTCGAGCACGTTCTCATGGGCATTCGGGAGCACTGAAGGATTGCAATCATTGAGGTAGTTGCTAATGTCTTGACGGAGCGATGTAGATTCAGGAACGGAAGGAAGGGCGACGTAGTTGTTCTGAATGGGGCCGTACAGATCATCAGAGGGAGGGGGAGGCGCGGGAGGTGGCTCGACAATGGATGTTGCAGGGGAGACGTCTGGTAGTGTGAATGATAGAAGACATTCAATTCCTGAACGAAAGCACTCAGAGAAGCGCGAAGTTCCCTCATTCCAGCGGCGGTGCGATGGGGCGAGACAGAACGCCATCTTCTCAATGGGAGTGAACTCGAAATCATTGAATTGTAGTTGAAGATTGCGTCGTAGTGCAGTCGGTAGATCGCCCAGGAGATTTTGCATGGATTCTTGGGAACAGTAGATGCCCAAGTGGTCATCGAGGCCGAGAATGAGCGGCACAACAAAGGGCAGCGTGGTCACTTTGTCCTGCTGAAAGATGTCAGTAATCGATCTGAAGCGCCCAAGGACGGTTACCAAGGCAGTCAGAAGTGAGAAGGCATCGGGTTCCAGGAGAGCCTTGAGTTTGGCTGGAGTGTCTCTGGCAGCGAGTAGCTCCTGAATGCAACATTCCAGAGGCAACACGGACTCCACAAGGCCACACACCGAGTTCCAACGGACCTCCGTGTCTTGTACCAAAGCCTTCGGTATTATTCCATTTTGAGCCAAAAGTTTCTCTCGTTTATCGTTGAAGGGAGCAGATGTACGAGAGTGGCGGACAAGAGCCTTGGCAGACAGCAGGAAGGCTCCAATCTTCTTGTTTCGCAAAATCCCGAGTTTGATGGCGTTTCTCAGGACCGATTGAAGTCTGTGCGCTGCACAGATGTGTTTTTCCATCACATGAGTACCAAGTGTCTGTGAAATTGCACCAGCGATGTGGGGAGCGGCGCCTCCATTGTCGGTTACCAGGGCACGCAACTTCGTCCGGTCGAGTCGGGCAACGTCGAATACCGTGAGAAGCAGTTTGGCGATAGACGATGCGGAATAGGTACCTTCCTCCGATTGGTAAGCGAAGATTGGTTCGCAGGCCAAGAGGGCGGACTGAAGGTGCCAGCGATCGTCGATACCATGAAGTGTTAAGCTCCAGTAATGTTGTAGTCCACAACTCCAACCGTCCGTCGTAGCAGAGTAACTAGCACACCTAGCGAATTGTACTCGAATGTGTTGGACCGCTTTGGAGAATGCATTGTTCAGATCAGTGGACGCCATCGTTTGCCTACATGGAAGTGGCGATTGCGGATATTCTCTCGCGAATTTGATCACTTGAGCCAAATTAGGATCTTCCACCCGAGCGAAGGGTATTCCAGCTGTGGAGAAAAAGTGGACAAGGGCCTCACGAAAGGTCGTTGGGAGCGGAGGAACGCCGGACTCCTGTTTCGGAGCACACCAATCAGGTATCGGCAGTTTTTCCTCTGGAAAAACATCACAACAACGTTAGGTGAATGTAAATAAATACAAACTGCAATATTGAGATGGCAGCATACCTGTAAGCTTGTTCAATTTGTGAGCGCGTACCAAATGAGACGCCATGCTGTATGTGTTCCTCGATTGGAGCGAATGACCACACTGCTGCACTTCGGTATCAGACAGCTTCAATGGGAAGACGCATCTGTAAGGACCTATCTTCCTCTTGGGCTGGAAATGCTGCCAGACCCAGCTACGAAAGTCTCCATCCTCTGGCTCTGTCATACCCTTAGTGACTCGGTTCGACTGACTAAATGGGCCTCTAGGAGACAACTGACTAAAAAGGGCCAAAAATCTCTAGTCGTGGCGGCGACTAACGACTAGAGTCGACTAGCTTAGTCGCGTTTAACAGCTTTGCTTCTTTGGCTGCCCGCGACGTCATGGTACGTTTCTCGATCCAATCCTACTGTTGTAAGATACAAGCTTTCATGGTCATGAACTTCCACGATATACGCTTCCGCTTCGAAGGGCATCAGGGCCTCCCAGACGGTCGTCAAACATGAGTCTGGGGTGCTCTGCTTTTGGGTCAGTCCTTGGTGTAATGGCTTTGCTTGTCCATACATACATCTGCTGAGTTCCGCATCTTTGGTGGCCTACCTATTTCATTGAATTGCAGGGCGACACTCGCCTCCCAAGAGCGTACTTCCAGCTTCGAGTTCTGTAGCGACAGCCTGCGAGCCCGTCGCCCTCCCCCGCCCTCCACTGGTCGCAATATGCATTCATGTTTCCGAGTATGCTCTTCACTCACGAAGATGCGTGTGTTCATCGCAGTTTCTGGTACGTTGTCATTGCTAGGCGCCTCGAACCATCACCGTTTTCTTTTTTTGATTGGCTCCAGATCTAACCCTCGTTGTGTCCCTCATTAGCTCTTGTTCTGGTGATCTTCGTTCTGAATAGCTTCGCAGTGGACCGACACTTGTCATTCGAGGTGAATGGTGCAGCCAAGGTCGACTACAGGGCTCCAGAGGCGAAGCCAGTGATGGAGGCGCAGGTGGCTCACACCTCCCATTGGCCCGAGTGGAAACGGTTCCTCCATCAGGACTTCGCACTCGTGATACTCACCACCAAGTACGTGTGTTTGCCGCCACTCTCCCTACTGTTCCTTCATAGCATCATTTCCCACCTTGGAGACTCTCTCATTCAGGAGCACCTTCATCACTCATCCCACAGTTTGCTCATCTTTGGATTCGCGTCCGTTAGCCCAATCTAACCACACTCTGTCTTTCTCCTCCCCATGTCTTCCTCTGCGCCTCTTGGTGGGCTTATACATAGGAAATTTCATCATCGTGTTCAATGGGCAATGCAGTCATGGTGGACGAGAGAAGAGGACCCCCTGGTGGAGGTGTTATCGGATTCCAACGATCCTCGCTTCACTGACGCTGAAGGACGTAATGTGACGATCCCAAATCTTCGTCGTACAGGTTGCGATAGCTCCTACCAACGTGGTTTGTGTTGTAAGAATGCGTGGATGTTGAAGCATTGGAAGGAGGATCCCAAATTCAAGAAAGTGAAGTGGTTCTATCGCGGGATGGACGATTCCTGGGTTCACTTGCAGAATTTGGTCTGGCTCGCTCAGCAATACGATCACACGAAGCCCATGGTTATCGGAGAGAAGGTGTGTACGACAGTGCGCACCGAGTACCCGGACGGAGGGCCTGGTTTCCTTATCTCCAGAGGCGTGATCGATCTCCCGAATCTCATCCCCTCCTGGGACCAAAGCGTCCGAGAAACGGTAGGATATGTGTTGGACGATATGGTTTGGGGACTCTACACCAAGAAAAACAGCATCTCCGTCGTCCACTACCACGGCATTTCGCATGCGAGTCTCACGCCCTCTTCTGACCTCTACAACTACTACTTGTACCAACAGAACCACTCTTGGCCCATCTCTTTCCGACCAGTGGCATATCATCAAGGAAACGAAGCGGCCATCAATTACATGCCGGAACTGGACAGGCAGATGAAGGCACTCGATTTCGCCCTCCCTCATCCGGATCCCTACACCCCTCCAAACTGCGTCTGCCTTGAACCTGTACACAGAAGATGTGGATACAAGAAGGAGTTAAGCAAGGGCAAGTGTTTCAGCGCCTCTGGAGACTTGGAATGCACAGGACCGGGACCTTGGCCAAACAAGCCCATCAATGCCACCTCCTCACAACCCAAATAACCTCTCGCAATTCATCCAATGTTGATCAATGTACAAACTGAGACTATCGGTACTCAAATTGAAGCATTTCATGAGGAGTTTCGGGATCCGCCCGTGTCAACGGATGCTCACAAGCCAGATGTCACTCTGCGAGCCCGAAGGTGGTTCTTTGTCCAGCAAAAGTGAATCATGCAAACCTACATCTTAGCGTGCGGGCTTTTGTTACAAATAGCAACTGGCCCATGCTGACTGAGGGATACAATGATCAAGGCAATCTCGCGTCCTCTGGAGCATACCACCAGGAGAT
>Ga0307375_10004934_pt1 | contig 12621 bp, 15 predicted proteins | sample TR1MG_FD_202531 | JGI IMG/M metagenome (GOLD analysis project Ga0307375, IMG submission 202531) | Soil microbial communities from Risofladan, Vaasa, Finland - TR-1 | ecosystem: Environmental > Terrestrial > Soil > Coastal area > Acid sulfate soil | place: Finland: Risofladan, Vaasa | collected... | reverse complement strand
TGGTGGCAGCTGCCGCAGGCGGTGCTGGATGCGGCGTTCGAGCAGCGCCAGCAGGCGCTCGATGGGTTCCTGGGCGCGGCCTACGCGCTGCACATCGTGGCGACCGTGGCAGTGATGGCTGAAGCGCGCGATCTGCAGAAGTCTGTGGGCAGTGGCGACGGCGCGTGGTTCGTCAATGCGGATAGCAGCGGTCGCGGGCAGATCCGCGGCGTCGATGGGCAACCGGCCGCCCTGGCTGCGGATGCGCCGTTCACGCCGACGGTCTACCTCTACGATGCGTTCCCGGGCGGCATCGGTCAAAGCGAACCGCTGTTCCACCGGCGCGAGGATCTGGTGGCGCAATCGGCGACCCTGATCGAACGCTGCGACTGTCGCGGCGGCTGTCCGGGCTGCGTGGGACCGGTGCTTGCTGCCGATGAGGAGGCGGCCACGACGCCCAAAGCCTTGGCGTTGCGCGTGCTGGCGCTGCTGGTGGCGCTGTGAGCGCACTGGCAGCGCGATTGCGCGAGCTGCGCGTGCAGTCTGGCCAGCCGTCTGCAGTAGCCCCGCCAAAGCCTGCTCTTTCGCCTAACGTGCTCCGACTGATTCGGGGACGCTCTCGCATGCAGGGCGTGGCTCAGCATGCAACGTCCAGTGACCGAATGGTGCCCGGAGTTGAGATCGCATCGGGGCTGTTCCTCACCGAAGCGATCATGGAGTGGGGACGCCCTCCGCCCTTGCTCGACACTACCTTTGCGCGATGGGAGGAACCCGTGGCTCACCGCCGGCTATTGCACTTCGATACCGAGACGACCGGTCTCGCCGGCGGCACGGGCACGCGTGCGTGGATGATTGGCGCCGCGGACTGGCTGCCCGATGGGCGCTTTCGGGTGCGCCAGTTGACCACGGTCACGATGGGTGCCGAAACCGCGATGCTGCGAACCTTTGCCGCGTGGTTACAACCCGACACGGTGCTCGTCAGCTACAACGGCAAGTGCTACGACGCACCGCTGCTGAAGACGCGCTATCGCCTTGCCCGGCTGCCGGATCCGTTGTCCGGACTCGGTCATCTGGATCTGCTGCATCCCGTGCGCCGACACTGGAAGGGCGTGTGGGAAAACTGTCGCCTGGCCACCGCCGAGCGCGAGTTGCTCGGCGTGGTGCGGGAAGACGACTTGCCCGGCTCGGAAGCGCCAGCGGCCTGGCTCAGCTATTTGCGGGGCGGGTCGGCCGTGAATCTTCGACGCGTGTTGGCGCACAATAGCCAGGACCTGAAGAGCCTGGCGGGCGTGCTGCTCCACTTGGCCAAGCTACCGCAATAAACAGTGCCCTCCTTGACGCGGGACGCGTCGCAGCATTCCGCCGCAGTGCTGACAACCAACCCGATGGTTTCGGCCTCCTGCGTACTCATCGAGCTTGCGGCCAATACGCCACCGGCCTGCAGCATCGACTTGAGCGCGCAGGCTTTGTGCAAGCCGATGGCGGCGACAGAGCGGGGCCGCGAGAGACCGCGCGTGGCCATGTCGATCAGAGAGTGCACTTGCCAGTGATAGGGATCCCGATGGGTCGACGCCGACTCAGCAGCGAAGGCTGAGGGGGTCGTCAGCTCTTGGCTGAGCTGTCCCTTCCCCTTCTCTTGCTAGCCATCTCCCGCACGTGGTCGAGAACCCTGGACCGTTCGCTCTTCGTCAGCTTCGAGAACTCCAGGAGCATTTCGGCTTGGTCGTCCTCTTCCGCAAAGAGATAGGCAAGCGGCACCTCCAACGCACGGGCGAGCGCCGCGGCCGTGTCCATGTCCGCTCGGTTTACTTGTTGCTCGTAGCGATTGATTCGAACGCTACCGCTGAGCTTGTCAGCCGACACAAGGCCTCCCAACGCGCGCTGTGACACACCGCGCATGGCACGTGCCGCTTTCAAGCGCTTCGCAAAGGTGGCGGAAATGGGCTCGGGCAAGCAGGGGCAACGGTGGCTGAACCTGAGACAGCATGGCCTATATACCCCTAGCGCAGTAGCCTATACCGTAGCAGTATATATCAGCTGGCGCGAACGCATAGAACCCAGACACGTACGGCGTTCAGTGGTCTTCTTCATCGAACAAACAGGGGAAATTCAATGAAAACTTCAGGGCAGTCTGCATGGGCTGCTCTTACCACGATGGCGATCGTCATGTGTGTCGTCGGCCTGCCGGGCCCACTCTGCGGGCGGATATCGAAAGATATGGCGCACATTGGGCCAACATGATCCAACCAAGAAAGAACCAACGAGCGACATCAGTCCAGAGAAATTCCGAAACTATGCCTAGGAGGCACCATGCAAGACTTATATAACAACATCGCTCTCGGGCTCATCATTACAGCATTCGTGCTCTTCATTACAAGGTTAATTCTCTGTTTTAAGCGAGATGGTCTGAAAGGTGGATTTATCGCAAAAGGCTATTGGGGGTTGTGGGCGATCGGACTTGTCTTTCTAATTCTTGGATTCGGTGCTCACAATGTCGCCAATCAATACAAGGTGACAGATCCCAATGATCCTTTAGCACAGATTCTTAGTAGAAGTGTTCCCGTTGATGCGCCAGCCAGTCCATCAACAACAACCGCTTCCGGCCAACAGTAACAAATTGCATATTTGTCAATCCTTCGGGCATGAAAGCCCGAAGGATTGACAAAGGCTAATATATCTAAAATGGCTGCCAATAGGCGCCATCAACTAAACGCTGTCAACTTCTCCGGGAGATTATGAATGAAACGCTATGTTGTAATGTTGATGCCTCTGTGTATCCTGTTAACTGGATGCACTAACAAGAGTATCGCTGCAGTTAAAGCTAGTACGCTTAGTGGAACGTCTTTCACCACCGGGCAAGCTTTCGACCACCGCAAGCTTTGTGCATCCACTAAGTGGGACACCATTGTTGACCGCGGCAGAACGATTGTGGAATACCGCTGTGATATGCGGGGTTTAAAAGAATACGAGGCCTCCGAGCTAACGAAGAATACAGCTATAATTAAGAATACATTTACTCTTGAGAATACGCAGTATCAGGGCAATGTTGATGCGGCGAAAGCATTTATCGTTGCACATCAAACCCATGACAATGGGCCCTCGGGCATCGCTGAACCTACGGACGCAGAGATTAAATCTGACCAGGATAAGCTCATCACCATGAGAGCCGAGCAAGCTTGGCTAAAGTCAGACAATCCTGAAGAATTAGCTGCCGGCTTTGGTCATACACCTCTGAACGTCACCATATTAAGCGCCATGAGAGATTACAATGCTGCGAAACGCGAAGGCAAAAATACTAAGATTGTAGGTGAGGTTTTGCTTATCGCGAGAGACAATGAAGCTAGAATAGTGCAAGGGGGAATAGCAGAACTTAATGAGGCAATTCAAAGTGAACGTGACATGCTCAACCAATCGGCCGCCGCTGATCTGGATAAAGCTAAGTCCTTATTGGCAGGTGAAGCTGCGCACAAGGCTGAAATGACCAATAGGGAAGCAGCTGCTTTAGTCAAACTTAAGGCCAATTTTGACGCCACTCATGTGTATGAATTGTTTCAGTGGGCTGCCTCGCCAGGAGCTGACCCATATCTGCAATATGCTGGCGTGGAAAAAATCCATCCTGACGGCTCAATGACGAATATGAAATACGATAACGTCATCATTCCGGTACAAGCAATTCTGGATAATACGAATCAGAATGCTGGTGACTATGCGGGTTCGACAGGAAAATATCTTACCGAGTCGAAGTAGCTGCGAAATTTGTATAGCGGTACTCCTTTCTTCGCTGGAGACGCGAAAAAAGGAGTACGGGTGGTGCCGTTGATCGCAAAATGTTGGGTACTGAATCTCACAGCTCCCCCGCCCATGAATCGTAAGCCGCGAGACCGCCTTTCTCATTTCCACACCCAATTCCAACAGTACATTCAGTCGCAAAATCAATAATTGCTTTGAAGTAAGCAACATCCATCAAGCAATCTATGTCCATATCGCCATTTCATTTTCGTCCAAATGAAGTAGTGATATGGACATGTTAGTTTTTGGCCCTTTCACTCGATCCATAAGAGATCATCCATGAACATGTTCACAGATAGCTTCAGAATATTTAGCAAGCTTCGAACGGCACAAAAGCTAGTATTTCTTCGTGTGTTCACCGTAATAAACGTGTCTGCGTTCTTTCTAGCCACGACAAACTATTTTGAAAGCGATAGCGCGAACACCGTTTCTATTTTCATTGTTTACGCATTAGAAACATGCTTCATGCTTTGGCTTGGCTTCAAGCGTGGTCAACGCTACCGCTACGAGGTTGGCACCGGGACTTCGACACTTCCCACTGTGCGTAAAGTCCCAATGGCGAAATGGTACGGCGGCGCGGCTGCTGTCTCGATTCTCCTGACAGTCATTGCCCTCGCCATCTTAGGTAGCATGAGCGATCATCCGACCGCGGTTAAGATAATTTTCTTTGCAATGGAAGTTGCCATTATGGGCCTTTTCCTCTTGCAAGGCCTTCGCGTTGGCTGGAGCACGGTGACGGTCTCAGTCGATAACTCGATGCCCGTAACTTCGACCACCTACATGATGGGTGCATCGTCAGAGACGATTGGCATCTTGCCTAACGTACCCCTGCCACCGGATCAGGAAGCCAAAGTCAAGAAGCGAGCCAAGAATATCAAACGTGGCCAAGTAATACTTGGCTGTATTTCTGTTGTCTCTGCTGCCGTCGCCATCTACTTCCACGTCACCGCGCACGAAATGTCCCAACCCGTCGTGACGCGCGAAACGTCCCACTCGGACACCACAAGCGACCCAGCGGTGCTTGCAGTCGCGCGCACTTTTGGCGACGACACTGGATCGTCACAGCCGGCCCAAGCTACCCCAACCGCACTGGCTCCGGTGCAACCTTCCGTTCCTGAAGCGGGTTCGGCAGCCGCGCTTGCAGAACAGGGGGCAGCTCCTGCCCCTCAAAGTCCCGCAGCGATCCCTGCCGATGGCCCGGCACTCGCTACCACGCTTGCAGTCGCCGCTAGCGTGGCGAAAGAAGACCCTAACGATATTGCCTTTACCAATGGAGAGGACACCACCAGTCTCCAGACTCCCGTTTTTGCAGGGAGAGTGTCGCAAGCTGGCTACCCCGTCTATGCATTGCAGTGCGATTTCCAGAAGCAGCAATGCACATACCACAACGACATGGGCAATCCCCTTGTCGAACCTATAGCAGACGGTGCCAACGGGCTCGCGCCCATCCGCAACGCTGATGTGATCAATACGGCGTATCACTGCCAGGAGAACATCTGCATGGATAGCCAGGGCCAAGTAGTAGGAACGATCTCACTTGAGATGAGAAATTATCTTGCCAACCATCCGTCCTCCTGACGCGAGTCATCCACCGCAAGTCAGACAGGTACTGATTCATCTGTACTGATGTAGGCGGGGGCTACTTTTGCCGCCGTTCGACCCAACCGGCCTTGAAGAAGAGCACGCACCCCTCCGGGTGCGTGCTTTTTCTTTGACCGCCTAAATTGCGTCCGCTGCCGAACGAAAGGCAAAAAGCCCCGCTGATTTCAGCGGGGCTTTCGCTGGATAGGCAAGAGGAAAATTCGGGGTTTGACTACGCCTTCTTGCTCGCTGGCTTGGCGGCTGCCTTTGGCCGGCCCTTGGCAGCCTTCTTGGAGGCATTCGCTGCCGCCTTCTTGGCCGGTGCCATAGCCTTGGAGGCGTCTGCAATCAGAAGACTCTCTGCGGTGACGCCCCGGCGCTTCAAGGCGTCCACAAACCACGAAGGCTTCCGTCCACGACCGGACCAGGTCTTGGACGGGTCGGATCGGTCGCGGTACTTGGGAGCAACCGAACTTGTTTTCCCCTTCTTCCCAGCGGCTTTCTTCCCCCCACGGGTGGGGTAGACCTCAGCAAGCGTGACTCCACTGATACTGAGCAAGGCATCCATCTTCTTGCGAACATCCTGGATGAGATTGGCATGCGCCGCCTTCATCTTCGATTGCGCATCGGCAATCAACGCCTGAAGCTCTTTGGGCGAGAGGGTTTCGAGATTAACGGCCATGGGGATTCCTGGTGGGATTCGAGAGCAGCATAAAGCATCGGTGCGGTTAAGCCGTGAACAATTCTCCGTCTACCGGGTTCGGGAATCCACGGAACCAGCTGCGTACTCCGACCAAACCCGCCACCTCATGCTCTTGAACGACAGCGCTCCAGCGAAGCCTTGCGATCGGCGGCGAAGATCTGGTCACCGCGAAGATCGTTGCGACCGTCCTAGATCGGCCAAGTCCGGACATCCGACTAGGTGCAGGAGGAGGGCATAAAGTGATCATCGACGCGGAGCCAAGCAAGCGGCCTCGAATAGGCTCAGACGTCAGTCCCTTGGATATGTTTGATGACGTAGCCAGGAATGATCGTCTCTTTGCAGTCAATGCGCGAGAGGATGTCCTTCAATGTCTCGAGATCCTCACTGGTCGATACAATGATCTGCTGATCAGCGCGTTGGTGCGTCGCCGCGCACTCGAGCAACTTGCCGAAGCTCGTCCTTGACGATGATTGTTGGCGAGGCTCGTCGAGCAGCAACATTCCCGGATGGTGGGTCGGATACTGCTGCGCTAGCTCCAACAATCCAAGCTGATAGGCCCATTTCAAGCGGATCGCGTCACTCGCTGACGTTTCAAACCCGATTTCGTAACCTTCCTTTTGAGGCCGGTAGGTATCCTCGTCGATCGTCAGATCGTTTGGATCGAACGTCGAGAAGCCGAAATCCCCAGCGAGTTGCCTTAGCAGCGTTGTGAGCGTCTCGAACTTCGTCTTGTCCAGGACGCTCATCTTGTCCGTGGGCAGTTCAGCCACCGCCATAAGGAGCTTGCCAAGCGTGCTCGCTAGGGCTTGCATCCGTGCGACGACGTCATCGAAGGTCGCCTGAATCGTCTCCAGCTCACGGATCCTTGCCTCCCCCCTCACCCGTTCCTCGATGGCTACCGCAGACGGATTCCCGGTCGGAGCGACCAGATCCTCACGAACGGTCCTTATACGGCTATAAAGTTCGTTGAGGTCGCGATCAGACTGCGCCGTCCGAATCTCGATCTTGGACATCTCTTCCCGCTCGCGATCGAGAATGTCCTCGAACATCTTCATCTGCGAGCGGATGTATTCGATGTTGTCCTCAATCGGCATCACGGCCGTCAGGACCTGCTGTGACATTAACGAGTCGACCAAGGATTGTTCGCAGGTCGGGCAGTGATCGGGTGTGAGAGATCCCGCGCTTCCGGAATAGCGCTGGAGCTTCTGTACATCCTGGTTCTTCTGCATGTCATCGCTCAGGGATCGGATACGCCGCTCCAAGGAGCCGATATCCGCCTCCTTCATCTGCCGCGCTTTGTAGGCTTCGATACGCCCCCGGTTGATGTCCTCGACCTCTTTACCGAGAGCCTCCAATTCGCGCATCAAGTGGTCAACGGAAGCACCAACTGCCGGTATTGGCATCTCGTTTAGCACGGCCACGCGCCGCCGGATCTGCGCCAGGAGGTCCTTGAGCGACACCCATGACGTCTTGTCTGCGACGAGGACATAGCCCCTGGAAAGCTCATCCGGCAGAACCGTCGGCCGTTGCGGCAGCGCCTCCGTCTTGCCGCCGCTGCGCCGGGCATACCGGTCCATCTCGTCCCAAAGATTCCGCCAGTCTCGTGTGTTCTGGTCGAGAAGTTCTTGGAGGCGTTGACGCTCAAGCTCAAGTTTATGGATGTCGAGATCCATGATGAACTCGACGGCGCGCTTCTGTACCTCCCGGATTTTGAGGTAGGTCGGGATGGCGGCTGGGATAGCGGACCAGCCGGCCTTCTGCTCCACCCAAAAGAGCGGAAAAATAGTCTCCAGGTAGAGTTTGCCTTCCGGGCTGTCGTATCGCCGAACAGCCGGCAGCTGCCATCCAAGGAAGTCTTCTAAGAACCGGTGAAATCCGTCCTCCCGCAGCGCAGCGCCCGAATCCAGGACGAAGAAGTTCCGTCGTTCCGGACGCGCTTCAGAATCCGTGAGAACGGCACCGAAATCAACCGTGATCAGACGATTGTCCACGCCGGTCTTTTTGACCGGTCGATGAACGGTGACAATGTTCCCGGCGCCATTTTGGATTTCCAGCGACACTCCCGACTCCAAGACCTGCTCGGTCGTTTCGTCGTCGTTTCGCAGGAACGACGTCATGGCGTGCGGCAGCGGCACCCCGCGGCGCGGACTGAGCATTTTCTCCAGGCCAAGGGCGTAGAGCATTCCTTGCATGCACGTGGATTTACCCTTGGTGTTGTCGGCCCAGATAACATTCAGTCCCGGCTCGAAGCCGATGTCCGTGCCGTAAACTCCGGCAGAAGTAATGGCGCGCATGCGCAGATGCCGAAGGCGCAGCGTCACAGGAGATCCTCCATCCGCCAGATTCTTGTGAGTTTGGCCTCGGTGAGATTCTTGGCGATGTCGGCCACGAATGCCCGCTCTTCCTTGAAGACGGTCTTGTCGGCGTCGAGTGCTGCGGCCGCCCTCCTGCCCTTTTCGGTCAGGCTGACGGACTTGCCCTTGGTAACGTCGACGAACCCAAGCCCATGGGCGTAGGACACTGCCCGGTTCAGCCATGGCTCGACCCGCACCGAAACTTCGGTCACGCGTAGCTTTCCGGCCATGAGGTCGCGGACATCCCCCCGCCCTTCCGGGGTCCGAACCGCGTGGGCCAAGAATTGCAGCTTCTGAAAGCTGCCCTTCTTCCCATGCGCATAGAACAGGCTGAGGAGCAGGATGCCGATCCCCCACGACATCCTGAGATCACCAGCGACTGGCTCCGGACGGGCAGTGAAGGAGAATGTCGAGCCCTCGATGGCCTGACGGAAAAAGTTGTCAGACGCCATGGGGCGGGAAATCCAGTGGGCAGCGCATGATCCAGTCGGACAGCGTTCCGAGCGCGATATCCTCCGCGTTGGCGTGGGATAGCGTAGGCGCGGCGTCCTTGATCGCGTTGATAAGCGTCTCCAGCTCGGTGTTCATGATGTTGGTTGCGGCCGGTCCGCCTTGAGGTCCGACGAAGCCCAGGCGCTTCGAGCGTGTGGAGATGGCGGCGACGACCTTTTCGTGGAGGTCCGGAGCGCGGGAGCGTAAGTCGTCGACAAGGGCATTTCCCTTCAAAAAAAGCTCCACACCACTGACCACCGCGTCCTGCACGCCCCCGGGGGAGGTCCGCTTCGAGAGCTTCTTGGTGGCGTTGGCCAAGAGGCTGGGAGAGCCCGCCCGCCACGCGTCCAGCTCCTGCTGGGTCGGGGACTGTACGCTCAGGGACACGTTGGTCAACGCTGACATTGCAGCAGTCAATGCGCCCCCTGGGAAGGATCCCTGATCGTGCACGCACACTTCGAAATCGCTGCGGAGGTGAGAGAGATTCAACGCCCTCGTCTCCGTCGTCTTTTTGGCGCAGTGAAGATTGACGTCCTTGCTGTCATGCAGCGGAACAAGAAGGATCCATTTTTTTATAGGTGCGCCGAAGAACAGCTTTGAGACCTCGACCGCACCATCCACGACCTTCTTTAAGTCGGTGGTGATCTTGCTCTTCTGGCGCGTCGCACGTTTGGTGATGTCGACCGGCTCCTCGACCGCGAAGCATTGGTAGATCACAGAATCAGACGTGCAGTAGAAGTCGATGCCGAAATCACCCTGATGGGTGGCGGGTACCTTCTGGACATTTAAGATGCCATGTCGGGCATGCAACAGGCTCAGCGCAAAGGATTCCCAGTCGTCGGGGTTCCACTGCTGCACAATATTGACCACGTGCCCCCCGGACGGTCGCCCAACGCAAACTGGGGGCAGAGTACAGCTTTTAGCCTCGACCGAGAAACTCTGCTCTGAATCAGAAGGTAGGCCCGTCCTTCTCCCGCAGGGTGTAGCCGACCCACGAGCAGGCGAACGGTTGAGGTAGTTCCCCGGGGACAGGCGATCGATCACGGAAGATCGCTCCCTAGAAATAAATTCCGGGCGCCGCACTGTCGCCACCAGGGCAGCACCACTTCTCCGAAGAGGGAAGGTTGAATTCTCCGACGACCGTTTTGGGTCGACAAGCGACGCTCAGTGGGATGGTCAACTGGCTGGCGAAAGCTGACGGTGGCTTCTCAAAGATCAGCACCGCAAAGCTTCCGTTGGCACGACTGTTGCTTGATGCTTCCGTGCGTTCGCGCCGCTGTGCTGCCCTACGGCAAGTACGGAATGATCCCGCGTCGGAAGGCCTCCTCCTGGATGCTCCGGGGCATGGTGCGCACATCCACACAGAGTCCATTCACCTGGATCAGCCAAGCCATTGGGTTGTCAGCCAAGCGACTCGGCAGAGTCCACTGAGGATCCATCACCCCTATGTCCAGCGCGCTCATGATTGCCTTCGACTTCGACGAGCCAGTGTTCACACTCAGAGAGAAGTGCTGGCATAGCTCATCGGCACGCATGTGCGGCATCTGGGTCTTGTCGAACAGGAAGTTGACCCGGCCCAAGGCGTAAACGATCCCACAGGCCCAGGCGTTGGCCTTGCCAGTGTTGACTGGTGAGGGGCCCTTACGGCATAGCGCTCCAGCCATGCGCTGACACAAGTCGCTGTATTCTTGCGTCAACCATTGCCGGCTAAATTGATCGGTGAGGACGACGATCTCGTCGTATCTTCCGCGCATCGCCAACGGTACCCGTATTGACTCGCTCATTCAGTCTCCGCGTGTCCGCTCCGCGTCGGGCTGGCCATCTGATCAGCCCTCGCCCACGCAATCCTTGAGAGATCACTGATTCTGCAGGCCCGGCCTCTAACCTACACCGCAGCGTCCTTGAGCTTCTTTAGCGGACGGATCTTGATTTTGATCGTCGCCGGCTTGGCATCGAACCACTGCTCTTCCTTTGTGAACGGGTTGATGCCTTTGCGCCTGGGCTTGGCCGCAACCTTGACGGCCGTCACCTTCAGGAGTCCCGGCAATGCAAACTCGCCGATGCCTTTTTTGCTGAGCGAACCCAAGACTGCGGTCTCGAGCGCGCCAAGGACCGCCTTCACGGCCTTCAACGGCAGCTGGGTCTGTTCGACCAGATGCACGGTCAATGCCGATTTGGTCAGGACTTCCTTGATCGGCTTGATCGCGCTTGCGGTGGTGGACTTGGCCATGCTGCTTACTCCTCTTTGTTAGCGGTTGAACGGGGGGATGATGTCTTCAGGCGCGCGTTGCCTTGGATAGGTGCCCTGCCAGTACATGCGGCAAAGCCGGGCGCATAGTTGGACGGGTAAGGAACTTGTTCTGCAGAGGGCAGATCGCGCTCCGGCCCAAGCGTGTCGATCTGCCTTGGCAAGTCCTCCAGCCGCACCAGTCGCGTCACGCCCTCCGGCCAATTCCAGTTTTCATCAAGTTGGCCGTAAGGATCGAACGCAAATGTGCGCATGCCGGCGGCGATCGCGGCACTAATGCCAGGCGCGCTGTCTTCAACGACAGCGCAGCATTCCGGAGCAACGCCCAGCGCCGCCGCGGCGTATAGGAACAGGCGAGGATCTGGCTTCCAGAAGCCCACTTCGTAGGAACTGAATATCGAGCGTCCGAATAGTTCGAGCAGACCGGTGGTACGCAGGCTCAGCTCGATCTTCTCACGCGGTCCGCTTGACGCCACGCCGAATGGCACCTTCAATCGCAATATGGCCTCGCGGGCACCAGCCATCGGCTTGAGTCGGGTAACGAACGCCGCTGCGGTGCGTGCGCGCAAGTCGGGCACGAAGCTATCCGGCAGCGGTCGCCCTAAGATCCGTTCCAGGTCGGCGACGCAATCAGCCATCTTGCAGCCGGTATAGGTGCGCACGGCCACGTCGACGCTCATTGACAGCCCGAACTCGGCGACAAACTCGACTAACACCTCGTTCGCGAGCCTTTCGCTGTCAACTAGCGTCCCATCGCAATCGAATATCACCGCGTCGATTTTCATCCTTGCGTCCCTCCGGCGACAGGCGTGGCATCAACGCGGCCAATCCGTTGCACCATCAAATTGATCAAGACCGGTCCGGTGAGCGAGCAAAACATCCTGGTACCGGCGCTCAGTGCATCGGTGCGCACATTGGCTGACGCACCCCATACATCAGCGTGCGCCACAGCCACTCGACGGGACCAAATCGAAATCGGTGCAGCCAGATGGAGCTCAGAGCGATCTGGCACGCGTAGACGATGCCGCCGAAGAGCAGGGTCTCGGCCGCACCCAGCCGACCGAAATAGCCCAGCCCGTAGCCGAAGAACACCCAAGTGAAGATCACCGACTGCAGCAGGTAATTGGTAAACGCCATGCGGCCAAGCGGTGCGAACACTCGAAGCACGCGCCGGGCAGCGGTGAGCTCCACCAACGCGATGACTGCTGCGCCATAGCCCAACCCCATGAAGATGCCGGCTGCGTTCGCAAGACAGGACCTCGCCACGGCGGACATGTCCCAGGACGTAATCCCCCGTACTGCGCCTGGCGCGCCCATGAGCACCCCCAGTATCAGTCCGCAGCCCGCGACGGCGAGCAGCAGGCCCCGGTGTCGGTGCGGATCCCTCAGCACACCGGTACGCCACGCCAGCATGCCCACCAGAAACAATCCCAACGTGCGCGGAAATACGTACTCATGCAGTGGCAGGATGTAGG
>Ga0307375_10004933_pt1 | contig 12622 bp, 10 predicted proteins | sample TR1MG_FD_202531 | JGI IMG/M metagenome (GOLD analysis project Ga0307375, IMG submission 202531) | Soil microbial communities from Risofladan, Vaasa, Finland - TR-1 | ecosystem: Environmental > Terrestrial > Soil > Coastal area > Acid sulfate soil | place: Finland: Risofladan, Vaasa | collected... | reverse complement strand
TTTCGAGGTCGAAGTTTGTCCTGGTGCTGTTGCAGCAGAAGTAACAGGTACCCAGTTGCAGGATAAATATTTGCTGTTATTTCGACTCAGTCTGACAGCTCTCCATCGGCAACAGGATAAATGGCGGATAGATGAATTACCGGAAACCCATCCGGAATCGCAGGAAGATCGAGTTGCTTGACCGTTCATTTTCCTCGCAAAAAAACTATTTCTCCCCAGGAATTTCAATTTCTGGGGATTTTTTAGGTCCCAATCCTGAACATACCCGCGTTTTCAACACTGCAACAAAGACAAGAAATCCAGGGCACGGACAAGGTTGGTCAGGGGTCTTCAGGAGGTCGCAGGACATATTTTGTCATCAATAATCATTGTGTTACAGGTGGTGGCCAAGGTGGCCCCGGTAGAAAAGAAAACCTTTTATAGACTATTGTTGCTATCTCGCTCCCCTTTAGTTCCTCTTTTTTTAAATATACCCTGTCCACCTTGGACATCCTTATTTTTACCAATATAATCATCATCTAACCTGGTCATGGTACCTATGACCCTCCCCCTGTCCACCTTGACCAGTATGTGCGAATCAGCCCCCCCTGGAAGAGACGAGGGCTCGGGTACTCACCAGATTCCCCGAGATCCCTCCCGATGTCTGCGCTAAAGCCTCGCGCAGCTTGCAGGGAGAAGCCCGCAGGGGGCTTCTCCTCTTCGCGGCCAGACACTCTTTGCTATATATGGGGCGGCGGGGCGAATCCAGGCGCTTGTTCACAGCGCGTGGTGATTGATATTGGGAATTATTATGTTGTATTTAAAAGGATCTTACATTAGTGATGGTGAGTCGCCGCGTTGGTGTGCGGTTCCTGGTTTTCACCAGACCAGGCAGGGCGGTTTGAAGTTGTGACCAAAATTTGGAGTCGGCCACGGATTTGTATCCATGCGTTATGCACCAGGATGTGTAAGCCTGGTACACCCTTGAGGACTCATTTTTTGCAGTATTGTCGATCTGTACCTCCCTGTCATCTACCCAAGCTAAAACCGAGTTAGCCCCGACCCGCAGCTCCTGCTGGATTTCGACCATCGCGGTCGGCACGCTGAAACGTCCTCGTTGCAACAATCTGTGCAGAGCGTGGATAACCAGCGAAGCCACGCCGGCCAACTCTCGGTCAATGATTTTTTGACCGATCATTGGGTCGCGTTCGCTCGGAGGGATATGGGCACCGAAACGGACCAGCTGCAGCCGACGCCAAAATCCATCGGACTGGTCTGATACGGCTGGGAGCGCGTTTCCGCGTATAATCCATTTTGCCGTAGGCCGGACGGAAATGGGTGCCTGGTATTTTCTGTCCAGGCAGATCAGGTCGCCTGAGATCAGACTTTTAAGGGCCTGCTCATCAATCCTGGCGGGTGTTTCGTCGACGTCGATGAGGCTGGCACCGATCAGTCCCTGGCTGCCAAAGCCCTGAAGATCGGCGATCCTGAGCGACACAACTTGTCGGTGGAGTGCTGCGATGATTTTGGCGAGTTCGGATTTCCCGTTCGCTCCGTTCCCAATCCAAAATTGCGCGACCTGGTAGCGCGTGTCGGCTAAAAGCGTATAGCCTACGTATTCAAACACTACTTGACGTACTGCGGGGTCCGGCAAGATGCGAGTAATGAACTGGGTAAATATGGGTGTCGGCTGTTCCCTGTCTCCCCAGGCAGCGACAACGGAGTGCCGCAATCCATGCTTTTTGTCTGGATCCACAGCTTTTATTTGGTCCGTGATTTCAACGGTGCAGTCAGAGAAGGCGACGCGCACAACCGATTTTGATGGCTCTGGGATGGAGAAAACACGAGTCGATAAGCTGGCGCAGGCGAGAATGGATCGAACCATCTTCTCTGACAACTTGGATGGTTGAACTATAGTCAGAAACTGGACAGCTGCCGATTCAAGTCGTGACTTGTCGATGACCGACCATGCAGCCCCCGTCCAAGCATATAATACGTTCTCAAATCGCCCGATGTTTAGGGGGTCCAGCGTTTCTAAAAAAAGCCCTTCCGTCGATAGGCTTTTAGTGGGTAGAGTAAGCAAATCCGGGTCCGTAAGCGCAGAAAACATGGGGTCAGCGGCGAGCAAGGCTTGCAACCTCCGTAAAGGTTGGATCCGGTCTTCGATGTGCTGCTTTAGGAGATCTGGCGTGAGATCCACAGCAGGCCGGTACACGACTTGAGTTGGCACGCCGAGCCTGTGGCGTAAATCACAACCATGTTGATGGAAAGCCCTGCGGGTTGATGAGTCCTCTACATACAAAGTATCGCCGGGTGGAGAGGGGCGGATCCATTTCTGGGACTCCTTGGCAACTTCGCGTCCCGCTGAAGGGGCGAGCAGGACCAAAGCAGATGCAGATATAAGTTGTTGTAGCGGGTTTTCAACCACGGTGTATTGGGTCATCAATGTGTTCCTTGCCATTCAGTTGGCATCAATATAGGAACATGGACCGCAAAGCTCGCTGTGCCCAAAAAACTGTCTGAATTTTGTGGAGTTGGGGGAGGCCCCCGTCTGTTCCCAGGTTCAATTCATGAGCGGCATCCTGGAATTCTCCGGTCTGCGAGAACGCCTGCATGAATTCCTGACCCTGGGATCGCTGAAGCCGGGTAACAGTCTGGGCGCTACGTTTTTATTCTCCGAACCTGTGGACGGAAGCGGAGGTCGACCACTCTCCTCCGCTTGGATAGCCAATAAGGCACCCGTCGAGACACCCTCGCCTGCGCAAATGATATAGATTAATATATCAAATATGCAAGTTGAACCATTGAGATATATCACATGACCCCTTTATCGGCCAGCAAATCCGCAAAGCCCCTCTGACGCGGGATCTTTCGCCCTCCATTTAAGCTAAAATAGCCGGTATAGCTAATTAAGTGGATAAATAGGAGGAGCGATGGATCCGGCAAGCCTATCGATTAAGGTGTCGATAACGGCCCCTTGAAACCTCTATAATCCCTGGAGATATTTACGGGCATCCGAGGGTGCTCCTCTGTTTGTATCGTACGTGTTATTTTCATGGCCTGGGTCGCTTGCACGCCTACATTTTTACCGTACGGTATCTTTCTAGAAGCGCAGCTAGGTCAGAGGAAGACGGCATTTACGCCGCGATCCAGACCGCAAAGGACCTTGGCCACCTGGCCCACCTCCATCGCAAGCATCGGTGCCTGACGCTGGGGGATGGCTTCACGACAGAGGTACACCCCGCTTGTGCGCTTCTGCCCCGTCCGTTTGTCGTTTTCCACGGGAGAAACGAGAAGTTGAGCCGGCCTCACTGAAGAAAATCGGCGAAATATGTGCTGTTCTGAAGAAAATCTGGTGGCACTGAAGAAAAAAGGCACACCTGGCGCACCGGCATGCCGCTGCCGACCGGGGGTACCTACAACCTGAAGAACGGCTCCCCCGAGGAAGCTGCAGCTTTACGGGAACCGCCTTCACGGCAGGCGTAATTTGGGTGCGTGTGACGACCAACGGCCACTCATTTCCGGGTGAAAAAGGTCCAGCCCCGCAACTGACCCATTTTCATTTAGGCACACCATGGTGAGCCAGAATGCATTTGCTTTGCGTTATCGGACAGTTTGTGATACATTGCGCAAAATGACTGCCAATCTTCCTATGATCACTGCCAAGTCTTTATCATCCGTGCTTGACGCCGCCGAGCGTACAGGCAAGCTCAATTTGCGCACTGAAGAAATTCGCGCGGCTCTGCCCGGTGTAACACCGACAGCCTTGCGCCAGGCTATCTATCGGCAGCAACGGCGCGGACGCCTTCTTCGCCTGTCCCGTGGTGCTGGTCATTGGCTGATCGTTCCGTTGCAGTATGCCGTAGTAGGCGCTCCCCCATTGGAAACCTGGCTAGACCGCTACCTGAGCAAAACCTTACATACCCCCTATTATGTCGCTTTGCTGAGTGCGGCCGAAACCTATGGGGCATCGCCCTATGCGGTGATGGTGACCCAGGTCATGGTCCCCGAGCCGCGCCGCCCCATTACGGTAGGGCGGCACGAGATCGTCTTTCAGACCCGCGCGCAGATTGAGCGCATGCCGACCAGATGGCACGAGACCCCGGATGGGCGGTTCCGGGTAAGCACGGCGGAATTGACCGCGCTCGAACTACTCCAACGCGAGACGTTAGTGGGAGGGATGGCCCGCGTGCGCGAGGTCTTGCATGCGCTCTGGGATGCCTGTTCGCCTTCAGGCCTATCCGATGCGCTGGACGCATTTCAGGAGACACCAACCACGCAACGGCTTGGAGCCCTTCTGGCGATTGACGGACAGAAGGCACTCGCAGCGGTAGTGGCCAACTGGCTGCACGGCAGGCCCAAGCGTGCCGTCTCCCTTGAAGGCAAACTTGTAGCCTCAGCCGCACTGGATACAACCTTCAAGGTGCGTTTGCCTTCCGACCTTCGGAGTGCCAATACATGATACAGCAATCCCATTTGACGGCCTGGCAGGCGACTGCTCCGTGGCCAAAGCAGAGCCAGATAGAGCAGGATTTGCGGCTTTCGCGCGGCGTGGCCGCCATCTTTGCCGACACGATGCTTAGCGAACATCTGGCCATGCGAGGTGGCACGGTGCTGCACAAAGCCCACCTCGCGCCAGCGGCGCGTTATTCGGAAGACATCGACCTCGTGCTGGTTAAGGCAATAAGTCCGGATGAGTTGGACCGCCGCTTGCGTCACGTTTTGGCGCCGGTGCTGGGGCAACCTGCTGATTCCCTGATTGCCGAGGCGTGGCTCGCCATCCGCAACGTGCTGCGCCCGTCGAAGATTCTGCGCACGGTGTACAGGTTCGTGCCGCTGGGTCTGCGCCGCGAAGAGATCATCAAAGTCGAGATCAATCTCAACGAAAGCGCAGCGCTGTATCCGCTGGTGGACGTGGGAATCGATTTACTGGATAACGACGGTAATCCTGTGCGCGCCATGGCACGTTCTTATGATATCAACGAGATGTTGGGTACCAAGACTCGGGCCCTGATGCAGCGTGAACAAGGCCGAGACCTGTTCGATCTCTACCACGCATGGTGCCTTAGCGAGGCGGGCACGACCCCTTATACCGTGGACGGAGCTAAAGCCATGGAGGCCTTCGCCTGGTATTTGGAGAAGGAAGGGACTCACTTTAGTGCCGACGATGCTCATGCGGCACTTGACTCGCGCTTGCGCAAGGAGGCGTTCCGGAGAGACATGGACACGCTGCTACGCCCAGGCCTGCCCAAATATGACATAGACGAAAGCGCCGTGATCGTGCGGGAAGCTTACTTCCGGCACATCCTTGGGTAGTGGGCGGGAGGGTCAAAGGGCGATACTGTGGAAAAGGCGGAGATGGAGGACCGTTCTGCCGCTCTAACCGCCGTCTCAAGCCCGCGCAGAGCAGGCCTTCATGGCACCAGCCTTTCGGCTTGCCGATAGTTGTCATCGCGGACACCGCAGGTAGGTTCGACCTGGCACGAGCCCCCAACCCGAGCATCCCCCTGGACCCCACAATAGGCGGCGGCCGCGCCACCTTACCGATACCGTTCAGGACGGAGTTACGACGGCATCACGCAGGATGAGTACCATGCTGTTTAAACTGAAGAATCCTGCATTAAGTTAAGGGAAACATGTGGATTAAATCAGGCAAAACATAATAATCGCCTTTCAGCATACTCCCCCCCAATCGGCGCGCCACACCAAGTTCTTCTCTCGCAATACATCCAAGGCGCGCTGTACCGAGCCAGGCGCTAACTTGGCAGGTTTGCCCAACTTTTGGGCGCAGCGCTGCAGGAAGTCCGCACCAACTTACGCACAAGTATCGCCAAACCGATAAATTACGCAACGATGGATAATTAAGCGTAAATTGAGCGCATGCCCAGCCGCGCGCACCCGCAGGCGGTACATCTCCTGCCCGACTCGCCAGGGGATGGGTGGCACTGCGGACCGGCAGCATTCACCAGTGCCGTCCAGAACTTGCGGGATATAACATCGATTTTGCAATATTGCGTTTCCCATGCAACAACTTGTTACATCGAGACCCGAGGCCGGGCTCCCTGGGAATAATCTCGGCCGGCTGAGGCATCGGCCTAGGGGTTGCGGCCGGCCGAGCTGAACCATGGCTTTTGCCCTGGGACGAACCCTTCGGTGGCCAGCCAGGGGAGCTGTTCAGTTCCCTCGCACGGGCTACTGGTCGAAAGGCCCTAATATGCCATGTGTGGTGGTTTAGGGCCGATAAAGCGCCCTTCGTGGTACATTGTCGGCCCTAAGGGGGCAGTGCTGCGCCTTTTCCTGCTGGAAAAATGGTGAAACCGGTGGTCAGTGTGATTGGCCCTATAGCAATCTCTACACGATTCTATCAATATCTACACGAAACCTATTAGACATATCCTTAGAAGTTGAGCAATAGGGGTATAGGCTGAACTTGGAAGCCGGCTGAAGGACGCACACAGGGACGCCCCTACGCTCGGCTAGCGACGCCTGAGAAATAGGGCGCCGACGTTGGGCCCGCGAGAGGTCAAGGCCAAGTCTGTAGGCGGCCCTTGCGACAGGAAGAGGAAGGGGAGACTCCCTATTAAGCATTCTCACGGGAGCCTTAAAGCTAGTTAACAATCCCAATGGGAACTATTAAGAGAGGCGACCCAGAAAATCAACAGTCGTCGATCTCGGTGCGGTCTGGCAAATAAGGAGGATGGGCTGATGTGGCAAAAGACCTGCCGCCGTTATCATTATCGAAAATATTGAGTACCGATGAGATACAGCCTGTAATATGTATGACCCTCGTATCGAGGATGTTCGATAATGCGCTCTTTTCCTCTATATACGGCGCCGGGCACTTCGTCGGAAGCCGCGTCCAAGCAGCCGGCCGGCTGGCTCATCGTGCCACCCGAATGTAAACACTGTGCGCTAGTGGTGCCGACGGGGGTAACGAAGGTATCGGCCACGGCGCCGAGCGGCGCGAAAGACTGCACCCCGGGTGGGTTTGGTTCTTGATCCGGAAGTGTTATACTTACTTTTAATAAAAGTAAGTATAACACCATGCCTCAAAGGAGCGCAGCGTGACACTAAAGGAACAATCTCTCGCCGTTACAACCATTTACGCAGAGTTGGCCCAACTGTGCCTGGACGCTGAGGCCGCAGGTACAGATCCGGCCTCGTATGATGCGGTGGGTGCGATAACCCCGGCGGCAAAAACGATCAGGGGGCGCATATATTGGTACGCCCAATACACCGACATCGAAGGCCGGCAGCGGCAAAGCTATATTGGCCCAGATAACGAAGTCACGCAGAACGCGTTAACCGCCTTGCAAGACCTAAGCGCAAGGGAGGAAATGCAACGCCGCCGCGATATGGTAAAGATGCTTCGCTCTGCCGGATTCTCAACGCTGAACCATCTTGCGAGCGGAGCCATATTGGCACTTGACCGCACGGGAATATTCAAGGCGGGAGTCACCTTGGTTGGAACGCCAGCGTATCAGGCTATCCTGAATCGTTTTGGGTTTTCCGAGAACCCGCCCATCCAGACGAATGACATTGATTTCTCGGTGCGGCATTTTGAGTTGGCTATCCCCGAGCAAGTGGATATAGCTAACGCAATGCGGGAGTGGAATCCAAAATCGTTTCAGGTACCGTCTTTTAACTTAAAGGACGGGTCATCATCCTTCAAGATAAGAGGGAAAGATTTTCATATCGACTTTTTAACCAACGGGGCATCCAATGAAACCGGGAAATCTGCGCAGTTGCCGAATCTAGGATTTAACGCACAAAAATTACCTTTTCTGGATTACCTTGTGGACAGCGCCGAAAAGACCTTGTTACTAAGCACCTATGGCGTAGTTATTCCTGTGCCAAATGCCGCAAGGTTCGCATTTCACAAATGCGCCGTAGCCGCTGATCGTCCGACCATCTTTGACGCAAAGCGGGAAAAAGACAAGCATCAGGCGCGCACATTGTTTGGCATACTCCTTGAGCGTGATCCATACGAGATAATATCCGCCTACAAAGCCATAGCATCCGCACAAGAAGGTGGCCTGCTGCTTGTGAAGATCGTGAAAACGCTCAACGAAAAAAGCATGTCTGGATACTTGCAGCGTATCGAGGATGTCTTGCAAACAAAATTAGCAACCTCACACACGGACGTGCCCGGCGCCTGGTGAAAAGGGGTTGGAAATAAGGTCCATCAAATCTTCCGCCCAGTATCGGCGCGGGCTGGCGCTATGCTGTAAACTCATGTCCGACTTTTGGCCCATCTCTGATAGGTAACCATCCATGACCTGGTTTTTGGCCACTTTGGCTCACCTCATCCGTCTGGCAACCCCCTTGCTCCAAACCTATGGTTATGGTTTGTGGGGACTGTTCGGGTTGCTTCTGGCCGCCATCCTCGGCAGCGGCACTTGGTGGCTGGCGCCATCCATCCCGAGATGAACCATGGTCCGCAGGGCATAGCGATCAATGGGACGATCCGCGTCGGTTTGCTGAACCGTGGGTACCCAGCCGTGCGCCTGATCGTGTCGCGCACCAGGGAGTAATCACATGCTGAACGGAATTGCCGGAACAGTGCCGCTGATATATCTTCTTCTCCGGAGAAGCCTCAAGAAAAAATCACGAATGGTGGCCATAGGTGACTACGCACGCTGCGCCTTCGCCCGAAGGGGTGCGTCGTTAGTGCCAGAAAAGCGATATTTCAGGGAACTATATACGGTTAACCTTTCGATGCGATGGTTGCTAGGGCCTCTGCGGGTAATCCTTGCAGTCGGGGCCCTGTCGGCCACCATCTTGTTCGTCACCCTGATCGCACATTCGGCCAGACCAAGCCTGTTCCGCCTTTCGCATAGCGACTACGAAACGATGGCGGCGGTATCCTTTGTCGCGTATGGCGCCGTCTATTCGGTCCTAGGGTATTCCTGGCACCGCCGGTTCGGAGCATTCCTGACAAAGTCCCACAAGAAAGACGCCTTGGTGCGCTTTTTCGGCAGTGAAGGCGCGGCCAAGCGATGGGCCGATCAGCATGGACAGCCGGAAGAAATCAATCCCCTGCTATTTCCACAACAGGAACTGGCCTGGCTGAATCTGATGAAATCCATTTCCCCCTGGCTTGCAACACTCACAATCGCGGTGTTTTATGGCACCAGTTGCGAGAATACCGCTAACGGACTAGCCCAAGGTATGCTTGGGGTTATCGGTTTGCTGTCCGTATTACCGGCGAGCCTACCCGCATTATCCCAACTCCTCCCCTGGAATGGCGATGGCCCGAAACTTTTGCGTTTTCAACGGCAGGTGGCTCTTTCTGATATTCACGAGGTTCTTGAGTAACCGCAGCGCACGGGAGGCCTCCCTTCGGTGGCCGGGCGAGGACAGTTCTGTTCTCCAGGTGGAGCGGGCCGCGCCCTTAAACCACCCTAAGCCAAAAGTTATACCATTTTTACGTATTTTACGTATTTTACGTAATTGCTCCCACCATAATCTTTGATTTGATGGGAGGCATGATGAAAGTATAGGGGCTGTAACTAAGCCGTTGCTATACTTTCAATGGTAGCGCTCCAACGTAAAGTCACCTATCGCCTATATCCCAACGCCGAACAAACCCTTCGGCTGGAATCGGCGCTGGGTATCCACCAGCGCCTGTACAACACGGCACTGGAGGAGCGCATCCGCATCTACCAAGCCGAGAAGCGCTCCATCTCCTTCGCCGAACAGTGCCGTGAACTGACGCGCTGGCGCAAGGCCGTTCCGGCTCTACGCGCCATCAATGCGCAATCGGAACAAGTGACACTCAAGCGCATTGACCTCGCCTTCCAGGCCTTCTTCAGACGTTGCAAAAGCGGGGAGAACCCAGGGTTCCCCCGCTATAAAACCGTCGAACGTTTCCGGGGCTGGGGCTACAAGGACCACGGAAACGGCTGGAAACTCATTCCAGGACCGAACGATGGCGCCCACGGTTGGCTCGTCATGTCAATGGCTTTCGCCGCAGCAAACGGCGGACCGAGCGGTTACTGGCCTGTCTGGAACAGGAAGCTGCAACAGTCGCCAGTGAGTCAGGAGCGGTGACGCCGACATGATGCGCACGTATCCCTACAGCCATGCCGCCAATGCCGTTAAAGAACGGCAGATATGGGCCGTGCTGCGGGCTTATCGACGCTCGGCGCAAAAAATCGCCAATGACCAGTGGAAGTCGTTATTCATTACCGGCGCCATGGAAAAGGACGGACTCATTTGTCCGGCTGACCATATTATTTCCAAACGGTATCGACAGACCTGCCAGTATCAAGTCATTGCTGTCTTGAAGTCCTGGCGCTCCAATCGCAAAAATGATTTCAGGATGCTGGTGACCCATTCCTCGCTTTGGAAAGACCAGACGGAAGAAGGGAAGCGTCTTTGCATCCAGTTGCTTTTCATCAACAAGCACGGGCTTTGGTTCCGGGATCGCGTCACCATGCGAAAGGAGATCATACCGCCAGAAGTGATGCGTTTGGCACGCAATCTTTTCAGGCACCTGATGAACAAGCACGACAAGCCGTCTTTTCGGCATGTGGGAATGGCGCTGGACGCCAAAGTGGCCAGGGTGGAGGCCCCCAATAAAGCGCACAACGCAGAATTTCCTTACTGGCTCACTTTGGCTACCCTGAATCCGCGCAAACCGATTCACATCCCATTGTATGAAAACCCATACGCCCTGGCAGCGGACGGTGACGAAAAGGCTTTTGTGCAAATCAATGTGCGGCGGGGCACAGCTATAGACGGACGCCCGGGCGCATTGGATATTGCCCGTATCAAAGAGGCAGCGCCCGTGTTCTCATTGGAGAGGCCGAGGCCTCTAATCGTGGACACCCTGGGCATTGACGTGGGCTTGAGAACACTGGTGGCCACCAGTATGGGCGAATTGCTTGGGCGTAATCTGATCGATCGGTTGAGTCATCTGGATGCGCAGATCTCCCGTCTGGCGGCCGAGCGCCAGAGGCAAGGGTTGCCCGTACATTCACGCCGTTACGACACGCTGGTCAACCGACTGCGGTCATTTCTCAAGAACGAAATCGGGCGGGTGCTGAACGGGCTGTTCGCCCGGGTGCATCCGGCCAAAGTGGTCATCGAATCCCTGGACTTTCGGAGTCCAGACTTATCCCGTCGCCTGAATCGGCTGGTGCAGAATTTTGGACGCACCTGGTTTCGTCAAAAGCTCGACATGCTGTCTGAGCAATATGGTTTTCTGGTCGAGGAAGTGCATGCGGCGTATAGCAGCCAGACATGCAAATCCTGTGGTTATGTGGCGAAGAACAACCGTTCTTCGCAGTCAAAGTTTCATTGCCGCTTTTGCGGCAGGAAAGCGCACGCCGATCCGAACGGGGCGGAAGTCATCCGGCAGAGACGTTCTTTGCCTGAGTACGCTTTGTGGAGATCGAAACGGCAAGTCCTTCAGGCAACGGTTGGCCGTTTCCTGAAGCGATGGTCCGGGCGGTTGTCCGGCATGCAGGTCGACAGTGTCCTGCGTCTTGTTGTGGAAGGTAATCCCTATTTTGCGGATCACCGGGCGGCCCTTTGGCCGGGAAACACCACGACAGATTAACGGATTCCATATTGTTATATGGAATCCGGAACTATAACTTACACCGATTCGGTGTAAGAGGCGGCGCCACTGCGTGCCCGCCCCGGAAACTGGCGCTGAATCGGACCCCCCGCCAACCGATCTTGCCGGACCGAATGGAAAATATAATTTCGACTTAGGTGGATTAGCGATAATATATTTTCGCTAGGGCAGCAGGTCGGCACCGGCTCCCGCCGGTCACTTGGCTCCCCTGAGTTTGGCCAAAATTCGATTAACGCTATGGCGGCGTTCGGATTACAGTTTCAACGGCGGAGGCCTCGTATCCCCTTCAGGGTGCGGGTTGAGAATATCTCCTACAGGGGGCATGTCGCGCCCTTAGTGGTAACTGGATCGGAAGCCAGGTCCAGCAGGTCACGCTCTCAAACCACGGCCGTATCCAGTGGATCGGGAATAGCTCTACGTAGAAATTCGTCAAAAAGCGGTACGGTGAAATCCAGTAATCCATGAGCCGGGCTGTAAATCATCCCCTCCTTGATCATCTTCGCGCGGACCGGCCCCAAAGCGGAGTGCTCGACGGCCCTAGCCAAGACAATATCCCCGAAGCGGTAAGGCCCCGTGCCCAGGTCCGCCATGGCCCGGAGAAAAGTCTTTTCCCCAGGCGTCAGCCGATCAAAGCGGACCCGAAAAAAGTTGCTGTCGAGCCGCTGAGTGGCCAGTGGAGTGGCGGTTTGCACGTCCTGCAACGTAATCGGCGTACGGGGAGCGGAGTTCCAGCTGACATAGCCCCATTCCTGCACAAAATAGGGGTAGCCATTGGTTATCCTGAAAATCTCCTGCAGGGCACTCTCAGTGAAGGAAACTCCTGCCGCTTGGGCGGGATCCTGCAGAGCCAGTGCCGCATCGACCGCGTTCAACGGGCCAACCTGCGGATAGGTGAACAGCCGCTCGGCATAAGATTTCGACTGACCGGCCAGCGCCGGTAGGATCGGCAATCCGGCCCCGATCAGCACCAGTGGCAGCTGTCGTTGTTGCATCCGATGCATGGCCATGATCAGCGCGCTAAATTCGAGCTTGCTGAGATACGGGATTTCATCGATC
>Ga0307375_10004932_pt1 | contig 12624 bp, 12 predicted proteins | sample TR1MG_FD_202531 | JGI IMG/M metagenome (GOLD analysis project Ga0307375, IMG submission 202531) | Soil microbial communities from Risofladan, Vaasa, Finland - TR-1 | ecosystem: Environmental > Terrestrial > Soil > Coastal area > Acid sulfate soil | place: Finland: Risofladan, Vaasa | collected... | reverse complement strand
GTTGTCTTACCGCTATAAGGTTAGCCTTGGGTTAGCCCGGCTAACCCGAATCAGAGGGTCTAAGACAACACTTAGCGCCATCGGTGATATGTATGTTTTACAGCCGGTTAGCCAAAAAAGCTGACCCAATACTGAAAAATCACCGAGTCCGTGAGTATAAGGAGCAACGTCATGGCCGACAAGATGAATTTCACCAAAGCACGCATAGGGGCACTGGAGCCGGTCCCTGGCAAGCGGTTTACCGTCTATGACGAATCCCAAAAGGGCTTGTGCATTCGTGTTACCCCAGCCGGAGCCAAGGCGTTCTATTGCGTCAAGAAGGTGGAGGGAAAAGTGGAGTGGGTACGCATTGGGGACGTCGCAACGGTTACGATTGAGAAGGCCCGTACCCGCGCCGCCGAGATCATCAACGACATTGCCCGAGGGATCAACCCCGCCGAGCAGAAGCGCATCAAGAAAGCCGAGATGGCATTCTCTGACCTGTTTGCCGAGTGGGTAAAGGATGGGAAGGCCAGAGGCAAAAAGAGCCTAGACAACGATGAGCGCAACTATCGCCTGCACCTGCAAGGCATCGCCCAAAAGAAGCTGACAGACATACAGCGCCCCCATATCCGCAAGCTGCATACCACCATCGGTACAGCGTCCGGCGTCTATCAGGCCAACCGGGTTTTGGCTCTGACTCGCGCCGTGCTCAACTTCGGTATCAAGTCGCTGGATATTCCGGGACTGACCAACCCCGCAGCCGGGTTGAAGATGAACAGAGAGGAAAGCCGGGACCGTCGTTTGCATCCCGATGAGATGCCGCGGTTCTTCGAGGCGCTGGCCGCTGAGGAAAACCCCGATATGCGGGATTACGTCATGTTGTCCCTGCTGACCGGGGCGCGTCGCTCCAATGTGCTGGCGATGACCTGGGCAGAAATCAATCTGGAGCGCCGAACGTGGACCATCCCCGGCTCTAAGGCCAAGGCTAAAGACAATATCGCCGTCCCCCTGACCGATGCCGCCATTGACGTGCTCAAGGCCCGCGCAGAGGCCAGCGGAGCACAAGGATGGGTATTCCGCGGCGCTGGCAAGACAGGCCACCTTGTAGAGCCTAAAAGGGGCTGGCAACGGCTATTGCAGCGGGCAGGCATCGAGGACTTGCGCTTGCATGATTTGCGCCGTTCTCTGGCGTCCTTCCAGATTGATGCAGGTGTCAGCCTGGCCGTTATCGGGAAAGGCTTAGGGCACCACTCGCAACAGACCACCGCCGTCTATGCAAGGTTGGCTCAAGACCCGGTTGCCGATGCCTGGCAGAAAGGCACCGATGCCATACTGGTGGCTGCTGGCGTCAAGAGCACTGCCGAGATCGTGCCTTTGAAGAAATTGCCCGGCCATCGCAAAAGTGCTATATTGTGAAGTGGACCGTTGAGACGCTGGACGAAAGAGTTAAAGCGGAGATCATGGCGCTTCCAGAAGGTATTCAGGCGCGAGTTATCCATATCCTTGAAATGATCGAACAGGTGGGCTTGGAACAGGTCCACGAGCCACATATAAAGCACCTGGAGGACAAGCTCTGGGAGATACGCGCAAAGGCACCAGATGGTATCGGCAGGGCAGTCTATATCACCGCATCGGGCAGGCGTTTAGTGATTCTGCACGCTTTCGTGAAGAAAACTCAAAAAACGCCTAAGCAGGCATTGGAGATCGCGCGGCAACGCGCCAGAGAGGTACGGAAATGACCAGTTTAGCTGAACTCAAAAAGGAATTGATGAAAAACCCCGCGTTCAAGGCGGAATACAACGCGCTGGAAGATGAGTTCAGTCTTGCCCGCGAGTTGATAGAGGCCCGGACCCGCGCCGGGCTGTCGCAAGCAGAACTGGCGCAACGTATGGGTACCACACAATCCGCTATTGCCCGCCTGGAAAGTGGCAAGGCCCCGCCGTCCATGCGAACCATTGCGCGTATCGCCGCCGCTACCGGCACCCGCGCCGTAGTACGGCTGGAGCCGCGCCCTTGATACTTCGTATTACCGAAGCAAAAGCCCTCCCTGGCCATCGCCTGCATATCCGATTCAGCACCGGACAGGAGGGCGATGTGGACCTGTCCCAAGAATTCACCGGCCCGATATTCGACGCATTACGGGATGATGACCTGTTCAGCCGGGTAGAGGTCCACAGCCTGTTCCACACCGTGACATGGCCCAATGGGGCAGACCTTGCACCCGAATACCTGCTGGACCTGTTACAGCACCAGCAAGGGCACGCGGCATAAGTTTCACCGCCGATTCATAGCCCGACGGGGCGAAAACGGGAAACCTTCACCCGCTGGAATCGGCCTGCTGCAGGGGCAATGGCCATCAAGTCGCCATCCTGTTACACTTTAACCGATTTAAGACGACTATGAAGGTCAACGTCTGAGCGCCAATGCCATGAGCACCGAACCGTGGGTCACCGCCGAGCAAGTCGCCCAGCATCTGGGTGTGGTGAAAGACACCGTCTACCGCTGGCGTGAACGCAAGGGCTTGCCTGCGCACAAGATTGGGCGACTGTGGAAATTCCAGTTGTCTGAGGTGAATGAATGGGTGCGTGCGGGTGGTGCGGATGAAGATTCGGGACGCAGAAATGTGGATCACACAACTGCACCAGAGGCAGGTAAAGCATGAGCCAATCCGAGACACAAACCCGTTCTGAGCTCATTGACCAGCAACTGGCGCAGTCAGGCTGGAACGTCCAAGACCCCACCCAGGTCGTCGAAGAATTCGACATCCTGATCGGCCGCCCCGAAGGCGTGGCTGAACCGCGCACCCCTTACGGAGGCCATCAATTCAGTGATTACGTTTTGCTGGGGAAAGACCGCAAGCCTCTGGCCGTGATCGAGGCCAAAAAGTCCAGCCGGGATGCCGCCATTGGCCGCGAGCAGGCAAAGCAGTATTGCTACAACATCCAGAGGCAACTGGGTGGCGAACTGCCGTTCTGCTTTTACACCAACGGACTCGAAACCTATTTCTGGGATTTGGAAAACGCCCCGCCGCGCAAGGTTGTCGGTTTTCCCACACGTGACGATCTGGAGCGCTTCGTCTATATCCGCCGCAACCGCAAGCCGCTCACTCAAGAGTTCATCAACACCGCTATCGCCGGGCGTGACTACCAGATTCGCGCTATCCGCGCGGTACTGGAAGGCATCGACCAACAGAAACGCGATTTTCTGCTGGTCATGGCCACCGGCACTGGTAAAACCCGCACCTGCATTGCCATGGCTGATGCCCTGATGCGCGCTGGCCATGCCGAGAAAATCCTGTTCCTCGTGGACCGTATCGCCCTGCGCGAGCAGGCTCTGGCCGCATTCAAGGAACACATGCCCAACGAGCCACGCTGGCCCAATGTCGGCGAAAAACTCATTGCCAAAGACCGCCGCGTATATGTCGCCACCTACCCCACGATGCTCAACATCATTCGGGACGAGGCGCAGCACCTGTCGCCGCATTTCTTCGATTTCATCGTGGTCGATGAGAGCCATCGCTCCATCTACAACACCTATGGTGAAGTGCTCGACTATTTCAAAACCATCACACTCGGGTTGACGGCGACGCCCACCGACATCATCGACCACAACACCTTCCGGCTTTTCCATTGCGAAGATGGCCTGCCGACCTTTGCCTATACCTTCGAGGAGGCCGTGAACAACGTGCCGCCTTACCTCTGCAACTTCCAGGTCATGAAAATTCAGACCAAGTTCCAGATGGAGGGCATCAGCAAGCGCACCATTTCATTGGACGATCAGAAAAAGCTGATCCTTCAGGGTAAAGAGATTGAAGAAATCAACTTCGAAGGCTCGCAGCTCGAAAAGCAGGTGATCAACAAGGGCACCAACACTTTGATCGTCCGGGAATTCATGGAGGAGTCCATCAAGGACGCCAACGGCGTGCTGCCGGGCAAAACCATCTTTTTCTGCGCCACCAAGGCACACGCCCGCCGCATGGAAGAAATTTTCGACAAACTCTACCCTCAGTACCACGGTGAACTGGCCAAGGTGCTGGTGTCGGACGATCCGCGCGTCTACGGCAAGGGCGGCCTGCTCGACCAGTTCACCAACAACGACATGCCGCGCATCGCCATCAGCGTGGACATGCTGGACACCGGCATCGACGTGCGCGAGATCGTCAATCTGGTCTTTGCCAAGCCGGTGTATTCCTACACCAAGTTCTGGCAGATGATCGGGCGCGCTACCCGCTTGCTGGAGACCAACAAGCCCAAGCCCTGGTGCACCGAAAAAGACGTGTTCCTGGTCCTGGATTGCTGGGACAACTTCGAATACTTCAAGCTCCAGCCCAAGGGCAAAGAGCTCAAACCGCAATTGTCGCTGCCTGTACGACTGGTCGGCCTGCGGCTGGACAAGATCGAAAAAGCCAATGCCACCGGCCACTCGGATATTGCCGAGCGTGAAGTCCGCAAGTTGCGCCAGCAGATTGCCGCCTTGCCGAAAGACTCCGTGGTGATCAAAGAGGCTGCCACCGCGCTGGCCCGTCTGAATGAAGAAAACTTCTGGATCAGCCCCACGCACCCAAAGCTGGAATTCCTGCGCGCCGAGATCAAGCCGCTGTTCCGCACCGTCTCCGAGGCGGATTTCAAAGCGATGCGTTTCGAGCGCGACCTGCTGGAATACTCTCTGGCCGTGCTGAACGAAGACAAGGAACAAGCCGACACGATCAAGGAAGGCATCGTCGAACAGATCAGTGAACTGCCGCTCTCGGTCAGTTTCGTAAAGCAAGAAGAAGCCCTGATTCGCGCCGCCCAGACCAGCCACTATTGGGCCAAGGCCGACGAAGACAGTTTCGACGAACTCAGTGCCAAACTCGGCCCACTGATGAAATTCCGCGAGCAATCCACTGGCCAAGACCAAACGCATCTTGATCTGGCCGATGAACTGCACAAGAAGGAGTGGGTCGAATTCGGCCCCCAGCACGAGGCCGTGAGCATCAGCCGTTACCGCGAAATGGTCGAGGCGTTGATCGAAGAGCTGACCGAGCACAACCCCATCCTGCTCAAGATCAAAAATGGCGAAACGGTGAGTGCTGATGAAGCTACAGAACTGGCAGCGTTGTTGCACGAGGAGCACCCGCACATCACTGAAGCCCTGCTGCGCCAGGTCTACAAAAACCGCAAAGCGCACTTCATTCAGTTCATCCGCCACATTCTCGGCATCGAGGTGCTGCAAAGCTTTCCCGATACCGTCAGCGCAGCTTTTGATCAATTCATCCGCGCGCACACCACCCTTAACAGCCGCCAGCTGGAGTTTCTCGGTTTGCTGAAGAATTTCATCGTTGAACGCGAAAAAGTGGAAAAACGGGACCTTATCAACACGCCGTTCACGGTCATTCACCCGCAGGGCATACGCGGCGTGTTCAGCCCAGCCGAGATCAACGAAATCCTGCAGCTCACCGAACGGCTGGTCGCATAACGCCGCTACATACCACCAAGGAATTCAGCCCATGCTGCAAAACAACCCCGAACTCAAAAGCAAGATCGATCAGCTCTGGAACAAATTCTGGAGCGGTGGCATCAGCAATCCGCTGACCGCCATCGAGCAGATCACTTATCTGCTGTTCATGAAACGGCTCGACGAGCTGGACCAGAAAAAGCAGGCCGATGCTGAATTTACGGGCGAAAAGTACACCTCCAAATTCGAAGGGAAATGGATTCCACCCGAGTACCGCGCCAAAGCAAGGGACGACGACACCCAGAAAGAAACGGACAAAAGACACGCCGACGCAAAAATGTATGAAATCGACAAGCGCAGCCTGCGCTGGAGCGAATTCAAGCGCATGCAGGCCGAAGAGATGCTGCAGCACGTGCAGGGCAAGGTGTTTCCCTTCCTCAAGGACCTGAACGGCACCGAATCCAACTTCACCCACCACATGAAGAATGCGGTGTTCATCATCCCCAAACCAGCCCTGCTGGTGGAAGCGGTGAAGACCATCGACGAAATTTTCGAGGTGATGGAGAAAGACTCGCAGGAAAAGGGCCAGGCCTTTCAGGACATCCAGGGCGATGTCTACGAAATGCTGCTGTCGGAAATCGCCACCGCCGGCAAGAACGGCCAGTTCCGCACCCCGCGCCACATCATCAAGCTGATGGCAGAACTGGTGCAGCCGCAACTGGGCCACAAAATCGGCGACCCGGCCTGTGGCTCGGGCGGCTTCTTGTTGGGTGCCTACCAGTACATCGTCACGCAACTGGCCATCAAAGCGGGAACGAAAGGCCTCGCACCCGATGAAGATGGCTTCGTACGCACCTCGGTGGCGGCGGCGCTCACCGAAAAAGCCCAGGCTATTCTGTCCAGCTCGCTGTGGGGCTACGACATCGACAGCACCATGGTGCGCCTGGGGTTGATGAACCTGATGATGCACGGCATCGACGAGCCGCACATCGACTACAAGGACACGCTGAGCAAGAGTTTTATCGAAAAATCCGAATACGACATCGTGATGGCCAACCCGCCCTTCACTGGCAGCATCGACAAGGGCGACATCAACGAAAACCTGCAACTGGGCACCACCAAAACCGAGCTGCTGTTTGTCGAGAACATCTATCGCCTGCTGAAAAAGGGCGGCACCGCCTGCGTGATCGTGCCGCAAGGCGTGCTGTTCGGCTCTGGTGGCGCCTTCAAAACCCTGCGCCAATTGCTGGTCGAGCGCTGCGACCTGAAAGCCGTCATCACCCTGCCCAGTGGCGTGTTCAAACCCTATGCCGGGGTGAGCACCGCTATCCTGCTGTTCACCAAGGTCTGGGGGCCGAAGGACAAGGTCACCCAACCCGCTACCGAACACGTCTGGTTCTACGAAATGGCCGCCGACGGCTACAGCCTGGACGACAAACGCAGCAAGCAGGAAGGCAACGGCGACCTGCAAGACATCATTGCCCGTTACCACGCCCGCAATGCAGGCGCTGACAACGACCGCACCGCCAAGTGCTTCATGGTGCCGCGCGCCGAGATCGAAGCCGAGGCTTATGACCTCTCGCTCAGCCGCTACAAGCAGGACGTATTCGAGGAAGTGCACTACGACGCCCCGGCGCTGATTCTGGAGCGGCTGATTCAGGCCGAAGTGGGTGACGTGGAAGAGGCGGATCTGGCCAAGGTACAGAGCGGCATCGTGCGCGAGCTGTTGGCATTGCGGGAAATGTTACCGTGACAAACGGTACGACTTTCACGGCCGTCATTGCGTCGATAGCGCGCGCGCACCATGAGCTGGCGACACAGGCGAGCAAAGCGGTCAATATCAGCCTCACCTTAAGGAACTGGTTAATTGGCTACTACCTTGCCGAGTACGAATTACACGGCACGGATAGGGCAAACTATGGCGAAAACCTGTTTGCAAACGTAGCCGATGCGCTCGCCCAGACAGGCGTGGCCTCATGCGGCAAGCGGCAGCTTTACGCTTATCTGGGCTTCTATCAGGCCTACCCGCAAATTGTGCGGTCACTGCCCGCACAATTTCACACCAGCGTGATGGATGCCCTCGCAAACACGCAGAAGAAAGTGCAGTCAGCGACCGCACTTTCGCAAATAGAACCGCAAAAACTGTTGAGCGCCCTGTCGTATACGCATTTTGAACAACTGCTCACCATAGCCGACGCGACCAAGCGCAGCTTCTACGAAATTGAGTGCATTCAAGGCAACTGGTCGGTGCGCGAACTCAAACGCCAGATCAATAGCCTTTATTACGAGCGCTCCGGCTTGTCGCACGACCCACAAAAACTCTCGACGCTCGCCAATACCAAGGCGGACGTTCAGCAGGGTTTTAATATTCGCGATCCCTATATTTTTGAATTCCTAGGCCTGCAAGCAGCCGAAGTGATGAGCGAATCACACCTGGAACAACAGCTCACCGACAAACTGCAAGCCTTCATGCTGGAACTCGGCCACGGTTTTTGTTTTGAAGCGCGGCAAAAACGCATCCTGATCGGTGGCGAACATTTTTTTGTCGATCTGGTGTTTTACCACCGCATCCTCAAATGCCACGTACTGGTCGAACTCAAGCTGCAAGCCTTCAACCACGAAAACCTCGGCCAGCTCAACACCTATGTTAACTGGTATCGCCAGCACATGATGACGCCCGGCGACAATCCCCCCATCGGCCTGTTGCTCTGCACCGACAAAAACCATGCGCTGGCGGAATACGCCCTGGCGGGCATGGACAACCAATTGTTTATCTCCAAATACCAATTGGAATTGCCGAAGAAGGAAGAGATGCAGCGGTTTATGGACGAGCAGTTGAAGCAGGTTGAGCTAGGGGGCGCGGATGAATAAGCCGGTCACAAATGCTGACCGAGATGTGACGCAGCGTGGCATTGTGCGCAAGTCGCTGGAGTTGTGGGGGATGATCGCGTGAAGTGGTTTTCCTTTGCTGAGGTTCTTACTGACGCGACCTCGAAATTCAGAAAAATAAAGGCATCCGGCTATCAGCCAGAAGGTCTATACAAGATTATTGATCAAGGCAAAGACGCTATCGCAGGCTACACCAATGACGAAACGCTTATAAATTCTGACCTGCTCCCCATCATTATTTTTGGCGATCACACTCGGGCTTTGAAGTACGAGGACACGCCTATTGCGCTTGGGGCGGATGGTGCAAAAGCATTGAAGGTGGATTCAAGATTCGCGAATGCGCTTTATGTCTACTACTACCTGAGATCCATCAAATTAAAAGATGCAGGCTACAGTCGGCATTTCAAATTTCTAAAAGAAATAGCAATCCCTATTCCCATAAAAGACGGCAAGCCAAACCTCGACGACCAAATCCGCATTGCCCATCTGCTCGGCATAGTGGAAGGGCTGATCGCCCAGCGCAAACAACACCTTCAACAACTCGACGACCTGCTCAAGAGCGTGTTTCTGGAGATGTTTGGCGACCCGGTGCGGAATGAGAAGGGGTGGGAGAAAAAGCCGTTGGAGAAGCTTGGATCAGCAAACCGAGGAGTCTCTAAGCATCGGCCAAGAAATGCGCCAGAGTTGCTGGGTGGCAAGTACCCGCTCATTCAAACAGGCGAAGTGTCAAATACTGGCACCTATCTCACCTCGTATTCACAAACCTACTCTGACATTGGATTTGCCCAGAGCAAACTGTGGCCATCGGGAACGCTTTGTATAACGATAGCTGCCAATATTGCGCAAACGAGCATTCTCACTTTCGATGCCTGCTTCCCCGATAGTGTCGTTGGCTTCACTGCCTTTGAGGGTGAGGCACACGTACTTTACATACATGGTCTGTTCTGGTTTTTCCAGAAGATTCTTGAGAAGAATGCGCCCGCAGCCGCACAAAAAAATATCAATCTCGAAATATTGCGGACGCTAGAAGTACCTAAGCCGCCAAGTGAACTACAAAACCAGTTTGCCGCCATCGTCGAAAAGATCGAGGGTCTCAAGTCCCGCTACCAGCAAAGTCGCACCAATTTGGAAACCCTATACGCCGCATTGAGCCAGCAGGCATTCAAGGGCGAACTAGATTTGTCGCGCGTGCCGCAGCAGGGTCCTATCTAATGATCAGGAAAATCAAGGCCATTACAAATCTTGGCGTGTTCAAGAGTTTTGACTGGGATAAGAAAGTCCTTGACGGAGACGGCAACGCCCGTGAGTTCAAGGAAATAAACATCATCTACGGCAGAAACTATTCAGGCAAAACCACTCTTTCGCGTATCCTGCGTGCTATGGAAACCGGTCAACTCTCCGATAAATTTGAAAACCCATCATTTTGCGTAGCTTTTACAGATGGGACGCAAACAACTGAAAACAACCTGACGGGCCACGGCAAAAAGATTCGCGTGTTCAACGAAGATTTCGTCCGGGACAATCTCCGCTTCATCACGAACCCGGATGACAGCATCGAGCCGTTCGCCATCCTCGGGGACGATAACAACAAGATCGAGAAGGAAATCGAAGCACTCGAAGGTGAGCTTGGCTCAAAAGAACAAGGAAATGAAACGGGTTTGTATGCCAAGAAAATCGAGGCGAATTCGGTTTTCAGTAAAGCTCAACAAGATCACAACAAGATCACTGGCGACCTTGAAAAACAACTTGGCGACAAGGCGACCGATCGAAAAATCGGCATAAAGTACAAGGCGGAACATTTTGGGGACCAAAACTACAACATCCAAAAAATTAAAGTCGATATTAGAAAAGTCCTAGATGCACAGTATCAACCGCCTACTGATGAGCAATTAAGCCAATACGAAAAACTGATTACAGAAAAAACACTCCAGCCCATCCCTTCCTTTCATGCGCCCAGTCTCAATATTTCGAGCCTAATAGGTGCAACCGAAGTTATCGTAATCAAGAAGATCAGCCAATCTGACAGGATTGAGGAGCTAGTGAAAGATGCCGTCCTCAACCGCTGGGTCAATGATGGCCGAGCCCACCACAAAAATAAGCACGACAATTGCGCATTCTGTGGCGGTGCAATTACAGAAGATCGCTGGAATAAGCTGGAGAAGCATTTTGATGAGGAGTCTGAAAAACTTGAAAAAGATATTAACGCACTGATTACCCGGATTGATGCAGAGAAAAACACGGTATCCCTCGCGCTATCTATAGACAAATCCCGCTTCTATTCAAGATTCCGCAACAGCCTCGATGAGCTAGATAAGACGCTAAAAGGCGCCGTTAACAAGTACACAACCTCTCTAAATGCACTGACTGCCCAGCTAAAGGCTAGGAAAGATGAAATCCTGAACCCCAAAGCGTTTGAAAGGCCAGATGATGATGCCTCTGCCGATCTAGTAGCCACCTGGAATTCGTATGAAGAGATTCTTGATAAATCCAATAATTTTTCAAACTCGTTAAGCGCGGAACAGACAAAGGCAAAAGAGGCTTTGCGATTGAAGGAAGTTTCAGACTATCTCGTCACGATCCGATACCAAGAGCAGCTGTCTGCCATTGAAGACCTAAAGATCAAGTATGTTGAGGCCGATCGTGGAAAAAGCTGCATCGAAATAAATGTTCGTCAGAAGGAAGAACTGATCACGTCCAAGAAGCGCGAACTGAATGACGAGGAAAAGGGGGCAAAGAAGGTCAACGAATATCTGAACAACTTCTTCGGGCACCGGTTTCTCTCGCTTGAGGCCAAAAAAGATGAAGTGTCCGGTGAAGAGTCAAAACGAATCCGCTTTGAAGTCATCCGGGATGGCAAGAAGGCCTATCACTTGAGCGAAGGTGAATGCAGTCTGCTGGCATTTTGCTATTTTCTGGCAAAACTCGACGATATCGACACTATGGATTCAAAGCCGATCATCTGGATTGACGATCCAATATCCTCGCTCGATGGGAATCATGTCTTCTTTGTTTACAGCCTGCTAAACGCAGAAATAGTTGCCAGCGGAAGATTCGATCAGTTGTTTATATCAACGCACAATCTCGATTTTCTAAAATATTTAAAGAGGTTGAAAGGCAAGTTTCTAGGCGCAGATGGGAAGCAGAAGGACTATCAAAAGGGCTATTTTGTAGTTGTCCGGCAAGACAAGACATCCACTGTCTGGGTAATGCCGAAGTATCTGAAGGAGTACGTGACCGAATTCAACTACCTGTTTCACCAGATACACAAGTGTGCCACCATCGGCGCCATTGATGACACCAACTACGTAACTTTTTACAACTTCGCGAACGACGCCAGAAAGTTCTTCGAGATTTACCTCTATTACAGGTATCCAGACCAGGGGATGACCGAAGAGACGCTACGCCTTTTCTTTGATGAAGAAAACATTCCCGCCGTTTTAACCGACAGAATTAATAATGAATACTCCCATTTGTGCGGAGTTTTCGAGCGCGGATCAACACCTGTTGAAGTGCCGGAAATGCAGACTGCTGCACGACAGATAATTGAAAGACTAAAAGAGGACAACGAACAGTATTCCGCCTTGCTGAAAAGTATTGGCGAGGCAGGTGCCGCGCCATGACAGATCGCCCCACAAAGCTGATCCGCAACAGCGCCACCGAGTTTCTGATCTTTACCGGTCAGGCTGACGAGTCGCGCTTTACTAATGATGAAACGCCCACTTCGGAGAGCCAAGCATGAACACCCCTGCTCAATCCTCGCGTGAGTTGATCCAGCAGGGCCACCAGCAGGTGTTGCGCGCCGTGGATATGGTGCAGGTACAAAGTGCAGGTACAAACCTGCTGGGAAGTTGGCCGCCACATTGTCGAGTTCGGGCAAGGCGGGCAAGCGCGCGCCGAATACGGTGCCAAACTGCTGCCGCAACTGGCCCAAACGCTCAGCCACGAATTCGGTAAGGGCTTTGACGAACGCAACTTGCGTAATACGCGGGCATTTTTCCTGGCCTTCCCGAATTGGAACGCACTGCGTTCCGAATTGAGCTGGACGCACTACCGATGAAGGTGGGGGATGCGGACCTGGGTAGCCCGGCACAGGTGCGAGAAGTGTTTAGTGGTTTCACCCACTGAATGGCAGACGAATGGGGAACCCGTGGGGAACAGCGCTGCGTAACGCACAAGAAGCATTGAGCAAATTGTATGCAACTTCCTGTTTTATTTGGTGCTGGCGAGAGGAATCGAACCCCCGACCCACTGATTACAAATCAGTAGCTCTACCGACTGAGCTACGCCAGCAAGACGTGCAGTTTAACGCGAGGCGGG
>Ga0307375_10004931_pt1 | contig 12626 bp, 9 predicted proteins | sample TR1MG_FD_202531 | JGI IMG/M metagenome (GOLD analysis project Ga0307375, IMG submission 202531) | Soil microbial communities from Risofladan, Vaasa, Finland - TR-1 | ecosystem: Environmental > Terrestrial > Soil > Coastal area > Acid sulfate soil | place: Finland: Risofladan, Vaasa | collected... | reverse complement strand
CCTCTCGCCCGACTCCTGCACCGTAGTTGAAGTCATTCGCCGCGTTGACTCGAGCACATAAAAGGCCGTCCGGCCGGAGGATTCGACCAATTTCGGCCAGAATTCTCTTTGTCGTCGCGAGCTCAAAATAGTGGAGACAAAGATCGGCAACCGCAACCGCGTATGAGGAGTCGGCGAAGGACATCGGCTGCGCGATATCAATCTGCAGCACGTTCAGTTCGGGAACTCTCAGTGAGAGCGCCGCTACCGCCGCCGGAGCGATGTCGGATGCAGTCACAGAATATCCGTTCCGGAACAGAAACTCGCTTATCCCGCCAGATCCGCAGCCAAACTCAATAATCGCGCACCGGGGCGGAAACAGCTTCAGATGCTTCGAAATCCAGTTGTCCCGCTCGAGAGCGGATCTGCTCGCGGACGCGTAGTAGGAGTTCCAGTACGTTTTTCTGTCTTCTTCGATCATGGATCCGCAACTCGCTTTCTCCCATCATCGTGACTCCGGAGGGCTTCGTCAATAATTCTCCGGCTGCTTGACGCGCTTCGCTGAATCTGCTACACTGATCTTGTTCGATAGTTGGAAGCCATTTTTCGTGCGCCACAACTCCATGCGGAGAGCGCGGGAAAAATGGCTTTTTTTGTGCCGCTGCCTTAGCCGGCGCAAGAAACCATGTGATATGGCGGCCAGTTGGGACCGCCGCGTGCAGCTGCGACAATCCAGGCGATGTGCACGCACGTGCCGGGTCGACACGGCGCAAGATGCGATGCACAACAAGGAGGTGTGTATGCAGAATGTAGAAGCTATGCCACGTCCCACGAGGACTGGCGACTAACAATCGAATGTTGGCTCCGTGCGGTCGGCCTTCGGGCCGGCCCGCGCGGGGCCTCTCACTTCTCTCCCTTACAATTCGAGGTGTCTCATTTTCGACAACTGGATGTTCGTTGAATTCTATTCACGTCAACGGCAGGCGGACCTTCAGCGCGCCGCCGCAGAAACCGGCAGCGGGCGCCATCGCCTCTCTCTCAGTGGCCTGATCCGGCCCATTGTGATTATTGCTTGCGCGCTCGCCGATCAGCTGTTACGATAATATGGCCGGGTAACTCTCAGCATCTGATGCGCCGCCAACGTACCGTGCTTTTGCAACCAGGAGCTTGGTGATGTCTACGGGTCTGATGGTCTTCTCAAACCTCATCGCACCGCTCGTTACGGGGTTCTTCTTCTGCATTTGTTTCATGTATTTTGTTATCGCGAGTCCGTCAAAGGGTGCGTCGTTCAAGTATTTCGTCGTGTTCCTTATCAGCTTCGGTGCTTTCTCCTTCGGACGGCCGCTTCAGCTCATCGTCGGCGAACACCCTCTGCCGCTCATCATCGTGAACTTGCGCGTCTTCATTTTGTGCGCGGTAATTTCTCCGGCCATCATTCTCGCCGCCGATATCTTCAACAAGAAGGGCAGACGGTTGAGCACCGCGCTGGTAGTGCTGCCGTGCGTGATGCTCGGGTTGACCTACGTCGTATTCAATACGCTTGGGACACAGAACAGTTTTGTCCTGTTCGAGTTCGGAGGAATCGTTGCGCGCGACAATCTCACGCCCTCCCTGCTACCGCCTTTCTACGGGAGAGAAGTGACGATAGGCGTTCAGTTCGTCACCGGGATGTTGCTCCTGATGTTTTCCTCCTTGAAGCTGATCAAGCTTCGACTGGAAACACGATTTCGGGCTCTGTTAAAGGATAAGAACTTCCTTATCAATATCGGAATCCTGGTATTTGCGATGTCCTTCATAATCGGCTCACTGGCGAAACAGTGGTGGATCTACTACGCGGCCTCAATCGTGAGCGCGCTTCTTTTTGGGGCTGCCGTGCTCATCGACGCGCAGGAGATCCATCGCTACTACGAGAAGCTGATCCCTTTTATTAAAGAAGATATCATTCACAATGTTGCGTTCAGTGAGATCTCACGATCGAAATTGATGGAGCTGCTCAACTGTCTTGGGAAAAAGAGCGATCTCGACACGTTTGTCGTAGTGAAGATCAAAGAGCCCAACCTGAGCCCGGCACAGGACTTCGCCGTTGTCGACAAGGTGCTGGAAACGGCTAACCGTTGCCTGTCGCGGTTGTTCGGCGCCGAGAACTACCTGCTCCTCCCGCTCGCCGGAACCCGCATCGGCATTGCCCTTCGGACGCCGGGCGAACGGACGATGGATCGGAAGGTTCATCTTCTCGAGACGCTTGAAGCTTTCCGCGAGGAGATTTCCGCCTCTCATGACTGTACGCTCGCGATCGGGGTGGGACGTTCCTTCGGTCGGATAGAAGATCTGAGAACCTCGTATCACGAATCTCTGAGCGCGCAGGAATATGCGGAGCAGTTCACCGGAAGCACGATCATTCATGTGGAGGACATCGATCAGCGGGAGCAGCACGCAATACGGTACCCCGTCAAGGAGAAGGAGCGACTGATCTCGCAGATCCGAATGGGTGACGTGGAAGCGAGTCGAACTGCACTGGTGGAGTTCTTCGAGAAGTTCCGCCCCTTTATTGAAGAAAGACCGGAGTTGTTGCGTGTTCGGCTGTACGAACTCATAGGGTCCTTCATCGATGCCGCGGTCCTCGGAGGTGGCGATGAAGAAAGGCTGGACAAGTTTGCGCACAAATACACGGTCGACGTCGACCTGATCACGGATCCATCCCTGGCGGAGAAATGGCTCCAGAAAGCTGTGGTCGAGATTGCGGGCGGCGTGACGCATGTGCGGGAACGACGAACCAACTCGCTTATTGCGCGGGCCGTGACTTATATAGAAGCCAACTACCATTTCCCGCTGAGCTACAAAGACGTTGCACGGGAAATGGGCATCAGCCCCTCCTATTTCCTGAATCTGTTCAAAAAGGAGACCGGCACGACTTTTGTCGATCACCTCACGGCGGTACGCATTGAAGCGGCAAAACAGCTTCTGCTCACCTCGGATTCGAGTATCACTCAGATTGCATTCGACGTGGGTTTCAATAGCTCCAACTATTTCAGCAGCATCTTTCGAAAGCTGGTCGGCGTTCCCGCGAAAGAGTTTCGGGACTCGCGGTTGCTTTCGCCGGAAGTGCTGGGCACAGCGGGCCGGCTGCATACACTCGAAGAGCTTTGACGCGCCTGAAAAACACGCAATTTGTCTGAATTCCGTAAGATCCTGGAGAAAACTCAGTGATTTCCTGAATGCGCGCCCGGGAGATTTCGACTTTCCTTAAGGAGCGCTCGCACGCAGTCGCCAAATCATAGAGGAGATTGAAATTGACAGATGCACATTGGACGCAGCTTCTCGAGATTATCGACGGTAAAGTCTTCGACCGCCCGCTCGCGGCGTTTATCATCGACAGCCCGTGGCTTCCCGCATGGGCCGGGATTTCAATACTCGACTACTTTTCAAGCGAGCAGAAATGGTACGATGCGAACCTGAAGGCCATTGACGAGTTCCCGGAGATCGCATTTCTGCCCGGCTTCTGGTCGGAGTTCGGCATGTGCACCGAACCGTCCGCATTCGGCACGAAATGCATCTGGGGCGAGAACGAGTTTCCCACCGCAGTCAAGCTTCCTTCCGGCGTTGCGGATATCGTCGAGGCCGGGGTGCCGAACCCCGCGACCGACGGTCTCTGCCCGCTGGTACTGAAACGCCTTGAGCATTTCGAGTCGCCGATTCAGGCGGGCGGTCATCAGATCCGGTTCGCTGTCGCGCGGGGGCCGCTCAACATCGCGAGTTTTCTCATGGGCACTACCGAGTTTCTCACCGCGATGAAAACGGACCCCGTGGAGATCGAGAAGCTCCTGGAATTGATTACCGACTTCATAGTCGACTGGCTTCGGTTGCAGAAGAATCGATTCCCGTCAATAGACGGCATTTTCCTTCTCGATGATATCGCCGGATTCATCGGGCCGGATGATTTCGTGCAGTCGGGAAAACCCTACTTCACGCGAGCTTTCGCCGCATTCGATGCCTCGGTGAAGCTGTTCCACAACGACGCGCACGGCCTCGTCTGCGCGCCGCACCTCCGGGAAATGGGTGTCAACGTATTCAACTTCAGCCACAACCATTCGGTTGCCGATATCCGTCGGCTCGCCGGAGACAGCGTGGTTCTTCTGGGTAATATACCGCCGCGGGACGTTCTGGCGGCAGGAACCGAAGCGCAGGTCACGGCGAGTGCCGCAGCGCTGGTTCGCTCGCTGCCGAACGCGCGCCGCGTGATCTTTTCCTGCGGCGGAGGGATGCCGCCGGGTGTTTCGAGCGCGAACATCCGGGCCTTTCTCGTCGGGGTCGGGCACTAGAGCAGCGGCCCGGTGCGCTCACTTCACGAACTGAATCGATTGCGGCACACCGGAATCTCGTATCCCCGGGGGATATTCACCACCGGCTCATCGGAATAGCCAAGCAGCAGTGCGGCCAGTACCCGGTAGCGCCGGCCGATACCCAGAGCTCGTTTCAGGCTCCTGCTGCCGTTGATCGTCCGCTTGAGCGAATCCATCAGGCAACTTCCGACACCCACGGCCTCCGCCATCAGGATTACATTGGCCAGAAGGTACTGAGCGCTGTCCCCGGTCACGGGGACCCCGGAATCGCCGAGCGCAAGCACGATCACCGGCGCATTATCCTTGATCACTCGTTTTCTGAATCGACAGTCGTATTCCATCTTGACCCGGATGGTGTGAAGCGTCGGTCGCGAGGTGAAGACTGAAATCAGTGCGGTCGCCGGTTTGAACCCGAATAACACGCGATGCCATCGCTTCACGGACTCAATGGCTCTGTTGTCGATGGCGTCGATCACCGCGGGGTCGTCGATCACCAGGAACTCTATGTTCTTGTTCTGGTTCGGCGCATAAGAGGCTGAACGGAGAATTTCCCGCACTGTCTCCCAGGGGAGAGGCGATTTCCTGAATCTTTTCGTCGACCTTCGCCGGGCCATGAGCTCTTCGAGGGATCGAGGATCGAGATTCAACGGTCCGTCGATCCGCTCGGGTTCTACCCCATCCATTCGAATCGCGCGCTGCGGGCATATGGAAATGCAGCGCTGGCACTGGTTGCACAAATCATACCGGATGACGGGTCTTTTCTCGACCTCACCGATGCAGTAGTTCTTGAATCGCTTCGTACACACGCCGCATTGGGTACAGAGTTCCTCTTCTATCGTGATCACAGATTCGTCCTTTGCCGGATATACTATCCATATATAGCGAAAATCAGAGCGCTGCAACCTAGTTGGCAGACTTTAATACGAGTGATATCGTCAACAATCCGATCTGGGGGTGAGGAATGAGCAGCGTTCGAGTTCTGGTAGGTACACACAAAGGCGCGTTCGTCCTGAAGTCGGACGCGAAGCGAAATAGGTGGGACGTCAGCGGTCCCCATTTTGGCGGATGGGAAATCTACCATCTCAAGGGGTCTCCGGCGGACCCAAACCGCATCTATGCATCGCAGTCGACCGGTTGGTTCGGGCAGGTGATCCAGCGATCCAACGACGGAGGCGAAACCTGGGCACCGGTGGACAACAAGTTCGCCTACGCCGGTGTTCCCGGTACCCACACCTGGTACGACGGTACCCCGCATCCGTGGGAGTTCAAGCGGGTCTGGCATCTGGAGCCCGCTCTCTCCGACCCGGATACGGTCTACGCCGGAGTAGAGGACGCGGCGCTCTTTCGAACAACAGACGGGGGCGCGAGCTGGCAGGAGCTTGCAGGATTGCGCGAGCACGGTACAGGTCCCCGCTGGCAGCCGGGTGCGGGCGGCTTGTGCCTGCATACCATAATACTTGATCCGAGCGACCCGGAAAGGATCTTCATCGCCATCTCTGCGGCCGGGGCGTTTCGAACCGACGACGGCGGCAAGAACTGGAAGCCGATAAATCGCGGGCTGCGATCGGAATTTTTGCCCGAGCCGACCGCGGAGATCGGCCACTGCGTGCATCACGTGGCGATGCACCCGGCGCGGCCCGGGGTACTCTTCATGCAGAAGCACTGGGACGTCATGCGCAGCGATGATGCGGGTGACAGCTGGCACGAGGTCAGCGGAAACCTTCCGAGCGATTTCGGCTTTGTAGTTGATATTCACGCTCACGATCCGGAGACTATCTACGTGGTCCCAATCAAGAGTGACTCAGAACACGTACCACCGGATGGCAAGCTGCGCGTCTACAGAAGCAAGACCGGCGGCAATGAGTGGGAGCCGCTTACCAGAGGGCTGCCCCAGGAAAACTGCTACATCAACGTGTTGCGCGATGCAATGGCTGTGGACTCCCTTGACGAGTGCGGCATTTACTTCGGAACCACCGGCGGCCAGGTGTATGTCTCGGCGGATGCCGGAGACAACTGGAAGCCGATAGTTCACAATCTTCCGGCCGTGCTCTCGGTGGAGGTCCAGACGCTGCCATGATTCGAGTCGAGTTGCCCGCGCATCTACGGACGCTGGCGCGAGTGGATGGACAGATCGAGATCGAAGTCGTCGGCGCGGTGACCCAGCGCTCGGTCCTTTCCGCGCTCGAGGCGCGCTATCCAACGCTGCGTGGCACCATGCGTGATCACGTCACCGAAAAGCGAAGGCCGTTTGTCCGGTTCTTCGCCTGCGGTGAGGATATCTCACTCAAGTCTCCGGATTCACCCCTGCCCGAGGCGGTAGCAAAGGGCAGGGAGACGTTTCTTGTTGTCGGCGCGATCGCGGGGGGATGAGTAGTGTGAGCCTTACAAACGAAGAGATTCTTCGCTATTCGCGGCACCTCATCATGCCGGAGGTTGCGCTCGCCGGACAGGAGAAACTGAAAGCGGCGCGCGTGCTTTGTGTGGGTGCCGGCGGGCTCGGCTCACCCATCGCGCTCTACCTTGCCGCCGCTGGAATCGGAACGATCGGAATTGTTGATTTCGATGTGGTCGATTCGACCAATCTCCAGCGCCAGATCATTCACACCACCGCAGACGTCGGTCGATCGAAGGTCGAATCCGCCGCTGAGAAGATCAGCGCGATAAATCCACATATCGAAGTACGTCACTTCAACGTTGCCCTTTCAAGCGAAAACGCGCTCGAGATTTTCAGCGATTTCGATATCGTCGCCGACGGCACCGACAACTTCGCCACCCGTTACCTCGTGAATGATGCCTGTGTCCTCTCGCGCATTCCCTATGTCTATGCTTCGGTGTTTCGATTCGAAGGGCAGGCATCGGTATTCGCCGCAGGCGACGGTCCCTGCTATCGCTGCCTCTACCCCGAGCCACCTCCGCCCGGCACGGTTCCCTCCTGTGCGGAGGGCGGCGTGCTCGGCGTGCTTCCCGGTCTCCTTGGCGTCATCCAGGCGACAGAGGTGATCAAGCTCGTCCTGGGCGCAGGGGATTCGTTGGTCGGACGGCTTCTCCTGGTCGACGCGCTTTCCATGCGGTTCCGCGAGCTCAAGCTTGCGCGGAATCCCGACTGTCCGGTGTGCGGTGAAAACCCGACAGTGCGGCATCTGATAGACTACGAGGAATTCTGCGGCGTCCGCGGTGAGGAACGCCACAACGATGCCATTGGCGGCACGAGCGCGACCGGCAGTGGGGCACTGCCCGAGATCCAGCCTGAGGAGCTCAAAGCGCTCCTCGACCGCGGCGAGGACATTGTGGTACTCGATGTCCGGGAACCGCACGAGCGGGAAATCTCGCGGCTCGGCGGTCCGGCAATCCCGTTGGGCGATCTCGCGGAACGGGTGCATGAGCTTGATTCGAGTCGTGATATCGTCGCCTACTGCAAAGTCGGGGTGCGCAGCGCGAAGGCCGTCGAGTTTCTGCGAAGTATCGGATTCCGCCGCGTGCGCAACCTCGCCGGCGGCATCGACGCCTGGGCCAAGCGAGTCGACCCGAGCATGCCCCGATACTAGGCGCCGGGCAAAATGGAAACCGCGCTGATTTCGACGTCAGCGAGGAGGCACATCATGGCCGAATCTTTCAGATCGAGGCTCAGTCGGGGCGATTTGTTCATCGGGACGTTGTTGACGCTTCCGTCGCCGGAAATTGCGGAGATTTTCTGCGCATCCGGATTCGACTGGCTTTTTGTGGACATTGAACACGGCCCCATGGATATGCTCGACGCCCAACGAATTCTTCAAGCAGCGGCGTACCGAGTTCCCTGCATAGTGCGCGTGCCGGCGCTCGAAGAGGTCTGGATAAAGAAAGCTCTCGATATCGGGTCCGCGGGGGTCATCGTACCGCAGGTCCGAACCGTAGAAGAAGCGCAGACATCGGTTCGCCTTTGTAAGTATCCGCCGACAGGAACGAGAAGCGTCGGCATTTCCCGAGCCCACGGCTACGGTCAGAATTTCATGGAATACATCGCCAAAGCCGACCAAGAGACCGCCGTAATCATTCAAATCGAACACATCGACGCGGTGAACAACGTCGAGAATATCCTGAAAGTGCCGGGGATCGACTGTTTGTTCGTCGGACCGTACGATCTGTCGTCGAGCATGGGAAAAACAGGGCTTGTAGACGATTCCGAGGTCCAGGACGCGATTACCCACGTGCAGCAGTGCGCCGAAGACGCGAAAGTACCGCTTGGCGTTTTCGGCGCGACCGCCGAAGTGGTCACCCGCTACATACGCAGCGGGTACACCTTGATCGCCGCGAGCATGGATACGCTGCTCGTAGGCGGCGCAGCGAAGAGCCTGGCACACGAAATAAAAGGCGAAGCACGTCGGGCAACCTGAGACGCGACTCCGTGACACGGGCCGGCTGTGGGCCGGCCCGTGTCACGGAACGCCGAAGTTCGCGCGCACTGATCCCGTGATCGGTAGCCGCTATTCCAGACCACGCTCATCCAGTCTTCCGATGTAGTCAAATTTCTGTAACCGTTTTGTCTCTGGCGCGGCTCATTCGCCGGGTGTACGATTTAACAACGTAAGATCCGTATCGAGTCCGAGGTCCCGGCGAAATCACGTGCCGGGAGTTCAAATTCAATATTCAATGGAGGTGCGCTTCATGAAAACCGTCAGAGGAATTGTGGTCGCCATGCTGTTCCTGGTAACGAGTCTGGGGGGACTCTGGGCTTCCGGTACAACCGAGCAACCGGCGACGGGCGCCGCTCAGGCAGTCAGTGAGGGCAACACACTGAACGCCTATTCGATCTGGCCTGAAAACTGGGCCCGTCCAATGTTCCAGGAGTTTGAAAAGGCAACAGGTATTCACGTCAACTTCGTCCGTTTCTCATCCGGAGAAGCGCTGTCGCGCGTGATTGCGGAAAAGTCGAACCCGAAGGTTGATGTTCTTTTTGGAGGGCCGGTAGAAACTTTTGGCGCCGGACTCAAAGAAGGGGTTTTCGAATCCTACAAGCCGCCGGCCTATTCAGTTCTCGACGCCAAGTACAAGGATCCAGACGGTTACTGGATAGCCATTGCGGATGATCCGCTATGCTTCATGAGCAACAAGAAGTTTCTGCAGGAAAATAGGCTCTCGCTGCCGGTTTCCTGGCAGGATCTTCTGAATCCTGCATACAAAGGCATGATTCAGATGGCGGATGCCCGGACATCAGGAACGGCTGTTACGCGGATATTCTCAATCCTGACGATCTTTGATCGTGATGAGACGAAGGCCTTCGACTACATGAAGAAACTGCGTACGAATGTACAGGTCTATACAAAGAGCGGCGGCGGCGGAACGATTCCTGTCGGCCTGGGACAGGCGGGCGCGGGTATATTCTTTGTAGTGGACGCCCTCAATACTCTCCAGAAGGGTTACGATGTCGCCATATCCTTTCCGAAAGAGGGCATAGGACAGTCTGCGGAGGCGATTGCGCTGATCACCGGCGCGAAGCATCCGGGGTTGGCTAAGAAGCTGATCGACTGGGCCACCACGGCCGACATGCAGAATCTCTACGCCAAGTACGAGATCAACTTCGTCCCGGCATATCCGGGCGTTGAAACCCAGAAAACCCTTGCCGATGCCCTCAAAGGGGCAAAGATATTCCAGATAGATCCGGTGTGGTCGGGAGACAATCGCGCCCGCATCGTTGAGACCTGGGTGAAAGAAGTGCTGCAATAGGGTCAGTGATATGACAACCGCGCCTGCCCATTCCATGATTTCACCGCGAGGCAAAGGACTCCGGTTCCTGTTCAGGGATCCGGCCACGACATTGAGCGTGATCATCATCTGGATCTTTCTCGCTCTCTTCGTGCTTGTCCCCCTCGTGCAAATACTCGCGGCCAGTTTTACCGTGGGCGGGCGCCTGAGTTTTGCCGAGATCGGTAAGATCCTCGGAAACAGGTATGAAATACGTGCCGCCTGGGACAGCGTGCTTCTCGGGACGCTCGTCGGACTGTTCGGGACGGCACTCGGGTTTCTCTTTGCATTCACCGCGGTTCGCGCCAATCTTTCGCGGCGTTGGTCGAGACTGCTCGACACCGCAATGATACTGCCTCTGATTTCACCGCCCTTCACGATGGCGATAACGGTGATCTTTTCGTTCGGCCCGAGCGGTCTGATCACCCATGACCTTTTCGGATTGAAGCACTTCAACGTCTACGGTTTGGGCAGCACACTCTTCGCGGAAACGATCACCTATTTTCCGATAGCGTATCTGACTCTCAAGGCTATTCTCGCGGGGATCGACCCAAATGTCGAAGACATGGCCTTCAGTCTGGGAAGCTCCCGGGCGGAGGTTTTCAGGCGCGTAACAGTCCCGCTTTCGGCACCCGGACTGGCCAATGCTTTTCTCCTGCTCTTTGCCGCCTCACTCGCGGATTTTGCGACGCCGTTGATCCTTGCCGGGAATACGTTTCCGGTTCTGCCGACGGAGGCGTTTCTTCAGATTACCGGTATGCAGGATCTCAAGAGCGGTGCAGCCCTGTCGTTCATCCTGCTCATCCCCTCCTTTCTGGTGTTTATTTTGCAACGGTACTGGGTCGGGCGAAAGCACTACGTGACTATTACCGGGAAGTCCGGGTCGCAAACGAAATTCAAGAGCGTCAGTCGGTTGGTTAAGTGGATACTGCTGGCGATCTGCGTCATGATGTCGTTGTTCATACTGTACTTCTATGTCTTGCTCGTGTATGCGTCGCTGGTGGAAGCCTTCGGAGCCAACGAACAATTCACGCTCAGCCATTATGTGGTCATTTTTACCGAAGGGCTGAAGGCAATTACGGACACGCTGCTCATTTCCGGCGTTTCGATGGTGCTTGGCGGCCTGTACGGTGTTGTCCTGGGTTACCTGATAACGACACGGCGGTTTGCGACTCGTAAGACAATGGAGTTCATCTCCATGATTAACTACTCACTTCCTGGCACCATCGTCGGCATCGCCTTCCTTATCGCATTCAACAATCCGCCGCTTGCGCTGACCGGAACAGCAATCATCATTATCCTGTGTAACGTATCCCGGTATGGCGCATATGGAACGCGTTCAACCGTTGCCATTCTTCACCAGATCGACCCGAGCATCGAAGAGGCATCGAGCAGTCTCGGGGCGAGTTCCAGCCTGACGTTTCGCCGTATCACGATCCCCCTGATTTTGCCCGCGCTCTTCTCGAGCCTGGGAATCGTATTTATCCGCTCCATGACTGCGATAAGCGCCACGATATTTCTGATTTCCGTGGACTGGACATTGATAACCGTTCGAATCCTCGAAAACATGACCGAGCTGCAACTCGGCGTTTCCGCGGCCTTTTCCGTATTCGTCGTGGTTGTAGTCTACGTGGTGACCCTTGGCATCAGTCTGTTCCTGCGCCTGTTCAGGCAGCCGGGCAGCAGCGAGATTTCTTCATTTCTTGGGGCGTGAGAGGAGTTCCGCATGCAATCGGTAAGCCTTCGGCTCGAAAATATCAACAAGACCTTCATGCATCAGATAAAGGGCAGCGTATCCGCGGTTTCCGACGTGAACCTGAACATAGAGGCGGGAGAACTGCTCACCTTCCTGGGCCCATCCGGATGCGGGAAGACCACGACTCTGCGGATCGTGGCCGGATTCGAGACCGCTGACTCTGGAAAGGTGTACATCGGCGACGAAGACGTCACCCGGCTCATGGCAAATCAGCGAGGCATTGGCTTCGTATTCCAGAGCTACGCGTTGTTCCCTCATCTCTCGGTGTTCGAAAACATCGCGTATGGTCTCAAGATACGGGGCGTCGGTCGCACCGAGATAGGAGAGTCCGTGATGGAGGTGCTTTCCCTTCTCGGGCTGGAAGGGTACGAACGTCAGTTCCCTCACCAGCTTTCCGGGGGCGAGCAACAACGGGTAGCGCTCGCTCGCGCGATCGTCATAAAGCCGAAAGTGCTGTTGCTCGACGAACCACTTTCCAATCTTGATGCGAAACTGCGCCTTTCGACCCGCAGCGAAATTCGCCGGCTGCAGAAAGCGCTTCAAATTTCGGCCATCTACGTAACGCACGACCAGGAAGAAGCGATGGCGATATCGGACCGAATCGTCATAATGAATCGCGGAGAAATCGTGCAGATTGGTACCGCAGACGAGCTGTACTACCATCCGCATACGGAGTTCGTCGCACGGTTCGTCGGACGAATCAACACTCTGCCGGCGGAGATCGTCGAAGCAACTGCAGACCGTACGGTCGTGGAGGTGCTGGGCAGGACGTATACGGCGACCGAAATATATCGTGACATCAAGCCGGGCGACAAGCTGAATGTCATGCTGAG
>Ga0307375_10004930_pt1 | contig 12626 bp, 10 predicted proteins | sample TR1MG_FD_202531 | JGI IMG/M metagenome (GOLD analysis project Ga0307375, IMG submission 202531) | Soil microbial communities from Risofladan, Vaasa, Finland - TR-1 | ecosystem: Environmental > Terrestrial > Soil > Coastal area > Acid sulfate soil | place: Finland: Risofladan, Vaasa | collected... | reverse complement strand
AGTCAACCTGGGCGGCGAGCTGCTGGTTTTGCCTGTCCAGATCGACTTTGCCCGCCTGCAGTCGGTCGAGCAGATCCTTGAGCGTGGCATCCGAGCCGGTCGCGGAGCTGCTCCCGGCGGTCAATTGCTGGCTTTCTGCCTGCAGTGATTGATTCTTCTTCAACAGATCCTGGTTCTGTGCGATCAGCTTCTGGTTGTTGTCGGTCAAGGCTTTGTTGGCGGCAAGGAGGTCGTTCACTCGCTTTGTCAGCTGGGTGTCGGTCGATTCGCCGGACGCGCCGGATTGCGTGAGCTGTGCCTGCAGCTGGGTCCGCTCCTGCGTGAGGTCAGTGACCTGCTGCTGAAGCTTATCGTTCCGGGCCTGCATCTCCTGCCTTTGCGCCTCGAGCTCCTGCTGAAAACGGTTCGTCTCCTGCGAAAGCAGCAACTGTCGGAACTGATCCGCGGTTTGCACCGCACGGTCGGTGAGACTTCCCGGAGACAGGTTCGAGAGCAGGATATTGGATCCGGGCCCGCTCACGTCCAGCGTTCCCTGATATATCTGGCCGTCGAGTATTATCCCGTCGACAACCAGCGAATTGGCGCTGACTTTCGTAACCGAGGCGAAATCGAGCATGACATTCTGCGGAAGGACATTTTCGCTCTCGGGTATTATTTTCGTCACCGCCCAGTCGCCGGCGCTGTTCCGTCCCACCGAGAGCGAGTAGTCGGAACCGCTTATTTTCACCGACCGCACGTAAAATGAATCCGGTCCGGACTGACTGAGAGTCGCATTCGAGAAATCGATCGATTGCAGGTTCGGCTGACCGTTTGAATCCTGCGCTGCGAGGTTTCCGACGACGGACGCAAACAGAAACATCGCGGCGAATATTGCAATTTGCGACCCGGTGACCTTTTTTCGAACCATTCGACAATCCCTCCACTGCACCTCGTCTAGTATCGACAGAATTTCCATGCATTCTGGAGTGTTTTCTGGTTTCATGCTAACGTTGCTTCGGAGGAGCTGAAGATGAATATCGGTGTTCCGAAGGAAATCAAGAAACATGAATACCGGGTGGGAATGACACCCCACTGTGTACGTACCTACGTGAGCCACGGGCATACGGTTTTCATCGAAACCGGAGCCGGACTTGGTTCCGGCTACGGAGACGAGGAGTATCTCAAGAATGGCGGACAGGTTCTGGACAGTGCGCCGCCCGTGTTCGAACGAGCTGAAATGGTTGTGAAGGTAAAGGAGCCTCTTCCGGACGAATATCCTCTGCTGAAAGATGGCCAGATCCTCTACACCTACCTTCACCTCGCGGCGAATCGCGAGCTTGCGCAGGCGCTGCTGGACCGCAGGGTCACATCGATCGCCTACGAAACAATCGAGCTGCCGGATCACAGTCTTCCCTGCCTTACCCCGATGAGCGAGATCGCCGGGAGGCTCTCCGTCCAGGAAGGTGCAAAATATCTTGAAAAGGAGTTCGGTGGGCGCGGCATACTCCTGGGAGGAGTCCCCGGTGTTCCGCGCGGAAACGTCGCCATACTCGGGGGCGGCATAGTGGGGACAAATGCCTGCAAAATTGCGGTTGGAATCGGCGCGAACGTGACGATTCTGGACGTCAACGCCAGGAGATTGGCCTACCTGGACGACATTTTCGGCAGCTCCATCACCACCCTCTATGCGACAGAGGCGAATATCGATCACGTTGTGGAGGAGGCGGACATCCTCATCGGCGCGGTTCTCCTTCCTGGAGAATCAACACCCAAGCTCATCCGCCGCGAGCATCTGAAACGGATGAAGCCGGGTGCGGTGCTTGTCGATGTCGCAATCGACCAGGGAGGTTGCGCGGAAACCAGCCGACCTACGACGCACGACCAGCCGATCTACATCGTCGACGAGGTCGTTCACTACTGCGTTGCGAACATGCCGGGCGCAGTTGCGCGGTCTTCGACCATTGCCCTTACGAGCGTTACGCTCGCCTACGGGCTCCTGATTGCCGATCTGGGACTCGACAACGCGCTGAGGAACCACAGCCCCATCAGAACGGGGCTCAATACCTATCAGGGTAAGTGTACTCACCAGGGAGTGGCGAAGAGCTGCAATCTCCCCTACTCTCAGCTCCCCTGAAAAAAACGGCTGAAAACTGATAATTTTCGGTGATTTTTTTCGTGAGATGGAGTATACTATCGGGCAACGGTTTCTCCCTGGATGGTCGTTCTTATGTATCTTGCCCCCTGCCCAAGGGGGCTTTTTATTGTATTATTGTGATGGCGGAGCCGTCGCCAAGGACAGGAAATGAGACTTAACCGACTTCATCTACTTCTTGCTATGCTTCTCCTGGCCGGTGGTCTGGCAGCGGCGCAAACAGTAACCCCAAAAAATAATGGAAAAGAAGGGGCAACCGGCCCCGGGAATAACGAGTTCGTCGTAAGTTACCTGCCGACAAAACTCGAATTGAACCCGATAAAGGCCTACTCATCGACCGAAGCCCAGCTGTTCACCGCCATCTACGAAGGGCTCGTCACCTACGATCCGGTAACGTTGAAGCCGGTGCCGGGCGTTGCGAGCTACTGGGAGGTATCTCCGGATGGCAAACAGTACCGTTTCTATCTTCGAGACAACGCCCGCTACTGGAACGGTGATCCTGTCACTGCGTCAGATTTCCGAAACAGCTGGCTGGAACTGCTCAAACCGGAGAACCGTTCGCCCTATTCGTTTCTGTTCGACCTGATTGTCGGGGCGGAGAACTACCGAAAGGGGATCAACAAGGACCCCGAAAGCGTGGGGATACATGTCCTGTCACCTTCAGTGCTCGAAGTGAACCTTGTTGAGCCGGCATCCCAGTTTCTCGACATACTGTGCCACCACAGTTTCGTGCCCATTCACCCCAGTCTGCTCCATTTTTCGGACTGGTCAAAACTACCCTCGGTGATTGGAAACGGGCCCTACTACATCACGAAACGAAGCGACAGCGAAATCGATCTGGCCAAAAACGATCTATACTGGGGCTCGGACAGCGTCAAAATACCCCGAATCAAGATTGTTTTCACGGACGACGTTCAGGCGGAGGCCGACGATTTCAATAAGAACAAGATCCAGTGGGTCGCCGGAGGGATCTCTCTCGACCAGATCACCAATCGCGATGCCATCGTCATAAACCCGCTTTTTGCAACAACCTACTTCTACTTCAAAGCTGTGCAGACGCCGTGGAGCGACGGGCGCGTGCGCAAAGCGCTGACCCTGCTGCTTCCGCTGGAGCAGTTGCGCAGCGAGCAGTACCAGTTCATCCCGGCGACAACGCTTGTGCCGCCGATCCCCTACTACCCGGAGGTGAAGGGGATTACGAAGTCCAACAAGGACGAGGCGCTGAAGCTGCTGTCCGACGCCGGTTACCCTGATGGAAAAGGTCTTCCCCCGCTGACCATCCACATACCCGACGGAACCGATAATACTCGCATCGCCGAGATTATGGCCAAGGCGTGGCACGACGCGCTGGGGATTGAGGTGAAAACCGACTCTCAGCCCTACCAGAGCTACGTCGACAATCTGGCCACCGCCGACTACACGCTTGCGACGTTGACCTGGATAGGAGATTTCGCCGACCCCCTGACATTCATGCAGATGTGGACAAGCGGGAGCAATCTGAACGACGCCCATTTCGAGAACGCATCGTTCGACTCCCTCGTTCGCCAGTCGCTCGGCAAGACCGGGCGCGAACGGTACCTGCTGCTGAGCGAGGCCGAACAGATTCTATTGGACACGGCCGAGGTGATTCCTCTCAGCCATTCTCCTGCAATCAACGTGATCGACCTGAATCAGATCGACGGATGGTATCCCAATCCACTGGACATCCATCCGTTCAAGTATCTGGAGTTCGCCGCGAAAAAGCCGCTTAAGGGCGTTGCGGGACTTCCGCCTGCGCGCCGGGCAACGGTTATTGCGGATCGGGGCCCCGCCGACGACTGATTCGTTCCGCCAGCGCGTGAATCCGGGACCTGAACAACAGTCCGGCGACAAAAGCTACCACCGCCGCGCCGGTCACCGAAAGGGTAACAACCCAGTTGTTCTTCGCCGCGGAGCTGCCGATAATCGCGCTTCCCACGATTCCCGGCAGTCGGCCGGTCATTGAGATCAGCAGAAACGGCACAAACCCGATCCTGGAAAGACCGGCGACGTAACAGAGAATGTCCTTCGGAATGCCCGGGATCAGGAAGAGCAGGAAGAACCCGGCGCGCGCCCGACTGGAGCTGATGACAGTCTCGAATCGGGCAACCTGGTCGGCTTTGAAGAGACCCTCGACAAATGATACGCCGAGAAGCCGTGCCAGAAAGAAATTGAAGGCCGACCCGACAGTTATTCCAATGAGTGAGTAGAAGATTCCGCCCCACGCGCCGAACAGGAACCCTCCGGCGATCTGCGCGACCTCTCCCGGTACTATGAAGATAATTACCTGGAAAACCTGAACTCCCATGAACATGAGCGGACCAAGGGCTCCGAAACTGTCTATCCAGCCCTGAAATCGCTCTTTTGAGGAAAAAACCTGACCGATCTCTCGACGAAACAGGAAGGCCAGCACGACGATGGCCACAATTATCGAAGGGAAGGCAGCGGTAGAGATGAATCTTCCGAGTTTTCGCCGGTTCATGGGAATCCCGATTATACGCCGACGGGGCCCGAGGCTCAATTGCTGCCGGGACGTAGCATGTCCACAACATTCGACACAGGTTCTTGCCCTTTGACGCGAAAATCGACTTACTGTATATTTGGAACATATGAAAACCAGCACAAAGTCCAAACGCCCTTCCACCAAGTTCAAAGAGAACCAGGAGGTGGTCTATCCGCTCCAGGGTGTCGGACACATCAGATCGATCGAGCAACGCCCTTTCAAGGACCAGCAGCTTCTCTACTACGTCATATACCTCGAGGTTTCGGATATGACGGTTATGGTTCCGGTCGACAAGGCGGAGGAGCTCGGCATCCGCGCAATAGTTGACAAGAAAGAGGCCGACAGGGCCCTGAAGCTGATCTCAGAAGATTACGAGCCGGTTCCGGCGGACTGGAAACTTCGCTATCAGATGAACCTCGACCTGTTGAAGCAGGGAAGCGTCACCGACATCGCCACCGTGGTGCGCGCACTCTACCACCGCAGCAAAATCAAAGAACTGCCGATTCTGGAGCGAAAACTCTTCGACAGTGCCATGAAACTGCTCGTCGACGAGATCTCCTTCTCGCTCAATCTGTCGAAGGACGAAGTGGAACAGTTGGTATTCGCGCGGCTGGAGACGGAAGGCAAACGTGCCGAGCACGCGAGGAAGAAGATCGCTCCCGTGGAAGCGTCCGGCGATGATATGAGCGACGAAGAGGACTTCGACGAAGAGGACTTCTGACTCCGAAAAGTGGCACCTGACGCTTCGCGCTCTTCGTCATGTTCTTTCAGCCGACTCTATTCCCTCGGTGTCGCAGCTGGCGGAAGAACGGGCGACGCCATTTAACATTCTCGTTGCGACAATGATTTCGCTCCGCACGAAGGATGAGGTGACGCTTGCCGCCTCGCGGAGACTCTTTGCCCTCGCGTCCACTCCCGATGAGATCCGGAAGCTTCCGCAGGCAGAGATCGCCCGACTCATCTTTCCTGCAGGATTCTACCGCACTAAAGCCGCTCAAATCAGACAGGTAGCCGGATTGCTCGTCGACAGGCACGGAGGCGAGGTTCCCACGACACTCGCCGAGCTGACCGCGCTCCCCGGGGTCGGACCGAAGACCGCAAACCTCGTGCTCGGGCTCGGTTTCGGAACTCCGGCGATCTGCGTTGACACTCATGTCCACCGGATCTGCAATAGAGTGGGATGGGTGGAAACCACGACGCCGGAAAAGACGGAGGCGGCGCTGCAGAAGGTACTTCCTCGCGCGCATTGGATAGAACTCAACGGATTGTTTGTTGCGTTCGGTCGGCAGATTTGTACCCCGCAGTCCCCCAGGTGCTCCCGATGCCCTATTTCCCCGAACACGGGGAAATCAGCGCCGCTCGAGACAGGTGAGACAACAGGCAGGGCGGTGTCGATGGGGGGGCAGACCGACGCCGTCTTCAGGTGTCAGCGAAAAGGAGTAGGAACATCGCGCTGAATGGGTTCGCCTGCAGGTGCAGGAGGCCCGCGCCACCGACTATTCCTCAGCGATCAACAGGCTTTTCGAATCGAGCTTGAGATGCAGGTCTTCCTGCAGGATGCGTTCATGATCCTTTATGAGGCCCAGATGCACGAACTCTTGCCGGGGGGTGAGGGTTATGAGTACTTCAACCAGATCAGTGTAGGGCTCGAGGGCGAAAGGCACGCCGTTCTTGTCGTATAGCGGATCGTCGCCACGAAGCGACGCACTGAACCAGACCGCGATACCCAGCTCTTCAGCGAATTTCCGAATCTGTCGGATCGCATCGACGTTTGTTCCGTCGAAATCAAACCCATCCACAATGACGCTGTCGGCGGCAAACCCGCCGTCGTTGATCATGGCGCGCAAGCTTTTCAGCACCTGATCCATCGGTATCCCGTCCAGGCTGAAGTTCATGATTACGCGATGCTTCACCAGCTCATCGTGGATGTCCATCGCATCCTCGAGGTTTCTCTTCTTTGCAATTTCCCGAAAGATGTCCTCATACCAGCTGATGATATGGTCGGTACGTCCTGCGAACGAAACATGGATAACGTGGTGCCCCTGCAACAGTTTGTCTGTCGCAATATGGACGAGACACGCGGTTTTGCCGACACCCTTGCGGGAGGCAACGACACCCAATTCTCCGGCTTTGAGTCCGCCGTGGGTGGATTTTTCAAGAATTCGGAGTGGACTCCGTTTTACCAGCTCTGCCTTAATCATTCCCATCCTCCCGCTGCTTATCGCTGCTCGCCCTTTTTCTTTTGTTCATACTCCTTTTTCAGTTCCTCGGCAAGATTTGTGGGTACTTTGCCGTATTTCAGGAACTCCATGGAGTATTCCGCTTTGCCCTGCGTGAGCGAACGCAGTACGGTTGAGTACCCGAACATTTCGCTCAGCGGAACTTCCGCCTCGATCCGTGCGGCGTTACCGTCCTCGGTTGAGGCGACGATGAGGCCGCGGCGCTGGTTAATGCTGGCAAAAATGTTGCCGGCGTATTCGGTTGGACCTTCCGCGGAAACTTTCATTATAGGCTCGAGAATGATCGGTTTCGCCTGTCCATAGATTTGGCGAAAAGCGCCGATCGCCGCCATTTCGAACGCGAGATTCGAGGAGTCGACCGGATGGGTGCTTCCGTCGTTTATGACTACCCTGACGCCGATGACGGGGAATCCGATCAGCGACCCCTTTTCACACGCGGCCTTGAATCCCTTGTCGACAGCGGGTATGTATTCATTGGGAATTACACCGCCCCTTACGCTGTCGACGAACTCGTAATCCTTATCATCCACCGGTTCGATATGGCCCGCGACGCGTGCGAACTGACCGGAACCGCCGGTCTGTTTCTTGTGCGTGTAGTCGAACTCCACCTTCGCGCTTATTGCTTCACGGTACGCGACCTGAGGCATACCGGTTTCCACATCGGCCTTGTATTCGCGACGCATGCGCTCAATATAGACATCCAGATGCAATTCACCCATGCCCTGAATAATCGTTTCCTGAGATTCCGGGTCGACGAACGTTCGAAATGTCGGGTCTTCTTTGGAGAATCTGTTCAACGCCTTGCTCATCTGATCGGAGGATTTCTTATCCTTCGGCTTTATCGCCAGGGTAATGACCGGATTCGGCACGTACATCGAGGTCATGGAGTAGTTGAGCGACGGATCGCAGAAGGTGTCGCCCGAGGCGCAATCGACCCCGAAAAGAGCTACGATGTCGCCGCTGCCGGCCTCGGTGATGTCCTCCATGTGATTCGAGTGCATGCGAATAAGGCGGCCGACCTTGAATTTTCTCCGGGATCGAACATTGTACAGCTCCATGCCCTTTCTCACGCTGCCCTGGTAGACGCGCAGGTAGGTCAATTGCCCGTACTGTCCCTCTTCGAGCTTGAATGCAAGTGCAACCGTGGGGCTCTCGTCTCCGGCGGCAAGCGTCATCTCCTGCTCCCCGTTGTCAAGATCGAGGGCGATGTTGCTGACCTGCGTGGGGTCGGGAAGATAGCGTGTTACCGCGTCGAGGAGAAGCTGAACCCCCTTGTTTTTGTATGCAGAACCGACGAAAACCGGAGTGAGCTCCCGTCGAATCACCCCTGCGCGGACGGCGTCGTGGAGCAACTCTTCGGTCACGCGGCCCTCGAGATAGGCCTCCGAAAGCTCGTCTGAAAACATCGAAACGGCATCTATCAGCTCTTCGTGTCGTCGGGCCGCCTCTTCCGCAAGGTTGGCGGGAATCTCGGCGATTCGAATCTTCTCGCCGGCGTCGCCGTCGAAATAGACCGCTTTCATGATAATCAGATCTACAATGCCTTCGAACTTATCTTCGAGCCCGATCGGCATGTGCACGAGAACCGCGTTGTGACCGAGTTTCTCGATGAGCTGGTCCTTGACCTTGTAGGGATTCGCGCCGGTTCGGTCGGCTTTGTTGATGAACGCGACAAACGGTACACGGTACCGCTTGAGCTGCCGATCGACGGTTATCGACTGGGACTGTACCCCACCCACCGAACAGAGCACGAGGATGGCTCCATCGAGGACGCGTAGAGCGCGTTCGACTTCGATAGTGAAGTCAACGTGTCCCGGGGTATCAATGATATTGATGTTGTGGCCCTTCCAGGTGACGTTCGTGGCGGCCGACTGGATGGTGATTCCGCGCTCCCGTTCGAGCTCCATGGAATCCATTGTCGCACCGACGCCATCCTTTCCCCGGACTTCATGGATTGCGTGAATTTTTTCGCAGTAGAACAGGATGCGCTCCGTCAGGGTGGTTTTCCCCGAGTCAATGTGGGCGCTTATCCCGATGTTCCTGAGCTTTGTCAAATCAGCACACATACTATTATCAACCTCTCAACTCGATTTCTGCAGCGTGAGCATCCATCGGCAGCAGTCTGCCGATTGAGTTTGAAACGGAATTTCATGGTAAGTTTGTTTCGGCCGCGAGACAAACGAGACGCTACTGGACCTTAATATAATCAAAATAGGGGCTGTTCATCAATACCTATGATATGAGGAGTCTGGTAAACTATCTGCATGGTCGGCTCCTCGGTACTGGTGGCCACATCGGGTTATTCCTATAAGGACTGGGTGGGACCAGTCTACCCACCCGATATTCAATCGCCCGACTTCCTCTCGTGGTATGCCGAAAGGCTCCCCTACGTCGAACTCGATTTTTCCTACTACGCCATGCCGAAACCGGAAACACTGGCCGCCATGACCGGACGAACGCCGAAATCGTTCCGATTCACGCTGAAGGCGCACCGGTCGATGACTCACCAACGTGCGGTCGACCCCGGCGCTGCGGCCGGCACTTTCCGCCGGAGCATCGAGCCACTTACGCGGGCTGACCGGCTCCTGGGCATCGTGCTCCAGTTTCCCTTCAGTTTCCACTACACAACCGGCAATCGTCTTTACCTTGCGAATCTCTGTGAAAGCCTCGCTGAGCTGCCGCTTTTCGTCGAGTTTCGCAATCGCGACTGGCACAAGGATCGGGTTTATGATTACATGCGCGAAAAAGGGCTCTGCCTGGTAATCGCCGATCTCCCGGGCCTCGAAGGGCTGCCCGATTTCAACCCTGTTGTGACCGGGCCGTCATCCTACGTGCGCTTGCACGGCCGAAACCGTACCCAGTGGTGGACCGGGGACAATGCGAGTCGCTACAACTATCGATATTCGCCCGACGAGCTCGCCCGGCTCGCGGCGGCAATTCGGCTGGCAGCCCAGAAGACCACGCTGATGCTCGTTGCGTTCAATAATCATTTCGGCGGTAACGCCTTTCACAATGCCCAGGAACTTACGGCGCTGCTCAATCAGCAGAGCCCGCAGCCGCCCCGAGCCGCGGCTACTTGAACTCATTGAAATAGAGTCCGAGAATCAGGAACAGCTCATTTCCCGAAATCTTATATCCGCCCTTCTTTAATTCTGTCGCGAGTTCGTCTTTGGTCCAGTTGGGGTTCGCTTTTTTCAGCTCGATCGCTTTTTCCACCGCCGCGTGATCCGGAAGGTTTATGGTACCGAAAAGCCATCCGCGGTTGTGCAGCACCATCACCCCGTACTCCAGAAGCTGCATCTGTCTGACAAGCGCATCGCGTGAGGCGTCAGCCGCGTCGAGCTGAGTCTGAAGTTTCGTCACCTGTTCGGCGAGGGCGGCAACGCGGCTCAGTGTCTCGCGGTTTGCCCGCGTGGAATCGCCAAGCGCCTTTTCGATGGTGTCGAGCCTCTGAAGCATGTACTCGGGGTCCTGACTACGGAGAAACGACGTCGGGTTCTTCACCACCTCGACAAGTCGGTCGGCAAATGTCTTCTCGTCGGTATACTGTCCCGCAAACCGGAGAAAGTACTGGTTCACCCGCAGACGAAAATCGTACTCGAGGTAGTCGGTGTAGTAAAACTGCATTCCCGAGGGCATGAACTGGGCGAGATCCATTCCGTTGTAGTTGAAGGCCGAAGGTATAAGTACTATCTCGACCCGTCCTGCGCTGAACACCACTTTCAGGTTCTCGATCTTCACGTACTGCAGATCATAGAGGCGACCGACGATCGTCCTGAGGAGGTTACTCTGGTTTGCCGTCAGCTCGCCGGCGGACAGGCCCACCGTCAATTCGTGCCCCTGCCCGTCAGTAAGGTCCGCGTAGCTGATACCACCGTCCTGATACTGACGGTCAACCGTGTATCCCGCGTCCTGAAACGAAATGCTGTAGGCGAGCGCTCCGCAGAGAATCATTGCAATTGCGAAGGGCGCTGATTTGCTGGTCATATTTCTCCCTCTGCTGCCACGCGCCGGTCAGTTCTGCGGCGGGACCTGAATGAGAATCTTGTCGAAAGGAAGCAGTGCGTTCGATCCGGCAAGCTTCACAAGCGACGCCGTGACGTTTCCGCCGGACACGTGAAATTCGACGGTCCCGATGAACTGGTCGTCCCGGCGGAAGACGTAGCCGGTCGACCCGTCCGCCACCTGGCGAATTTTGTCGATGTAAACCGCAATGTGGGCGGTGTCACGCGGATCGATGATGTAGCCATTCTCCCGAGCCGAACGCACAAGTGAATCCAGTGCGAAGTCGAACTGTGCGAGCTCACCCTGGTTGGCGGCTATCGTGCGGTTACGTGCTGCAATTGCCTGATCCCTCTGCGCAATCGCCTGCTCGTCCCGGCGGACCACATCGGCGAGGCCGGTCCAGACTGTCTCGAGGCGATGCAGCAACGCGACGCTGCGGTAGTCGATCTGTGACAGGGCGTTGGGCACAGAGTTCTCATAGGGAATCGCCTCGAGCTGCTTCAGGAGAATTTGATAGTCGTCGAGCTCTTTCTGCAGTGCGCCGTAGTCGGCTTGTGAAATCACCCCCGCTGACGAGAGAATCGGCTGGTACGCAGCGAGTCGCGGGGCCTTTACCATCGACGGGTCGACGGACGCCGCTAAAAGCGCGGCCACCGATGGATCGGTGAACGTCGGATTGTACTTCGCGATAAGCGCTTTGCGTTCATCGTCGAACTTTCGCAGCATTCCTGCGACGAACTGATCGTGAAAACGCTTCTGGTCCGCTATCTGTTTCTCGTAATTTGTGGTGAGCGCGCTGATTCGGTCTTCATAGTCGGTTTTCTGTTTTGCCAGCTGCAGGTCGTACAGCGTCCGCTGGCTGTTCAGTATCTCTTCCTGCTTTTTGGCCTGTTCCACCTGACGCGAATCATATTGGGCCATTTTATCCTGAAGCACTTTGATGGAGTCGTCGAACTTTGCTATCTGCGGCGCATAGGCAGCAGTAAGCTCTTTCACCTGACCGTCGGCTCGTGCATTGATCGCGCGCGTCTGGGCGCTGAGTTGTACCGCCGAGAGATTCTCGTTTCCCAGAAGCGATATCTGCTGATCAGCGGCGGTACGCACGGCCTTGATCCTGTTGTCCCGCTCGGCCAGAATCGCATTCTTCTGCTCGACTGCGTTCGTGATTTGCGAGTCGATTCGTTTTGCCGTATCAAGCACTTCGCGGAGATTCACCTCCTCGAAGTCCCGGAGGGTCACGGTGATCTTCTTGCTGCTTTCCTGGATGTACCAGGTAATACCCCAGGCGCCGATGAAGAACAACAGAATCATGCCGACAATGACACCCGGGACAAGCGGCGAGCGATTGCCCCGGCTCTTGGCAAACTCTCGACCCAGATCGTACTGTGCCTCTCGGGTCTGAAAGTCCTCCATCGCCTCGCGAAGGAAGACGAGTTTGCTCTGCTCGACAAGGTCGGTTACTTTTCCTTCATTGTCCATATGCCGTTCCAATCCTTCGGACACACCGTGTTGTGGGTTCGGCGGGAGAAAAGATCAGCCGCCGGAAGCTTGCAGGAAGAGAAGGAGCGATTCGCACTCGCCCAGTCACCGCCGTAGTATGCCGCAAGACCCTCGCTGAAGGTCGCAAGATCGTCGGTCAGATCCGCCCTCAGATCCTTTGAGGCTATCGGCCAGTAGATCTTCCGGCCCACAGTCTTGCCCTTAACCTGGACGGTATCCAGCTCCTGAA
>Ga0307375_10004929_pt1 | contig 12628 bp, 12 predicted proteins | sample TR1MG_FD_202531 | JGI IMG/M metagenome (GOLD analysis project Ga0307375, IMG submission 202531) | Soil microbial communities from Risofladan, Vaasa, Finland - TR-1 | ecosystem: Environmental > Terrestrial > Soil > Coastal area > Acid sulfate soil | place: Finland: Risofladan, Vaasa | collected... | reverse complement strand
ACTCCGACAAAGCCAGGATTGGATTTGCCGTATGTTCCAGTGCGTGCGAGGAAAGCACAAAGTCATAGCTGGCAGAAGGGATGCTTTCCATAGCGGTCGCCTCGACAATGAATTGCCGTCCCGCCGGCTTGTTTCGGTCGAACTGAAATGACCGCCCCTCGTGAATGTCACCCTCCCAGACAGTTGTGCCGCCAAAATTGCAATTGTCGAGACTGCCCGCTATCGGGTATACGGGAAACAGTCCATTGGCCTTAAAAACCTGGCTGGGCCCCCCTATCTCTATGCCGTTTCTGCCGCGCAACGAGCTTTCAAGGCTGCGAAAGGATTCGGCACGGGCTGGTAGCAAATGCGACAAACGAAAAAATGCAGCGGACACCAGTCCCGCAATTCCCCGCGTCCGCACAATACGTATTATTTTTTTAATCATCTTGATTTTATCATTGCAACGTTAGATACCCATTCCGCAACGGTAATTTGTCCGGCGATATCTTACGCATGATCAACCTAAGCAGGTTGTTCGGTTTGCTTACTCACATTGCAAGAACCAACCCGACAGTTAATAATAATATCGCCTCAAGATCAAAGTACCTCTTTCGCCAGCACGCCTTTCATCCAGCTCTTCGTAAGCGCAATGCCTTCTTGCATGGATATCAGTGGTGTCCAATGCAATTCTGCTCCCGCCAAGTCATTACTTAGCACGCTCACAGGCACATCGAATGGTCGCGCCGGACGATAGTTGCACGCAATGGTCTTGTTCAGCGCTTTTTCCAGCATGCCGACCAACTGATTCAAGCTTGTTCCGACGCCCGAGCTGATGTTAAACACCCTTTTCGTTCCTGAATATCCGATTGCCCGAACAAAAGCCGCAGCCACGTCACTAATGTGAATGTAATCTCTGGTGACGCTGCCATCACCCCATATTTCAATCGGTTTTCCGGAAAGCGCACGGTGCAGAAACGCCCCGACAGCTCCCTGCATCGTTTCAATGCGCTGACGCTCACCGTAGGGATTGGAGACACGCAGCGTGATCGCCTTGATACCGTGCATTTGTTCGTACAAGTGCAGATATTTTTCGATTGCCAGCTTGGTGATCCCATACGAAACCAAAGGATCGGTAGGGTGAACCTCATCGATCGGCAAATATTTTGGTATGCCATAAACCGTGCCGCCAGATGAGATAAAGACGATCTTGCGAATGTCGCGAGCCACCATCGCATTGAGCATATGTAGTGTTCCCACCACATTGCTTTGTACATCGTAGATCGGATCGTCATTCGAATTCTTGGGCAATGTAGTTGAAACCAGATGCAACACCACATCGGTCCCGCCGATGGCATTGTCCACATCATGGGCGCTCAGAAAATCTCCCGTGATCCATTCCACCTGCTCGCCTGCCTTGAAGCGCCGATAGGGCTCGACGCGTGGCCGCTCAAAAATCCGCACCGAATGGCCATCCAACAACAGCCGATCAGCAACCGCCGAACCGATAAAACCACCACCGCCAAAGATCACACATTTCATTTAAGAGGTCTCATATATCATGCGAAAGATTTATCGGCCATCCTGCAACAAATATCCCACGTTTTGTGCAAAACTTTCCATGAGAAAATATTTTTCATATACCGCCCGTCCCGCCATGCCAAGAGCAGCCAATTCATTTGGGTTCTGCAGGGCCCAAGCGATTTTTTTGGAAAGTGCCTCTGCAGACTCTGTGGTGAATATGAGGCCATCCTTCATATCTGCCAATAATTCGGCTTGGCCTATGGCCGATGAGCACAAGCATGCCTTGGAAGACATGAGTCCATGGGTAATTACGATGGGCATCGGATCATCTCGCGACGCGCAAACAAACACATCGGTTTCCGCATAAAATGCTTGCAGCCTCTCATAGGGCATACTACTCGTTAACACGACTTCCGGTATTTGGGCTGCTGCATCGCACAATTGTTTGTAAAAGGCCAAACCTGCATGCGAAGGAGATGGAGAACCTATAATGCGAAAAATTGCCTTCTTTCTCAATACCTCGGGCAATCTTCCAATTGCATCCAAAAAAATATCCTGACCCTTACGCAAATCCACTGTCCCAACAATGGAAAATACCATTTTCCCAGATTTGTCCGGACTATGCGGCAAGGCGGTATCTGGGCAACCATAAATCAGCAGATGCAGTTTTTCCTGTGATGTATATTGCAAGGCGAATGGTTTGCAAAGCGGGCTGCCAAGCCATATTTCGTCGCAAGAGGCGAACATTAGTTGCAAATCAGCATTCACGTCTGATGTTGCGCTGAATCCCGTTTCTGCTTCGTGCAACCACCAGGTTAGGCGTTTTCCTATTCCTCTAAAGTAGCGAATAAAGTTAACCGATGTAATGGATGTAACAATAACCCTGTCAAACCTTCCAATGAAATTGCATGCCTCTGAGCTGTAATTGCTGTAATTGAGCAGCAAGGGATCAACGATGGCGAGGCAACCCTCTTGTTCGAATTCTTCACGCAACGGACCATCCTTGGACGCAATAACTACCGGTTTCACTCCGTAAAGAATATAAAGCGCACGCGCCAAATATAAGACGGCATGTGGAACACCTGTATTGGAATACTCTGGCACGACCAATAATATCTTGGGGCTGATTCCTGAATAAGGAGCTTCAACTTTGTAAGGCGAGCCGGAGACCGTTGACAAATATTGATCCTGTTTGACGCCATCAATATATCTACGAAGCGCAAACATAAAATGTTTTCGATTCTCGTGATTTGTCAGAGACCAAAGGGCAGTTAACAATTTATGGAGTTTCATCATCATAAGCAAACCAACATTGGCGGATCAATACACACTGACGCACATCATGGCTTTGTCCAATACGGTGGTAGCCCCTTGATTCGCCGGCGCAGATCGAGCAATTTTCTTGCCGACTGTTCCCCAATCGCATTCCATAGTAATAGCCGCAAATACTCTTTCCCCATCGCCTTCAACAAAAACCTTCCAGGCCAAAGTTGTCCATGCAACCTTTGTGCGCGCATCACTTCCCGCAGCGTCCCCAAATAATTTGCGCTGTCGGTGCTGACGCCGCCAATTCGCTGCCCGGCTGTAATGACCCCTGGGATAAACACCGCTTCGCCTGTTGTTAGCTCACGCAACAACAATTCATAGTCACCCGCAATGCGAAATGATTCGTCAAATTCGCCATGCTGCTCGAACAAGCTACGCCGATGCATTGTGCCAACATGCGGAATACACATGTACTGTTTGAAGAATTCTCTTACCTCCACCCATGGCTTACCTATAGTGCGGTGCGAATGTCCATCGTCGCTGATCTGCATGATTTGCCCATAGGCCACACGAATGGCTGCCGGCAGCATAGCCAGCTGTTCGACCATACGTTCGAGAACGGTGTTGTCCCAAAGATAATCATCCGCCCCCAGAAAACAGATCCATTCCCCTTTTGCCTGCGCCAGCCCCTTGTTCCAGGCGTTGTAGATACCGCGGTCCGGCTCGGATATCCAGTAGGCGATTTTTTCCCGGTTTGCGTTCAACAACTCGACGGTACCGTCGTTGGATCCGCCATCGATAACGATCAACTCTTTGTGCGGGTAGGATTGCTGCACGACACTGTCGATGCATTGCTGCAATGTAGCCTTGCCATTAAAGACGGCGATAATAATAGAAATCAAAGGTGCACGCTCACGGTTCATGGTTTCATGTTTCGTTATGTATCGGACCCGCCAGCGCTCAGGGATTCCGGAAGAAAACCCCATTAACCTGAAGCGTACGCCCGCTAGCCTGATCGGAAAAACCCGGCTCGAATGCCCAAAAGGTAAAGCCCTCTTCCTGCAGGCGATCGATCACTTCCCGCCACAAATGCTGGCCTTCATAAAGCGGAATGAGAGACAGCTCCACCAATACGCCTTTAATGTGCGGCAATGTGTCACGCGCACCATCCAACACCTGCCATTCATAACCCTGCGTATCGATTTTCAGGAAAGCCGAGCGAGCGCCCTTCAGGTATTGCCCAACGACGGCATCCACTGTCCTCAAAGGCGTAGTTTCTTGCCCTTGATAGGCCGATTCAGGCGCAGCTTCTCGATGCGATTCGAGCATGGGTAGTATGGAACTGCTTTGAGAATTCCCAGCAATATTGATTTCTACTTCGCCTTCATGATCGCCCAACGCGCAGCGGGAATACACATCCCACTTGGCATCCCCGTCGCTTGTCTGCAACAATTTCCCGTGCGCGTCGGAAAGTGGCTCGAACGACACTATCCTGCCGGCAAATCCGCATTGACGTATTTCTGATGCAAATTGACCTGTGTTGGCACCGACATCCAGAACCAGGTCGATCTCGAACGTTTGCAACGAAGAAACAAGATTCATCGCTGCTTGCTGCGCGGCAGAAATGGGGAGATTCCTGGCCCATAACACCTCCAAGCCGAACAGATTTCGCAGTGTGCTCTTGATGATTCTCTTGATTAATCCCATCCTATAACACCTTTCCTCGCAGATTTAGCCGAGCAACTCCTGTATGACTTTGTCGCGCAATGCGCCTACCGAATGTGCCTGGCGAAACGCTGCCATGCCCTTAAGCAAGGTGCCATATTCAACACTCCCCGGTCTGGGTACATGTCGCAACATATGGATCACTTCTTCCTGAACGGCTGGCATGCATATTCCACAACCGAATTCACTCACCATTCTGCTGCTCCAGCTGTCGCCATATACGACAACCGGCCTGTTGACCCGTGCAGCAATGTACATCACCGCACTTTCCATTCGCTTGTCCCATTTGTCATACAACATCAGCAAATAATCCTGCTCCGCTGCACACCCCAGCATGTCGCTTTCCGACATGAATCTGTTAATGAAACCATCAAATCCATTGAGCACGGAAAGCTGCTCGCGGGTTTGAGGCATATTGAATTCACCGGCGACCGTCAGCGTACCGAGAGCTGCATCGTTCTGAAAGGCAGGCACTAACCATTCGATCCCTTTGCCGACCCGAATCTGCCCGATGATGCCAAACGCGACTGCATCTGATTTTTTTTCCGGGTACAACCAGGGACCTTCATCGGGAATTTCGAGTGATGGCATATAACTGATGCGTCCATTTGCTAACGCGCTAAACGTATCGCGCCATGCCTTGGCCATTTCTTCGGTGCGCAAATAGAGCCTGACATCGGGTCGCTTCAGAAACCGCCCTATAACAAAACGTGGCCAGGGATTTCTCCTCTCCATTAGCGGATCCGGCCCGAAAAGATGCAGCACGCCAATTCTTTCAACCGGGATCCACAGTGAAAACACTGGCCAAAGTAGTGCAAGCACAAACAGCGATTCGTCAAAAAAGAAAATGCGCTGGTATTGGCGTCCATTCAGCCTCAAGCGCCAAACCGCCAACAATGCCCTGACCGTGTTCGAATCACCCACCGGGGTCGTGACGCTATAACTCTCAACCTTGCCCCACGTCCTTAATTTCTCCATTGAGTCCAGGAAATGCCCGGGTTCACCGTTGCTGGACACCAAATAGTCGACACGATCATCCCGGCCAATCGCGGATGCCATGTTGATTAGTGATTGCGCCGGATGACCAATGGCACTAAACCAGGGTTGAATGATTAAAAGCTTCATTTAGAAAATGACATTGGTATCGTCCGTGAAACTTTGCGTCTTAAGATAAATAGCAAATAGCTTCGGCACTGATCAGGCTTTTAGAACTTCCTGATACAAGGACAGGTAGCGATTCGCAATTCTATCAAGGGTATATCGTTCAATTGCTGTCTTGCGTGACTGCTGAGAAAGCAGCTCGAGGCGGGAATGATTATCCAATACCCACATTATTCCTTCAGCAAGATCATCGGATTCAAACGGCCTTGCGAGATAGCCGTTTGACTGATGATCAATCATGTCGGGCATCCCGCCAATATTGAACGCCACAACGGGCGTCCCGCACGAGAGCGACTCCATTACGGTGTTGGATAAGTTTTCCTGCGTGGAGGGAACAACAGTGACATCGGCTGCCGAATACAGAAGCACCTGGCTGATTTCGTCTTGAAACTGTCCCATGTAATGGGCCTTGATGCCAAGGTCTTGCGGATTTTCTGGTGGACTTGCACCGACGATAACTAACTCGCTGCATTCTCCCCAACCGGCTTGCGCCATCTGCTTCAATGCCGGGATCAGCAGATGGCTGCCTTTGCGCTTGTCCAGTGTGACTCCCATGGCAGAGAACAGAATCAGATTCTTATCCTGAGGCAACCCGAAAGCATCGCGTGCCAAACGTTTATCCAGCGGCTTGTATGTATCTGTGTCCAACCCGTTGGGGATCACTTCGATGCGCTTACCCCTGAATACAGAACTGGCACGCGCCATGTCAGCCAGCCAATCACTCGTGGCAACCACCACGATCGGCACATCCCCCCAGGATTGCTGTTTGCGCCTCAAGATTTGTCGTGACAAGTCATGCCCACCAGTGGAACCCAAAACTGGACAATTTCCGCAGGACTGGCGAAACTTGCCGCATTCATCATCGTAGTGACAGCCGCCGGTAATCGGCCACATATCGTGCAAGGTCCAGACAATGGGTTTGTTGAACTGGCGCAGTGTCTCGATTTTCATGAAGCCGGAATTCATCCAGAACAAATGGAGCAAATCAGGGTTTATCGCGGCAACCCTTTTCACCAGATTATCCGGGCAACGCGCGGGTGAAAAATATCTGTTCCCAGTCGCCATACAGGCATTAGTGATCTTTGCATCCCGGCTCATGCACCAGGACGCGAGTGCTCTTTGCAGCGGGCTTTGCGGTTGCGGTCCGATGACCGTGGGATCATTTTTACCCCTATGCATCACCATCAACCGGGAATCCAACCCGATGGAACGCAACCCGCAATGCAAACGATAGGTCGCGATCGCTGCGCCCCCCACATTGTCGTAGGTATTGAGCAATAACGGGTTCATGGTTTGGCCTCTTCACAACTCATTGAGTCAAATTCCCTAGTTCGGTTCACAACCATTTACAAATCATATTAACTACGATTCCATAGCCCTTCTTATCAAATCTTGCGCTTGTGTTACCAACAACCGCGCACGAATTTTTGTTGAACGTATAAAACTCAAAGTTTTAGACCAAAACTCCCTTCCACGTAGACTCGTACCATGAACCCTCCCGGTCTTCTTGAATATATTGGCATGCTCAGCATTGGGAACATTGCCGACATATTCAAGGCCTGCACCTTTCGCAACCCAATTGAATGTATTGCTTAAATGGAAAGTGGTAGGCAAGTGACACTTGATGACTGGATAAAAGCAGTTAGCGAAAATCAAATATCCCCCAACCGGAGTCGCATTTGATAGTTGCGCGACCAAACCGATCGGATCCTCTAAGTGTTCTAACACATCTTGTGCAATCACGAGATCATAGGGCCCGCTAAGCCTTGACACATATGAAATGTTTTTGTACTGCTCAACACGATGCCGGCCAATAACTGTCGGGTATGGTTCAATAATACTTATTTCATAATTTGGATTCTTCTGCGACATTCGTATAGCTAGTTCGCCCATCCCACCGCCATAGTCAGCAATATTTTTGACCGGGAGATTAAGAACTGCCTTGGCAATCGCTTCACGATGAGCACAAGACTGCGGGTCAGATGCCGAAAAAAAACCGTTCAATATCCAGACTGGGTGACAATAAAAATCTGCCAACTGCTGATCACTGAACTGTGCAATTGTTGAAAGCCCAAGACTATCCCAAGCCTTGTCCATTTCACGCCATATTTGCTCAACCGGCGGAGGTTCGTCGAGATTGAATTGACTCAGGTACTCGCGATCTCGCTCTTTAAAGAGGCTGGCAGGAACGGCTTGCCCCCATATTTTTATTTGCTGTTCTTTATCCATTGCTCTCATGAAAGTAGACCGACCAATTAATATGGAGCTTATGAATCGCTAGTATTTTCATAGACACTTTAACAATTTTGCTGGCACTCCCGCCCATAACTGATTGGGCGGTATGCTTTTCGTCACTACCGCACCGGCGGCTACAACAGCGTTTCTACCAACGGTGCACCCGGGAAGAATTATTACCCCGGTTCCAATCCAAACGTTTTCTTCCAGAATCACGCCCGTTCTTTCAGAGTCCCACGGAAGATCACGATATGGCGCCTTATTATCTAGTACATGATTTGCTGCAATTAGTGAAACTCTCTGCCCGAGCAGTGTGTTATTTCCGATTGCAATCTCACCACCAGCCGCACGTATGTTTGCGCCAGACCCTATCACAACCCTATCCCCAATAGTCAGCTTCCCTTTTATTGGAGAATAAGCCGTCGAAGACAACACCACAATGTCCGCGTAAGGACCAATCCATACATTGTCTCCTATGCTAATCGATCCAAAATCATCAACTTGCCAATAGCTCGGAAAGGTCGCTCTCAGGCCCGGAAGCTTCCCCACTAGAGAACAGTGCCTTCTGAAAGATAGTAAAAACTCTCTCCCTTCCCTTAATGCCAGCTGAAATGCTTTAATTAGCCGCACTTATGTCCCCTTCACTGCTGCCCTAATAGCTTTAACATTTTGTTTTTTTGCTCATGTCACCGCAGCAATTTCTTGATGAGTATAGCCACGCTACGCAATACGGAAGGGCGCGTCGCAACAGCACCGGCACAAAACTGCTGTGTTCTTCTCAGCGCCAGACTGGATTCGCTAACGCCATCAGGGAAGCGCACCAGACGTCTTGAATTGAGCCGTGTTGAGTACATCGTAGTTTCGTCACAGTTCTCGCCAGATTTATCAAGCCCGATATTCTCCACATAGGTAACAGTCGGGTTTAAACATAAGGCGTTGTATTCAAAGATGGTGGCATACCAGAATACCCCCCACGTATTCAGCACGCCCAAAGCATTTTGTTTGACTTGCTCCCAGAAATCACGTTTCCCGTCCAGATTGAACCGGTTAATTTTAGCTGCGTTCCATTCAGCCATTAATCGATCCGGATCTTTCTGAAAATGCTTCCATCTGTCACCCCATGTAGCCCAGCCCCAACAGTACATGGCTCGCGAAAAGAATGTTTCCGGAAGCCCTTTGGGATTGATGGGAAAATTCCAGCCGCTGATATGCCAAACACGCAACTCACTAACATAGTAATCCAGCGCACGGTTCATAAAATTCAAGAAATATTGTGATGTGACAATATCATCTTCCAGCACGATGATGCGCCCGCGCTCATTCACCACCGATGTCACGCCATCAATGATGGAATTGGCCAACCCAAAATTGGCTTCCCGCTCAACAATGGTGACCGACTTGAACCCTTCGATTTGATGGATGTACTGACGCACCTCATGCACCGCTTCCGCTTGCGATTCCGATTTTGGCGCATCAGAAAAAACAATCAGGTCACTATCTTGTGCCAAGGCATTCTTTTGCAGCGCCTCTACCGTCAAGCGCGTATGCGCGGGACGGTTATAGACAAACAAGGCGATAGGAGCGCAAGACATTATGGTTTTATGGCATCAATAATCAGCGATGTGTAAGCCGTGGGATTGCTCTGGTTCCGCGCATCGAATCGCGTGGATCGCCTGATCAAACCTTCATCTGCATTCCAATCTTCATGATGAAAATTACCGTGCTCGTCGAACCATTCCAGCAGCTTAACCTTGAACCCTGCCTTTTCAAGCAGCGCTGAAAGCAAATGATAATCATATAAAACCTTGTGATCATCCGCCCCCGGACCATCGCCACCCGGTTTAACGTGGGCAATGTAATCTACATCGGGATGGAATCCGTCCGGTACAGCGATGCGTAATATCCCGCCTTGCTTCAGGTACAAAAAGCAGTTGCTAACTGCCTTGACTCCATCCTCCGGCGACAGATGCTCCCAAACATGTTCTGATAGAAAAGTACTTACAGTTTGCGGGTTTAGATATCTGCTAAAGGAAACCTCGCTGCAAATATCCAACTGTGGGTAATCAGTACTCACGAACCCAACATATACAGTTCCACCTGCACCAAGAACTATTCGAATTTCTTTTTGATTTTTTATAGCACGTAACAGTTTGTAATTAGCGTATTGCTGTTTTAGCCAATTTTGAAGCAGCGAAAGCAATTTCCTCATCTCATTTTTTCCAAATATTGGTTTGAGTAAAGAAAGGAACATAAGGCGACGCGCCTTTTGTTGACAACACCAATGAATATTCACTAAGTATGTTTTTTACCGCTGAACCGAGGTAATAAGAACGATCAGCATTGTCGAGTACTATCAATCCACCTTTCTTTAGCTTGGGTGCTGCATGTTTAATGCAAGCTGGGCGAGACCTGCCATCTACTAAAACAATATCGAAGTATTCATTGGGATATGTGTCAATTAAAGAAGCATAGTCTTTGTAATTGACGCCCTTAGTGCCTCCAGAAGAGTAATGATCTGGTTCAGAAGCACTTGGTGATTCCACCAAGTTGCCTTGTTCCGGCTCTACTAACCGACCTACCCAATTTTCTAACTTCTTATCTTCTACAAGTTGTTTTAGCGAATGAAACCATTCTGCATCATGCTCAACAGTTACCACTTCCTGGCAGCGTTTCAAGAGAAACAGCGTAGACCCACCGCCACCAAATTCAAAAATCTTATGATTGGATTGAACCTTTTCTTCTAAGTATTGAATAGCATCAAAAGTTATCCATGGCTGCTCATCAGAAACCGGTGTTGCTCCCTCAAACAGGGAACGGCGCCAACGAAAAAAATGCTGCAAATTGTTGAAGCATGAAATCCCATTGTAATTTTGAAATATTTGCCCAATAAATTGCTTTGCGAGCTTGATAGCCAATTGATTACCCCAACTTAAAACAATGATTCATATAGAAAACTCCTTGGCCTTCAAGTGGCACTTTCCCTGTATGGAAGAAATCTCCTTCTTCTACATAAAAGGAACCTGCATTTCTAATCCAGTCAGCAACATCACCACCCACCGTGGAAAATAATGTGACGCCGTAAGATCCTTTACTGAGTGGTATTTCCTTAATTTCTATTTCAATAGTTCCTTCTTTTTCCTTTTTAATTTGAAGAATTTGATTTGTTGTTATGTTGCTCAAATGTGAAATTCTGTTGCCAAAGCTATCATCAATACCCACCGCTACATTTAAATCCACCAATTCATCATGAGCCACATTCTTCTCGAATTTAATAGTTAGAATGCAAGAACCGCCAGATGAAACACTATTTATTAGTTCCTTTGTATGACAATCTCGTAGCTCAAAAGATAGAAAGCGAATCGAGCCATTCCCAGTTCTATCTTTTCTATCTTTTAAATTAATTGTTGCCGTTTCTGCACCCAATTTTAGATATTCAGCAATTGTAGCTTCAGTGTGTCCAATCGAACGAACTCTACCGTTATCCAGATAAATGGCTTTTGTGCACAGGTTCCTTATAGCGGCCATACTGTGACTCACAAATAATATAGTTCGTCCTTGAGTAGACACATCCTGCATCTTCCCCATACATTTCTTCTGGAATTGTGCATCCCCCACCGCCAGCACTTCATCCACGATCAATATCTCGGGTTCCAGATGGGCGGCTACCGCAAACGCCAGCCGGACGTACATACCGGATGAATAACGCTTGACCGGCGTATCGAGGAATTTCTCCACTTCGGCAAAGGCGACGATCTCGTCGAATTTTTTCCTGATCTCGGCTTTGCTCATGCCGAGGATTGCGCCATTCAGAAAAATGTTTTCACGTCCGGTGAGTTCCGGATGGAAGCCGGTGCCGACTTCCAGCAGGCTGGCGACGCGGCCCTTGATGGAGATCCTGCCTGATGTTGGCTCGGTGATGCGGCTCAGTATCTTCAGCAGGGTGGACTTCCCCGCACCATTACGCCCGATGATACCGACGCGATCGCCTTGTTGAATTTCAAAACTGACTTCCCTGAGCGCCCAGAATTCTTCATGGGTAGGGTCGTTTTGAGGCTTCGCAAAGGGACGAATCAGCTTGTGTGTAAAGCTTTTTGCGCCATTCGCCAGAACGTCACGCATAGTGGTGTAGCGCTCCTGTTTCTGGTGGCCGATGATGTATTTTTTCGAGAGGTTCTCGACGCTAATAACCGTTGACATCAGATCACGTCCGCAAAGGTTTTTTCCGTTTTACGGAAGTAAAATATTCCTGTGACCAGTATCACAAAGACCAGCGCAAGGGAGAGCAAAAATCCGGGCCAGTACAACTGGGTATTACCGCCCAGTATCGCCCAGCGAAATCCGTCGATCACGCCCACCATGGGATTCAGAGAATAGAGCAACCGCCATTTTTCCGGGACGATGGTACTGCTGAATCCAACCGGTGAGATGTAAAGACCGAACTGCACCACGAACGGGACGATGATGCGGAAATCGCGGTATTTGACGTTGAGTGCGGCAAACCATAATCCCGTACCCATCGCGGCCGCAAAGGCCACGAAAATGAACAGGGGAAGGGTCAGCATGCGCAGATTGGGCGCGAACCCATACCAGATCATCAGCCCGATCAGGATTATCCCCGAGATAAGAAAGTCCACGAAGCTGACGATCACCGCGCTGGCTGGGATAACCAGACGCGGGAAATACACCTTGGAGATCATCCCGGCATTACTCACCAAACTATCTCCTGCACCGCTGAACG
>Ga0307375_10004928_pt1 | contig 12629 bp, 7 predicted proteins | sample TR1MG_FD_202531 | JGI IMG/M metagenome (GOLD analysis project Ga0307375, IMG submission 202531) | Soil microbial communities from Risofladan, Vaasa, Finland - TR-1 | ecosystem: Environmental > Terrestrial > Soil > Coastal area > Acid sulfate soil | place: Finland: Risofladan, Vaasa | collected... | reverse complement strand
ACACCGTTTGCGTTACATCTTCGGCGTCCTGCATGCTGCCCGTGATCCGGTACGCCGCGCGCATGATCCGTCCATGATGCGCGGCAAACAGTTGTTCCAGTGCGTCCACTGGAGCCGGCCGTTGCTGGTATGCCACCGCCACGCGCTCCCCCTCAACTCCGTCATATAGATGACGCGGCATTCTAGACATTCTTAATGCCCTTTCCTTTCATACGAAGAATTTTCTTGAAAGGTTCCCCCCTCCAGTAGCGATCTGGGACTTGAGGGATGAGAGTTTAAAGGACTTGGGAGGGTATTTCCAGGATGGCCCGCGTACTTCCAGTGCCTCATTCAAGCCGCTTTTGCTTGAGTGGGGTTGTTGCTTTTCTTTGGCTTGCCGCTTGTGACTTAGTGACTCAGCAGCTCACCTCTTAACGCCTTGCTTCTCGCGCCTCGCGACTCGTGTCTCGCGACTACCCACTCGCGACTCTCTTTTCACAAAATCCGCATATCTCCGATACACCATCACGTGGAACACCGGCTGTTCGAACTCTTCGATCCCGTAGAGGTAGCCCTGTTCCCGCAGTGAATAGATGATCCGCCGCATCCACTCCACTTCTTCCGCCGTCATCCCGTGTTTCGAGATGTCGATGGTTGCTCCCGTCAGGTGCGACGAACTGAGTTCGCCGTGAGCGGCCGCAGCGTTCCCATTCGTCCTGTCGAGCGACTCTTGCAGCGCGACCGTCCTCACCAGGCTCGTCACCCGCAGCCGTCTCCCGAACTTGGCGTAATGCTGCCGGCTGAGACGATCAAGGAACAACTTGGTCCACGGCCTCACGTAACGGTATTTGGAAGAGATTTGATGCAGGTAGTAATACCGCGTCGACCTTGGGACGCGCACCAAATAGCCTTTGCGACAGAAGCGCTGGATCATGCTCACGTTGCGCATCCGCGACAGCCCAATCCTGTCGGCATACTGGTTCTGAATCAACTGCGACGAGGAATTTGCTCTCAGGAGCGCGTCAACCCTGCCACTCGCAAGCGCGGGAAAAACCAGGCAAACAACGGCAATGCAGAGGGCAGGACGACGGCAAAACATCATTCACGAACTTAGCAAACTCAAATGGCACGGTCAACCCGTTCTGTCCCGCCGCTATCTACTCAATTGGTGCACCACGTCCGAGCCGCCCACATGAAAGATTTCATCTTCGGCGGCGACACTAGCCTCGCTCGGTTCGAATCATGAAAAACACCCCTGCGCGTAAACGCGGCTTCTCATTTATTTCTTTGTAAACACAAACCGGTGCTCGCCAACACCGTACTTCTCTCTCGCAAATGGTTCTCGTCTGTATATTTGCTCCACTCGGTCAAAATCCGCGCCGCGCTCCAAGCGGCGTATATCAGTCGCTCCTGCAGCGCGCAACATTCCACTAATTTCTTCGGCGGTCAGTCTCAAATTAATGGGGACAAAAACATGATCGAGCATGTAGAAGACTCTGTTCTTGCGCAACCCGAGACTAAGGAGGACGAACTGGGCATTCTCGGACGAATCACCTTTAATGATGCTGCGAAGCACGTCGATCGTCCGCCAAAAGAGTCCGCCCGGCGCTTCAATCAGGTAAAGCCAGCCCATGCCTCCCTGCCGCAGAACGCGCACTAATTCGCGGATGCCGCGAGCACAGTCAGTAGTGTGATGCAGAACTCCATTGGAGAAAACGATCTCGAATTCTCCGTCCTTGAAGGGCAGGTTCAAACAGTCCGCCTCCATGAACCGCAGTCCGGCAACGCCATTTGCGTGCTTGGTGGCCGTCTCGATGTTTTTGCTCGAGAGGTCGCATCCCACCACTTCTCCTGCGCCAAGCTTCTTCCATGCCGCCGAGTAACGACCGCCGCCGCAGCCGTCATCCAGCACCCGCTTGCCTTGGATCGACTCCAGGGGAATTCCATTCCGCTCCAATCTCGCTCTCAGCAGATTGGCAGGCTCTTCGAAATAGCTCTTGGCGTCGAAATTCTCAAACAGACGCCCGTAGTGCTCCGCTGTTGATTGCTCCACGCCCGCAACATGTTCCGCCAGGGGCACTATCCCTCTTAATTCCGTTAGCGAGCCCAGCGATGTAAGCGTAGCCGTCGCTTCATGTACGGCTTTGTGCAATGCCGGTAGCGGATCATCACTGGCAGCAAATGCCTGCTCCATGCGCTGAAAGAAAAATGGAATCATCAGAGCACGTAGCATCGCTCCCGGCGTCTCACGTCCCATACCCTGCGCAAGTTCGACTAGCCTTGCGCAATCTCGTTCAAACTCGGCTGGAAAATGTTCTGGAGTTGTTCCGTCGGAAAATTCACTATTTTGGGACATATTGTCGCATTCTAACACCGCAACTTGAACACGGAAGCATCACTTAGGATGCAAGCGGCTCGGCCTTTTTACTCACTCTTGCCGGGCGCTCAATCCAAGCTTTGTTTAGGCGGGGTCATTGCCTTTCTCTTTGTCTTTCCTAATACCCAACACCCAGTACCTGGTGCCTTCCGCTCTTCCTCATCTCCATCAACGCCGTCCACACCGTCTTCCCATACATCGCGCTCACCCAACGTTTGTTCGTCCATTTCGGATCGTCCTTGAATCCACCGGCCACTCGTTTCGCATCGTCCTTCGCGCCCATTCGCCAGTCCGTCACTGCCAGTCCCACGCTCGATTCCTGCGGTCCTGCCGCCGCCTGGAACCGGCTCTGCGCCGTTGCCAGCTTCATCGATTGCAGCGCCGCCCACCCAATCTGTGAGTCGATCCCCAACGCGTTCGGATACAACTGTTCCGCGTCGCCGAGGTAGGTCAGTGCCTTGTCGTACTTCCCTGCGCGGTAATACCACCAGCCCATCCGTTGCAGCAGTTCTCCCGTCTGCCGCGCCGTCAGTTGAGCGCCAACAGTGACCTCGCTCGCCGTCGTGTTCGCCAACGACTCCGCCAATCCGTCCGCGTCCTTCGTGTCCCCGGCCATCAGGCGCAACCCTGCCGCTTCCACGTTGAGCTGCGCCGAATCGAACATCGCCGTTTCGCCCAACACTTTTCTCCATGCTTCAAACTGCCGCACCGACTCCATCGTCGGCGAATTCGCCGCCAGCGCCGTCGCGTAGTGTCTCGCACGCTCGATAGAATTCGGGCTTAACTCCAGCGATCTTCTTGCGGTCTCCGCCGCCTGCCGGAAATCCCCCATGTACATGCTCGACGCATAAAGCACGTCCAGCGCCTGCCCCTGTCCCGGTCTGATTTTTAGCGACCGTGCCGCCCGCGCCGCCGCTTCCGGATACTTGTAGCGGTTCAGTGCGGTCCACGCCGACGACGTAATTCCTATATATGCAATTTTTAGCTCTCGTTCCTGTCTCGCTGTCCAGTGATTCGCCGCAATCATCTGCCGAATCTGCGCCGCCCTCTCATCCGATGCCGGATGCGTGCGGAAATATTCTTGCAGGCTGCTCAATGCCACTTCAGATATCTCTTCTCCCGGATTCCTGGCCTTCGGATGTCCCGGCTCGAATTGCGCGAACGTCTCGAACATCCTCATTGCACCCGTCGGCGAATATCCCGCCTCCACTTCCAGCCGAGTGCCGTCGCGATCCGCCGCCAGTTCCTGTTCCTTGCTATAGCCAGCGGCAAAGATCTGGTAAGGAATTCCTACCAGGCCCGCCAGGTCACCCAGGTGCAGACTGCGCAACCGCGCCTCCACCTGCACGCGCTCGGCGCAATGTCCCAGGTCCACGTGTTCCACTTCGTGTCCCAGCACCGCCGCCAGCTCGTCCTCGCTGTCCATCAGGTTGATCAGCCCCTGCCCGATGAAGATATGCCCGCCCGGCAGCGCGAATGCGTTGACGAACGAGTCGTCCGGAATGTAATGGAACTTCCACGGCAATTTCCGCCGCGCATGGCTCGCCACCCGCATTCCCACTTCCTGCACGTAGGCTTGCGCCTCCCGGTAGGTCGCGTCTTTCTTCGTCTCGTCGGTCACCCAGACGCGCAAGTACTGCTGCGCCATCTGGTTGCCAATCCTGATCTCCTGTTCGTCGCTGATCCGCGTGACCTCCATGGGCAGCCGCATCAATTCTTCCTGCGTATCGCCCAGCATGTGGAAGAGAGGTTCGCTGCTCACCGCGACCTCCGCCTTCCTGTGCTCGCCATACACCAGCGCCGCCACCGCCACTCCCAGCACAACCACAAACCAGATCTTCTGCTTCATAAGTATTGCCGTATGGCCTCCCGGAAGCGCGTGTACAGGTACGAGACAAACAACAGGGCCGCGCCCATGCAGATGAACGTCAGGTAGCGATCCCGCGGATTCAGACTCCACACATCCACCAGCGCGATCTTCGCCACTCCCAGTAGCAGCAATCCAAGCCCAGCCAGCCGGAAGCTCCTCTCACCCAGCCACAGTGCGAACAGGAATGTCAGAACGCCGAAGGCGCTCCACGAAACCGTGAGCATCCCCCGGCTGGTCTCCGCCCAAAGCAGCCCCATGGTCAGCAAAAACGCAGTGAAGAACAGAACCTGCTCCGGCCTTCGCACGCATGCTCCCAGGAATTTCCTCCAGTTGAATTCGCCGTCGCTTTCCGTCCCTACCTTTCTCAGTCTGTAGGCAATCGTCAGCATGGCGAAGAGCAGCAGGCAGGTCGCGCCAACACATAGCTTGCGGCTATATAGGAACGGCGCCGGCACCAGATTTCTCTCGTAGAGGTTATGCAGCGCCGTCCGCGACGCCGTCACCACCACCAGCACCAATGATTGCTCCAGGAACAACCTGCGACCGGTCGACCACGCCGCTGCCATCAGCACTCCGGCCAGCGCGGCCCATGCCACTACCACCCAGTCCGCCGCCAGTTCGAACCGAACGAGGGCCACCACCGTCGCCAGTCCCATCCACGCACACCACTCCGCCACGTGGAAGCGCCGTTCACCATCCGTTCCTGCCGCGTCCTCGCGCATTCGCTCATAGGCGTAAAACAGGATCGCCGCAATCGGCACGGTGGAATACAACCTCGGGCTGATCTCTCCGGGATGCCCTCCCGCCGCCAGGTTCGCGATGTATACGCGGCAAAAGCTGCTCACCAGCGCCACGTACCCTTGCGCCCGCAGATGGATCGACTTCCGATAGACTCCCAGTTCCAGCAGCACCAGTCCAAAGATCGCCCATCCCACGGCCACGCTTACCGAGTGCAGTTCATACCACAACAGCAACCCCAGCAGTGTCGACGCCGCCCACGTGTACCCTGCGCCTATGTCAACTTTTTCCAGCCACGCCTTAGGTCGCTTCAGCAGCGACATCGCATACAACACTGCCGCCGTAATCGCTACTGTCACCAGCCGTTGCGATACCGACCCCCAGTGCGCGTTTGACTCCAGGTTCACCGCCAGCACGCGAATCACCGCCAACGCCGCCAGCACATCGCCCTGGATTCGCAGATCCACCGTGTCGCTTCTCATCGCGATCCACGCCAGCACGCCCGCTCCAACGGCCCACGCTGCCGCCGTCTCCATGCCGGGGAACGCCACCCACAACGCAGTACCCAGCAACGCCGCCGCCAGATACGAAATTCCGCGCACCGCTCTTACGTCGCGTTCGTCAAAGAGTTCACTCCACCGCCGCACCACGTATACGGCCGTCGCATAGAACGCCGCCGATGCCACCGCCATGGCGATGCCCAGGGCGATCACTCTTCCCGGCATCGCTCCGTCCCAGCGCACGCCAAGCACTCGCGCCCCGTTTACTCCCAGCATCTGCACGGACGCTGCCACGGCTGCCACCAGCCCAAGCCTGCGGAACACGGATTCCCTTGTGCCGATTCCCACGAACAGCAGCGCTTCTGCCGCCGCCACCCAGAGGATCGACACGTTCATCCCGCCAAAGCGGAACGGCACCGCCGCCAGCAGCAGCACCACGCCAATGGTCGCCAGCACCACGAACGCCAGTCGCCGTCTCCCGCGCGCTACCAGCGACATTCCTACTTCCGCCGCGCCCAGCGCCAGCAGCGCCCAGAAAGCCCACTCCGGATGGATCGACTGGTACTTCATCAGCCCGAGCAGCCCGAATGAATTCAGCAGCGCCGCCGCCGTCGAAACCAACTCTTCGTTTCGACCTTCCTGTCCATTTCCGTCGATCCGTCGCACTACATACGACACACGGAACACCGCCCAGTAGAAGAGCAGGATCGCCGCGCTCGGAATGAATTCCGGAAACACGTGCTTGTGCCCGTGCATCGGCTCAATGATGTGCCATAGCCAGTAGAAATGATTCAGGTAGGCCGCCAGGATGCCGAACACTTCCAGTTCGTACCACCGCATCCGCAGCACGATCACCACTAATGCCAGCGCCAGCACCGCACCAGCCATCAGGCTGTAGACGCTCGCGTGCTGAATCGTCACCGTGGAGAACGCCAGCAGGAACGCCAGTCCCGTCACCACCTGCGATTTGTAGCGCAGGCTGTGCGCTACCATTCCCGCCGCGACGATCATCATCAGCAGCAGGTCCACCCCCTGCGACGTCAGTACCCTCGTCGCATCCACGTAATACATGGCGTGGGTCGTGAAGAACGCCAGCGCCCATCCGCCGCCAATCCCCGCTCGCGCCAGCAGTACATAGCGAGCCTTGCGCTCCAGCCACGCGCCACCGCCCAGCAGCACTGCGCTCACTACAAATCCCGCCGTTACTTTTCCAGCCGGCCCCACCTGTCGCAACTGGTACGCCAGGAAAAATGCAATCCCAAATACCAGGATCACAATGCCGAGTTTGCTCAGCCAGTTCGTTCCCAGCGTCTCTTCCAGGTCGAACCCAGTCTTCATCCGATCCAGCAGCGGCGCCTTTGTTTCGTACTGCGAAAAATCCGGTGCGGCGGGTCTAGCTTCAGGAACGCGCTGCGCCAGCATCCGCACCAACTCTGCCGGCGTCGGAGCCTCCTCCAGCGGCAGAGCCTGCATCTCCCCGGACGCCTCAACTTCTTCTCCGGCTTCCTCCGCAACGGATGTTTCTTCGATTTTTTCTGGCGGCTCTTCTGCTATGGATTTTTGTAGATTCACTTCGATTCGCGGCGTTTCTTTCGCCGTTTTTTCGACCGCGGGCGCGGCCGTCATAGCTCTCAGTTCGCTACGAATTGATTCGATTGATCGTTCGACCGAGTCGATTCGCCACGACAATTCCGACCAATGCTGCTCCGCCGTTTCGCGCTCCGTCTTTCTCTTGGTACTTGATCGCGACAGCAGTATCCAAGGCAATAGGATCAATCCGAACAGGAACAGAAGGAAGAAGAGTATCGCGTCCATTTGGTTTTCCGATGAGCCGTGGAATTATGCCATGTGAACATTTTTCTCGCACCTCTTCCCAATCACATGTTCCGCCTGAAATGGGAAATCTTCCAAAACTCATATGTCTGAAACCCCTTGCCAATTGCACGATTCGGACTGACTGAATCTCAGTGGTCATATATTCACATTTGCTTGACAGCCTCCCAACTCGGCCCTACGATTCGCCGTAACTTACCGTTTTCCCTGTTAGTTGCAGTTCCGGAGGCAAAAGAATGAGAAATAAGATATTTGTTGCCCTGCTCCTGCTCCTGCTCGCGGGATGCATGGCTGCCCAGTCCATTACGGGCACTATTGTAGGCACCGTCAAGGATTCATCCGGTGCCGTCGTCCCCAACGCGACCGTCACCGTCACAAGTGCCGACAAGAATGTAGTCCTGCGCGTCGTGACCACCGGCTCCGCTGGCGAGTATGTCGCCGCCGGCTTGCCCATCGGGAACTATTCCATTGCCGTCGAAGCGAAGGGTTTCAAGAAGACCGTCAAGGACAAGATCGTCCTTAACGTCAACGACCGTCTCGCTGAGAACTTCGCCCTCGCCGTAGGCAGCACCTCCGAAACCGTGAGCGTTGAAGCCTCGGCCGTCCAGATTGACACCCAGAGCGCCGCCGCCACTGGTCTTGTCACCGGCCAGCAGATCCGCACGCTCTCTCTGCCCAATCGCAATTACATGACGCTGCTCACGCTCGTCCCCGGCGTCACTTCTACCGCCGCCGATCAGATGTACGTCGGTGGGTTCGCTCCTTCTGGAGCCGCCAACACCGTCCAGTTCTCCGTCAACGGTGGACGCACCAGTCAGAACAACTGGATGGTTGATGGCGCCGATAACGTCGATCGCGGCGCGGCCCTCACCGTGCTCACCTTCCCCAGCGTCGACGCCATCGCTGAGTTCCGCCTTGTCCGCGGCAGCTACGAGCCCGAGTTCGGGCGCAACGCCGGTGGTCAGGTCAACGTCATCACCCGTTCCGGCACCAGCCAGTTCCATGGCGGTGCTTATGAGTTCTGGCGCAACGACATCCTCAACGCCAATAGCTGGTTCAACAAGCACTACGCTAACCCCGCCAGCTATATCAAGCGCCCTGTTCTTCGCTACAACAACTTTGGCTGGACCCTCGGCGGACCGGTCTACATCCCCGGTGTCTACAATGAGAAAAAGAACAAGACGTTCTTCTTCTTCTCGCAGGAATGGCGCAAGTACATTACTTATTCCAATCCAACCGCGACTGTCCCCACCGCCGACGAGCGCGGCGGTACGTTCAGCAAGCCGGTATGCACCAGGTGGAGCACCAACGTTGGTCCGGCAACCTGTCTTGCCACTGGAACCTCCATTCCCTTTTCGTCCATGAGTCCTCTCGCGCAGGCGTACCTCAAGGACATCTGGTCAAAGGTTCCGCTGCCTAATCCTGCGGCTGGCCAGGACATCCACACCCTGCACAGCACCTGGTCCAACAACTACAACTTCCGCGAGGAACTCCTCAAGTTGGATCACGTCTTCAACGACCGTTACAGCATTTCCGGCAAAATCCTGCGCGATGACATTCCGACCGAGGAACCAGGCGGCATCTACGGCACCGCATCTGTTCCCGGAATGGCCACCACGAAAACCAACTCTCCCGGACACAGCTACACCGCTCATTTCACCGGCGCTGTCTCCCCCACATTCCTCATCGACGCTAACTACGCTTACAGCTACGGCGCCATCGAAAGCATTCCGGTTGGATACACGCTGTCGGCGAACTCGCCCGACATCAAGCCCACGCTTGCTTTCGCTCCCCAGCACCCCCGCATTCCGAACATCACTCTTAGCGGCGGTCATGGAGTCGCTGGCGTCGGTCCGTATCTCGACTACAACTTCAACCACTCTGCTTTCGGCAGCGTGACCAAGGTTTGGCACAGTCACACCTTCAAGTTCGGTGGCAGCTATAACCACTATCGCAAGACCGAGAACAACACCGGCGGAACCGAAGGAACTTTTGGTTTCATCAGTTCTGGGCTTCCTTCGGGCGGCGCCACAACTTACATGCAGTCCTTCGCGAACTTCCTGCTCGGTCACGCGAGCAGCTACTCGCAGAGCGCGGTGGATATCACACCCGATATCTATCAGAATTCCATCGAACTCTTCGCGCAGGACTCCTGGCGCATGCGTTCCAACCTGACGCTGAGCTATGGTGTCCGCTGGTCCATCTTCCGTCAGCCTTATGACGCCAAGAACCAGATCAGCAACTTCGATCCCGGCGCATACAATCCCGCCAAGGCGCCCTGCATCACCGCGACTGGCAACATCGACGCCTCCTGCAACCCGAACTACGATCCGCTCAACGGATTCGTCATCGGCGGTGTCAACTCGCCCTTTGGCAGCAAGGTCACCAACGAGCAAATGAACAATTTTGCCCCGCGTATTGGCCTTGCCTGGGATCCCTGGGGCGACGGCAAAACTTCGGTTCGCGCCGGCTACGGCATGTTCTATGACACCATCCTCGTCGGCTCGCTTGAGTTCAACGTGCTCTTCAACCCTTATCTTGTGAACAGCGTCAGCGTTCCCAATACTTCGTTGGATAACCCGATGCTCGGCACTCCCTCGGTTTCGGCCGCGCCCAAGCGTGTTTACGCACGCGCGCCGCGCCCGTGGAACACTCCGTACACCGAGCAGTACAGCCTCGATATCCAGCGCGAGCTTGGTAAGGGCTACATGCTCGACATCGGCTATTACGGTTCGCAGGGACATCACCTGATTGGCGTCCTCGACATCAATCAGCCCCTGCCCGGTGCTTACACGACCCAGGTCCCGACCTGCCCCACGTCGACGCCAAACTGTCTGGCTCCCGGCGCGCAGATCACCGGTGCCACCACGTATCTCCTGAACGCGATCCGGCCGTATAAGGGCTACACCGGTATCGATGCAATGTCGACCATCTTCAACTCGAACTACCATTCCCTCCAGGTACAGTTCCAGAAGCAGTTCTCCAACAACTCGTCGGTGAACGTCGCTTATACCTGGTCAAAGGCAATGACCAACAACCAGACTGATCGCAGCACCGCTCCGCAGAGCAGCTATGACATCGCCAATGAATACGGCCCAATGCAGCAGGACCGTACGCACGTACTCACGGCGAACTATATCTGGTCTCTGCCGTGGTTCCGCGAACAGAAAGGCTTCATCGGCCACACTCTCGGCGGATGGGAGTTCTCGGGAATTGTTCAGTTTTGGACGGGAGTTCCTCTGACGGTCACCACTGGCCAGAGCGTCGATCCGGCCGGTACCGGGTGTCTCGGCCCCAGCCCCTGCTCGGTGCGTCCGAACCAGATTGGCAACCCGAACTCCGGCGCCCCCAATAGCTTCACTCAGTGGTTCAACACCGCTGCCTTCCAGAACATTCCGACGGGTCAGTACACCGCCGGCACTGAGAAGCGTGGCACGGTGCGTGGACCTGGCATGCAGAACTGGAACCTCGCCCTCTTCAAGAACTTCAAGATCGGCGAGCGCGTCAGCACACAGTTCCGCTTGGAAACCTTCAACGTCTTCAACCACACCAACTGGGATTCGGTGAACACGAGCATCACGTCGCCGACCTTCGGCCAGATCACCGGCATGCGTTCTCCGCGCATCGCCCAGCTTGGTCTGAAACTAAACTTCTAACCAAAGTCGATTCATCGACCAACCCGGCCCCTCTCCCACGAGAGGGGCCTTTCTTTTGCCGTAGCCCAGCCGCTCTCGTTGGAAGTTTGGCTTCATGCCTTTTCGCTTGTACTGTTCTTCCTTCTTACTTTTTCCGATTCTCCTTTCCACTTTTCACTTTCTCCGTGTCTCCCCTGACACACTCGTCTATCTCCTGACACGTTCCCCTCTTCTCGATCTCCCCTAACTCCTTTTTTTTCAATACGCGCCAATTGGACTCTCCCCTGCACTATCCATTGCCGAACGCACGATGCGAGGTGATGAAATGAAACGGTCCTCTGGCAAAGCAAACGTAAACGCAAGCTGGCTGCTCACTCTCTCTTTCCTGATCGCGACTTCCGCCGTCGCCCAGACTGCTCCCACCCGTCAGATCCTTGTCAGCCTTCCCGACCGCAAGATCGCGGTCATTGAAAACGGCGAAGTCCTCAAGGTCTTCCCCGTGGCCATCGGCAAGAGCGACACTCCCAGCCCAGTCGGAAAGTTCACCATCATCAATCGCGTCGTCAACCCCACCTACTACCACCACGGCAAAGAGATTGGCCCCGGCCCTGAAAATCCAGTCGGTAATCGTTGGATGGGTCTCAGCCAGAAGGGTTACGGAATCCACGGCACCAACGAACCTCGCTCCATCGGCAAGGCCGCCTCTCACGGATGCATCCGCATGGCGCGCGCCGACCTCGAGCAGCTTTTCAGTCTTGTCCGCATCGGCGACGAAGTCCAGATCGTCGGCGAGCGCGACACTCTTACCGCTCAGGTCTTCGGCCCGCACTCCGAGCCCGTCATCCTCGCCTCCGCCTCCAGCACCAACACCGGAGGCGCCCAGTGATCATTCGCACGCAGAACACCCGGGTGGCCCATGCAAGCTTCCTTTGCTTGCATGGGGACCAAATCCCACACCCTGAACGTCGCGAAGGGTGGGGTCGTTCTCGAAACTCGAAACTTGAAACTCGAAACTTTTTCCCCAAGGAGCTTTCCCAATGACCGCCGCCCTGACACTGATCACTCTCACCGGAACGCTTTTGTTTTCCGTGTCCTGTGCGGCACTACTCGAAGAACTCATCTTCGGCGGGCTGTTCCGGCTCTTCTTCGCCCCACGCCGGCAACACCCGGAGCCCACCACCCAGCCGGGGCGGCGTTGAGGAGAACGTCATGTTTTTCCTGAAATACCTGTTGCTCTCTGTCAGCATTGTGATGTTTGCCGTCGCCTCAGCCACCGTCGTTTACGATCTCTGGCTTGAAGCCATCTACCGCCGCGCGCTCGCCGCCGGCACTCAGCCCTCGGAACCCGAACCCATCCGTTGGCGCACCGGGGTTGCCCTCGCTCTTCTGGCCTGGCTTCCCCTGCTTATAGCTCTCAGCATTGCCATCGTGCCCAGCGGACGCGCCGGGGTCCGCATCTCCCAGCTCAGCGGGACGCTTCCCGGCACGCTCTATCCCGGCTCCCACCTCATCGTCCCGCTCATCGACCACGTCGACACCTTCGACATGCGCGACGAGCTCTTCACCACGGGCGTCTCTCGCGACGCCCGTGGCAAGTCCATCGGCGAGCCTCTCAACGTCCAGGCCAAGGAGGGGCTCACCGTCGGACTCGCCATCACCGTCCGTTACCAGCTCGACCCGCACCGTCTCGACTACAT
>Ga0307375_10004923_pt1 | contig 12633 bp, 12 predicted proteins | sample TR1MG_FD_202531 | JGI IMG/M metagenome (GOLD analysis project Ga0307375, IMG submission 202531) | Soil microbial communities from Risofladan, Vaasa, Finland - TR-1 | ecosystem: Environmental > Terrestrial > Soil > Coastal area > Acid sulfate soil | place: Finland: Risofladan, Vaasa | collected... | reverse complement strand
ACCCCGGCAGTTGACGAAACAACCCCGGCAGTTGACGAAACAACCCCGGCAGTTGACGAAACAACCCCGGCAGTTGACGAAACAACCCCGGCAGTTGACCCGACCGCGTACCATGTGGACGAAGGTAAAGCGATTACCACCAAGCGTGGGATTATTGCCGATGGTGACGAAATCGAACCTAATGACTTACCCGGTGGGTTAGAAGCGATCAAGGCGTTCGTTAAATCCGGCCATATTGTAGCAGGCAAATAAAATGGGAATCAGGCAAATAGCTGAATCAGATCTCGGTCTAATTTTAGAAGATTCGACCACTGGTTTTGGCTGGCCGATTACCATCACCGACCCGGACGGAACAACCGGGTCGCTTACAGGTTTCTCCGATGATATCGCTCAGGTCATAGACCCTGAGACGGGGCAAATTGTAAGCGGAAGACTCGCGTCGGCTGTTGTTAGAATTTCATCACTAACCACGGTCGGACTGGCTCTACCACGAGGAATTGCGGACGCGAATATTAAACCGTGGATTGTGGAATTTGACGACATAAACGGCACCGCGTGGAAGTTCAAAGTCGCTCAGTCGAACCCCGACCGTATGCTTGGAGTAGTGTCTCTACTGTTGGAGTTATATCAATGATTACGACGTTAATTGACAAACAGGATTCATTCGAAATTATACGCGATCAAATCGCGGCGATTTTGAAAACTGAATCATTGAATCAAATGCAGATTGCAGGCACAGAAGGAAAGGACCCACAGGGCTGGGCGTTACGAGTTTATACGGAACGGTCGAACCCATGGGAACAAGTATTGAACGACCCTACGGATAATACACCCATCGTCAACGTGTGGTTTTCCGATTCGACATTCGACCCAAGCACCAGCAACATATCAGAACGTCAAGCGAGCGAGTCGACTTTTAATATTGATTGTTATGGAATAGGCGTGTCGCGTGATGACGGCGACGGTCATATTCCCGGCGATAAAGAGGCAGCATTCGAAACACAGCGAACCATTAGGTTAGTTCGTAACATTTTAATGGCTTCAGAATACACATATTTAGCATTACGCGGCCTAGTGTGGCAACGATGGCCGCAATCTGTTACAGTTTTTCAACCACAGTCAGATTCAACCACAGTGCAACAGGTTGTCGGCTCACGGTTAACAATGCGGGTGAAGTTTAACGAGTTTTCACCGCAGTATGAACATCAAACGTTGGAACTATTATCAACAACGATGACACGAGCGGGTGACGGTCAGATTGTCGTCGCCGCCGAATATGACTACACTTAGAAGGGGGCCAAATCAATGGCTATTAGTACAGCAGTTGACGTGAGCGCGGTCGCTCGTGTCGTCGGTATAAAAACCGATTTTAAGGATTTACGAGGCGGCGCGACCGTTGCCCTACCTCAACGCATTGCAGTGATCGGACAAGGTTCAACGGCTGTGACATATAGTAACGACAAACGCACTGTGACAAGTGCCGTTGAAGCGGGTCAGTTATATGGCACCGGTTCACCGGTCCATTTAGCAGTTCAACAGTTATTACCTACCAACGGCGACGGGGTAGGCACGATCCCTGTCACAGTGTACCCGTTGAGTGATGCCGGCTCAGGTGTTGCGTCAACCAGTGATATCACACCGGGTGGTACACCGACTGAATCAGCGGCTTATACAGTGCGTGTCGGCGGTGTTGAGTCGGCGGCTTTTGTTATTGCCAAGGACGCCGTTGTCGCAGATATTACAGCAGCAATGACTGTCGCTATCAACTCAACGCTTGATATGCCTGTCATTGCAACCGACAGCACGACTAAGGTCGACATGGTTGCCAAATGGGCCGGTACAAGTTCGAATGCTATGTTGGTCGAGGTGATTGGATCAGTCACGGCGGGTGTGTCGTTCGCTATTACTGCACCAAATGGTGGGCTGATTAACCCTGACGTTCAACCAGCACTTGATCAATTCGGTGGTGTATGGGAGAGCATGGTTCTAAACTGTTTGGAACTTGGCGACGCTGACGCACTGGACACGATTAGTACGTTCGGGGAGGGTCGTTGGGGTCCATTGACTAGAAAACCGTTTGTGTCGTTCGTTGGTTCCGAGATTAAGTCAGTGGCTGGCGTTACCGCTATCACCGATCTGCGTAAGACAGACCGTACAAACAGTGTGTTAATTGCTCCGGGTTCTCCAAACATGGCCCATGTGATTGCAGCTCGTCAGTTAGCGCGTATTGCACTACTAGCGAATAACAACGCACCACATGACTATGGTAGTCAACCTGCGGACGGTTTGATTCCGGGCGACGATTCGGACCAATGGTCGTACATCGAGCGTGATCAGGCCATCAAAGCAGGGTCCAGCTCCACCGAAGTGCGCGACGGTGTTGTGACGATTGGCGATGTGGTCACATTCTATCACCCGGATAGCGATCCTATACCTAGCTACCGCTATGTTGTTGACATCGTGAAATTGCAACAGGTAATATTCAACCTTAACTTGATTTTCGCAACGACTGACTGGGACGGTGCACCGTTAATCCCGGACAATCAGCCAACGACCAACCGAAGCGCCAAACAGCCTAAAGCAGCGGTTGCGGCGATTGCTTCACTTATTGACAACCTTGGGTTAGAGGCGGTACTAAGTGATCCAGTGACGGCAAAATCAACGATTCAGGCGGAGATTAATTCGCAGAATCCAAAACGATTGGACATTACGTTCACGGCGGCTGTTTCGGGCAATGTTAATATATTAAGCATTGATTTTAATTTCGGTTTTTATTTCGGAGGTGCTAACTAATGTCAGCAACAGGCGGAAGTATTGAAAGTGTAAACTTCGACGGTCGTAATTTTGCCGTCGCGGCGGACGCTGATTCGGGTCGTAAACTCGGAGGCAGCGAAAACGAGTTCCAACCCAACGGCGACGGAACGGGTCGGTTAATTAAGGCTAGGGTCGGTTGGTCGCTTGATGGTTTAACAATTGAAGTAGACGACACTCGCGGTGATCAGGAATTCATTCAGGACTTAGCGGATCGTACGGATTTTTGGCCGGTTGCGGTAACGTATGCAAGTGGTGCAGTTTATCAAGGTACAGGTCAAATCGTTGGTGAAAATCCAGCGAGCAGCCAATCGACTACAGCAGCCGTCGCGCTAATGGGTCCGGGCAAACTTACACGTCAGTAAACTAATAACATAGGGCACTTTGTCACGCGGGAAGCCCTACCTAATCCTCGGTAAAACGGGGGCGTGGCACCATTTGAAAATATAGGGCATATATTATGAAAGAGCTGGAACAGAAAGTAGCGTCAGAAGTGGCGGAAAACGAATTTGATCAATGGGCCGATGCGATGGACCTTGATCTTGACGAGTCAAACATGGACGCCGAAGATTTAGCGGCTTACATGAAACAAAAACGTCGTTTAATCAGACAGATCGAACAGGGTCACTTGACATTTAACGATGACGGCGAGGCGGTATATACTCCTCACAATACCAAAACCAAACACGACAAACCTGTGGTGTTCCATGAGCGTACTGGCGCCGCCCTTATGGCGAGTGACGGTAAAAAGAAAAATCATCACGTAAGTATGATGTACGCCATGATGGGTGACATGTGCAAAGTGCATCCGTCGGTATTCGCTGGTATGGCAGGTATCGACGCGAAAGTGTGTGAGAGTCTTTTCAATTTTTTAATGGACTAGTTCGATCAGTATTAGTGCGTAACGGGGTGGAGCAATCATTACCGCAAAAAAACAATACGGGTCTGAATGTTTACAGGCAAATGTTGTTACAGGTAGCGAGAGACTACCCCGGTTTACCCGACTGTCGGACGCTGACAATCACACAAATTAAATTTTTTTATGACGGGCTACGGCCTGAATTATTGGCACAAAATAAAACATAGGTGACGCGATGGCGGGTAGATTTTCGGTAGAAGCGGTATTTAAGGCAGTGGATCGAATCACCGCCCCTGTGTCACGAATGCAGAACCGTATTGGCAAATTCACGCGAGCCGCTGAACGTAACTTGAGCAGCCTATCGCGTGTAACGAGCAATGTTGGTCGCGCTATGGGTAAAGGTTTGAAAGTCGGAGCCGTGGCAGCTACAGCCGCAGCAACAGCCGTGGCGCTGGCCTTAAATAAAGTAACGGACGCAGCCGATGAATTGGCGAAACAATCACGGCGACTCGATTTCCCTATTGAAGAATTCCAAGAGTGGCAATTCGTAGCAGATCAAGCAGGGGTCTCCAACGAATTATTCGATAAATCGATCGGTGCTTTTAGTAAACGTATGGGTGAAGCACGCGCCGGAACCGGTGCGCTCGTTTCAATGCTCAAAAAGTCGAACCCTGAATTGTTGAAACAACTACTCGTGACGGATGACACAGAAGAAGCTTTGACTTTGTACCTGAAAGCATTACGAGAGACGCCGAATGCCATGGACCGAGCCGCGTTAGCGTCGGCCGGTTTCAGTCGTGCAGGTTTGAAAATGGCCGATATCGCAGAATTAAGCAGTGACGCCATAGCAGATTTACGACAAGAACAGCGCGAAAACGGCGTTATAACAATGAAACAAGCGGAAGCCGCAGAGGCATACAACGATGCTATGGCGTCACTTAAGCGTTCATTGATGGGATTCGTACAGTCAGTATTATTACCACTTGTTCCAAAAATTACAGAGATCATACGACTTTTCCGGGAATGGGTCGTTGCTAACAAAGATCTAGTCAGCGAAAGAGTGTTACGTTTTTTCACACTAATTAGTGACAATATGCAGAATATCATCAAGTGGGCCAAGCGACTCGGGATAGCCATAGCGATATTTGTGACCTTGATTACTGTACTTAAAACGTTGGTTCTCGTCATGACAGCCGTGAATCTAGTTATGTCGGCAAATCCGATAGGATTAATCATAATAGGTGTGACTGCGTTGATTGCTGCAGTAGTCGCGTTAGTGATGCATTGGGACGAAGTTAAAGCAGCATTTCTGAACTTACCCGGACCAGTACAAGAAGCTTTGAAACTTGTGGCAAAACCTATCACAGATTTGATAGCATTGGGTAAACTAATTGTAGAGAACTGGGGTGACATAAAATTGTTCTTCGTCGATGTGTTCGCTGTGATAGGTAAAGCAGCAAGCAAAGCTGCCGAATTATTCATGTGGTTCGTCAATCAAAACGTGATAGCGGTTAAAATGGTCATGTCGGCTTGGGACCCTTTGAAATCGTTTTTTAAAGATTTATGGACCGGTGTAACTGATATATTCGACGCGGCTTTATTGCGAATCATGCCAATCGTTGAGAAAATACAATCAGCCATAGGTAATGTTTCGGGTGCGATTCGTTCCGTTGCTTCGTTCCTTGGATTAGATGACGAAGAGGCTGCAGTAGTTCAGTCGAATGTTGTGACACCACAAGAACGGGCCGCCGCAGCAAACGCCGCAGCCGGAACAACTAATACCTCGGAAGTTACGATCCGAGACGAAACAGGTCGAGCTGAAGTGACCGCCGGGACGCTTGGTTCAGGTCTCACCCTACGCCCGACAGGAGGATTCTAAATGTCTTGGATGGATAGACTCAAAGAAGCAGCTTACACGTCACCGAGCGGTAAACGAGCCACGTTTCAGTATGTCGATGTTAGTCGTTCGATTGACAAAAAGACCAGCGGATTTACATTCCCTGATTTAGACGGAACACTCGTGCAAGATTTAGGTCACACCGGTCGACGTTATCCGCTTCGTTTATTTTTCAGCGGGGGAGACTATGACATCGAAGTCGCAGCGTTCGAAGAATTACTACTTGAACGCGGTGCCGGTCTACTTGAGCACCCTATCTATGGGAATCTAAATGTGGTCCCATTCGGTACAATCAGTCGGAGCGATAACCTGACAACAGCGTCGAATCAGGCGATCCTACAGGTCGAATTTTGGGACACTTTAGGCACTGTACAACCTATGTCAGCAACGGACCCGGCGACCGATGTACTTAATTCTGTTACAGAGTACAATAATGCAACGGCGGAAGCTTTCGCAGAAATAGCGGTCGTACAGTCAGCAAGCGGTCGTGCTACATTACGCGGTCAATACGCTATATTATTAGCTTCGGTCGACAGCTTACTGTCGTCCATTGCGGACACCAACGAGGCCACGGCTGCACAATTCGATGCTGTACTGTCAAGTATTACGCTGAGTCTCGACACGCTCGTCGCTGACCCTGTGACGTTAGCATTCCAAACTAATATACTACTACAAACCCCGGCACGGTCTAGTGCGTCGATCCTTGCACGATTAGACGCCTATTCGAATTTAATCAATACGACGCTTAGTTCAAGCGGTAATGTCGACACACAAATGTTGTACGCTGCCGGTGCCGTTGCCGCATCCGTGGTCTCAGTAGTCAACAATACATTCGAAACTAAACCGGAAGCAATCGAAGCCGCTGACGCTCTGTTGACTCAGTTTGACACTGTTAATACATGGGGTGACGACAATCGAATCACTATTGACACTGGCGAATCGTATCAGCAATTACTCGATGCCGTTGCAATTGCTGCGGGATTTTTGGTCGAGATTTCGTTCAGTTTAAAACAAGAACGTCGTATTACGTTGACTCGCCCGAGGGCACTGGTTGACTTAACGGCGGAACTCTACGGTGAAGTCGACGAAAAACTTGATTTTATGATTAATTCTAACGAGCTAAGCGGATCGGAAATTTTAGAATTACCGAGAGGGCGAGACATTGTCTACTACGTATAAAGTCAAAAAGGGTGACACTTACGACATTATTTCTCGGCGGACGTTCGGTGTTGGGTCCCAAGCGTGGCGAATAGAACAAGCTAACCCCGGCGTCAGTCTTACACCCGGTGCGTTGATAGTCATACCCGACTTACCCGGTGCACCTATCGATCAATTGCAGCAAACCCCTTCGTCGAACCCTGACGAAGTCGCTGTACTAATTGACAACGTACGGTTTAGGGCATGGACTACGATATCGATCACTCGCTCAATTGACGCCGTAGACACTATTGCAGTAACCACACCATTTGATCCGAACGACGCACAGCAACGGTCTAATTTCAAACCTTTTTCATACAAGTCAATGGTTGTGACGGTTGGTGGTGTGCCTTTATTCACAGGTACAATCGTGAACAGTACACCTTCGCTATCAGCCAACGCCATAACTGTGGGTTTAGATGGTTACAGTACACCGGGTGTACTAAGCGACTGTACAGCGTCGGCTGAATCGTTCCCGCTTGAGTTCGATGGGTTGACTATTCTCGAAATAGCAGAACGACTCGCGGCCCCATTTGGGGTGAGTGTATCGGCTACTGAGGACGTAGGAGCGATATTCGATTCAGTGACGTTGACACCTACTAAAAATATAATGGCGTTTTTAGCTGGCTTAGCACAACAACGAGGGCTGATTATAGGAACCACCCCGTCGGGCGGTTTAGAATTCCGACAGTCCGTGACAAGTGGTGACACCGTGGCCCAGCTTACAGAAGGTATGCAGCCTTTAACTAGGGTCGATCCTTCGTTCAACGGTCAAGGTTACTTTTCGAATATCACTGGCCTAGGTCCAGTCGTCGTCGGCGCGGTCACATTCGAAAAAGAAACGGAACCTTACACCGAAACAAACCCTTTCGTTAACGTTACTCGCCCGTTCAACTTCACCGTGAGTGATGCGGAAGACGTTGCAGCGGTTAAAGTAGCGACACAGGATAAAATGGGTCGAATGTTCGGTCAGTCTATAACCTATTCGATCAGCGTGTCGACTTGGCGTGACGCTAACGGGAACCTGTGGGAACCGAACACACTATTGACATTGAACGCACCCGGTGCAATGGTGTATAACACTTATACAATGTTGATCAAGTCGGTCAAGTTGAACCGAAGTCAAGACGGGGAGACCGCCGACATTATGCTCGTTCTACCGGGCGCATACAGTGGAAACATACCGGAGGGGTTACCATGGGACGAATAGGATTTGTATTAACATGGATTAAGCGACGCGCTAAGATGGACTACGGCGGCGGTGATGTACGAATCGCTGATCACTTCGGGTCGCCCGGGGAAGATTGCCAACCGTTACCGGGTGAGTTCGGAGCGGCTGTAGAATTGGTTCAAACTGGTAAGACTGCGGTCGTTGGTTACTTGGACCAAGAGAACGAATCCAAGGCTTTACCGGGTGAACGTAGAGTGTACGCACGAAATGACGACGGCGAGATCGTATGCACAATGTGGATGCACAACGACGGTGTGGTCGATATTACTAACAATAACGGTTCGTTTCAAATGACTGCAAATGGTGACGTTAATATTAACGGCGTGACAATCGACACCAACGGTAATATTTCGACTATTGGTTCGTTGTCCGCTGTTGGCGTGACGGACTCTACAACAAGTGTTACACTTGGTACACATATTCATGCGGGTATTGGTACACCGCCTACACCGGGGACTTAAACATGACACAACAGGGCGACGTTAGACTGTTTCAAACGCAAGACGACGGCGACATTGAAGTCGAGAACGGTGTCGTTAGCATGGACGGGGGCATCGAAACAGCGGCTTACCTGTCATTATTCGGCGGTCAAGGCTGGTGGGGTAACATTGACGAACCACTTATTGCACGTCAATACAACGCCACAACGGGCGCATTGATTGACGGATTACCTGCGACGTCCAATAACCTGCGACGAATCGAAGCGGCAGCACTTGAGGACCTAAACTGGTTCTTGACGGAGCGCGTCGCTAATAGTGTCGAGGTTGTAGCGTCGTTGATTGGCCCTAAAAAAATTAAATTGAATGTTGCCATCGAAGCGAACGGTAACATTAACGTATTCGAGTACGTGGAGAACTGGCAAGCGAGTGTACCTAATGTATTATTTGACTTCCCAATCGTGCCACCAATACCAATACCGCCACCGACCGAAGGCTATGACCCGTACATGGAGGGGTTGAGTCCTACTGCTTACTACAGGATGGACGGTAATGGTGACGACCAAACAGGTAACGGTAACAACTTTACGGTCAACGGTACACCGTCCACGTCGCCCAGTTTATATGGCGGTACAGGTACTAGTTTGACGTTTGTCGACACTGACAGTATGGTCATTGATCGGGGCGGATTCCCTCCGATGATCGACGGACGCACCATCGCCATGTGGGTGCAGACTACTGATACCCGAGATTATGTGCCAATGTACAGCCAAGACTCCGGCGAGTTCGGTTTCGTAATGCTGACCCCTAGTATTAATACTAGTAATGGTTTTTCAGTTGTTAAACGTGTGGGTAATAATTTTACTTATGCTTTAGGTTATTACACTATAACAGACGATACCCCCCATTTTATAACAGTCACAGAAGACGAAACGTATACTTACGTTTACGTGGACGGCACATTTACATCACGGACCGCAGGCGGGTTTTTATCAGAGTATAACACTGGTTCAACTAATTTAGGCACTAGCGCGTACAAATCAAATTTCCAAGGCACGCTAGATGGGGTGCTGATCGACAATAGATTATTAACCCATGCAGAACTGACGGGTGCTTATCGCGAAGGTAGACCGCCGACCGATGCTATAGGTTACGACATGTACGTTGTTGATTGGTTGTCTATTGGTACTGCGTCATTTTATAAGTTAGACGACACCACCGGTGAGGACAGTTTGTCAGGTGGTAGGGATATGATCGCGGGTGGTGTACTTGCGACAGTTGTAGAACCTTTGTGTGTGGGTAGCACTGGGGCTTTGCAGTTCGACGGCGTGGCTTACATGTGGCGTACAGGCCTGTTTACATATTCTAACGCGAGAACTGTCGGTTTTTGGATACAAGTACAACCCGGCGACGGGACCGACAAGACAATATACAGTCAGTATACAGCAGAGTTCAACGGTACTAAAATTATCGCGTCGGACAGCACCCTTAATGGGAATCTGTCTCTTCAACTCAACGGTCAAAGTAGGTACGATTCAGGTTTCGCTATTGACGACGGGTTACCTCATTTTGTAGTTATAGTAGATATAACATCAAGTCTTGCAAAAGGTACTCAATTTTACCTAGATGGAGTACCATATAACAGAACCTATGACGCGTTCGGATTACTGTCATACGGTACGAGCTATTTTAGCTTGGCAGCTAAGCGATCAGGGTCTAGCTCTAGTAATGTTTCGGAACAGCTCCCATGTGTACTTGACGGTTTCTTTGTTACTAGTAATTCGCCGACCTATGAGCAAGTGGTCCAACTTTATGAAAATGGTGTATTGCCTATAACGTAGTGGTTACCTCAGATCCAACAGGTAACTTCTCAATAGGTGGGGCATGGTTCAATAATGCGCCTAGTGCTAAATTTGACGGCCAGATAGACGGTCTAGCGATATTTAACGAGGCACTGACTGGACAAGAAATATTAGATTTATACAATGCAGGAACAGGAGTGTAAAAAATGGCGTTACAAACACCAACAACGAAAGAGATTAGTGACAACATAATCGCACAGCTCGAAGCGTCATTGAATCAAACGATCCCTTTATTGCCAAAGTCGTTCATGCGCGTTCTGGCGAAAGCACTCGCAGCAGTGTTTATCACTCTGTACAAGTATGCCGGGTTCTCGTTTCTTCAAATGTTCATTACGACAGCGAGCGATCAGGTCACAACGGTTAACGGGCGCGAATTAGTACCATTGACTGAGTGGGGACGAACGGTCGGCGTGGGTGATCCTGTGCAGCCTGTTTCAGCACAACTGAACGTCGAGGTCACAGTAACCTCGCAAGGTGGTACATTAGGAGTAGGGTCTCAATTGGTCAGTGCTGATAATGGTATAACATATTCTACGTTATCGAGCGTACTACTCGACGCACCGACGGTGATTGTGACGGCTATAGCAGCCGAACCGGGTGTCGTTGGTAACCTAGAAAGTGGAGCGGCACTGTCGTTTGTATCGCCCCTTGCAGGAGTAGCACGAGCCGCAAGCGTGGATTCGCAGGCCGTGACCGGTTCTGATGTTGAAACAACAGCAAGTTACCGTCAGCGAATACTTGATCGTTTCCAGAAACCGCCACAGGGTGGTGCTTATGCTGATTACGAACAATGGGCAGAAGCACCAACCGGTACACTTAACGCTTACCCATACGCTAGTGATTGTCCCGGTCAAGTTGACGTATATATCGAATCATCGACGGAGGTTGATGGTATACCAACGACGGCTCAGCTACAGGAATCGCTCGACAGTATCAACCAGTCGAATCGACGACCCGTTAACGCACTGGTTCAAACTTTACCGATCACTCGTACCTACTTTGACGTTGAGGTTGAAGGATTACAGGTCGACGATATAGCAACAGTACAATCGGATATAACCACTGCGGTCGAAGCGTATTTCTTGAACCGTGAACCGTACATCGGCGGATTGACTGTACCACCACGAACGGACCGGATCACTCAGTCAGGCGTCGCAGGCGTCGTAGATTCTGTTGTCAGTGCATCCGGCGGCGTGTTTACTTCCGCCGTAGTGTTACTCGGGGCAATACCTACTCCGCTTTATTCGTTAGGTATTGGGGAGAAAGCCAAAGCTGACTCAGTGGTGTTCACATGATATGGATCAGAGCATACCAACATTTACTACCTAAAGCACGGTCGTGGCGGTTAACCATAAACAAACGATTGCGCCAGTTCTTCGACGGCCTTACCGGCTTACCGAAGGACTATGTCGACTATGTGGATGATATTTACTTAGACCTGTTCCCTCAGACAACGCGCGAACTTGACAGATGGTTGCGGCAGTTTGCAATCACGACGGGTGGTACTGAGCAAGAACAGCGCGACAAACTCGCTACAGCTTGGGCGGCAGTGGGTGGTCAATCGTTAACGTATATACAATCGACGTTACAGTCGGCAGGGTTCGACGTGTATCTTCACGAATGGTATGATCCGACAAGTGTGCCGCCGGTCGGTGTGAAACAGTGCCTTACACCAAGGGACCCAAACGCCGCCGACTACTTGCTCGCTAATAAAATACTAGGATCAGTACCGGACTACACGTGTCTCGCTGGTGATCCGACCATGGAATCAGGCGAACCGCGTGCACAATCAGGCGAATTTAATGGTTTGAAACCTGTACCGGTGGAGTACGAAGTGCCAACCGATACCACAAAATGGCCTTACGTTATGTACGTCGGCGGTGCTACTTACGGTTCGTCGGCTAATGTACCAACGGCTCGACGTGACGAATTCGAGAACTTACTACTACAATTACGACCTACTCATAACTGGGTAGGGTTTTTCATTAATTATGTTTAGGATGAATTAAAATGGCTTTGATACCTGAAAACAATTGGCCCACTCAAACCACACCAGCGAGCGGTAACTATCCATACGGTTCAGCCCGGAATGTATCTTCACCCGGTGCCGGTGACGGTACGCCATGGATATTAGACGCTATAAACGACATATGGGGTATGCAACAAGCGATACTCGTCGAGGGTGGTGTGACCCCGAGCGGCGTGGCCGACACTGTGAACTTGTCGGACTATGTGACTGCAATCAATCAAATGGCGCTAGACGTGACCAGTTTATATACATATAACTCAGCGGTTATTGACCAGAAAGACACCGACACGTTGAACGCTGCTAACGCTTA
>Ga0307375_10004920_pt1 | contig 12636 bp, 13 predicted proteins | sample TR1MG_FD_202531 | JGI IMG/M metagenome (GOLD analysis project Ga0307375, IMG submission 202531) | Soil microbial communities from Risofladan, Vaasa, Finland - TR-1 | ecosystem: Environmental > Terrestrial > Soil > Coastal area > Acid sulfate soil | place: Finland: Risofladan, Vaasa | collected... | reverse complement strand
TCTGACGGACACCCATTGGACACCCGCAACGCCCAAAACAGACAACCAGGGCCTCCCCCGTGATCTTGGATCTCGGAGAAGGCCCTGGTCAGAGTGCGGAGGCTCGGGGATTTGAACCCCGGATGGGATCGCTCCCAAACCGCATTAGCAGTGCGGCGCTCCTCGTGATGGCCAGGTTGGCCAGGTGGTGTCCTGGCCGCTCAGGGCCGGTTTCCCGGTCGGTGCGAGTGGGCGCCGGCTGGTCCGCGCGAGCGGGTTTCGGCGCCGTTTGGGCCAACAATGGGCCAACAGGCCGGGCGCCTGAGACGCGGATCCGGCGGTCCGCGCCGTCTCCCGGAGGCGGCGGCCGCCATGTCTGAGCGCGATGAGCTGACCTGGGTGAGCGCCGGATTGACCGGGATCCTGCCGCGTGACGGCGGGCACCCCCTGGTCCCGGCCACCGAGCGGATCCGTGCGGGCGAGGTGGTGTTCCGTCCCGCCGGGATGCCGGATCAGGGGCCGGCACCCGGCCCGGCCGCAGATCCCGCTGCCCTGCCCGGTCCCGGGGGCGCAGGGCGTCCGGGCGGCCGGCTACTGCGGACAGCCGCCACGGCGGCCCTGGCGCCGGTTCGGGCCGGCCCGGGTCAGGGCATCGGCGGGATAGTCGGCCGGCACGCTCATGGCCGCTGATCCTGCTGGCCGTGCCGGCAACGGGGGCGGTGTGGTCGGGCTGGGTCCAGCTCGGCCAGATGACCGGGTTCGGGCTGGTCCGGCCGTTCCCGGGCCTGTGGGACTCCTTCCAGATCAACACGGCGATCACGCTGCCGATCGGGGTGGAAGCCTACGGCGCGTACGCGCTGGGCACCTGGCTGTCGTCCGGGACCCGCACGAGCGCGCGGACCCGCCGCTACGCCATGTGGTCGGCGATCGGGTCGCTGCTGCTGGCATGGCCGGTCAGGTCGCCTACCACCTGATGTCGCAGGCCCGGCTGGCGCGCGCTCCCTGGGGCATCACCACCTGCGTGGCGTGCCTGCCGGTCCTGCTGCTGGGCATGGCCGCCGCGCTGGCCCACATGCGCCACGCCGACACCCACCGCCAGGACCAGGAAGACGCGGGCCAGGTCAGTGCCGCAGGCAGCCAGCCCGCCGGGAACCGGCCAGGCGAAGCGCCAGTACAGGCCCGGTCCTGGCCGGATGACATGACGCCGTCCGTTGTCGCCCGGCCTGAAGACGATCAAGGCGCTGAGACCGAGCGGCTCGAGATCGCGCGGGTGACCGCGCTCCAGCTCGTCAGCACCGGGATGCGGGTGTCGCGGCGGACCCTGCGCGACGCGGGCCTGCGGGGCTCCAACGCCGAGCTGGGTGCCCTGGTCAGGGCCGTCAGCGCCGAACTCGACCGCGACTATCCCGATGACCAGCAGGCACCGCCGTCCTGATCAGCCCAGTCCTGCCCCCGGCGCGACCCGCGCCGGGGGCAGGCGCCAAACCGCCAGCGAGCCGTGCCGCCAAGGGCGGCGAACCACCTCTCGGAGAATCCTGATGACTGATTACGCGGACCTGCTGCGCGACGCCACATCTGGCCTGGGCGGCGATGACGGGCTGATGATCGCGGTCGTCGTGGCTGCCAGCGTGTTCGAGGCGATCCGCTCCAGCGCCGAGACTTACGCGGACACCGACCCCGGCCTGTTCGCTACCTGGATGATGACGGCCGCCGAGGCCGCCGATGGCCGGGACGCACTGGCGAGCGCCGCGTCGACGCACCCCGCCACCCAGGGCTGCACGGCCGCGGCTCACGCCGGCCAAGCTTAAAAGCCTCGCGCGAGCGCTCAGGGGCCTGCTGGCCGCGGCGCCGGCGATCCCGCTGATCTGGCGGCCTGCGAGCTCGCGGCCTCGTGCGCCACGCGCATCGTTGGCCTGCTGGCCGCGGATGAACCATGAGGGCCACGTTCGGCGCGTTTGTGGACCAGGCGGCCAGCGGCCTGTCCGAGGCCGCCAGCGTGCGTGATCTGCCGTCGTCCACGGTGATCGCCTCAGCTGTCCAGCTGCGCCGGCTCACCACGGCCATGTCACGTTTCGTCGCCGATCCGCGGACGTTCCCGGTTTCCCGGTGCCATCCGAGGCGACCACGGCCGGGGTGAGGCTGTGCCAGGCCGCCGGGAGCCTGCGCCGGGCGGCGGAAGCGGGCGCGGGACTCCCCGGCCCTGGCGCCGCGCTTCCCCTGCCGACGCGGCTCGGGAGCGCCGCGAGCGCCCTGATGGCCGGCCTGGACCTGCTGGCGACCCATTTCACGCCTGGCCCGGACGGCGAGGCGCTGCCGGGATCGCCATCGGCCGCCGCGCTGGCCTCGCCGCCGGTCAGGACCGCGCTGCTGGCCGAACTCGCGGACCTGGCGGACCTCGCGGCGTCAGCGTGCCGTGCCTTGGCTCACGTTCCGTCACCAGCACTGCCATCAGCGAGCCGGGACGCCCTGCTCGCCGCCAGCGGCCACCTGGCCTCGATCCCGGCCCCGGTCGCCGCGGGCCATGACCCGCCGCGCTTTCACCTCGCCCACAGGCAGCTGCTGCGCGCCGTCCCGGCTGGCTTCACGCCGCCCCGGCAACCAGCTGCGGGGCCGGAAGAACTCGCCGGCCTCAGCGACGCGGCCGGCCTGAGCGCGGACCGGATACGGTCGCTGATCTGGCGGCGGCCGGCAAGGGCCGGATACTCCAGGACACATCCGCGGCCCATGGCCCGATCGCGATACCGGAGAACGTCAGCGACCTGCTCCGCCTCTACGAGTTCACCCGGGACGCCGCGAACCGCGCCGCCGAAGCGATCGACCTTCCGGCCATCGCGGCCAACACGCCCAGCTCATACCTCGCCGTCATGAGAACCGCTCCGCCACCGGGCCAGGACCCGGCCAGCGAGCAGGCCCCCGACCCCGGCACACCCCGTCCCGGCACTCACCCGCGAACGGCGACCAGTGTCGCCGCCAGCACGGCCACGCCGGCCGCGCGCCATCCCCTTACAACAGTCGGCGACACGTGTTCGCTGATTCGGCCAGCTGCAAGTGCCAGCTTCAGAGTGGCCGAGGGATCGCGGCTCGGCGCGCACAGCGCGAGCGTGACGCCGCAAACGTCATCCATGAATGTGCCATCACTGATAGCCGCTCTCGGTCGGCAACTCCTGGTAACCAGCCGCCGTTCACGCTCCGCCTATGGGGTAACGCGATCCGGGCTAACTTCGAAGAGCCGCTATCTCGCGTCGTTCCACGCACGTCGGGCAGGATCCCAGGATGCTGAGTCGGCGGCGGAGCCTGTGCAGATCGGATTAGCGAAGGCCCGCAGGGCGTCGAGAGTGACATTAAAGTCAGCGGGCAGTGCCTCGGTGAGCCGCAGCTTGCCGCACCATCGTGCCCAGTCGCGCTGGCCGATTTCCGCGTAGCCCTCAAGCGCGTCGTCGAGGCCTGAGGTCTCGACCCGCCGGTGGTCCGCGACGGTCCGCAGCGCTTGCCGGATTTCCCGCGCCTGGAAGGCGTAGCGGCCGGTGAGCTGGTATATGTCACCGAAGTCCCGCCATCGGGTGCTTGCCTGACCGCGCTGGAGCGCGGTAACGATCTTCTCAGCGAGAACCATCTCCATCGGGTAGCCGCGCAGCAGTATCGGTTCTTGTTCCAGGAGCCTGGGCAAGGAAATCTCGGCCGGCTCTGGCCAGATCGGGTCGCCGACGTTGACGTCGACATGGAACGGTTCCTGGGCGCTTGCCAGCCGCGCGACCAGGCGCACCCTGACGCCGCTGTATTCCTCGCCCTCCCGGATCGCCTCAGCACTCACGTGGCCCAGATCGAACGTCAGGCCGTCGTCCAGTTCGGCTGGCAACGCGGTGGCAGCGACGTCGGTGACGAACTAGCGTATGGACTCCACCTCGTTGGGGGTCCGCACGGCCGCGAAGTCGATATCGGCCGTTGGCCGGCGCAGTTCATATGCCGCGAGGAGCACGCCGCCCTTGAGCACGAACCTGCTTCTGTGAGATGAGTTAGCCAGGCGAAGCAGGAATCCTTCAAGCGCATACAGGCGCAGATACTCGGCGGTCGTGCGGCCTGCGGCCTTCGCTTGCTTCCGCAGTGCCAGGTAGGCCCGCCCTGCGGCGGTGGCCCTGGTCGGTCCAGTGATATTTTCCTCCTCGTCGTTACCCGCGGTCAGGCGCATGGATTGCCTGAGTTGTTACGGCATCGGTGTCACGACAGGACCTGAAGCGCGTGGAGCACGGCCGTCCTCGCGGCAGGAAAGGACCTGGTCATGCGCATCAGGGCAGCCGGCTTGCCTCCCCGGCGCAGCCAGCGCCGCAATGCCTCGTTCGCGACCTCCGGGCCGACGTCATGCCGGAGCCTGAACGCGTCAACGATGCTCCGGGGCGCGTCATAAAGGCCGACCGTATGCGTTTTGTCCAGCTGTATCTCGTCGCGCCCGACCTCGAAGGTGGCCGGGTCGAATTTGTGCCAGTGAACCGGGGCAGACACAACTGGCCGCCACGCCCCACGCGGCACCGCGATGTCATAGACGGAGGGGATGGTATCGGTCAGCTCGTGCCGGGCCAGGGCTGACAGCAGGCACAAGGTCGCCTGACGCGCCTTCACGGCGATCTCGATGAGGTCGTAGTCAGCGGGTTCCTCATCGGTGCGCCGGTACAGTCCATGCCCGATCCGCTCGACCAGGCCCATGGCAAGCATCCGCTGAAGCCCGCGCCGTGACACGCCACGGTGCTCAGCCTCAGCGGACGTGAACGTAGCTGGGAGTTCAGAGTTCGCGATCCAGGCCACCCTCCTCCGATGTACCTAATACTACCCACATGTAGCTTGGCTGGATAGGAATGTGCTCAGTGTGCCTGGCCGTATTCCTGCCTAGCTACTCGATACCTGGCCAGGAATCTGTCCGACTATCAGCCTCGGACCATGGGGACCGGCAGTGTCCCCGGTCGCAGCGATGCGGCGTCTACTACACCGCAGTGGACATGGCCTCGCCGAGGCCGCACCGTTGGAGTTCGCCGACAAGCCACAGTGACCGGAAGTACCCGGCCACGGTCAGCGTGTGTGGGAGCGCGCGTGGGACCGACTCATCCCTTCCTGGAGTTCGCGCCTCGATCCGGAAGGTCACTTACACAACGAACGCGAGGGATTGTTGGACCCGATCTGACGCCGGATCTCGCGGGGAAGTCGGTGAAGGCAAGGATCTCGTCGCGGGCGTCGGCGCTGCTGGCGGAGTTCCGTGGCTGGCTGGACCGGGAGCGGGGCTTGTCGCCGGTGTCGGTGCGCTGCTATGCCAGGCAGTCGAAGGCGTTCCTGGCCGGGATCGGCGGGGCGGGTGCGGTCAGCGCCCTGGACGCGGGGAAGGTGACTGCGTTCATGGTGGACTGGGCGCAGGGCCGCAACACGTGGTCGGCGAAGGCGATGGTGACGTCGCTGCGGGCGTTCCTGCGGTTCGCCCACGCGACCGGGCGGACAGCGGTCCCGCTGGCGGGGGCGGTTCCCGCGGTCGCGTCGTGGCGGATGACCTCGCTGCCCCGGGGCCTGAAGGCGGCGGAGATCGAGCGGCTGCTGGCCGGCTGTGAGCGGGACACGGCGGCCGGGCTGCGGGATTACGCGGTCCTGTCGCTGCTGGCCCGGCGCGGATTTGGTGAGTGTCAGGAAAACGGTACGGCCAGCCCTATGCAACCAGGACCGATCATCCACGCCGCACTGAAACCGAGCTGCAGGCCAGTCGCGAACCGGCTGCCACCAGCGAGCTGGCGCGGCCGGAGCACCGTTCCGGCTCTGAACCGCGGCCCAGGCCACCACCCGGCCAGACAAGCCCGCCCGAAATTTCCGCACCGGAGAAGACCCGTGAATAACGCCCTCACCATCGACGAGCTCCGAGCCCTGCCCGCCACGATCGACCTGCCCACCGCCGCGCGAGCACTGGGCCTGGGCCGCACCAAGGCATACGACCTCGCGAAGCGAGGCCAGTTCCCCTGCCGCCTCCTGCGCATCGGCGGCGCCTACCGGATCCCGACCGCCGAACTGCTCCGCTACGTCGGCATCGAACCGCTATCCGGCGCAGGCGCCTGACACCCAGGACCTGAACCTGCCTGCCGGCGGTGACGATGAGCGGCTTCGCTAACGTGCTGGCCGGGCTGGGACGGCGCGGTGTGCGGGTTCAGTCCTCGTCGTCGTCCGGTGCGTCGTCGTCTTCTGCGTCAACGTCGCGCTGGTCGGCGTACTCGCGCCAGATGTCGTGCAGGGACCTTTTGCTCTCGGGATCGACGAGCCAGAACCACCAGCCGTTCTCGTTTGTCCCGGAAACGGCACGGGCCGCGCCGGACGGGGTGGGGTAGCGGACGCCGTCGACGTCGAGCGCCCCGTCGGGCAGCACGGTCGCGGTCCGTCCCGCGACGCGGCGCCGCCGGGCGTAGATCGTCGCGCCTTCCTCAATTAGTCCCGCTGCGGCCATGTCCGCGAGATCGGCCTTGCGGGTCGGGCGCCGTTCGATCAGGTCTATCCGGGACTCGTGTCCCTCAGGCACCGGCCACACCTTGGTGATCACGTCTGCCAGTCGTTCGGCGCGGGCCTGGATGTGCGCCTCGTCCCAGCCGTCCGCTGCCTGGCCGAGCAGCTGCCGGTTGAGCATCAGGACGTCGTGGCCGTGCAGCGCGTCGTGTTTCCCGGCCGGGCCGGACCATGGCCCGTTCGACACCTTGCTGTTCAGGCTGCCGGTGAGCAGCGTGAGGTTGCCGATCGTGTCGATGAGCGGGTCCCTGTCGGCGGCCGTCCGGCCAGCGGGAAGTGACCAGTGGGCTTGCCAGCGCCGGGGCATGATGTGCTCGATCGCGTACTTGCCCCTGGCGACTCGTTCCCCGCCCAGCCCGGCAGCCGTGCCGTGCCAGCCGCGTTCGTGGTCCTCGATCGCTTCGAGCACCATCCGCAGCCTGGCCCGGGACAACCTCCGGTAGGCGGCGAGGGTCCGTACCTCTTTCCGCACCTCGTTGTCGTCTGGCCAGTACCAGTTGGTGCCGGGCTGGTGCGCCAGGTGGTCCTCGATCACGTCGCCAGCCGCCTGTCGCCCGGACTTGCGGACCAGCGCGATCAGGTCGGCGAACACCTGCGTGTAGGACTTGCTGGTCGCCCGCACCAGCATCCGCCGGACCAGCCAGCTCTCAATGACCTGGAGCGCCTTGGCGAGCTGATCGGCCGGGATCGCGGCCTCGTCCGGGTCAAGCAGGAACAGCACGAGCGGCTTGACGACCTCGCTTTCCAGCACGCCGGTCCGGTACGCGAACAACCCGAGCCTGTCAACCGGGCCGGTGAGCTGCCCGGAAGCGCTCACGAAATCCCGGTATACCTGCCCGGCCCGGTGAAGCTTCCCCAGCAGCTCTACCATCGACACGCCGGAATCGAAGTCTGCGTACAGCTTGAACCGGTGGAAGACCTCGCGGGCAAGGATCTCCTCGCCCGTCTTCGCGATCAGCCAGTGGTTGAGGAACATCGAAGACCGCTGGTGCCGCACCCGGCCCGAGCTGACCTCGGTCTCCCAGAACCCGGTCTCGAACTCCTTCCAGTGCTGCTCATACGCCGCCTCGACGTCAACCCCGGACTCGGTGAGCCGCTGGAAGATGAAGTTCTTGATCAGGTCGGCGGCGGTCAGGTGCGCACCGCGCGCGTTAAGGGTCTCGAAGATCTCCTGCGCGTTCTCATCAGCGGTCAGGTCGATGACCACGATCTGCATGAACTCGCGAACGGAGCGCTCGATCGCGCCGGCCCGCGCCGCGACATTCCCCTCATCAGCTGCCAGCCACTCACGGGCGCGCGTCGCGAAATACTCGTGCGCCTGGACCAGCCGGCTGCCCTTGTGCTCGAACGCGTCGTAGGCCAGCGGCGGATCAGCCGCCATGACGGCATTGAACGCGGCGCGGTCACGATTCGTCGGCCAGACCTTGAACCGGTCCTCCGGGCGCTCCCAGAACGGGCGCGCGTTCATGACCAGGGTCTCCAGGCGCATCGCCGGCTGCTCAGCGCCAGCCATCCGCAGCTCCGCGTGCAGCGCGTCGAACAGCAGCTGCAACGTCGTCAGCCGCTGCTGCCCGTCGATGATCGTGCGTTCCTGCATCGTCCCGACCGGGTTCTGCATCTGCTGGAGCACGACCGCGCCGAGGAAGTGCGGATGATGCCGGGTGCCGGGATCATCGAGCAGCCGCTGCCCGACACGCGTGATGTCGCTCCACAATGGCTCCCACTGGTCGTCCTGGTTCCAGACATACGGCCGCTGGAACAGCGGAACGATCAGCCGCTGCGGCTGCATGAACACCATCTGCGGCGTCCGGACCTGAGTTTCCATCCCTGCGCCGCTCCCGCCATCCGACAGCTCAGACAGTCACAAACTATGAACTGACCGTACTGGCACAGAACCCTGGACCGCACCCGGCCTGAGTCCGCCTGATCCGCCTTACCGGGCCGCGCCGGACCCGATCTGCTTCTTCAGCCGCAGGCCATGACGCGGGCTGACACCGAGTTCCCGCCCGAGGTCCGCGCCGGTCATGTCCGGCTGGTCCGCGAGCAGCAGCCCCGCTTCGATAAGCGGATCACGCCGCGCGGGAGCGGACCTGCGGGCGTGAGTTACGACGCGCGCCATTGACGGACGCGGCCTCACCGGATCCGGCGAATGTCCAGCGTCGCCCGATCCGACATGTCCGTTCGCAGCCCTTCGCCCGTCCGCGGACATGTCCGATCCCCGTGTCTTGCTCTCCCCGCCTGCCACGTCGTGTCCGATGTCCGATTCAGCCAAGGCAGCGACGCGACCGGCGCTGGCAACCACGTCAGATGCCGTCGCGCTAGACCGCAGCTTCCATGCCAGGTCCGGCGGAGCGTACCGCCTCCACCTTCTTCCATAACGGGCACGCAGGAGCACCACAACGCGGCGCCCTTCCTGCTCGGCCTCCAGGGCAGCATGGAAGCCACCAACCTGCCACAGCACCATGCGCCGCCACATCAGCCAGGTCGACCAGGGAGCTAGCAGCCACCGTGCGGCTGGAATCGGGTCCCGGGCCGGCCAGCCAGCCGCAGCGTTCGCCGCCACAGTGCCGACCGTCAGCGCCCGGACCAGCTGCCGCAGCCAGCCGATCGGCTGCCCGGTCCACGACAGCACCAGATCGAGCACCACCACGCCGACCGCCAGCCGCTGCCCGCCGCTCAGCCTGCCCGGCCGCTCCTCAGCCATGACGAAGCCCCCGCGCGGGCCAGCGACGAGCGTCTTCCTGACCTGACGTGCACCCATTGTGCACCCGTATGCCATAAAACAGACAACCAGGGTCTCCCCCGTGATCATGGATCACAGGGAAAGCCCAGGTCAGGGTGCGGAGGCTCGGGGATTTGAACCCCGGATGGGCGCTAACCCAAACCCCATTAGCAGTCTGGTTCGCCGCGTTCCGGACGGTGCCGAAGGCAGCCAGATTCTGCCGTTCTTGCAGGTCAGCGACTTGTATATGTTCCGGTCGATGACAGTTGCTGCCGATCGGTAGCGGTCTGTCCGTGCGCACTTCGTGCGCACGGACCGTGCTCATGATGCCGCCTTCCGGGTCCTGGGCACCACGGCCGCGCGTGCCTCTGCGGCTTCCCTCGCGATCTCGGCCGTGAGGTCCCGTAGACGTCGTCGGTGAAGCTGGTGCGGCTGTGGCCGAGCAGGTCGCTGATGATCTTCGTGTCGTGGCCGGCGGCCTTGCTCAGGCTGGCGGCGCCGTGCCGCAGATCGTGGAACCGGATGGCCGGGAGGCCGCACCGGTACGCGAGCGACTCGAACCGGACCGAGACCCACTGCGGCGGCAGGGGCGTGCCGTCCTCTTTGGTGAAGACCAGGCCCTTGTCGGTCCAGCCTGGGCCCCATGCGAGATGTTCGGCGGCCTGGTGCTTTCGCCAGACCCGGAGGAAGGCGATCGTAAGGGCGTCCAGCGGGACGACCCGGTCGCCGGGCTTGCTCTTCGGGTCGTCGGGGTCGTCTTCCTCGTCCGCGCGGGTTTCCCGGATGTAGATGACACCGTCGTCGAGGTCGACCTCGGCCCAGGCGAGCCAGATGACCTCGGCCCGGCGCAGCCCAGCGAAGGCAACCAGGTGGAACAGCGCGTACAGTCGCTCGCCCTCGATGAAGTCGAGGAAGCGTCCGGTGTGCACTGGCAGCCAGACCATCACCGGCGACGGACGCGGCGTCGACTGCCACACTTCCAGGCCCGTCGGCCGCTGTTTCTTCGTCCGCTGTCGCTCTTCCTTGGCTTCGGCCAGCCTCTTTTCGTAGCTAGCGCGCCACTTCGCCTCGCGGGCTACGGTCCACAGCCGCGGTCTCGGCATCTGCTTGATCCGCGGCAGCTTGACGGAGCCGAGCGGGTTGAAGCTGATCTTCCTTGGCACGGCGTCGTTGAGCGCGACGCTCAGGACCGCCATGACGCGCCTTATGCGGGCTGGCGACAGGGGGCGGGTCGACTTCTTGTGTCGCTTCTCGCCGGGCGGCAGGTCCCGGCGCTCGTCGTCCGCGCGCGCTTCGATCAGGCGGCGGAACATCTCAGACGGGCGCTCAGCCAGCTCGGGTGCCGGGCGGTTGATCTTCAGCATCTCCCGGACGAGTTGCTGGATGTGGTGGTCACGAAGGTCCACCAGGCGCAGGTGACCTAGGGCGGGCTTGAAGTAGAGGCCCACCGCCTCGGCGTAGGAGTCGTAAGTTCGCGGCTTCAGCTCCAGCTTCTTGGCATCCAGCCAGTTATCCAGGTAGCCGCCGACGAGGACCGAGCGATCCTGAACGAGACCGCCGCCGCCGACTCGCGCAAGCTCCGTCACTAGGCCCTGTTGCGCCGCGTCCTCCGTGTCAAACGGGCCGACAATCGGCTGACGCCGCTTGCCATCCGGTCCTCAGGGCGCCTGCAAGTTCGGTGATTTACGGGGGTGGTTTGCTCCGGGTTTGATGGCTGGTCGTGTTCGCGCTGGTCACGGGGTTGCTTTCTGGTCGGGGTGTGCGGTGCTGGCTGTCGGGGGCGCGGCGGCGGGGTTTCAGGTCACGGCGGGGTTGCTGTTGGGCGTCAGGGGGGTCGTGAGGCCCAGGAGGAGCAGCGGGAGCTGGTAGGGATCCTCCCCCGCGATCACATCATGGATCTCATCGACGCCACAGCCGTTGTGCCGCGCTCGCCCGGCAGCTTCCAGGGCGGCCAGGGCTTCTCGCTGCGCTCCGGCCGTCGCGCAGGCCAGCGCGTCAATGGCGTGAAGCCGCGCGTGAGCGCTAGCTGATGGAGCGTACCGCTGGCCGTCGCGCGCGAACGTGATAGCCGTGCCATAGTCCTGCGACCAGTAAGCGATCATCGCCTGGATGCCCCGTATCCAGGCGCTTAATCCGTCGTGACAGGCCGCCAGGGCGTACGTCCATGCCGAGCGCGCCTGGATCGCGGCCGCATCTGGTGACCCGAGGTCAAGGCTGGCATTGGCGAGCAGCCCGCAGGCCTGTCCCGCGATCAGCAGCACTTCGACCCGCTGTGCCGGGTGCAGCCGGCGCGCCAGCAACTCGCAGGCTTCCCGCCGGATCCGCGCAAGTTCGGCGAACAAGGGAACGGGGGCGTCATGAAGATAGGCCCGCGCGATACGCGTGACGTCGGCCCCGAAGGACTCCAGCAGGGTTGGCCCGGCGTCGGTGACCTCCGCGGCGACGGCGTGGGATACAGACTCTTGCGCCACCCGGCTCACTAGCTCACCAGTCCCTGGGAGCCGGGCTCCGCTGCTGACGTGATCAGGCGCCGGGCTACGGGCGAGCGTTGCGTAAGCCTGGCTGAAGCCTAGGCTTACCGGGTCGGTCCGGAACAAACGGCACAAGAGATCCTGGTAGTCCGCGTTCGGGTGCTCGCCCGACTCCCACTCCAGCCAGGAGCGGATCGTCAGGCCGCGCGCCCCCAGGTCATGCTCGACGCACATCGCGTGAAAACCCGCCACAGCGCGCTCGACGGTCCAGCCGTGAGCGAGCCGGTATCCCTTCAGCGCACGGTGCCCGCAACAGCGGACGATTTCCCCTGCTATCGCTTCCAGAAGGAAGAGCGGCGGATCGGCAGGGTCGCCAGCGTCTGCGAGCATGCCTGCCCGCAGCCTCCTCGCACAGCTGACATCGTGCGTGCTCACGGACCCCTCTGCTGCTTCCCGGCCGTCACATCCGGTGACTGCCTCCATTCACTCATACGGTAGCCAGCTTTCCCGCAGCTGCCGATAAATGGCGGATGCGAGTTTCCCGCGCACCCGCGCGGGTAATCCGCGCACCTCATCGTGAGCCCCTCACTACCATTCGCCAGCTCATGCGCACCACGATCAGAAGCATTGCGCGGAGCTCAGGATCGCGGGAGGTCACGTGGAACGAGTACTGGTGACGGGCGTGGCCGGCTTCATCGGATCCCATCTGGCTGACGGCCTGCTGCGACAGGGCATTCCGGTCACCGGGATCGACGTGCGGTCACCAGCAAGCGATCCTGGTGCTGCCGGGAACCTCGCTGGGCTGATCGGCCATGACGGGTTTCACCTCGTCGTCGACGCTGGTGGTTTATTAGCGGCACGCCGGGCGATGTCCTCGACCTTGGATGTGATCGTGGTCATGATCCTGGCGCGGCCGTTTCCCTTCCCCTCGTCCCGGCTGCAGAA
>Ga0307375_10004918_pt1 | contig 12637 bp, 21 predicted proteins | sample TR1MG_FD_202531 | JGI IMG/M metagenome (GOLD analysis project Ga0307375, IMG submission 202531) | Soil microbial communities from Risofladan, Vaasa, Finland - TR-1 | ecosystem: Environmental > Terrestrial > Soil > Coastal area > Acid sulfate soil | place: Finland: Risofladan, Vaasa | collected... | reverse complement strand
CTAAGGATATTTTCATTTATTACATACAGAAAGTTGTTTCATATAAGCGTTCAAAGGTTATTCTGACAATTGATATAGAAAAGGCATATAAATATGTTTCTGAGGATACTTCTATCAAGGCATCTAATAGTTTCAATGGGGAGGTTGTGGTAATATGAAAAAGGTATTTGGGCTTTTTATGTTTTTATTTTTAATGTTTGAAGTATCTGCACAATCAAATAATTTACCAAATTATGATAATAAATGGCATGATTATACTTTAATTAGTGTTACTACGCAAGAAAAAATTCAAGGTGATTTTGTACTTGGTTTTGGAAGTATCGACGAAATTACTTATTTTATAGTATATATAAAAAATGAACAAGGAACAATTAAAAGAATAGAGATGCGTGCTGATTATTGTACTATATATGAAGGATATGAAGAACCATATTTACATTATATGGGAACAAATGGATGGGGAAGACATTCCCAATATATTTTATATGTTCCTAAAAACACAATAATTTCTAATTTTGAATTTAAGTGAATTATGAAATATCCATTTGGCACTATCAAGGATGGAAGGCGAAAGGATATATTTTCTATAATCATTTTTGGATTTCCTATTTTCTCATATTTCATTATTGATTTTCGTAATGAAATGATTACTTCAAAAGATAAATGGCAAGCAGGATTTTTATATATTTTAGGATTTCATATCTGGACAAAGGATATAAGATGAAAATAGAAAGATTGAAAATATTATTTAGAATACCATTAACCACTTATTTTGTTGGAAGATATTATTTAGAAACATTAAGATTATATGGGATATTTGAAAAGAAGTTCAATGGTAGCACTTATTATTGGGTTAAAATATGAAAGCTAAATTGCAATTTGAAGCTGGAAGGATTTGGTGGAAAACAATCAGATTTACTTTAGATAAAATTAGAATGGAATATCCTGATTTTAGTTATATTGAAGGTCCAGGAATTATTAGTAAGATATTTGTAATGTATGGAGAAAAAGAATTGTTAGAAACAATAAAAGATTTATTGCCAAAACCGAGTATTGAATAATGAAACAATTACTAGCTTTATTCCCTAATCAATTTCCAGAAAAAGATTGCATTATCAAAGATGAAAGAGAAGAAGGAATATATAATGGTAACAAATCATATTGGGTTTTGTTGAAAGATAAAAGATTCAATGAATATATGATTAAACAATTAAAGCCATATATTTGCATTTTTGAAGGTGAGACTCTATATGGTTGGACAGATGGTAACAATGTATTTGATAATAAGGAAAACCCTATTCATAATGATAATCTACAAGTAATAGGCATTGCAAAATAATGATATATAGTAAAAAGCTAATATTGTCTAGGAACGGTTTGTTTAGCTCTAAGGCAAGATTATACTGTTTCTGTTACAAAATCGGTTCTAGGCATCAATTTTTTAGCCTCAATGAAGATTAAGGATTACATTTGACGCGAACTTCTATTAAGATAGATCAGGAATTACAAATACTCATAAACTGTATAACCAATGATAGGTTTTTGCAGGAAATCTTACCTATAGTTAGATCAAATTATTTCAAGCTTGGTTATTCAAAATTACTCTGGCAATGGATACAAGAATATTTTGAAAACTTTGCTTGCGCTCCGAAAAAAGATATCACTAATATCTACAAACAAAAATATGCAATGCTTAAAGATGATGATGAATCAAATGATGCTATCAAATTATTCCTTTCAAATCTAAGCAAAAAATATGAAGAGTATTTAGATATAAATAATATTGACTTTTTATTGAAAGAATCAATCCATTATCTAGCTATTAGGTCAGGCGAGATACTAAAAGAAAAAATTGAAGATGCAATATTATCTAATGATAAAGACAAATTGGAAAGTGCTATATCTTCATATAAACGTGTAGAAAAGCCAACAGGTCAAGGAATTGATTTACTCCATGACCATAATAAGATATTAGAAGCATTGACAAAAGAGCATAATGAAATAATCACGTTCCCTGGAGCTGTGGGGGCAATCATCCCACCTATTTGTCGTGGCGATTTCATGAGTTTTTTTGGACCGGCCAAGCGAGGCAAGTCATTCTGGCTTTGGTATATGGCAGAAATAGCAATGAGTCAAAGCAATAAGATTATTTATATCCCGCTAGAGATGAATGATACTGCAATAATAAAACGATGCTGGCCGTCTATTACAGGGCAACCATTATATAAACGCACAATCCATTCAGCACATTTCGAGGAAACAGAAAATGGCCTTTTTACCATAGAGCAAGATGAAAAGGAAATGGAAGGAACCAATTTAGAAACAATTGAAGATATGCAAAAGAAGTTAAGGCGCTTATACAGGAAAGGCAGGATAAAGATAATCCCAATGGTATCCGCCACCGTGCAAATGATAGAAAGTGTTTGTGATAATTTATATTATTATGAAAACTTTGTTCCTGATACTATCATTATTGACTATGCTGATTATATGGAGGCAGGAGGAAAATATACAGATAACAGGGACAGGATAAATAAGATATGGAAAGGATTGCGGGATTTTGCCAATGAACGGAATATAGCAATAATAACTGCAAGCCATACAGAAAAGAAAACATTTGATTCTGATATAAAGACTTCACAGGCATCAGAGGATATAAGGAAAATAAACCATGTTACTTTGGCAGTAAGCTTGAATGCCACTGATAAGGAAAATCATAACAATATAATTAGGCTGGGAATGATGGAGGTTAGGGAGGGCAGGCATATAGCGGATCAGGCCGTGGTATTGCAATGCCTGGATTTAGGTAGGCCATGTATAGATTCAAGGATGAGGAAAGAAGTCATTGGGTATAATAAAGTTGAAGAAAGTGCAAAATATAAGAGAAAAATTTAGTTTAATGATATATAATAAGGATAAGTAAATTATTTTAAGGAGAGAAAAGTAAATGAGTAGTTTCCAGAAGTTGACCGTTAAAGAACTAAAAGTAATGAAGATAACGCCGAAAATGGCAGAAGAATTTCTAAAAAACAACAAGATCAATAGAAATATTCGGCCTGGATTAGTTAATAAATATGCTTATGACATGGAAAAGGGAAGATGGCAAACAATACAAAATATTTCTTTTGATTCATCTGGTAGTGTTATTGATGGACAAAACAGACTATCCGCTATAGTTAAATCAAAAATTCCTTGTGATTTTATTGTTGCTTATTATAATGAAAATACAACAGCTTTAATGAATCCATTTGATACAGGTGGAACAAGAAATGTAACTGATATCACAAATATTACTCCAAAAACTGTACAAGTATTATCATATATAAATGAAAGATTTATCGATAGTAAGGATCGTCGTGAAATAGCTATATCTAATTTACATGAGCAACTACCGATAGATTCAATTACTTGGTTGCAAAGCCTAAGTAATAAAACAATAAAATGTGCCTCTAGTGCTCCAGTTCGTGCTGCGTTATTTATAGCTTATGTTTGTAATAATATTGATTGGTCGAATCAATACAACGCATTAGTTGCTGGGGTTGGGATGAATGATAATACTCAGATTATGCTAAGAAAATTGAGTGAATATTCTGGGGCCGGTGATCCATTTAGAACTGATGCTTTTGGAATAACATATATGACTATTTTAGCAAAAAATAAAAAAATAGGATCATACAGAAAAGACACGATTATGAAATTTTATGCCCTTGCAAAAAATGAAATACTATCAATGATTAAGGACTAATGTTTGAAAAACGATTATAACGAATTCCTAAAATCAAAAAGCATTGAATTCCAAGGCGTAGGATTTACTCCTGATAAATTAAATAAATACCTATTCCCGTTTCAAAAAGCCATTACAGAATGGAGTCTACAAAAAGGCCGATCCGCTGTATTTGCAGATTGTGGCCTTGGCAAAACATTAATTGAGCTTGCATGGGCAGATGCAATAGTAAATAAGACTAATGAAAATGTTTTGATTGTCACTCCATTATCAGTTTCATATCAAGAAATGCGGGAAAGCAAAAAGTTTCATGTTCCTCATACTGAACAATCAAGAGATGGTTCTATAAAAGACAAAATAACAATTACTAATTATGAAATGCTAGACAAGTTTAATCCTGATGATTTTATCGGTATTGCTATTGATGAAAGTTCCATAATAAAATCTTTCGATGGAAAAACTAGAAACTTGATTATCAGTAAATTCAATCCGGTAAAATATAAATTAGCTTGTACTGCTACCCCATCCCCTAATGATTATATGGAACTAGGAAACCATGCTGAATTTCTAGGCATTATGACGTATATGGAAATGCTTTCTAAATATTTTTATCATGATGGTGGAGAAACTTCTAAATGGACATTGAAAGGCCATGCTGAAAATGATTTTTGGAAATGGATATGTTCATGGGCGGTAATGATTAGAAAGCCTTCAGATATTGGTTTTTCAGATGAAGGGTATGATTTACCAAAACTGAATACTAAACAGATTATTATTCCCACTACTATTAAACTGAATGGAATATCAAGCGCTTTATTTTCCTATCAAGCTTCTACTCTTGAAGATCAACGGCAAGTAAAACGCGAGACGATGAAAGATAGGATAGAAAAATGTGCTGAATTGGTTAATAATTCTAAAGAACAATGGATAGTATGGTGTGGATTAAATACCGAGGGCGATTTACTGGAAAAAGCTATTAATGGGGCGATTCAGGTAGCGGGCAAAGATACTATTGAAGATAAGGAAGAAAGGTTAAATGGATTCATTGATGGAAAGTATCGGGTTTTAATCACCAAGAAAAAAATCGGGGCATTCGGGCTTAATCTCCAGAATTGTCATAATATGGTGTTTGTGTTTACCGATCATAGTTATGAATTGACATATCAAGCAATTAGAAGAGAATGGCGATTCGGACAAGATCAAGAAGTAAATGTATATTTTATTTATGCAGATATTGAAGGGCCTATTTTACAGAATTTAATGAGAAAAGAAAAAGCAGCGATTGCAATGCAAAATGGCATGTTGAAACATATGAAATTATATCAGGATGTTTTCAAAACTGAAAATGTAAAAGATGAATATAAGGAAGGAAAGGATATGGGCAAAGATTGGAATATGGTATTAGGCGATTGTGTAGAAAAGTCAAAAGAGATAAAATCAGATTCAATAGATTATTCTATATTTTCTCCACCCTTCGCCTCGCTTTATACATACAGTAATTCAATTAGGGATATGGGCAATTGCAAGGATATGAAGGAATTTACAAAGCACTTCAAATTCTTAATTGTTGAACTATTACGAGTTACAAAACCTGGAAGGCTCTTATCGTTTCATTGTGCCAATTTACAAATAAGCAAAAGTAGAGAAGGATTTATCGGATTGAGAGATTTCCGGGGGATACTAATTCAAATGTTTATTGATGCCGGATGGATTTTTCATTCTGAAGTTTGTATTTGGAAAGATCCGGTGGTAGCAATGCAAAGAACAAAATCACTTACATTACTACATAAACAAATTAAAAAAGATTCTACTAGATGCTCGCAAGGGATACCAGATTATTTAATTACTATGCGGAAGCCCGGAGATAACCCTATCCCAGTAAAACATACCAATGAAACCTTTCCCGTTGAAGTTTGGCAAAATTATGCTAGTCCAGTTTGGTTTGATATCAATCCTTCAAATACTTTGCAGAAAGCATCGGCAAGGGAAGATAAGGATGAAAAGCATATTTGTCCATTGCAATTACAGGTTATTGAGCGAGCGATACAATTGTGGACTAATCCAGGTGATTTGATTCTTGATCCATTTACAGGAATTGGCTCTACTGGGTATGTAGCATTATTGCAGGAAAGGAAATTTTTAGGTATTGAATTGAAGGAAAGCTATTATAATCAAGCTGTAGGCAATCTAAAAAATGCCAATGCCAAAAAGGGAATGTCATTAATTGGGCAATCATTATTTAATGAAAATGATTAAAGATGATATATAATATATTAAGGAGAAAACATTGAACATTTCCAAGTCAGATTTTCTTACTGCAATGAAAAAGGCAATGCCTGGAGTCGAAAGTTCCAATACCATTTTGCAAGGTGCGGATACTTATATTTTTCATAATGGGTATATCTATACCTATAATGATGCAATATCCGTATCTGTACATTTTCCAATCACCAATAAGGCTGGTGAGAACATTTCTGCCGCTATCAAGGCAAAGGATTTTTATGATTTGATTTCCCGCTATGAAGGTGATACCATTACGATCATTCCTAAAAATGATATGTGGATCATCAAGTCAGAAAATGCCCGGGCAGAAATCACATTGCTAGAAAATAACCTGATTGAACGTATCCAGGGAATAAAGATTGATTCTAAAAAGTTTACCCCAATTCCAGAACGGTTTTTCGAGGGAATGCAATTGTGTAATTTTTCATCTAAATCCAAATTATCAGGATTATTCTGCAATGAGCAAGTAATGGTATCTGCTGATGAACTAAAGATAAATTGGTATGGGTTGAATGAAGCGTTTGTAAATAGTTTCTGGATCAATAACGATGCAGTTACTGAATTGCTTAAATTATCAAATCCTAAAAAGTATTATGTAAGTGATTCATGGGTTCATTTCATCACTGAGGATAAGACGGTATTTAGTTGCAAAAGATTGGTTCAGGATAATTACCCATTTGATAAGATCAATACATTGGTCACTACCCATGCAAAGGAAAAAGGTGATATATCTAATGAATTACCAAATAAACTTATTGATGCAGTGAATAGGGCAGCAGCATTAAGCACAAATATTGAAAGTTTCGATACTGTTAAATTGACATTTACTAAAGATTTTATCGAGGTATTCAGTCAACGGCCAAGCGGAAAATATACAGAAAATGTTCCATGGGAAAAGCCATTCAAAAAAGAATTTGATCCAATCAGCATTTTCGTGGATTATAACATGATTGAAAGCGGGATAAAGTATAGTAAGAGTTTCTATTTGAAAAATACTATAGTGAATGAAAAAACTAGAACGCGCGTTATTTTTGTTTCGGAGTTTGGAATCCAGTTAATATCGACATTTGATGGAGGGGAATAGATTTTACTTAATATTTGTATAGTAGTTTATACTATAAATCTATTAAAAAATAATCCTTTTATTGTTTTAATTTTTCTATTATATGATATACTATTATTAAGGTTGATTGATAGGAGGAAGATATGAAATACGAGATTGTTAAGCTTTTTATCGGTGGACTTCTGGAGGGCCTTACTTATACTGAGAAAACCGATATTCAGTTTCATATCAATCAGGTAGTTTCTAAGCCTTGCGGCGGATCTCCTTACAAGATCGTTTCTGTTAAGGAGATATAAAATGGAATATATTGATTTGGATAATTTTAAGAAGCAGATAGAATTTGAAATGATTGAACAGGTAAAGCGTGAATATCGTTGGTTTTGCGGAAAAGAAGATTTTTGTATTCATCTTGATAATATCTTAGCTATTAAAAAGGAGAAATAAAATGGGTGGACCAGGCAGCGGAAGAAAGAAAGGTCAAAAAAACACAATGACGGATTTTACAAACAAAACGGGTATAATGGGGGATAAAGAAAAACAAATTGGTAGAAAAGGAAGCAATAAGAATATTGGTGGCCCTAAAAACAAAAAAATAAAAATATCTAAATCTGCTATGAAAGCGCGTATAGCTAGATACGGAGCTGAAGCAGCATCCAAAATGAGTCCTTATACAGGTCAATGAAAACTTCTAAATTTAATTATGATCCAATAATTCATACTAGATATAGTAGAAAACAAATACACTATGTCTGTAATAATTGTCAAAGTGAAATTGCTATTTTAGATGATTGCAGAATTGATGCCTTTAATAAAGGAATATGTTTTTATTGCCGTGTTGGAATATTTATACTAAAAGGAAAGTAATAATTGAAAAATCCATATTTAGAAAATGGTAAATGGTATTGGTTTGATAAAAAACATAGGGAACAATTATTACAAATAGGGAATGATATTTTTGGTCCTTATGAAAAATATGAACAAGCATTAAAATATTTTATTATTTATCACAAACTAACCCAAAAATTAAATGCCTAAAGGTTTTTTCGATCTTGACGAAATATCAATCACTCGCGGCGATGAGACGATAAAGCCAAAAAAGGTTATTGAACTTTCAAAGGAACAATTAGAATTATATAATTATTATAAAGATCAAGTAATAATCACCACTGATATAAAAGAAGCCATCCATGCAATTAGATATATTTCAAAAAATGATTTTGCTTTTGATTATGAGACTACAGGAAAAAAGCCATATAGGAAAGGACATAGGATATTTTCAGCTTCACTAAGCAATGACAAGGAAGCATTTTCATTTCCATTTTTCGATGATGATGATTTTAGATTAACATGGAAAACCGCTATGCTATTTCCTAATAAAATATGCCATAATGCCAAGTTTGAATCTATATGGACAAAAGTTATTATAGGCTATTGGCCTAAAAATATTATTGCTTGCACCATGATAAATGCTCATGTGATAGACAATCGTGGCAAGGTAGGATTGAAGCCATTAACCAAGCACTATTTTAATGTAGGCGGATATGAGGAATCAATAGAAAATTATTTGAAGCCTGATTCTATTGAAGAGAAAAAATATGGTGCTAATGCTTTCAATAGAATTGATAAAGCACCATTGAATGATTTACTATTATATGGCGGATTAGATTCATTATTCACGTATCTGCTATATAAGAAACAATTGAAAGAATTAGATGAACATACAAGCATCGGAGCAAAATTTTTTACAGAAGCATCATTGGATTTAGCTAGAGTAGAAGTTGAAGGATTCCCATTTGATTCTGAACAGGCAAAAGAATCATTTGAAGAAATAAATACTAAAATGAAAACTATTGAACGTGATACTATGAACATGAAAGAAATGAAATTATGGGATAAAAGCAATCCATTTAGATTTTCAGCATCAGGGGATTTAGCATATCTATTATTTGACAAGCTTGATTACAAATTATCAGATAAGAATAAAACTGTTACTGGCAAAGCAAAGATGGATGTTGATACTTTACAGAAATATAAAATGCCGTTGGTCAAGAATGTGCTTGAATGGCGTAAATGGAAAAAGGTAAAGGATACGTATTTAACATCATTAGCCAGGGAAAATGTTGATAATAAAATCCACGCATCTATTCGACTAGAAAATGTAGGGACATATAGATCGAGCTGTTCTGATCCGAACTTGCAAAATATTCCCGCTCGCGATGAAATGGTAATGAACATAATCAGGAAATGCTTTGTTCCGAATAGGAATTGTAAACTAGGTGAATACGATTACAAAGCTATGGAGGCGGCAGTAATTGCGTGCTATAATCATGATCCTAAATGGATTGAATATATAGAAAATCCTAATAATGATATGCATAGAGATATGGCAGCAAAAATATACATAAAAGATAAAAAAGATGTTTCCAAGAATGACAGGTTCTTAGGAAAGAATGGTTTTGTGTTTCCTACTGTCTATGGATCTTATTGGAAAAATACAGCAGTTAATCTATGGGATTGTGAAAAGGAAACTAAGGATCATTTGAAAAGTGAAGGAATAAAGACATTAAATGATTTTCGAGAACATATACATGAAGTTGAAGATTGGTTCTGGCAAGATCAATTCCCTGTTGGCTATGAATGGATGAACAAGACATTAGCTGATTATGAGAAGAAGGGATATATAGATTTATATACGGGATTCCGTTGCTATGCCCCAATGAGTAGAAATCAGGTTATTAATTATCGAGTACAAGGAACCGCGAGTCATTGCAAATTATGGACATTGCAACAGGTATCGCATAAATTGATAAAGAATAAAATGAAAAGTAGAATATTATTGGAAATACATGATTCTATTATTCCTAATATCTATCCAGAGGAGGAAGAATATATAGATCATATCGTATGGGATTATGGAACGCAAAAAATAAGGGAAAAATGGGAATGGCTAATAATCCCATTATTTGTAGAAAAAAAGATAAGTGAAGTAAACGGGAATTGGAGTTCCATGAAAACGATTGGGTTATTGGGGGGAAAATGAAAACTATCAATCAGTCTTATGAAATCTTGTTTTTTCCAGAAAATCAAATTAGTATTATTGAAAAGGCTGGACGAACTGCTTATAAATCAGAAAACAAAATAACAGATGATTCTGCAAAGCAATTTGTTAAAATGCTTAATGATAGAAACCATGAAGCAGTATTGGAACATTCTATAATGTCTGTAAAGTTCATTACTGATCGCGGAGTTTCACATGAAATAGTTAGACATAGGCTTTGTTCTTTTACTCAAGAGAGCACAAGGTATTGCAATTATTCCAAAGACAAGTTTGATAATCAATTAACCTTTATTAAACCAATTGGGATGGAAGATAAAAATAGATTCATTATTTGGCAAACTGCTATGATAGAAGCTGAAAAATATTATTTAATGCTGATAGATAATAAAGAATCACCACAACAAGCTAGATCGGTATTACCTAACTCATTAAAAACAGAAATAGTTGTTACTGCCAATTTCAGGGAATGGAAACATATTTTTCAATTACGTGCAATAAGTAAAAATGCCCATCCTCAGATGCGAGATTTAATGATTCCATTATATAGTTATTGTAAAAAAACAATTCCAGAAATATTTGATTTAGGAGAAGTAGAATGACAGAGTTAAATTTTGAACCAGATTTATCTTTTTCAGAATTAAATAAACTTATTCAAAATTCAATTAAAAAGAATAAACATTCTATAATTGATCGTTTTTGGAAATATACTAATAAAGGTAAAAAAGACGAATGCTGGGAATGGCAGGGAAGTACAATGTTGCATGGCGGTTACGGGCAACTTAGTATAGGATTTAATAGATCACCAATTAAAGCTCATAGATTATCGTACATGATTCATTATGGGGAGATTCCAAAAAACTTATTCATATGTCATAAATGCAATAATCCATTATGTGTTAATCCTAATCATATTTATGCTGGCACCCCAAATGACAATTGGAAAGATACTATTAATTCTGGTAATGCCTACAAATTTATCAATCTTGGAGGAGAACAATGCAGAGCACACAAATTAACAAATGAACAAGTAGATACAATAAAAAATAGCACAGAAAGTAGTATTGATCTAGCAAACAAATATAAAGTAAGTAGGCAATCAATTTGGAAAATAAGAAAGGGGAAAACATGGAAAACAACAGTATGATAGATCATCCTAAACATTACAATATGACAAAATATGAAGTAATAGAAGTATTAGATGAATGGTTTCCTAATGATCCATTGATTTGGCAAGTTGTAAAATATCTAGCTAGAGCAAAACATAAAGGAAATGAATTAGAGGATTTGAAGAAGGCACAGTTTTATCTCAATAGAAAGATAAATAAGCTAAATGGCTTATCTAAAAATATCTAAAGAGCAAGCCTATTATCTAGGCATTACCATGTGGGGATTCTTGTATCTGTTCCCTGAAATTGATTATAAATGGAAATTGCCTAAAAGGTTATATTCAATAATCAAGCAATTATATTATTGGTGTCCATGTTGCGCTGTATATAATTTGCATGATGGAACAAGGAATTGCCCTGGATGTCCTTTGAATGATAATTGCATCGAGGGTGAGCATCTATATAAAACATGGTCAGAGACTAACAATATAAAAGTTAGAAAACAATATGCTAAAAAGATACTAGATAGAATAATCAAGGGAGGGTATTAGATGACGTTTGATGAGTATCAAGTAGAAACAAACAAAACTGCTGAATATCCAAGGTATAATATTCAAAATATATTAAGCTATTTAGGATTAGGGATATCTGGTGAAGCCGGGGAAGTTGCTAATAAAATAAAAAAAATACTACGTGGTGATTATGAACTAAATGAACAAGTGCGAATTGATATTGCTTATGAACTTGGAGATTGTTTATGGTATATTTCCGAATTGGCTAAAGAATTAAAATTTCCATTATCATATATAGCTGAAATGAATCTTAATAAATTGAAAGAACGCAAGAAAAAAGGCAATATAAAAGGTACTGGGGATAATCGCTAATGGGTATTCCTGATTATATTGAAGAATCAATTGAATGGGCAGAAAATTGTGTCAAGGGCAAGAAGCTCGGAGCAAGTACAAAACATATAGAAAATCTATTAGAGCTTGTAAAAATATTGTTAGAAAAAGAATCAAAAATTATTAAAGATGATGTATAATATAGATAAGGAGAAAATACATTGACATTTTATACCAAGTACAGACCAGAATCCTTCGGGGATATGGTAGGCAATGAAGCCCAGATAAAGGCTTTGCAAAACTCTCTAAAGAAGAAAAACCATTCTCATACATTTTTATTCAGTGGCCCTAAAGGATGTGGAAAGACTTCATCAGCTAGAATATTGGCAACTATGCTTGATGCTACTAGCTGGGATGTACAAGAAATAAATTGTGCTAATCTAAGGACTATTGACGATGCCAGGGCAATTGAATCATCTATCAGAACAATGCCTAATGGAAAGAATCGAGTAATAATTCTCGATGAAGCCCACCAGCTTACAGGCGCGGCACAATCAGTTT
>Ga0307375_10004916_pt1 | contig 12638 bp, 9 predicted proteins | sample TR1MG_FD_202531 | JGI IMG/M metagenome (GOLD analysis project Ga0307375, IMG submission 202531) | Soil microbial communities from Risofladan, Vaasa, Finland - TR-1 | ecosystem: Environmental > Terrestrial > Soil > Coastal area > Acid sulfate soil | place: Finland: Risofladan, Vaasa | collected... | reverse complement strand
ATTATGTGAAGTGCAAAAAATGCGTCAACCTCTGCCCATCAGTGGTTGGCGCGTATCATCAGAATCAAGTCCACATAATCGAGCGGTCTACATAATCGGCCTTATGGAGCGCGGCACATAAGGCCGAAAAGCGAAAGGTCGCAGCGTAACCGTAAAGATACATTCGACAGCAAACAAACATTCCGTTTAACGATCATTAACAGGAGAGTTGCTGATTCCCTGATGCATAGCTTCAATGAAAATCCCTCGAATGCGTAACCAGATCGCCAAGCAATGGCGTCAAATCCTTCAGATGCCCCGCAATCAAATGCGTCACTTCGCCCTGTCGCTCCAGCACGCCGTACACCGCAAGCAGTCGTGAACCAAGCAGTTCACGTCGTTGCTTGTCTGCGAGGTCGCGCCATACCACGACGTTGATCGATCCGGTTTCATCTTCGAGGGTCAAGAATGTCACACCACTTGCTGTTCCCGGGCGCTGACGACTGATTACCAAGCCTGCGGCGCGCGCGAGCCTTCCATGTGGGAATGAGCGCAGCTCCATTGCAGTGACCATGCGTTGTCGTCGGAGTGGGTCGCGTAGCAATGCCAGAGGATGCCTGCCCAAGGTGAGCCCCAGACTCGCGTAGTCCGCTGCAAGGTTCTGGCCTTCGGTCAGCGGGAACAGTGCCGGTTGCATTTCTTCTGCCGTGGATAAGGCCAACGGGGTAGCCTGTTCGATGCCGGCCACATCCCAGTAGGCTTGCCTGCGGTGACCTGCCAAGATGGACAGGGCACCTGCTGCTGCCAGACACTTGAGATCGCGCTTGTCCAGGTCGCACCGTATTGCCATATCTTCCACACTGTCAAACGGCTTTTGTTCACGGGCTTCCACGATGCGTGATGCACCTTCTGTTGAGATGCCGCTTACCATCCTTAGACCCAGACGCAGAGCGGGTTGCCATTCCTCTGCCTGATGAGTAACGTTCAGTGTGCAATCGCAGTCACTGCTGGTTACGTCGGCTGGCATTATTTCCACGCCGTGGCGGCGGATATCCTGCACGATCTGGGCGGGGGCATAAAAGCCCATCGGCTGGCTATTCAACAGAGCGCAGGCAAATGCTGCGGGTTCATGGCACTTGAGCCATGCAGATATATAAACCAGCAGCGCGAAGCTGGCCGCGTGCGACTCGGGGAAACCGTATTCGCCAAAGCCCAGTATCTGCTGGAATATCTGCTCCGCGAATTCTTGCTGGTAACCACGTTCGCGCATGCCGTCGATCAGCTTGCGCTCGAAGTGCTCCAGCCCGCCTTTGCGTTTCCACGCGGCCATTGAGCGGCGCACTTTGTCTGCTTCGCCGGGGGTGAAGCCTGCCGCAACTACTGCAAGGCGCATCACCTGCTCCTGGAAGATGGGCACGCCCAGTGTGCGTTCCAGCACGTCCCTCACCTCCTCGCTCGGATAGGTCACCGGCTCTGAGCCTTCGCGGCGGCGCAGATAAGGATGCACCATGCCGCCCTGTATCGGTCCCGGGCGCACGATGGCCACCTCGATCACCAGGTCGTAGAAGCGGCGCGGTCGCAGGCGCGGCAGCATGGACATCTGCGCGCGAGACTCGATCTGGAACACGCCTACGGTATCGGCGTGGCCGATCATGTCATACACCGCCGGGTCTTCGCGAGGCACATCCGCGATGGTGAACTGCTTGCCGCGCAGCCTGCTCACTTCATCAAGCGCGCGGCGAATGGCTGAGAGCATGCCCAAGGCCAGTATGTCGATTTTCAGCAGGCCCAGCGCGTCGAGATCGTCCTTGTCCCACTGAATGATGGTGCGCTCTGCCATTGCGGCATTTTCAATTGGGACAAGTTGCGAGAGTTTGCCGCGTGCGATGACGAAGCCTCCCACGTGCTGCGAAAGGTGGCGCGGGAAGCCCATCAGTTCTTCGACCAGTTGTATCAGCAGTCGAACTTTAGGGTTGGCGGGATCGAAGCCTGCTTCCTCAAGGCGTTGCGGCATCACCTGGCGCCCGTCCCACCACGCCATCGATTTTGCAAGCCGGTCTACCTGCTCAAGATCAAAGCCCAGTGCCTTGCCCACATCGCGCATCGCGCTTTTGGGGCGGTAGGTGATGACGGTCGCGGCCAGTGCCGCGCGCTCCCTGCCGTATTTCGCATAGAGATACTGAATCACCTCCTCGCGGCGCTCGTGCTCGAAATCGACATCGATGTCAGGCGGTTCTCCACGTTCTTTGGAGATGAAACGCTCGAACAGCATTTCCATGCAGGCAGGGTTCACTTCGGTAATATGCAGCGCGTAACACACCGCGGAGTTGGCCGCCGAGCCGCGCCCCTGACACAGGATGCCGCGGCTGCGGGCGAAACGCACGATGTCGTGCACGGTGAGGAAATAAGGCTCGTACCTGAGCTCTGCGATGAGCACCAGTTCGTATTCCACCTGGGCGCGCACCTTGTCCGGCACGCCCTGCCGGAAGCGCTGCACGAGCCCTGCTTCGGTGAGCTGGCGCAGATGGGAGATGGCGGTTACACCCGGTGGCACCAGTTCTTCCGGATATTCATAGCGCAACTCGTCGAGCGAGAATTGGCAGCGTCCGGCAACGACAAGCGTCTGCACAAGCAATTCGGGCGGATAGATGCGCGCAAGGTCGGCAGGTTTGCGCAGGTGGCGCTCGCCGTTGGGATACAGCGCAGCCCCGGCGGTAAATACCGGCGTGCCCAGACGAATGGCGGTAAGCGTGTCCTGCAATACCCTGCGTTGTGCGACATGCATGTGCACATCGCCGGTTGCAACCAGCGGTAAACCGGCTGCTGCCCCAAGCCCGGTTAATGCGGTGAGGCGCTCCTGGTCGTCAGCTGCACGGAACAGTTCCACGGCCAGCCACGAACTGTCTGGAAACGCGGCTGCGACTAGCTGAGCTTGCTCAAGCGAAGGCAGCGGTTCCGGCAAAAGCAAGGCGAGGCAACCCGGCAGGCCATTCCGGATATCGCTGAGGGCAAGACTGTAACGGCCCTTGATGTCGCTGCGTCGCCCCTGGGTAATCAGTTCGGACAGATTGCTGTAGCCGGTGCGATTTGTCGCGAGCAGCACGATGCCTGGTCCGTCTTCAAAACGCATTTCGCTGCCGACGATCAGTTTCAAGCTGCAGGCCTTGGCGGCTACATGGGCGCGGACGACACCCGCGAGTGAACATTCGTCGGTGATGGCCAGTGCGGTGTAGCCAAGTTCGTGGGAGCGTTCTACCAGTTCTTCGGCATGGGATGCACCGCGCAGAAAGGTGAAGTTGGAGAGGCAGTGGAGTTCGGCGTAGGCACTCATCGCAAAGCCTCAAGCGAACAACCCATGCACAAACCACGCACCACTGCTGCGCTCCCGAAACACCCACAACCGCGAACCGTTGCGCCCCTGCGCCACGTAATAGTCGCGTACCACATCCATGCCGTCCCACCAGCCGCTCTCGATGCGTTCCGGCCCTGACTGCAGTTCAAGCCTCTCCTTCCGGCAGGGCATGGGTTTGGGCAGCAGCCATAACGGGCGCTGCTGTTTGCCTGCCGGTTTGCTTTCATCTCCTGCTTCGCATGGTCGCCAGGCCAGCTCGGGACGGTGGTCTGCTGCAGGTGCGATGTTGAACACGGCCTCCTTGCCCAGCCGGATGCGCAGCCGTTCCAGCAGCAGGTTGCCATCCCCTGCTTCGGCGTTATCCTGGAACAGGTCGAGGTTTGCCAACTCGATTTCCTGGATGCGGCTGGCGTTGAGCACGATGGTGTGCACGGGAGCGCACAGGCGCGTGCGGCCCAGTGTTTCGCGCAACAGGAGCAGCATGCGTTCCAGTGCACGGGTCGGCTGGGCGAAGCCCACTTTCACGACCGTTTCCGGCATATCTTCGTGATGGCAGACAAGTTCGAATTCCTGCACACCTGCTTGGCGCAGATTGAGGCAACCCTCCAGTTCCAGTAACAGAAGGCGCGAGGCGAACAGCAGTGCCTCAGATTCATTCACCAATGAAGGCAATTCAAGACGGCGCGTGAAGCTTGGCGGCGGCAGGAAAAATTCGCGAGCTTCTGGCAAGCGGCCCAGTGCGCGGTCCATCTCATCCAGCAGGCTCTGGCCGAAACGGCGCGCCATGCCGGCTCGCGGAAAACTCAGGCATTCGCCCAGGGTGTGTGCGCCCAGCATTTCCAGACTGGCCAGGGTGTCCTGCGATTGATCCAGCAGGCGCACCGATAACTCACCAAGAACGGTTTCGAGTTTTGCGGGATCGCGGATCGCGACTTCTTGCCCTGCCAGCGCCAGCAACCAGGCCGCATGCGGAGTTGTCGCGCAGGCAAGGCTTGCGCTGTAGCCCATTTCGTTGAGTCCGTGGCGCATCTGTGCGATCAGGTTCTTGAAGCCGCGATGCAGCCTCAGGCAACTGCCGATCTCTATCAGCAAGCCATCCGGTGGCTGCAGGCTCACAGCAGGTGTGTAGTTTCCCGCCCAGGAGGCGAGGCCTTCAAGCGATTCCTGCTCCGCCGCCATGTCGCGACTGCGCACAACCAGATTGGTCAGCAATGCCTGAGCAGCGGAAACCGGCATGCCGACTCGCACACCGCCGGCATCGGCTGCTTCGTTGCATGCTTTGACGCGCGAACGGTTGCCATGCCTTTCAATGACAGCGACAGGTTCGGGCACAGCAACTCCTCTGGAGTAGATTTCCAGAGGGAGCGCGGGGAAATGTATGGCTAGCCAAAACATGAGGAATGCTCACAACGGTGATGTGCTGGTCAGTTTCGGGAAACTGCGCGGAGCGTCGGCACGACAGACAGGGATGGTGCCGGGGGTCGTGCTTGGCGCACGCCGTTGTTTTGGTGCAGGCTCAACAGCACCGGCTTGTTCACCTGACCGCCCCGGCGTTTGAGTATGTGTACTGCCAGGCCGTTGGAGGTTGCTTCGAGACGCAGGCGCAGCGAGGCAGTGGAACGTTCCTGTGCGGCATTCGCGGAGCGGAACAGCACGCCCCAGGCGTGTCCGGTTTCTGCGCCCAGTTGCAGGCGACGCATGCGCTTCTCGTCGGGTGCACTCAGCCATGCCAGCACTGCGCTGCATGCGCCGGAACGCAGCGCCTGCTCTGTCGTCCACCAGGCATCGGCCGGGGTTTGCGGCCGGGCCACCAGCAGTTGCTTGAGGTTGACCCCGGCTCCACTCAGCGCGGGCGCATACGGCACATGGGGGGGAGACACCCAGGCCTGCCATTCGCTTTGTTTCGATACGCTGGCCAGCGCGGGGAGCAGCAGGCGCAGTTCGCCTATGCCTTCGCGCTCCAGCAGGATCTCCGTCAGTGCACCGCGCGCCCAGCCACCACCCGGCAGTTGTTCATCCAGCTCGGCGAAGCCGGTCGACAACGTTTCTCCTGTCGCCTGTGCAAGCTGGTCACCGCGCCAGATGCCGGGGTGTTGAAGAACCAAATCAAGTGAGGCGTTCATTTTGCATTTCCAAAATTCATTTTTTCGGGATGAAACTCAAAGAGCAGCACATAGCATTTGTGTAGAAATTTCAGAGGCGGCTGTTGGTTCCGGCATCACGCGCATAGCGCATGAGCCTTCGCCGCAACTGCGTTGTCCCGCAAGCGGCTTGCTTCGCAATAACCAGCGACTTGGCGAGCGTTGTTTGCTCGCCTAGTCGAATGGCTAGTTGCTTCACCATAACCAGCGACTTGGAGAGCGTTGCTTGCTCGCCTAGTCGAATGGCTAGTTGCTTCACCAGTAACGTGTCACAGCCGCTACTTCCACATCGCCTTCATCCTGGCGAGCAGGTCCACCACTTCTTCGCGTGAACGACCGGCTGCTTGCACAGGTGTCGCATCGACCAACGGCCAGGTTATCTTCTCGAACAGGTCGAGGATACTGGCTGGAATGAAACGTGAACGTCCGGCATAGACATGGCGGTCGCCGTATTGCGATTGCTGCGTGACGAAGAAGCGCTGCGGCACCACGATTTGCAAATGATCCCTGGCTCGGGTCATGGCGACATAGAGAAGGCGTCTTTCTTCTTCGATCTCGTTTGTTTTTCCGGTGGCAAGATCGGAGGGAATGCAACCGTCCACCGTGTTCAGCAAGGTGACCGAGGTCCACTCCTGTCCTTTCGCAGAATGGATGGTGGAGAGGATCAAATAATCCTCATCGCGCAGCGGCGCCCCCGACTCGTCGCTGGTGGCATCGGGCGGATTGAGCGTGAGTTCGGTGAGAAAACGCTGGCGCGAGGGATAGGTGGCAGCGATCCTGGTCAGTTGTTCGATGTCGATCTGGCGCACCTGCGCGTCTTCGTACAGGCGTTCGAGGTGACCTTGATACCAGGTGCTTATCGTTTCGAATTCCGACGGCCACGGCACAGCGCGCTGGCTCAGGCTATCGACCAGCTCAAGGAAGCCCCGCCAACCTTCTGCCGCACCGGAAGGCACTTTGGATTCTTGCAACCCCACCATCACATCCTGCGATAGCGCCAGGTTGTCGAGCACTTGCGCCGAGGTCTTGGAACCGATACCGGGAATCAACTGCATGACGCGGAACCCGGCCACGCGGTCGCGCGGATTCTCGATCCAGCGCAGCACTGAGAGCACGTCCTTGATGTGTGCAGATTCCAGGAATTTCAATCCGCCAAATTTGACGAACGGGATATTGCGCCGCACGAGTTCGATCTCGAGTGTCGCGCTGTGATGCGAGGCGCGGAACAGCACCGCCTGCGATTTGAGGCTGATACCCATCTCGCGCCGTTCCAGCACCTGCTCCACCACGAAGCCCGCCTGGTCCGTTTCGTCGCGGACGGTGACGAGTTGCGGGCGTTCGCCCGAGGTTTTGTTGCTCCATAGTTCCTTGCTGTATTGCTCGGTAGCCAACCCGATCACTCCGTTTGCCGCCGCGAGGATGGGCTGCGTAGAGCGGTAGTTCTGCTCTAGCGTGACGATCTTGGCGGGTGGGTCGAAGTGCGCGGGGAAGTCGAGGATGTTGCGCACAGTCGCACCGCGGAACGCGTAGATCGATTGCGCATCGTCACCGACGACCGTGAGACCGCGTCCGTCAGGCTTGAGGGCGAGCAGGATGCTGGCTTGCAGTGCATTGGTGTCCTGGTATTCGTCCACCAGGATATGGTCGAAGCGCGCACCGATTTCTTGCGCCAGTACCGGTTCGGCCACCATCTGTGCCCAGTACAGCAACAGGTCGTCGTAGTCGAGCACGTGTTGTTTCTGTTTGGCTTCCACATAGGCGAGGAACAGTTGCTTGAGTTCGTCCTGCCATTCGGCACACCACGGGAAGCGGTTCTGCAGCACTTCTTCCAGCGGCAACAGGGTGTTGACCGCGGCCGAGTAGATCGACAGACAGGTGTTCTTCAACGGGAAGCGCTTCGCCTTGCCGGATGCACCCAGCTCATGCCGCACCAGATTCATGAGATCAGCCGAATCTCCGCGGTCGTGGATGGTGAAGCCCGGGTCGAGGCCTATCCTGCCGGCGTATTCGCGCAACAGGCGCGCGCCGACGCTGTGGAAGGTTCCGGTCCAGTGGAGTTTTGCGCCGGCAAGGCGCGGGTGATCCGCAGCAAGCTGGCGCACGATGCGCTCGGCGCGGCGCGCCATCTCGTCCGCAGCGCGGCGCGAGAAGGTCAACAGCAGGATGCTCCCCGGATTGGCACCCTGGGCGATGACATGGGCGACGCGGTGCGCAAGGGTATTGGTCTTGCCGGACCCTGCTCCGGCAATCACCAGTAACGGCTCAACCGCAGCCCCGCCCGTGCCGTGTTCCACGGCTGTGCGCTGTGCGGTGTTGAGGCGCGAAAGGTATTGCTCTGCCTCAACGAGGGGGGCGTTTGTTACTTCCAGGCTCATGGTTCGGAGTGTCGTAATGACGATGCGTGCTTGTTGGAAAAATTCTAGATTGCACGATACAGAACGTTCGTTCTGTTGTCAATTCAACCCGAATAAACCCGGGATCAGCCTGGTTTGAGTGCCTGGTCCGACTCGGAACGCTCTGCCGGCACCAGGCATTCAGCATCGTCGTTGCGCACATTGTTGACGCGAACGCTGACCGGGTAATAGCGCATCTGCCCGGAGGGAAAAGGTTTCAGCAATTCGCCCGCTTTGGGGTTGCTTGCATCCAGCCAGGCATCGTAATCGCCGGGCTGGATGATCAACGGCATCCTTTCGTGCAACTGCCCGACCAGTTCATTCGCTGCTGTGGTGATGATGGTGCAGGTCTGCACCGCTTGGCCGGCAGGGTTCACCCAATGCTCCCAAAGACCGGCCATGCCGAACAACGCGTGATCCGCCAAACCGATGCAGTACGGCTGTTTACCCTCGCGCATGGCTTTCCATTCATAGAACGAATCGGCAGGGATCAGGCAGTGACGTCGCTTAAAGGCGTTGCGAAAGGACGGTTTGTCGGCAAGGGTTTCGGCGCGGGCGTTGATGAGCTTTGCGCCGATGGCTGGATCCTTGGACCAGGACGGGATCAGGCCCCACTTGAGCAGCGCAAGCTCCCTTCCTTTTTCCATATCTCGAACGACTGGGATCATCTGACTGGGAGCGATGTTGTAATGCACGAAGATTTCCGGCGACCAGAGAAGCTTGAAGCGCTCTTTGATCACTTCGGGTGGTGATGTCAGGGAATAGCGTCCGCACATGTAATAAGTCTAGCTTAAATTGTAGAAGTCCATTCTTCATCTGGCAGGCATTGTCAGATGTTCAGCCATTGCAGACGGCCGCCCCGTTACTGATTGAAATAACCGCGAACGGCTGCTTTGTGGCATTCTATTTACAGGATGTAATATCCGTTCCGTGCCATTTTCAGTCGTACAAGGGGTGTGCAAGTATGTGGGCGATAAGGTCGGCAACCGGCCAAAAGCAGCTAGTCTAGGTTGAAATATCGATGCCAGAAAGCTGACCTTCGCGACGTTCAGCAACGTGCCCATTGCTGACATTAATTTGAGCCTGGCTCCTTTAACTCGTTATGAAGAGTTTCACCCCGGTCGGCGATTCGTTACGCATTAAAATGAACACATGAATCTTGTCAAACTTGGCAAACAACATCCCCAACGCGGCAATCGAGTCAGCAAGTGGTTTGGGCGCATGCTGTTGCGAATGTGTCGCTGGCACATTGAAGGCGATATCTCCGAGGCTCCCAAGCTTATATGTGTCATGGCACCACATACATCGTGGTGGGATTTCACGACAAACTTGGGCGTCATGATGGCGACAGGATTGCATGCTTCTTGGTTTGTTGCGAATAAATATACCAAGGGTCTGCTCGGCCAATTGCTGGCTTTCCTTGGTGCGATACCGATCGATCGCACTAGTCGTAACGATGTGGTTACACAAATGGTGGACTTGTTTCACTCCAACGAACGACTTGTGTTGGCCATCTTTCCCGAAGGAACACGCAAGCCCGTGGCGACATGGAAAACAGGTTTTTGGCACATCGCCAAAAGAGCACAGGTACCCTTGCAACTTGTTGCGGTTGATTATGCTAAACATGCGACTGTGTTCGGCCCGATCATTCATTTAACAGATGACATGGAACAGGACATACAACAGATGCGGCTCTATTTTAAATCTGTCACTGCAAGAAGGCCTGAGAACGCAGTTTATTGAGATATTTTTTTAGGCTTGATTAATATAGAAGAGGTGCCTAAAAATAATTGGCAAAAATATCATATAAGGTAGTTAAACGGGCTAGGCTCAAATTAATGTCAGCTCACGGGATACTGTAATGTAAACAATGGGCACCAGGCAGCCTTAAGACTTTTAATTTACTATGAGTCCGTCTTGATTGGTGGAACGAACATTAGATATTGGGCAGAATCGTCCCATTTGTTGCCGTTACTGAATGGCAGCTTTGTGGCAGCAAATCTTAGGGAGTAGACTTCCGCTACGTGCCAGAAGGAGACGCTCGCCTCCGTCCGTACTATTATGCATATGCGGACTAATAAATTCGGGGGCTTTAATGAATCAATTGCTTGCCGATAATATGCATTCCTCACTATTTTTAATAGTACAGACCGGTGGGTCTGGTGAATAACTGTTAGGCCACTATGAACAGACGCACACTTTTGAAGCTCGTTGCAGTTTCCGGCGCTGTCGTCGCTACGGGTCCTGCTCGGGCAATAATGCCCGAAGAAAGGAAGTCTATTTTGGAATACAGTTTTATCGATATCAAAGGAAAGTCCATTGCCTACAAAGCGGAAGGCAAGGGCATCCCCATCGTTCTGCTTCATGGCTGGCCGCAGTCTTCTCATGTCTGGCGCAAGGTTGTTCCATTCCTTGCGACCAAGCACCGCGTTGTATTGATTGACCTGCCGGGGCTTGGCGAGAGTCATAACTTCGATGTCTTTGATACAGGCGGGGTCGCAGACATCATTTCCGATGCAACCGAAGCTTTAGGCATTCCCAGCTATCACTTGGTCGGTCACGATATCGGGGCATGGGTCGCTACGTCTCTTGCCCTTCGGCATGAGAGTCGCTTGAAATCCCTTACCGTTGTGGATGCGGGCATTCCTGGCCTCATCCCAGACGAAATATTCAAACCAAGCAATGCGTCGCGTGTCTGGCAGTTTTATTTCCATGCGGTTGGCGATATTCCCGAACTCCTGACAGAAGGCCGCGAGCGGGAATATCTCTCTTGGTATTTTCACAACAAGGCAATCGTCAAGGACGCAATCTCCGAGAGCGATATCGACCTTTACACAAATCAGTACCGGCGAAAACACGCTATGTCTAATGGGTTCGGGTACTATCGAGCCTTCGCGAAGAGTGCTGACCAGAATCGATCATTCCAGCAAAAGCTTGCCATTCCCGTCCTTGCCATCGGCGGTGAATCCGGTGTTGGCGCAAGCATTGGCGCGGCGATGAACAAGATTGCAGTCACGGTCAATACAAAGGTTATTTCCAACTGTGGCCACTATGTACCGGAAGAGCGTCCGAGTGAATTTTCCGATACTCTGCTTGAGTTCATCGATGAACGTAGCGTGGCCTAACCTTACATTCGAGAGGGACAGTAACCTTCCCCCAAAATAGTTGACACCTCCCCCTAACGGAACGGAGGTGTTTTATGGGCAAATCAAGACCGCCAAAAGTGCATCGCTACAGCATGCATTTCAAGGCGACCGCAGTACGTTTAAGTGAGCTTCCCGATGTCCTGATCCGGGATGTCGCCGAGGCACTGGACATCCATCCCTTCATGCTGTCACGATGGCGCAAACAAGCCAGGGAGGGATTGATTGTGACCAAGGGTATCAAGCTGGATGATGAGACTGTTGCAGAACTCAAGCGGCTGCGCGATCTGGAAAAGAAGTACAAAGTCTTGCAGCAGGAGCATGAACTCCTAAAAAAAGCCATCCGGTTCACTTCCGAACGAAATCGGAAATCTTCGGATTCATCGAAGTGAACCGGGAAATTTATTCCATCGCGTTAATGTGCCGTGTGTATGGCGTCACCCGTGCCGGTTTTTATGCTTGGCTCAGTCGTGGACCCAGCCATCGTACACAGGAGAATGAATCCTTATCCGGCCAGATCAGGCGAGTGCATCAGGCCAGTCGCGGCACTTATGGCAGTCCCAGGGTATATCAACGGTTGCAGGAGTTGGGTGTGTCTGTGGGTGAGAACAGGGTGGCCAGATTGATGAGCAGGCTGGGCATCAAGGGTCGATGGGCTACCCTGCGCTATACCTCGCCCAACCTGAAGAAATTCTTCGGTAGTCTGCCCAATCAACAGGTTGAGCATCCGGCGGCAGTGCCGGATCAGGTGTGGGTTGCTGACATTACGTATCTCAAGGTCGGTTCGATCTACCGTTACCTAGCGGTGGTAATGGATCGTTGTTCGCGACGCATTATTGGTTGGGCTTTAGGGCGACAGAGGAATGTTGCATTGACCTTGCGTGCGCTCAATCATGCGGTGGCCAGGCGCCGCCCGAAACCGGGGCTGATCTTCCACACGGATCGGGGTATTGAATACTATGCCAATGCCTTCCGAGAGCGGCTCGCGCAGCTACGGATTACTCAGAGCATGAACCGTCCGGGCAAGGTGACGGACAATGCGTTCATGGAGTCGTTCTTCCATTCGATGAAGGCGGATGTGATTCATGGCAACACCTTTACCGAGGACGGCCAATTACTTACTGTATTGCGCAGCTACTTTCCTTTCTATAACCACAGTAGAATGCACTCATCTTTAAATTATGTGTCACCCGCGAAGTATGAAATTCAGTTCGCTTAATCAGGTGTCAATTTTATTGGGGGAAGATTCCAGCCCAGAAGCGGCCTGCCCCTCAATTTGAACGTTAGAGGTATCCATTGAAAGACGCTCGCACTCCGCTTGAAGATCAACGTGACGGATACACCAAGGTCGCGCATGACATTCCTTATGACCATGAGTTGGAGGCAATGAATTACAGGCAGCTTTCCGTTGAGTTACAACAAAGTGCCGTAGGTTCCGCACGACATTCCGTAATAGCGCACGAAATGGAAAAACGAAAACAATCTCTTTCCGCATCCAAGAATGGGTGGATACATAAAAATGGCGGAACTTTACTCTGGGGTATCCTTGCTTCGTTGATTGCTGCCGCTCTTTGGTTTTATTACGGTCTAACATGAAATTTCTTATTTTTATGGCTGCGAATGCAGCGCC
>Ga0307375_10004915_pt1 | contig 12640 bp, 9 predicted proteins | sample TR1MG_FD_202531 | JGI IMG/M metagenome (GOLD analysis project Ga0307375, IMG submission 202531) | Soil microbial communities from Risofladan, Vaasa, Finland - TR-1 | ecosystem: Environmental > Terrestrial > Soil > Coastal area > Acid sulfate soil | place: Finland: Risofladan, Vaasa | collected... | reverse complement strand
GGTGGGGGGCCAGGATCGCGCGTCCCTCAACGGCGTTCGTACCGTCGAGTCGCAGCACGATCGGCGAACTGATGCTGACGCGCTTGAGGGCCTCGAGCACGCCGTTGGCGACCTCGTCGACGCGGGTGATGCCGCCGAAGATGTTCACGAAGATCACCTTGACCTTCGGGTCCGAATTGATGACCTCGAGCGCCGAGGCCATGACATCGGCGTTGGCCCCACCGCCGATGTCGAGGAAGTTCGCGGCCGAGCCGCCGACCTGGTTCACGACGTCGAGCGTCGACATGGCGAGTCCCGCGCCGTTGGCGATGATGCCGACCGTGCCGTCGAGACCGATGTAGTTGAGACCCTTCTCCTTGGCCATCTTCTCGCGCGGGTCCTCGGTCTCGGTCGCGCGGAATTCCTCCCACTCGGGGTGGCGGAACGACGCGTTCTCGTCCAGGGTCACCTTCGCGTCGAGCGCGTGCACCTTGCCCTCGGGGGTCAGGATCAGGGGGTTGATCTCGGCGAGGTCGCAGTCACCCTTCGTGTAGCAGTCGTAGAGCTTCACGAGCAGTTCGGCGGCCTGCTCGCGCGCGATCTCGTCGAGTTCGGCCTCGTTGACCCAGCGACGCGCGGTCGCGAGGTCGAGTCCGCGTACCGGATCGATCGAGAGGAACGCAATCGCGCCGGGGTTCTCCTCGGCGACGACTTCGATCTCGACACCGCCCTGGGCGCTCAGCATGCCGAGGTGGGTCTTGTTCGGGCGGTCCAGCGTGAACGACGCGTAGTACTCCTTTTCGATGTCGCTCGAACGCTCCACCCAGAGGCGGTGGACGATGTGGCCCTTGATGTCGAGCCCCAGGATGTTGCCCGCGTGCAGGCGCACCTCGTCGACATTGTTCGCGAGCTTCACGCCGCCGGCCTTGCCCCGACCGCCGACCTTCACCTGGGCCTTGACGACGACCGGGTAGCCCACGCGCTCGGCGACGGCGACGGCCTCGTCGACGGTGTCGGCGATGTCACCGGGCGACACGGCGATGCCGAAGCGCGAGAAGTACTGCTTTCCCTGATACTCGAATAGATCCATTGCCATCTACTTTCAACTCATTGGTGGCGAAACGACACCTTGTTAAGAACTACTGCACTGCCTCTCGCGCGTCGAGCGCTGATTCGAGCCACGATCCGATGTCGGCGAGTGACGCCCCGGGGGTGAACACGCGGGCCACGCCCGCAGCCTCGAGCGAAGCAATGTCGTCGTCGGGGATGATGCCGCCCACGATCAAGAGTACGTCGTCGCGTCCCGCCGCCTTCAAGAGACCCACGATCCTCGGCACGAGTACCAGGTGCGCGCCCGAGAGCAGCGAAAGGCCCAGGGCGTCGGCGTCTTCTTGGATGACGGCCTGCACGATCTGCTCGGGCGTCTGGTGCAGACCCGTGTAGACGACCTCGAAACCGGCGTCGCGCAGGGTTCGAGCGATGACCTTGGCGCCACGGTCGTGACCGTCAAGGCCCGGCTTGGCGACCACCACTCGATATGTACGCTCCATCGCTTTCCAAGCATAGAGGCCGATGAAGAGCCCCAAATTCGAGAATCGCGTGATTCACTGACGTTCGCGCTCGTGAAAGGTGAACTCTTCTCACGACCGCGCGCGCCGAAGTGTCGTTACGACGTACTCGCGCTCCGTGCCGTGCGCGCGAGCGCGACGCGGTCGCGAGGCTTCGTCGCTTCGCGAGATGGGTCCACGACGCGTTACTCCTGGTCATGCGCCAGTGCACCGCGTAGGTCAACCCAAGTAGCGTTCTAACTGTGACTGCGACTAACGCACCAGTTCGGGGCCGGGGTCGCGCATTGCTCTCGGCGATGCGTCCACGCCAGTGGGTAAAGAACGGCCTGATCACCGTGGCCCCGGGGGCGGCGGGCGTTCTCACGCACGACAATGTCATCAATCACGTGATCGTGGCGTTCTTCGCGTTCTGTGCCGTCTCGTCGGCGGTCTACATCCTTAACGACCTCAGGGACATCGAAGCCGACCGTCAGCACCCCAAGAAGCGCCATCGAGCGATCGCTTCGCGCCAACTCCCCCACTCGACCGCCGTCACGGCCGCCGTCGTGCTCCTGATCATTGGTTTCGCACTCCCCTTCCTCCTCGCGGGACCGGCGGGCCTGCTGCTCATCCTCGGTCTCTACGTGGTCTTCACCATGGCCTACATCTTGTGGTTGAAGGAGGTCGCGGTGCTCGAACTCGTCATCGTCGGCAGCGGATTCTTCCTCCGCGCCTACGGCGGCGCGGTCGCGTGTCACATCCCGGTGTCCGCCTGGTTCCTCATCGTCATCTCCTTCGGCGCGTTCTTCATCGTCGTGGGCAAGCGCTCGAGTGAACTCTCCGAAGTCGGCGCCGGCACGACGCGAAAGGTGCTGGCCGAGTACACGCCCGATTTCCTTCATTCCGCGCTCACCATGAGTGCCACCGTCGCGGTCACCGGCTACTGCTTATGGGCCTTTGACACCTCGAATACCGGTCTTTCTTCGACCCAGCACCACGTCGTGCCCATCCGACTCTCGATCGTGCCCGTGGTACTCGCGATCCTCTCGGTCATGCGCACGACCGAGAGCGCCGAGGGCCAGTCCCCCGAGGATCTCATCTTGAAGAACCGTACGGTCCAGAGCTACCTCCTGGTGTGGGCCGTGCTACTCGCGATCGGCATCTACCTATGACCCGCCAGACCCTCTCGGGCTGGGGACGCACGAGTCCGAGCATCGCCACGGTGCTGAGTCCCGCCAGCGAGGATGACGTCGTCCAGGCGCTCGCCACCAACCGCGGCGTCATCGCGCGCGGTCTGGGCCGCAGTTACGGTGACCCGGCCCAATTGAGCGGTGGGGTCGTCTTGAGCAATCGCGAACTCGGCGGCATCAGCGAGATCTCACCCGATGGCGTCGTCACCGTGGGCGCGGGGATCTCCATCGATGAACTGCTCACACTCTCGATCCCCCAGGGATGGTTCGTGCCCGTGACCCCGGGCACTCGCCAGGTCACCCTCGGCGGCGCGGTCGCCGCGGACGTGCACGGCAAGAACCATCACGTCGACGGATCCTTCGGGGCCCACGTGCGCTCGCTGCGCATCGTGACCCCGATCGGCGCCTTTGACGTGACGCCCGACCACGACGGCGAGCTCTTCTGGGCCACGGTGGGCGGCATGGGTCTGACGGGCGTCATCACGTCGGTGACCCTCCAGATGATGAGGATCGAGACCGACCACGTGCTGGTCGACACGGAACGCTTCGCCAACCTCGAGGGTGTCATGCACGAGATGTCCGAGCGAGACCACGACTACCGCTACTCGGTCGCCTGGGTCGACTGCATGACCAAGGGTGCTCACATGGGCCGTGCGATCCTCACCCGCGGTCGCCACGCACTCGCGAGCGAACTCGACGTCGCGACGCTCCGGGCCCCGAAGTCGCCGAAGCTCTTCGTGCCCTTCGACGCGCCCAGCGGACTCTTGAACACCGCGACCGTGCGGGTCTTCAACGAGGTGTGGTTCCGTTCGGCCCCCCAGCACCAAGCGGATGAGCCCCAATCCTTGTCGGCGTTCTTCCACCCGCTCGACGGTGTTCGCGACTGGAACCGCCTCTACGGGCGTCGCGGCTTCGTCCAGTACCAGTTCTGCGTCGACGATGCCCACGCCAGCACCGTCGTCGACGCGATCAAACGGCTCTCCTCGTCGGGCGTCGCGAGCTTCCTCGCGGTCCTGAAACGCTTCGGTGCGTCGAACCCCGGCCCGCTCTCGTTCCCGATCCCGGGTTGGACGCTCGCGCTCGACCTGCCCGTTGGTCCCAGCGCCCTGCCCCAGGTGCTCGATGACCTCGACGAAATGGTGCTCGGCGCCGGAGGTCGGATCTACTTCGCCAAGGACGCGCGTCTCGGACCCGACAAGATCCGCGCCATGTACCCGCGACTCGACGAGTTCCGCGCGCTAAAGCAGCGCGTCGACCCCGAGGGTCGGCTCACGAGCGACCTGGCTCGACGCCTTCACCTACTAGGAAGTTGAACATGGAAAACGCATTCGGACAACCACAGAACGTCATCGTCTTGGGCGGCAGCTCGGACATCGCACGCGCCATCACCAGGAAGCTCTGCGCGGCGCGCGCTCACACGGTCGTACTCGCGGGACGCAACCAGGATCTCCTGGACGGCGCGGCGAGCGAGGCGCGCGAATACGGCGCCACCAAGACCGACACCGTGCTCTTCGACGCCGAGGACCCCTCGAACGCCGCGCGCGTCGTCACCGAGTCCTTCGAGAAGTTGGGTGCACCCGTCGATCTGGTCATCATCGCGGTGGGTCTCTTGAAGGATCAGCTGAGCATCGAGGACGACGCCGACGAGGCGGCGCGCATGGTCACGGTGAACTTCACCTGGCCGGCCGCCGCGTTGGCCGAACTGCGCCGTCGACTCATCCTGCAAGGCAGCGGACGGATACTCGTGATCTCGTCGGTCGCCGCCGTGCGCATCCGACGCAGCATGTACCTCTACGGCGGGGCGAAGGCGGGTCTGGACCGGCTGTGCATTGGCCTCGCGGACTCGCTCGAGGGCACCGGGGTCACCCTGCAGGTCCTTCGTCCCGGCGTCGTGCGATCAAAGATGACCGCCGGATCGAGTCAGAAGGAGATTCCCTTCACTACCGGCGTCAATGAGGTGGCCGAGAACGTGATGAAGGGTCTCGCGAGTGGCGAGCGCGTGATCTGGAGTCCACCGATCCTGCGCTACGTCTTCGCGGTCCTACGCCACCTGCCCGCGAAACTCTGGAAGTTCATCGCCGACCGCTAACCGGTCCGAACTACTGAGTTCGTCTACAACGTACGGTACTTGGCAATCGCCCAGGCTGGATTTGAAGCGGGCACGAAGATACTGAGCAGCGCCTAACGCAACGGACTCGAGCCGGCGAGCCCGAGCAGGTCTCGTGAGACGAAGAGCGACGCCGGTTGGCCGGACGTCTGACGCGAGACCGTCCCCTGTTCAGTGAGGATCCCAACCTGCACGAGACGGTGGAGGGTCGCCCAGGAGGCTTTGCGGGAGATCGAAAGTTCATCGGCAAGTAGCTGGGAGGTGAGGACAAGATGACGAGGAAGTAGATCGAGCGCCGCAAAGACCGCAGCGTCGCTCCGGGGCTTACGTTCGGTGGCGGTGAGCCGATCGAGCCACTGTTGCTTGATCTGTTCGACGTTTGCGATCAGCGCACGTTGGGCCCGGCCTCCACTGGCCACCGCATCAGCGAACCACGTGATCCACCTACGATGATCACCCAGTCGAAAGAGCACCAAGCCCGAGGAATAACCGGCGACGTCAGCCGCAATCGCCACGCTGACTGGTGGTGGCACGAGAAGCGCCAGCCGTCGAGTCAGGACCCAAGCGACCAGCACACGGCCCACTCGGCCATTGCCATCGCCGAAGGGATGGATTATCTCTAACTGCGCGTGACCGATCGCGGCTTGAGTGATCGGGTCGACGTCCACGCGGTTCATATAGGCGATGAGATCGTCGAGGAGCACCGGGAGTTCACTGGGTGGAGGCGTCACGAGGTGCGCATCGAGCGGACTTGTCCCGCCAATCCAGCCCTGTTCGTTCCTGATGACCCCGACGTAGCGCTCTGGAGTCGGACTTCCCGTCATGAGGGTACGATGCCACTCGCACAGCGTCTCGAGCCCGAGCGGCGCACCACCTTCGGCACTGGCGACGGCTTGCGAGATAGCCGCTAGGTTGCACGCCACCCATGCAGCGGCCCCGGTGCCGCGTCCGCCGAGCCGTTCCTCGGCGAGCACGACATCAACGATAGGAGCGGTGACGCCTTCGATGTAGGAAGAGGCGACACCTTCCGAGCGCAGTAAAAGCCGCACCAGGGGTTCGTAGTCTGCGTCCAGTGCCTCGGCGGCGTGAGCGATTTCGGTGGCTGCTGCGGCGGACCTTGCGGCGGTTGGTGCGTCGAGCGCGAGCTCGCGGTCGATAAGAAGTGCTGGCACGAAGGCGTGAATTCTCCGCCCGTTCCAGATGACCTCAACTTCCGACCCTGCCGCTTCCACTGTCTCTCTCCCAATAAGTTACCTATAACAGTATATCGGTAACTTATCTGCCCAAGCATTCGGTACCACTTGAGGTTTTGAAGTACCTTGAGCTTTTCGCCACCTGATTCGAGAATTCGGTACGACGCGCCCAGCGTGTGCACATTCGTTGGCCGGCGAAACTCTACCGACCCGGGCGGGAACTATCCCCGTGTCATCTCATCGTGCTCACGAGCAGGAGGGCCTCTAGCCCTTGGCGGTGCTCGACGTCACCGACGACGAGCTCGATGCGGTCTTCTTCAGTTCGTTGGGTCGAAGGCTCATCGTGAAGAAGTCACGGTTCCACCAGTTGGCGAAGTAGCGAGAAGGGCTCTCCATCCCGTTGAGCAGCGTCACCGCGTTGTTGCCGCTGAGCGGTGTGCCGATGGGTCCGTTGAAGATCGAGTACTGCACCCAGCCGGTGTTGATGTCGAGTTGCATCGCGCGCACTGCGCCCGCGCGCACGAGGACGTTGGCGAGGTCACTGATCGACAGCGCCGGTCCACCCACGTAGACGAGGGCGCCATCCTTGGTCACGCCCAGGCCCGAGCGCCACACATTGAAGGTGCCCCCGAGGGTGATGCCCCACTTGTTCGAGTTCTGCGCGGCGAGCCCGGGTACGGCCTTACCGTTTTGGACGATGAGGTCCAGGTTCTGGCGCACGGATTCGACCTGGTTGGACATCTTCACGTCGCTGCCCCACTGGCCAACGGTCATGGTGCCGTCCTTGAAGATCACGACCGACGCGGCACCGACGCGAAGCGGCTTGATCATCTTTCCCTGCGTGTAGTAGCCGCCGTTGGCGTCCTGGAGGCGAAAGCCCGCGTTGAAGGCGGCGACCAGCGACGTCGTGGCGGCGGGCTTGACGGGGGCGGAGTACGTGTACGGCCCGCCACCGGGGATGTAGGAACCCGAGTACAGCTGGGCGCGCAGGACCGTCGGGTCCATCCACGCCACACCCACGACGAAACTCGTGTTGACCGCGTTGGGCCGCACGAACGCCTCGTAGAGACCGGGCACGCCGTTGGCGGCCCTACGCCCCGCGATGTGCCACACGCCCTCGCCGGGCAGCGCGTGCGCGGCGGGCGTCTTGATGTCGACGGGCGCGGGCAGGTGGCCGGCCGCGGGGACCACCACCTTGGTCGGACCCGTGCCGAATGAGCCCTTCGGCGGCACGCCACCCTTCTTGGGAGGATTGAGTTTGTACCACTCGGTCTCGGCCCAGGTCACGAAACCACCGATACCGTGCGAACGCCCCCACTCCGCGACGCGCGCCGCGATAGAGCTCCCGTAGCTCTGGTTGGTCAGGGCGACGGCCAGGGTGACCCCGTAGTAGCCGAAGATCGTGATCGTCACGAGCGTCAGCGCCACCACGGCGCGACGCAACCAGTACACCTTCTGGGGTTGCCGGTGACTTCTGGGTGGCGCGGGAGGTCGATAGGCAGTCCGGCGAGAATCCATGGATTCCCATTCTGACACCTCAAGTCCGCCGGCCCTCACACGGCGCTAAATGCCGCTTAATAATGTCCTAAGAAGGACTCAGGCCCGACGAAGGGGCGTCATCGCGAGCACCAACTGCTTGGTGCCGTGCTCGTCGAAGCGCACGGCCGCGCGCGAATGGCTGCCTTCGCCCTCGACACTGACGACGACACCCGAGCCGTAGCGATCGTGCACCACGCGCTCGCCCACCTTGAGCGCGAGCTTCTCGGCGCCCGTCGATCGCACCGGCGGAGCCGTGCCCGCACCGAACGCTCGGCCTTGAGTGAACTCGGTGCCGCGTCCGACGAAACCGTCGTCGTCGCGCGCGAAACTCGAACGTCGACTGGGCAAGGTCACCGAGATGTCGTGCACGAGTTCTGGTGGGATCTCGGACAGGAACCGACTCGCGAGCGCGTCGACGCGGTTGCCCCACTGCGTTCGACTCCAGGCGTGGGTGAGGACGAGGTGTCGCATGGCGCGCGTGATGCCCACGTAGCAGAGTCGACGCTCCTCTTCGAGCTCGGCCTCGTCGGAGAGCGCTCGACGGTGCGGGAAGATCGTCTCTTCGAGTCCGGTGATGACCACGGCCGGGAATTCCAGGCCCTTGGCGACGTGCAGGGTCATGAGCGAGATCGCGCCCGCGCCTCCGTCGAGCTGGTCCGAATCCGCGACGAGGGCCATGCGCTCGACGAACTCCATCAACGTGTCGTACTGGGACGCCGCCGAGGCGAGTTCGCCCAGGTTCTCGAGGCGCGAGTACGCCTCGTCGGAGTTCTCGGCGCGCAGCGCGTCACCCATACCCGACTCGCGAACGATCGCATCGATCATCTCGCGCGGGCTGAGGTCGTTCGCGAGCGCTCGCAGTTCGTCGAGCATGAACGAGAACTTCTCCGCCCCGGTGAGCGCCTTGGCGCTCAGGCCCGCGGCACTCGCGTAGTGCGACGCCTCGGCGAATGAGAGTCCGTTCTCGGCGGCGTAGGCGCCGAGCTTCGCCTGTGCCGCCTCACCGATGCCCCGCTTGGGTTCGTTGATCACCCGGCGCGCGGACGCCTCGTCGCGGGGGTTCACGATGAGTCGGGCGTACGCCAGGGCGTTCTTGATCTCCTTGCGGTCGTAGAAGCGTGTCCCCGAGATCACTCGGTAGGGGATGTTGGCGCGCAGCATCTCTTCTTCGAGCACGCGGCTCTGGGCGTTGGTGCGGTAGAACACCGCCATCTGATTCCAGTCGAGTGACGCCTCGGTGCGAAGCCGGCGTAGTTCGCTCGCCACCCAGCGACCCTCGTCGTACTCGTCGCCGGCTCGGTACAACCGGATCTTCTCGCCCTCGGCGCCCTCGGTGAAGAGGTTCTTCGCGTGGCGACTCGCGTTCTTCGCGATCACCGCGTTGGCGGCGTCGAGGATCGTCTGTGTCGAGCGGAAGTTCTGCTCGAGCAGGATCACGTCCGCGTCGGGGAAGCGCTGTTCGAACTGGAGGATATTGCGCACGTCGGCGGCACGAAAGCGGTAGATGGACTGGTCCGAGTCGCCCACGACGCACAAGTTGCGGTGCTCGGCCGCGAGCATCAACACCAGCTCGTTCTGGACCCCGTTGGTGTCCTGGAACTCGTCGACCAGCAGGTACTTGAAGCGGCGCTGGTACGAGTGCAGCACCTCGGGGTCGCGACGCATCATCTCGACCGCGTTCAACAACAAGTCGTCGAAGTCCATGGCGTTGGCGAGTTTCAGACGGTCCGCGTAGAGCCGGTAGATCTCGGCCACGCGACGATGGTGAGGGTCCTCGGCGTGGCCCGAGGCCTCGTAGGCACCCGGCGAGAGCATCTCATTCTTCGCCGCCGAGATCGCACTGGTGACGCTGCGCGGTGAGAGCCGCTTCGTGTCCAGGTTGAGCTCCTTCATGATGCGTTCGACCGCGCTCTCGGCATCACCCGCGTCGTAGATAGTGAAACCACGCTGATAGCCGAGGACTTCGGCGTTGGCGCGCAGCATCCGCAGGCACGCCGAGTGGAAGGTCGAGACCCACATACGCTGCGCCTCGTCACCCACCAGTTCGACCACGCGTCGGCGCATCTCGTCGGCGGCCTTGTTGGTGAACGTGATCGCCATGATCTCCCACGCCCGCGCGTCGCCCGAGGCGAGGATGTGCGCGATACGTCTCGTGAGTACGCGCGTCTTACCCGAACCGGCGCCCGCGATGACGAGCAGCGGCCCGCCACGCTGGACAACGGCTTGTTGCTGGGGCTCGGTGAGTCCCTCGAGGAGCTCTGACGGATCGAGTCGGGTGGGTGCGGGCGTATTGCTGCCCCACAATGACTCGTCAGAGAACGATGATCTCACTCCCACTCAATGGTGCCAGGTGGCTTGCTCGTCACGTCGAGCGCCACGCGGTTGACGCCCTCGACCTCGCGGATGAGACGATTGGCGATCGATTCGATGACGTCGTGGGGCAGGCGAGCCCAGTCGGCGGTCATGGCGTCGTCACTCGTGACCGCACGAATGATGATCGGGTACGCGTAGGTTCGTCCGTCGCCCATGACCCCCACCGTACGCACTGCCGGTAACACGGCGAAGCTCTGCCAGAGTTCTCGGTACAGGCCCGCCTTCTTGATCTCGTCGACCACCACGTGGTCGGCGTTGCGCAAGATCTCGGCGCGCTCGCGCGTCACCTCGCCCACGATGCGAACGCCGAGTCCCGGACCCGGGAAGGGCTGGCGCCAGACGATCTCGGCGGGCAGACCCAGCTCCTCGCCGACGTGCCGCACTTCGTCCTTGAAGAGACTGCGCAGTGGCTCGATGAGATCGAACGAGAGGTCCTCGGGCAGTCCCCCCACGTTGTGGTGACTCTTGATGTTCGCGGCGTGACCCGAACCGGATTCGATGACGTCGGGATAGAGGGTGCCCTGGACGAGGAAGCGTGGCCCGTCGCCACCCTTACCGAGTTCGCGCGCCACGGTCTCGAACTCGCGAATGAACAACTCGCCGATGATCTTGCGCTTGCGCTCGGGATCGGTGACCCCGGCGAGCGCGTCAAAGAATCGGTCCTGGGCCTTCACGTGGATCAGTTCGACCCCGAACTGGCGGGTGAACGTCTCTTCGATCTGGTCGCCCTCGTTCTTTCGCATGAGGCCGGTGTCGACGAAGACACAGGTCAGTTGCGTGCCGACCGCCTTGGTGACGAGTGCGGCGGCGACTGCCGAGTCGACCCCACCCGAGAGGGCGCACAGGACCCGCTCGGTGCCGACCTGGGCACGGATGGCGGCGACCTGGTCCTCGATGATCGAGGTGTTGGTCCACGTGGCGGGGATCTGGGCCACGTGGTGCAAGAAGTTCGCGATGAGCTCTTGGCCGCGCTCGGAATGGGCGACCTCGGGGTGGAACTGGACGGCGTAGAAGGCTCGGGTGACGTCCTCCATGGCGGCGACCGGCGCCTCGGGTGACGAGGCCGTCACCACGAAGCCCGGGGGGGCAGCGGCGATGGCGTCGCCGTGACTCATCCACACCGAGCTCGTCTCGGGCCAGTCGTCCATCACCCGTGACGGGCCCACCCGATGCAGCGGCGTGCGGCCGTACTCGCCGGCACCGGTGCGCGCGACGTCGCCGCCTAGTTGGAGCGCCATGAGTTGCGCGCCGTAGCAAATACCCAAGACCGGGATACCGAGTTCGTAGATCGCCGGGTCGAGCGACGGGGCCGGGGTCTCGTAGACGGACTTGGGACCGCCCGAAAGGATGATCGCCGAGGGCGCCTTCGCGCGTACCTGTTCAGCGGTGATGGTGCTCTGGACGATCTCTGAATAGACGTGCGCCTCACGCACACGTCGCGCGATCAGTTGGGCGTACTGGGCACCGAAGTCAACGACGAGGACGTTCGAGGTCAATGGCCCATGCCTACGCCCTGGGAGCGCTGCAGCTGCTTACCTTCGGTCTGCAACGACGGGGCCAGCATGATCTCGGCCTTCTGGAATTCCTTCAGCGTCTCGTAGCCACACGTGGCCATCGAGGTGCGAAGGGCGCCGAAGAGGTTGAGGCGTCCGTCGTTCTCGTGCGCGGGTCCGAGCAGGACCTCTTTCAGCGTGCCGCGAACCTGCGTACGAACACGTGTGCCGCGAGGCAACGTCGGGTGGAAGGTCGCCATGCCCCAGTGGAACCCACGGGCCGGCGCTTCGACGGCGCTGGTGAGCGGGGAACCGATCATCACCGCGTCGGCGCCACAGGCGATGGCCTTGGCGATGTCGCCACCCTTGCTCATGCCGCCGTCGGCGATGACGTGCACGTACACGCCGGTCTCGTCGAGGTGGCGCATGCGCGCACCCGCGACGTCGGCGATCGCCGTCGCCTGGGGTACACCAATGCCGAGCACGGCGCGCGAGGTGCAGGCGTTGCCAGGACCAACACCGACGAGCACACCGGCGGCGCCGGTGCGCATGAGGTGTAGCGCGGCCTGGTAGCTCGCGCAACCGCCCACGATGACGGGCAACTCGAACTCACGGATGAACTTCTTCAGGTTGAGCGGCTCGACGGTCTTGGACACGTGCTCGGCCGAGACGACGGTGCCCTGGATCACGAGGATGTCCAGGCCCGCGTCGAGGATGGTCTTGGCCATCCAGTCGGTGCGCGCCGGGGTCACCGACGCCGAGGTCGTGATGCCCGCCGCCTTCATCTGACGGATGCGCTCCGCGACGAGTTCGAGCTTGATGGGCTCAAGGTACATCTGCTGCATGCGAGCGGTGGCCTTGTCGTCGTCGAGCTCGGTGATCTCGTCAAAGAGCGCCGAGGGGTCCTCGTAGCGAGTCCACAGGCCCTCGAGGTTCAAGACCCCGAGACCGCCGAGACGACCGAGTTCAATGGCGGTCGTGGGCGACATCGCGCCGTCCATCGCCGAACCGAGCAGCGGGAGTTCGAACTTGTACGCGTCGATCTGCCACGAGATGTCCACGTCCTCGGGGTCACGGGTGCGCCGCGACGGCACGATTGCGATGTCGTCGAATCCGTACGCCTGACGCGCCGATTTGTAGATACCAATCTCTACTTCCGCCATTGTGACCTCCGCCTAAGAAAATGCAACCCGAAAACGAGTGTGCGTGTGCTCCAATC
>Ga0307375_10004914_pt1 | contig 12643 bp, 10 predicted proteins | sample TR1MG_FD_202531 | JGI IMG/M metagenome (GOLD analysis project Ga0307375, IMG submission 202531) | Soil microbial communities from Risofladan, Vaasa, Finland - TR-1 | ecosystem: Environmental > Terrestrial > Soil > Coastal area > Acid sulfate soil | place: Finland: Risofladan, Vaasa | collected... | reverse complement strand
GTGGGCGTTGGACACACAGAGTCCTACCAGATACCAGAAGAAGGCCATGGACCAGCGTCGGTTTTTGTGAGGCCATGCAGCCTTGAGAGTACTGTTATCAACTCTGTCCATCGTTCCCATGTGAAGGCGGTAGTCTTGGACGGCGCTCGGAATCTGCTGTTTCGATTTTCCGACATTACAGGCCTCCAGAGGTTAGTAAGGAAGTGGCACTTTGCTCTGTGTCGTTGATATTGGTTGGGTTCATTTGATGAGCACATGTATGCGGTCGTGTGCAGTGTCATTTTTTGGGCCCTCTTTGAGTGCGCTTCGTCTGCAGGAACAGCACGAGTCCAGCGCCAATCGACGCGCTCAATATTGCGATTCCGACGGCCGCAATGGCCATCTTCCAAGTCGACGGTTGTGCTTCGTCAACGCGAGGAGGCGGAGAGGGGGGTTTCGAGGCATTGTGAAGTGTTGACAACCTGCTTTTGGTGGCGGTGGACGGGCTGGGCAAGTCTTGGTGATGAGTCTCCTTGTTGTGAATCTCTGCAGGAGTATGATGGGGAGATGGTTCAGGTAGGTTTTTGTGCTTCCAATTTAGAGTGGATACCAGAGTTGAGGGCAGCTGTTGCAGGAGAGACTGTGCGAGAAGTTGATAGGACGGCCACTCCCCGGTTGCGAGTTGCCACTGATGTTTCAAGTACGCCAGTTCTTCAACGTCCCCCTCATGCGGTGCATTCAAGAGTTTCGCGGCATCTTCCATGATTTGCGCCAGATCAGCGTCAGAATAGAGGCATTGGAAGTTGGAGTCGAAGTAGGAGGCGAGATTCTCGTGAGCCTCTCGTCCAGTGAGAGGAATGTGATTGATGCTGGATCCGTTGGCGAATCCTAGAGAGATGTATTGCAAGAGCATCCAAGCGTGTGAGGGGGCATTTGAGGATGAGGATGGGGATGGTGAAGAAGAAGAAGAGTAAGTTGGTAGTTGCACGACAACAGCCCTCGAGAGTGCGATGAGTGTGGGGTCTTTAATGATGCGATCAACCTTTGAAAGAAGATGAGGAGGAGGAGATGGAGATGAGAACAGAGTCTCTAGATGGGCGATGAAGGTGCCGAGCCAAGAGGCCCACGCGTTCACCGTCGTTGCAATTGCTAGCATTCTGTGCGCCTTCTCGTCCTCATTCTCATCAAAACCGCATTCGGCTCCATCATTCTCATCATCAATTATATATCCAGGGCAAGAGGAAGCGATATCGAACTCAGATTCCAATAACCTCTCCAACGTCGAATCTCTCACAAAATCCAACCAATCGCTCTTCCTCGCTGGGTCATCCAACGTATCGCTCAAAAACACCGCCAACTTCAACCATCCTTCGAAGGAACCACCACGAAGCTCTTCTTGATCATCGAAAAGCGAAGCTCGTACTTGCAAGTGCTCAATGGCTGCTCGTATCATCGCCAACTGAATATTCCATCGCAAATCAGTCAAGTGCTTCCAAATTTGATGTTTGATGCCAGGAAAACCGACTTCAAAGTCCACAACGAACGGTTCGAAGTGAGCGGCACGAACGGACATGTCCAGAGCCACCTGACTATCCAATCGGGCTGGCATGTTCGAAGGAGATAGAATACTCAACTGCTCATCGATATACCGGAATAGCATTTGCCAGTGATGAAGTTGGCGCTGACAAGAGGCAACAGTATGAATGTACGAGTCGCTCAAAAGACTTTCCATCGCCTTCCCAACAGGTAAGTACATCTCGTGGTATGCAAACATCTCTGCCATTCTAGATGGGGTCCAGAACAGTTCTTCGCCATGTTGGTTGAATAAATTATCGGAGACTCTGAGATAGGAGTGATAGAAGTTGTCGGGAGAAGCGTGAGAACGTTGAAACGCCGCTACATCGAACAAGAAGGGTTGATCTCCTCGATTTACAGATAACACCATAGACACATGTTGTACAAAGAGAGTTAGAAGGAAGAAACCTCGGAAAGATGCACTCATACAGCGAGATTCGCAAAGCAAGCGCCCGTTGACGGTCGCGAAAAAGCAATCCATCTGCTGCTCATCGTTGTGGCATTCGTAGCATAATCCAATGCCAATGACGTGACCACGGGAGGGGTGAATCGGAATAGGGAGAGCCTTAGGGAATAAGCTTCCATCTAAGAGAAGATCAGCGGAAACGTTGACGCAGGCGCTGTTCTTCACTTTTCCAAGCCACTGTCCTTGAAGTTGCGGCAGCGCCAGTCCAAATGTCATAGAATGATGTTTGTCATCGATCTTCATCTCATCGATTCGAAATTCTAGGTACTTGATGCGACCACAGCCCACAGGAAGAGGGAGAAGCGGCTGAACGAGTTGCGTGCATTGATTCGCCTCCACCGTCAACCGATTGCCCATAAACGACTCATAGTTGGTGACCACACTCGAATAACGGGATGTTCTAATGTTTCCAGAGAGTGAAGGCCATAGAATGCGGCAAAGAGACCAGAATTCGAGGCTCGGTTCGACGGAGAGCCATTCTGAACAAAGAGGACGCGTTAGCCATGTTTGCCGCCATTTTGGAGCGTTAAAGAGAGTACTAACGTACCAACATAGGGGTTTACCATCAAGTCAGAGGCATGGAAGAAGTGTCGTGCCAGCGCATTGCATAGAGAAGGGGAGAGAAGTTTGGTACGAGCGGCTCGACAAGTCAGCGCCAATTTTCCCACTTCGACGACCGAAGGCAGATGAAGAAGTACTCTGATCAGAATCGATTCATCGAGTTCAACCAAACCAGCTTCAGCTATGGACATTCGAGGTAGGAGGGGCCACGCAGCGACTGAATTTGCAACTCAGCAGCGACGTCTTCGGACACCCCCAAAACGTATGACCGGGCTCCTCTGGCGACTCTTCAGACAGAAGGGAACCGGCTCACTGCGAGAGGGAATCGCCACACCTCTGTTCCACACCAGATGAAGGCCGTACTCTGCCTTGTCCTCATCTTCGGATGCGTACGTGTACCTGTTTTGGATCCTTACTAGTGGATGTGCATCAGAGTTGCCCAATCGTGTGACAGCCGATGCAATCCCAGCGCGACTTTTCCAGTCTGATTCCTCTTTCTGACCTTTCCAATTGCTCCATAGGCTGCTATTCTGGCTGAAGGTCGCCACGCATACTGTGGTCTTGATGTGAACAGCCCTCCTGTGAACCCTACCTACTCTCCTGCGCCTGCAGGCTACAAACTTGCTCTCGTCCAAGGTGCGTTCCTTTCAGAATGTTCCTTTGCCGTTTATCTGTGCACTCTGGCAGCCTTTCTGACCTTTTCGTGTGTGCATTGTGTTGTAGCACTCATTCGCCACGGAGATCGTCTTCCTATTGAACGTTGCTGGGCGAACGACCACGTTTGGACTTGCAACTTGAACATCGAAGAGCGCAGCACGAGCGAGAACGCTTCCTCTGTTGGTGTCCCTCGTTTGCATCGTAAGCACTATTTGAATGGCGAGGAGACGTTCCCAGGTGGGTGTATGGCGGGGCAATTGACGAAGTACGGTTACGATCAGCATCTCGTGAACGGCGCCAACTTGAAGTCCACCTACCCCAGTGCCTTCCCTGCTTCATATTCTGCTTCCTCAGCCTATGTGCGTTCTACGGATATCCCTCGCACGTTGCAGAGTGCCCAGGCGCTGTTGCGAGGCATTGCGCCGTGGAGTCCCGCTGCGAACAACGTCACTCAGTTTGTGGATGTGTACACTGTGGATGCGTCGAAAGAGTGGCTCTATCCTAATCCTGGAAATTGCGCCAAGTTGGGTCAATACGAGACGGAGGCGAAGGCTTCTGCCGCGTACCAGAGCTGGGTCCAGTCCGTGCTCACGCCGCTCGTTCAGGCCATGTCTCCTTTCTATGGTCTCCCCCTCGCCTCCATGCCCTCCCCCATCAACATCTTCGATTGCCTCGGCGCGCACGTGTGTCACAAGTTCCCGCTCCCCGGAGGCATGCCGGTTGCGCTGTACGACCGCATGGTCGCCGCCATGGAGTGGGAGTACAACTACATCTACAACTTCCCCGATCGCGCCGAGTATGGCCGCCTCGCCATGGGTAAGCTGTACTACCAAATCTGGATGAACTTCATTGGCGCACTCCACGAGCCTACCAACACCGAGCCTCAGTTCAAGCTCTTCTCCGCTCACGACACCTCCGTTATGCCCTTCCTCAACGCCATTGGTGCGTGGGACGGAAAATGGGCTCCCTACGCTGCTCTCGTTCAGATGGAGCTTTGGACAAGTGAAAACGGAGGTCAGCCACTCGTACGCTGGGTATACAACCGCCAAGAGATGACTCTCCCCGGATGCTCCAGCACATTCTGCTCATTCAACTCCTTTGCCGCTCTCGTGCAGCCCATCATCCTCAAGGACATGGAAACTGCTTGCCAAGCCACACAAGCGCTTGCGGGCCAATACGCTCGCTGGCAGGCACCAAACCTCGGCGTCTACACCAACGATGGTTGGTAAACTGGCACCCTGCACCGCCTCCCTACCTCCTGTTAATGACCTCAATGAACATTATGTGGATTTCTCAATCGAAACCGGTATTCTCCAGGGTTCAATAACACAACTTGACACGCGCACAGCGCTCTCCTTCGAGCACTCGTCGAGGGTCTCCTCACTTGGCCTTCTCTCAGACTGCACGCTTGTCCTCTCTGTTATCCAGACATTGAACTCAGCCACTTGAAACGGCTCATATCAAGTTACGAGAGGGAGATGGAGGTGTGAGAATGGGACCCAGAAGGTGTTCAACTTCCCAAATAGCCTTCCGGCACGCAATGATCTCTCAGGATGGGATTGTTGCAGGAGATATCGTCTACTCACAAGTGTAAGCCAAAGTAAACCACAATTGTGATCCATTGGGTTACATATTGGCCTTGGGGAGGACCAGAAGTTCGGATGCAGTTCCGTGTAACTGGAGTTGAACTCCATTCGCCGCCGAAGGCTTCTTTCCATCATTACTGCCTCCAACTTGTGTTTAATCGAATCTTTTCTCTGATTCTTCGAAAATCACTCCACTGGCATGGAGGCAAACTTCCGTCTCATCCAGGAAATGGGATGGTCCCGAACGGAGGCGCAAGAAGCTCTCACAGCCGCTGGTGGTTCTCTTCAAACGGCTCTCGACTGGTTATTGACAAACTGTCCCCAAGGTAGAGTTGGCACAGGAGAGGCGTCACCATCTCCGAACACACAAGGCACAAAACCGTCTCCCTCGGTGTCGGATTCGAATTGGGTCCCTCATCCGCCACTGGATTCGAGTGACCACGAGAATGCTCAACATTTAGAAGCTATGAAGCGCAATCATTCCAATGACCTCCTCGTTAAGCCGGTCGGAACTCAGGCAAGTCCGACACAGCAACAAGCACGTCCTGGCAACTCTCCTTCGCCGTCTGGCCGCGACACACTCTCTACAGCCCCTGCTCAATCTTCAACACTCGATTCAGAGCCCATTGTCCTCTCAACTGGTTCTGCCTCGTCTTCCTTGGTACGTTGGACCGCAAAGTCCCCTTGTCAGTGTGGTCCAATATCTCCCCCTCTTCTTTCGATTCAGATCAAGGTGCACACACCTCTCAAGTGTTAGAATGGAAGCTGACGTGTTGTATTCTTCTATTGCCTTGCAGATGGCCAATGCCCCAACAGTACAGGTGTGTTACAGGAGCAATTCAGATATGCCCACGTTGGCCGAGCGCGACCGCCTCTTCGAACTGCTGAAACACGAACACATGCCCAGCGTTTTGGTCGATATTGGCGAAAACCGTGATCTGGAGGACATCTTGGTCTCTCTTGGATTGCCCTTGCCTCAAGCTGTGCTCGCATATCAGCCTCTTGGAGATCTTCGCGACTTCTCTCAAAATTTGGCCTCCCTTCGCCGTTTCGTCGCTCGCAAGATTGCCGCCGGCCTTCAATCAGAACACTCCAACACCATAGACGAGTATAGCCGAGAGCCTGTCTCTACAGGAGCCGTAGATGGCGTCATGAATCTGTTGGCATCTGCTGCGTCTGCAATCTGGAAGGGCTCCGCCTCGAGCGCTACCCGACCAAGTCATAGCTTCATTGAGTTTACAGTTATCAAAACCAACTGGTTCTATCGAGATCAGAGGCGAATCATCAGATTTGGAACTAACGGAGACTTCTACCGCATCGACCCAAAGAACAACGAACTCAGAGAGAGCATTCCTTACAACACCATCAATGGCATCACCGTGGCTCCCGGAAGACTCTCACTCACCCTCAAAAACGGACTCACGCCAACCTTCCACGCTCCAACCAGAGTCATTGACTACATGTACCAACTCTTCCTCGCCTACTGCCCTGATGAAGTCGTCCCAAAGATTGAAAACGCATAGAGAGGAGGAAATCGAAGGCAAGCATTGGCATATGGATAGTAATAGACCTGATCCCCTCATCCACTCCTTGTCCTTCAAGTTCCGTCTCCGGCACGTGGAGCTCACCCCACTCCAAGCTAGGCACAGGCACTCTTGTCTAATGTAACGTATGTCCTACATGTTCATTTTGATGTACACTCTGCGCTCGCTCGATGCTACCCTCCACACAGCAGGTTTGGGCGAAGGTTGAGAGAGCGAAGGAAGTTGGTGGATGCTCGTTCACTCGGAGGCTGAGGCAGTTTTCGCTCGTCGAGGTCTGAATGAATGTAGAGTCATTGGAGATCATTTAAGGAGGTTAGAGAGAGAGAGAGAGAGAGAGAGAGAGAGAGAGAGAGAGAGAGAGAGAGAGAGAGAGAGAGATTTGGAGGGTCAGAGGTGTCCTATTGACAACTGGATGGTGGTCTTCTCTTCAACCTGGAAAGTTCCAGCTTCGTCTTTTAATGGGTCGTTGGTTCTCGTACCGTTGGTTCTCTGTCTTGCCCTTTGGGCTCTTCGGGGCCACCGAGGCTCGTCTTTTGGAGCTGCAATGAATGAGTCAGCACACTTTGTATGCAGAATGTACAAGTATTGACAGGGTATGACGTACGGTGCAGGAGCGGGGGCAATTTCAGCGACCGCGTGCGCAACGGCTCCTGGCGAAGTGGACTTGCGCACTTTGCGTGGCTTGGGGGAGGCAACTGGCTCGGCAACGCGCTCCTCCACAACTGCGGCAGCTTTTTTGACCACACGAGACTTGGGAGACTTCGGCGCGGCAGCAGCAGACGCGGATTTCGCGGGGACAACCTTCTTCTCCTTTACCTCCGGCTTGGGCGCCGGTGGAGCCTCAGGACTCCTTGCGATCTTCCTCGTGATGGATTGGTACAGTAGAACCAGCAATACAAATGCCGATAGGATCAAATATTGCAGAATAACACCTCTCCAAGGGAACAGGGCAGGTTGAGACTTGAAAAAGTCGGCACACGCGCCAACACAGACACTATCGGCCCAAGAAGATGATGGTACAGTAGATTGGGAAGAGGAGGTTGATGTAGATGCTTGTGCCATGGTGGTAGACTCAAGCAACACTGCCTTTTGTGCGAGCGCGCGGGGCTAGTTCGCAACGTGCCTCCGTTTTCGAGATTCTCGTGTCTGTGAGTGGGTGTCAAACTCGATGAATCCCTGCTTTTGATCTTTCCAAAGATGTTGCCATCCTTCTAACTCCTGTCTTGGCCTCTGCATGACGCCAAAGCGAGGGACGACCCAATAATCCTATTAGTGAGCCCTAATAGGGGAAACTCGCATGACGAACTCATGGAAAGTTGGTGCTCTTCAAGTTGGCAACCGACCGTACACACTCCTCTCGTCACTGTTCTGTAGACACTATGGCTGCTGCAGCGAAGCAAGCACATGACAAGCTCATCAAGTACGTGTTCTCGTGTTGCGACCTCACCAAGTCTGTGTAGCTCTTTACTTGCCGTCTCGCTCAATTCACCGTTCTGTGCTAACCTTCTGCAACCCCTTTCAGGATGCTTGTCATCGGAGACAGTGGTATGTTGTGTGTTTGATGAGTTTCGACTGCGTGTTCACTTGGTATGCTTGTAGTAACGCTGCATTTTGCTGCCTTTCGGTGTTCCTCCTCAGGTGTCGGTAAAACGTCTCTGCTTGTTCGCTTTGACGAAGATAAGTTCTCTCCCAACTTCATTACCACGATTGGGTACGTCTTTCTTGCACCTTTGCGCCTCGTCGTGTCGAACGAGTCCTGCACGCGCAGTTTCGGTTCGGCGTTTTGCTCCTGCCCTCAAATTCCCCCCGCTTCTCGACCCATTGTTGACCTTTGGTTGTGCTATGGCAATGTGTTGGTGCATCTGTAGTATCGATTATCGCACCAAGATCGTGGACATGGAGGGCAAGAAGGTGAAGCTCCAAATCTGGGATACCGGTTCGTTCGCTCCTTGCCTGCCATCTCCCCTTGATTTTGCCCTTCTCACGTGTGTTTCTGACTCTGATCTCCTCTTCCGTGTTACTTATTGCTTCTACATGCTGGTGAAACGATTGGTGTGCCGATGTGAAGGAGGCCAAGAGCGTTTCAAGTGCGTCTCCTTGGAACGTGTTTTTCCGGCGACCTGCACCTGCATTCTTCCCCCAATGTCTGACCAGTCTGATTCTCGCCCCATATTCGTTCATACAGGACCATCACGATGACCTACTTCAGAGGTGCGCATGGTATCATCCTTGTCTACGATGTTACGGACCCGCTTTCGTTCGAGAACATTCGCAGCTGGATGTCCAACTTGCAGGCCAATGCCGCCGCTGATGTGGACCGCATTTTGATTGGAAACAAGTGCGATATGGCCGACAAGCGCGTCATTTCGACCCAGAGAGGACAAGACTTGGCAAACGAGTACGGCATCCCCTTCTTCGAAACTTCCGCCAAGAGCAGCATCAACGTCGAGGAATGCTTCCTGACTCTCGCCAACGCTTGCTTTGCAAGGCTCAAAAACGAAGGCACACCGCAAAGTCCGGCAAACGGGAAGACAATCACGCTAGACCAAAACGCGAACGGTCACATCCAGGCGGAGGACAAGGGCTGCGCTTGCTAAGCTCTCCGCTTTGCTACTACTAGCAAGCCTCAAAGCAAGCATCTCATCGTGCACGCTTTCTTTCTCTTTCCTCGTTCGGCCAGTTTGCGCGGCTCTCCGACGTGTGATTAGCTGGCGAATCAGGTTTGCTGACCCCCACTTGTACATTGATGAAACGACATTCTTCCCACCCTTACACGTGCTTTCGTACTCCTTTTCTGCACCCTCTCTCTGGAAGGTTCTCTGGATCAGGGTGAACGTTCACCAGGAAATGGGAGAAGAGGGGCAAGTGACCTACCCTTCTCGATCCCCCGCAAAGGCATGTCTTTGGGAGTCACGGATCTCTACATTGGAGGATTGCATTCCAGTCAAGCTTGTATATAGGGTGTGAAGGGTACCAAAGAGGGATGGAGATGTTGTGGAGAGGGGTGAAGGCAAAACTGTGCGCGTGTCTGGTTCACTGTCGATGTGTTGTGCACCTAGAGTTTGGCGCGTCGAAGAGCCTGACGAACTCCAAGATCGATCATGATCTCCTCAGAGCCAGCGGGGATGGCGTAGGCGCGAACTTCGCGATAGAGGCGCTCTACTTTCTCTCCCTGTCCGCCTCTGGTGTATGCGAGTCCACCGAAGATCTGAGAGGCTTCTCGAGCGCAAAGTTCGAAAGTGGTCGTGGTTTGCGCCTTGAAGAGAGCGATGGGTCCGCCCAAGCGAACGGCGGCCTCGGCGTGGGACATTCTGCAGAGTTGGTAGGTGATGTTCTCGAGCCAGTTTTGTGAGGCTTCGATGTGGCGTGCCATGTGTCCAATCTTGTGGCGAATGACAGCGTGGTCGATGAGGCGTTGACCGAAGGTTTTGCGCTTGAGGGCGTACTTGAGCGACTCCTCGAGGCAGACGCGAGCGAAGCGGAGCGCTTGAGCGGCGATGGACCATCTCTCGTGGTTGAAGTTGTACATCACGTACTTGAATCCCTGATTCTCCTGGCCAATCAAGTTCTCCACGGGCACGAGAACATCCTCAAAGGTGATGTAGGTAGTACCAGAGGGCCACACGCCCGAGCACTGCATCTGACGAGTAGTAACGCCAGGTCCTCTCTCGATCAGCAACATCGACACGCCTCCCATTCCCGGACCACCAGTTCTCACCGCCACCGTGAAGTAATCGGCAAACACACCATTCGTAATCCACTTCTTCTCGCCGTTCACAACGTAGTGCTTTCCATCGGGAGTCTTCTTCGCAGTGCAAGCCAAGTTTGCGACATCAGATCCAGCGCCGGGCTCAGTAATGGCCAAACAAATGATCTTCTCACCACGCAGACACGAAGCGACCTTCTCATGCAAGTGCTTGGCGCCAAATTGCAACACGGGAGGGATACCAATCGACAAACCGGCAAAGAGTCCCCAGCACACACCACCAGAGCCACAGCGAGACACCTCGTCGTACAGAATCAACTCGTGGAAGTAATCCCATTCCTCAGGCTTCACGCCACCGGCAATGTTCGAACCACAGAGCTCAGTGGGCCACTTGCCACCGCTCACGCCAGGCAGCCATCCAGCCTCATAGCACTTACGATACACCTCACGAGGAATGGCCTTCGCCTCATCCCAAGCATGGCAATTGGGCATGATCTCCTTCTCGACAAACTCACGCAGAGCACTACGGAATCTACGATGCGAATCGTTAAAGTAGGCGCTGTGCCACTCCTGATACCAGCTCGGGTCTCCGTAGGGCGTCAATTCTCCAAAGGCATCAGTACCATCCTTATTATGCACATATCGTAGCGCCGAAGACGATTCCTCAACAGAACTGGACGCTCCTGGTGCGCCAATCTGTCCCACCTTCCACTTAGCTCCAGTCTTCGCCAAAGTCGCATCATTATGGAATTGATCGAACTGCTTGGTAGCGTCAGTGCCAGCAACACGTTCCAGAACCTTCTTACCGCCAGGGTGCTCCGCAGCGAACTTGGTCACATCGTACACGCCACCATGAATGATCAACCAGTTGTCGTCGGGCTTGTTGTGCTTTGCGACCTCTTCAACATTGAAAGACTTGGGAACACTCATGTCGTACACAACCACAGGGGGATGATGCAGCAAACGAAGCGATTGGTGAGTCCACACGTGTCTGATCAAGTTGACCGCGCAGAGAGCAGAGGGCTGACCGAGGCCAGCTGCGACCAGTCGGCTTTTCGGACCTATTCTCAGAACAAGGGGTGCACATTTATGGGTGAGATTCGCAGCGTTATATGATACAATGGTATTGGAAGCGTAAAGAGGTCAAAAAGCAGGGCAGATGATGAGGAAGGAGGGTTACAGGACGGCTGCGCAGGCAGCACCGGCGATATGCTCGCGGAAGTGTTGAGCCGACATGACCGCGAAGTAGTGGGAGAAGGCGCCGCCAAGTACGAAGAGATGCCAAATGTTGTGGCTAGACATGAGGGAATCGAATTTGCCAGGATAGACTGATTCGGGCCACTTCTTGGCATAGATGAGAGAACCAAAGACGTAGCAGAAGCCCATGATGCCGCATCTCGTCAGAGTCGGAACGACATCCCATCCATACATGAACTTCAATTTGTAAGAATAGAACACAAATAGGATCAAGACGAGTCAGCTCATGAGGAAAGGGGCAAAACGGCGAGTCCGAACGTACGATGGACTGAGGCAGAGGGATGAAGCCAAAGAATCCCATGCCCAAGAAGATGAAGAGGCGTAACGCTTCAGTGCCAGGCGTGTGCATCTTGCCCTGCCAGATGGAGAACATAGCAGCGACGCCAAAGCCGGTGATGATGAGTCCGTATCCGTATCTCCACGCCAACTGGTCCGGACAGTAGTAGAGGTAGTAGAGTAGAGGGTAATATGAGCCAACAATGAGCACAGCGATGCCAGTGTAGTCCAGCTTTGCTGTGAAGTCATAGTGTCCGCTTGAGCAGCAATTGTAGAGATGGAAGACGCTGGAGAAGAGGAGCATCATCATTGTAGAGAGGAAGAAGACAGTTGAGGATACGATCTCTCCGATGGCAGCTCTGTTGAGCCATGTAGCATATGAGAGGAGCGCGAGGACGAAGAAGAGGATGAGTCCGCTGAGGTGGGTCCAAACGTTGAGCGTTTCGTTGTGCCAGTGGAAGAGCGACAATGTGGTCTGTTTCAGGCTCAGATTGACTCGGTATCCGTGAGTTATGTGGGGATTGTGTTTAAGATAGTCAGGAAGATGCATATAGTGCTGCAGATCGTAGTCCTTCGCACAGCAGACGCCACTCACAGCGTTCACGAGAACCTCGTCCGCCTCGCCGATCTCCGACACCAACTCTGAAATCACGGATTCTGCCACTGCAGTGCCAGTCTCGGTGCACTCCTCAGCTACACTCATTTCGGTTTCGATGTATTGATCGGACTTTCCTCGAGCATGACGAGAGCGAGGACGACTACGAGGTGACACAGACATTTCGCTACGATTCCAAGCCCACTTCAACTTCAAACGCACAATCCAAACGAATCACGCGATGTTAGATCAATTCAAGCACACTAATAAATGGCGAAAAGGAACATCTAAGGGCGTAATGCAAACCAGAAGAGGTGCCCATGTGGTGCCTAGACCCAGCTCCTCGGAGGCGATTGCGGCTCCGAATCTCGTCCAAGGGGGCCAAAAGTCTGTGAAACCTGCATAAAACTCATCATGGCATGTAACCCACTCTATGATCCC
>Ga0307375_10004913_pt1 | contig 12643 bp, 9 predicted proteins | sample TR1MG_FD_202531 | JGI IMG/M metagenome (GOLD analysis project Ga0307375, IMG submission 202531) | Soil microbial communities from Risofladan, Vaasa, Finland - TR-1 | ecosystem: Environmental > Terrestrial > Soil > Coastal area > Acid sulfate soil | place: Finland: Risofladan, Vaasa | collected... | reverse complement strand
CTTCGGAACTCGGGAAGGGTGGAGCCCTCAATGTACGTGTTCGAAAGCTTCCTTACATCCGCTCGATCTCGTGCTTATAGATGCCCAGTGCCTTCGCCCTTCAAACCCCCGACCCATAGATTGCGAAACAGCTTAACTCATTATCCTGCAATGATATACGTTTGCAAAATGCTTACTGTAACTGGATTTATTTTATTAGCTTTTGCAAACCTCTGCACGCTTTTGCAGAATTTTGTCGCACTTCGGGGGTCTTTCCAGTCGCACTTTTAGTTACACTTCAGGGGTTCACGGGGGGGCTGTTGTTGATGAGTTCTGAGGTAGCATCAGGTGTACCTAGCATAATACCCACTACCAGCAATAGCCCACTGATCGTGAATTGGTGATGTAATGTATTTCTTGATATGGAAATATCCCGATATATTAGGATGTATGGTCATTGGGATTCAAGATTTCCTTGACCTATACAAAACCAGCAAAACGAGTAAAATGCTTAAGAATGGTATAATAAGGACATAGCTTCTAAAAGCGGCGAAGTTTGGTATAGCCTAGCAATTGGGCTCAGGAATCAGAGGGGGAAAACAGAGCACCGGGGAATGAAATGCTATGCAGCATTCCAGTGAGGTTGCAGTATGTTGATGGAGTAGTAATGACTGAGTCCATAATTATAAGGAATCTAGGCCCGATACATGATGTCGAGATTCTCGACCTAAGGCCATTGACTGTTTTTATCGGTGAATCGGGAAGCGGAAAGAGCACAATACTAAAAACAGTCGCACTATTCCGCTGGATCTATAAAATGATGAGCATTCGAACATATTTAAAGCTATCCGGCATTAGCAAATCTCCATTCAGGTTTAGTTTTAAAACGTATATCCGAAACTGTGGATTTGAGGGATATCTTAAGGCCGATACCGAGATCATTTATTCAAATGGCAACTGCACTATTCACTATACTGGCGGGAAACTTGATACAGGATCACTTCTTGATCTTTCTGAGCTAAGCCTTGAGAAAGTTAGTTTTGTTTCTGATACCAGAGGCCTAATACCAACCCTTATTGCCAATAATGCAGAAAATCGGTCCATAGGATTCTACCTCAGAGAGACATTAGAGGATTACATTCTCGCTACCAAGGAGATACGTGACTTTTCAATTGACTATCTAGGAGTCAGGTTCGCTGCAAAAAAAGGTGTTGGTGGTGACAATTTCTTCATTGAAGGCATAGATCAGGAGAGACCTTTTTCAATAAAGCTTGAGGACTCTTCTTCGGGAACTCAAACAATAGCTCCCTTAAGCATAATTGTTGAGTATTTTTCTCGACATTACGATCTGGTGAAGTCATTAAATGATGCAGTATTTAGGTATCTCAAAGATAGTGATCGACTTTCTGAGTTCAAAGCTGTGAAGGATATAGGTTCAATTAAGTACAACAGAGTCAATATTCATATTGAAGAACCCGAATTGAGTCTCTATCCAGAGAGTCAGAGGAATCTTATCAATTATCTTGTTAATCGCTGTATTAGTAATGGGCCTAGTGCGTATAGCATGACATTGATGATGGCAACTCATAGTCCTTATATCGTTAATCAGATAAACCTATTGCTGCTTGCATCTAGAAAGGATACGACAGAAGAAGGGGCGAAATTGGAGTTGCATGATGTCGATGTATTTGAGATCGTTGACGGCTGTTTGAATGATCTGAAGCGACTCGAATCTAGTATAATAGACGCAAGGCCTCTGTCGGATCCAATAGCCCATATTTACGAAAAGTACAATTCGCTGAATGGGTGATCATGGATCAAGTACTCAATACTTATATAATTGCATACCTTAACTCACAGAATCCCCGCTTGCAGCCGATGGTAGTAAACTCTATTACAATTCGGAAAGAATATGCTTCTGCAGATCTTTTTGATATCATCGATAAACAGCAAACAATTGTCTGTATGGTAGGGCAAGGTTCTGCTACCTATCAAAACGCACAGAGTAAGACAATTGTCTTCATTGATTACGAAAACTTCATTGATCAGCTTCCCGAGCCTTTTCAAATTGGCAAAAAGCGGTGTGATTTTATTGCCTATGACTCTGATTGTTCTTCATTCATACTTTTTCATGAGTTGTCAGCCAGTAGTTCGTCTGGTAATAAACTAAATAGGGCGAGGCAACAGCTTCATTCTACACTGTTTTTATTGAGTAGTATTCCTGAGGCGAAAGCGTTCCTTGATAGATTCCCTCGCAAAGAATGCATTTTTTCGAACAAGATGGAAATGCCAGCTTCTCCGCTGGGAATGGCTTCGGCATTCGGCCTTGTTCGCGACTATTTACCATCTGCCATAGTCCACAGTTTTCAACCTATTAGCAAATTGGGTTTTAGGCTAATTGAGACTCCCTTGGTTGTTGTATAGCTATAGGTAGACAATATCGAGATTGAGACGCGGATCAAAGCTGTATCTTATCCCGAGTGATACGATTCAATAGAACTATAACAAGCGGTGAATTGTGAGCGCACAATGTGAATTTTTACTCCTCGAATAGCTCCCGCTCCTTTAGTGATTGAGCTATGTCCCTTTCCGCGTCTCGTTTAATCATATCGTATAACCTATAGGCAGGGGAGAAGCGCGGGAGGGTCTCAAGTATCGATTTTGCCTTCTTCAGAGTCTCCATGTCGCGAGGAAAAGGTTCGCCGGGGATTCCTTGTTTGCTTCCGCTCACGGCCGTACAATATAGTGCGCTGATGGCACTTTCGAGATATTCGCTGCCGTACGATTTTGCCGCTGCAAGATAGCTAGCGACGAAAGACGGGTTGTCCAGGGATAGATTGCTCTCTGTATTGCCTATGATTTCGCCAATCAACGAAATATCGAGGATATCACCAGATAATCTATTCTGCAGGAATGAGAGTGACCTGTCGTCCATGGGGAGGAATACAGCGGCGAAAAGTTGGGAGGCGAAGTATTGGAATTTGCGGTCGTCATCGTGGTGGTTTCTCATCCAAGACCAAATGTCCTTGATTAAATCGTCGTATGCCCCTGAATCAGCGAACCGCAACGGTTCATGGACGTAAGGCCCGTAGTTACAGGGGCGGAATGCGTAATCCTCTGTTGAGGCCGCATGCTCGATGCGTTTCTTGAAGAAGTTCATTGTTTCTACGGGGAACTGGGCTGAAGTTGCCGCGAGGAATTTCTGAATCCAATAATTGTCGAGGGCTGGCAAGGGGAACAGTTTGTCCAATAACGTGGTTACCAACCCGGAATCGAGCAGGTCAAATGGAATCGGGCCAGGGGAATCGAAGAGAGACATGATCTCGTCGGCGACGTTCTGGGAACCGCACAGGTTCGCGTTTTTTACGAGTTCCAACGCTTTCGAGGGGTCCAAAGAACCAACGAGGCGCAACCCCAAAGCCGAGATTGCCACAAGATGCTCGTCATCTGAAGAAAGGAATTCCTTCATGATATCTAGTTCGTATTCGCCCCAGGATGAACGCTCGAGGAGCTGGCCGATGCAGCGGGCAAGCGACGTCCGCAGTTCTGGGTTCCCGGAAGCTAGGATCCTGGACGAAAAAGCTCTTCCTGATTCAATGTTTTCCGAATATGCTTTCGTTAGCGCCAGGGGAACATACTGAGCGATGGCGGATTCCGGATTCTCCAGCGCATACTCCAGAAAATGATTCGCCAACGAGTCCGTGCCAGCGAGCAATTCGTTAAGAAGGATGTGAGGCGATGCATTTCTTTTCTGCTTGGTATTCTCGATTCGCACCAATACTGACGCCACGAACTGAACTATTGCCTCGGGGGTTCGGAATGTGTCGGCTATCTCACTCGCAATAAGCTTGATGCTGTTCAGCAATTCTCTTTGTCTGGTTTCAAAGTCCTGATCTTCGAGTAGATTTCCGTAACCGTCGACAAATGCACGTATCGCCTTGAACTCAAGACTGTTCGGGGCAAGACTGAATATCTGATTCGCCACTTCGCTTGTCGCGTCATGAGCGAACTTAGCGTGCCAGGAAATAGAAAACAGTAGTTCTAGCCATACGAACGGATCCAGTGTCGACGACAGTGCCTTTTCCTTGATGGAAACCAATGTGGAGACGAATTCCTCAGTCCAGCATGTTCGGTCCGCTTCGGAGATGCTGGCTCCTAACAATCCGATTGGGTATCTCAGTGCTTCGGAAAGTGCTCTCGCGGAGAGTATCGCAATGTCTACCTGTTCTGAATCGAGTCGTGCTATCGCTGCACCGATTAGCTCATGTCTAAGCGATGAAACGGCTTTCTGCCTAACCAAGTATGGGCGTAATGAAAACTCGCGTCCGTTCGAAGAAGTAGTATGACCCTCAGTTTGAAGGATTCCGCTGAGGAAGTCATAAGGCGTATACTTTCCTGTCCACGAATCGGGCACGTCCAAGAGCGATATTCCGAATCCGACGACCTCAGCATTGTACCCAACTGGCTTATTGGGTTCCACCGTGCAAAGCTCCTTCAGAATGCGGATGGCGTGGCCTGGATGTTGGTTCAATTCCCTTTCGTCCGATTTTCCTAATTCCCACAAGCATACACATGCACTCCGCACGTGTTCGAAATTGTAGGCGGCATACTTGATGAGTTCCGATAGGTCTCTTGGAATATGGCCTTCAGTGATACATTGTTCGGCGAACAGCAAAGCCCTAGCGGGCTGGTAATACGCGACGGATGTCATCGCTTTAAAGTGTGTGTCACCGAATTCTCCAGTAGGCTGAAGCTGTTTCCAGAGCCCGTCGAGCAAGTGGCTGCTGGCAGTGTTTCCGCTCGACCGCCGCCAATCGAGTTTTCCGAGATTCAGGAGTATGTGCTCGATTAAGGACTGGGGCGCTACTCCGAAGAGCTTTTCTGCGTAGCCGGAGGACTCTCCATTCTTGGTAACGCAGTTCTGCTCGATGATGTAGTCACCAAGAAGGTCTGGGGCAAGTCGGTATGTTTGGCCTCTCTTGAACGCTACGCCGCCCACTACTAGGGCTTTTACGAGGCGGTTACTATCCGCGATAGATATGCCCTCCATTTCCTCAAGTAGCTTCAGGAGCCCGGTGTCATCCGGGCTGAACGGCTGGACCAATGCCAGGACTCTTAGGATGGCGAGGAGCGTGTCCCTGTCCTTACCTTGGCCCAGCTCTCCAGCGATTACTTGTTGAAAGCGCGCCAGAAGCGTCATGCGAAATGTACCCTCGGTACTTAATAGCTCCGGATTCAACTTTTCCTTTGCTACGATCTGAGCAGCGACGACCGTAGCCAACGGGCAATCAAGAGTATTGCGACTGATTGCCTCTGCCGCTGATTCGGGGCCGTCGTATTCTTTCAGAACCTGGCTCGCGAGTTCGACTGACTGCTTTTGGGACAGCGATTCAAGGCTTATTTGGGAAGTATATGGCGGCTGAAGAAGGACAGCGGCTGCCTGCAACTTGATCCGCTCAATACCATAAGTCCGGAGGGACAGCATAGCTCGCGCAGTGTTTTTTGGATTAGCGACGTAGTTGAAGAGCATAGGTAAGTCGTCCCTGTCGTGCGCGTCGTCAACGACTAAGAGCTTCTCGCCTTGTCCGAGGTTCTCCAAATGCTTCGCGGAAAGTTCCTCCGTCGTGGAAAGGACTTTGACCAACGTACCAGATTTCTTATTTTGGAATTCGATAAGGGCTTGGTAAAGCAAGCGTGACTTTCCGGCCCCACCGGAGCCAGTTAGCAGGGTGACTAGTGTATTTTTGTCGTGGATGCATCTTGAGAGGTTCGCGAGCTCCTCGTTCCGTCCGACCAGTGGCCACAGATGATTGAACGCGTGCTCTTTACGAAGGAACACAGAAAAGAAGTCCTCGACGGACATCCACGGCCCCGCCTCGACTTCACCTAGCAGCGCAAGCCGCTGTCCAGGGAAAAAAATGTCGACCAAGCGAATTTGCTCCGATTTCGGGAGTTGGCGAACCCGCTTGGCAACGTCCTCCTTATCCCATAACTCCCAGTCGAGATGGTTGGCAACCGCATTTCGCGCTTGCGGGCTGGCGATTCTAGTAAGCAGCAGTATCTTCTTGTCAGCGCGATGGACGTGTGCCTTGACGGCTGCTTCGACTTTCGCTGCCCCGAACTCCTTATGCCTCTTGCATTGGTAGGTGTTGATCGTCCGGTCTTGCATGACAGCCTCAATATCCAATCCGTCCTGCTTGTGGCCGGTCCCGCCATACGGGTGTACGTCGGCGTCTGGATGGAGCGCGGAAATGAAGAAGTGGCAGAATCGTTCGAAACTTTCCGCGCTTAGGGAGTCTATTGGGAACGGCTGGTCGAAGCTGACTGTCACTATATGCGGATCCTGGCTATTCTGACTTGGGTCGTACAGATCCTCCGGGTGAACAGAAAGCACTTGTGCGAGCCGAATAATGTCTTTTGCCCTGGGGCGGGATATGCCAGCCTCCCATCGACTGACTGTTTGCTGCTGAACGCCCATGGCAATAGCCAGTTCTTTTTGAGTGCTGATTCCCGCTTGTATCCGGAGCTGTTGCAGTCGAAAGCCAAAGTTGGGCAACGTTAAACTGTTAGTCATACTCACCACCTGTGTGTGAAATAACTAAAACACAGTATGTGAGTGCAAGTATTTTTGTCAATCGGTATCGGCAGAAATCCAATGCTTTCTACATCGACAACGAGCTTATTGTAATTAGGAATATGATTTAGTGCTGGTCCCCTGTTAGGAGCAACAGATCGCCTTTCGATAGCGCTTCGACTAAAATGAAGTATTACTTTATTCTAGTCGAAAATTGGTCCCCGAATACTCCTCGCGGCAAGGGCTTCTGGTGTGCCGACATATTGGAGCCTACGAGCCCCCCCCTTCAACAGTGTTCACGCCCTTGCCCTCCTGAAGCAAGACAAGGTGCAGAATCTATGCATGAGACGGCGACCTGTATAGATTTCCTGCATTCCTTATATACGACCTGATGGCTCTCGTCCGAATCGATCACAGGGGCATCGGGTTAGTCCTGGTGCATACCTCCACAACGCTGACTAGTCTGCCCGTCCGTCCTCGTCCAGCGCCTCGTTGATCGCCTTGAGCACCTTCTGTTCCAGTCGCTCCCGGACCTCAAACTTCGATACCGCCCGTTCGACCGCTGGCGAGTCCTTCATGAAGAGCTCGTAGACGGGCACCTCGAGGGCCTCGGCGATGCGGTCCATGTTTTCCGCCGAGGGGAAACGCTTCAGCGTCTCAATGTTGCCGATGAGCGTAGTCGAACAGCCGACCCTCTCGGCCAAAACCATCTGGGATAGTCCAAGGGCCTCCCTGAGCCGCTTCATGTTGCGAGCGAGCAAAACCCTTGTCGTATCGTGCTTTTTCACTCAGCGAGCCCCTTCCGTGTCGCTCAGTGTCACTCTTGGAAGGGGTGGCCTCAATCGCCGTTGGGCCGTTGTGAGTAGTGGCTAATAGGCTATAATCATGTCGACTCATTATAAGGAGCTGGCATGGATATACTAAAAGTACTCGCCACCAAGAACAATGCATTTGGTGAGACGGTTGTTTCCTCGATTTTCAACTACCTCCTTGACCCCTACGCAGATCACGGCTTCGGAAGTACCTTCCTTATCCACTATCTGGAGACCCTGGCACAAAGCTGGGACTTCCTTGATAAGGATGCGCTGAAGCGCCTCGCCTCGTGCCAGCTCTCCGAGGAGCCCGTGGTGCGCGTTGCGGCGGAATGGAGCAGTCAGGAATCGACGCAAGCTGGTAGAAGGATCGACTCTCTCCTCCAGATCACCTTGGGAAAGAAGCTCTATCTGATCGCGACCGAGGTGAAGATTTACGGTCGGTCATCCTCGGACGATACCCAACTCCAGGCTTACGTTGAGATGCTCAAGGAAGAACGCGCCCGCTACCTTGAGAAGCTCGAGGAGGGACAGAACCACGATCCGGCAGACATCACCTGCGCCTTGGTGTATATGATACCAGGCGATTCCAAGAAGGGGCTCGACTATGCCCGTGAGGCTACCGAGGTATGTCGCAATAACGATATCCATGGCGTTCTCGTGATCCCGTGGGCTAGCGCCAAAGAAATTGATGCCTATAACGGTCTCCGTACCACAAGGTCGATGGAGGAAGTGCTTCACTCGGTCCTTTCGGACTCATACTACGGTGAGGTGTCGCCAGCGGATCAGGGCGCAGTCGATATCGTGCGAAGCCTGCGGAATGCGGCGAAGAAGAACTTCGAGTATCGATACCTTGGCAACTACTCACGTAGCGGTCAGTTCCCTGACGACGGCACCTACCGTGATGGGCTTCAGGAGGACCAACTCACGCTGCTTGACTACTTCACGAGCGCGGCAGACAAAGTCCTCCCGAAGCGGCCATTACGGGCCAACCCCCTGCACACGTCGATCGGTATTCCGATGAAGGCGCAGCCAAAGAAGGGTGAGAACAATTCTCTCTGCCGAATCATGACGGTCGAGTCATATGAGACGGGAGTCCCCCTTGAGCGCTTCGTCCTGCAAATCAGTAAGCGGTACTACGAGGATACGATCGACATAGTAACAAAGGCACTTGGAGACTTCCCGATCAAGACCGAGTTCCTCAACCATGATCGTGAGGGTAAGCCTCTCTATCATGAGAATGGGAAAGAAAATGAGCCAGTATATAGGATCATATTCCTTCCGGAGGTAGGCTCGGTTGTTGAGCGTCGGGAAGTAATTGTTGCGGGCTTTTGCGTACTGATACAGGCAATGATGAAGGCATATAATGCCTGAACGACGAAGGCTTCCCTGATTGCTGTAGATCCGAACTAGCGGAGGCTCGTGCGCTTACCTGGTCCCTGGGATTTTAATGTTTGCCCTTTGAGTTCGGCCTGGATCTAGCATGTTTATGTTCCGTCCTACGCTAGCGACGGGCCAATGCAGGCAAGACGAGTTTTAGCTTTGGAGCCTTTAGCCATCCGTGCCCGCTCTTGGCACTCATGGTACGTATTCTTGCCACCATCGCTGCTGCTGGAAAAGAAGCGATGGAGGCTATATGGACATATTCCGCGTGTTGGGGAGCATGGCCGATCAGGAAGGCGCTCGGCGTTTTGTCGTCGCATGCTTGGCGTACCTGCTCAATCCCGACGAAGACCACGCGCTGGGGGCGGCACTGCTCTGGCGCGTTCTCCGTGAGCTTGACGGCGTCGATAGTGGATTCGCGGTGAAGTTGGGCGAGCTGCAGGATGTTTGCCGTAGGTCTGGGAATCGTAAAACGCACGTAGTTGTGAAGACCGCTTGTGCCGTGCCTGCCGGAAGTGAAGCCGATCAGCCGGATTTGAGCATTGAGATATTCGCCGCTGAAAATCGATGCCTGATCGGCTTCCTTGTAGACATTACTCCGGCGAGAGGGGATCTATTCTTCCGTCTCACGAGGGTGGCCACGGAACTTCGGCGGCAATGTGAGGATATGGTTACTGGACAGCATGCGGAGGCGGCCCTTGTGTACCTTGTCCCGCCCGATCAGTCTCAGCTCCGGGGACTGGCTTCATATCCAGAGGTCGATCTTGAGCCTTATGATGTCCATGGCCCGATAGCTCTTCCCTGGCTGGCCATCGAGCCCCTGCCCGATCTTCCTCGCCCTTCACGAGAGGCCAGGACTTCCCTTGAACGGCTTATCCAGCAGGTACTGCTTGCTCATGTTCACGGCACGATTCCTTCGGCAGACTCCAGGGCGATCGACCTCCTTCGGGATCTGCGAAGTTCCTGTCGTAATGGTTTCGATATTGGGGAGAGGAGTATCCTTACTCGCCAAGCCCAGTCCTGAACAGGGACCGATGTGCGCGTCCATGGAGCCTCGAGCGAGTACGATCTCTTGGCAGCCTATATTGCTGCTTGGTGAATCACCGTCCGGGTATCGACTATGAATGAGGCCCGCCCCGCAACGGGACGGGCCTCTCGCATTAGCGGAGGAAGCTATAGCGACTTCGCATGTAGTGTTCCCAGGGCTCGAGCTCGGGATGCCGATCCGTGGGCAGGTTCTTGAAGAGCTCCTCGGTGGCTATGAGCTTGAAGGTAGACGGTTCGACGAGGAGGCTCGGCCAGAGCGTGTAGAGATCCTTCCCGAGCTCCCTGAGGCGGGGCGAAGTCACGTTGCGGAGCTCACGGTTCTGCGAGACGGCGATATGGACAAGGACGACCTCATCGACCGCGGGCTCTCCGAGTTCGATGATGCGCGAGGCGAGGAGCTGCTGGCGGCAGAGCTGGTAAGCCGGCTCGTAGAGGAAATCCTCGAGACGCGGGGCCACGGTTAGGTCGATCGGTGTGAAGGGGCCGAAGAAAATTTCGCGGTAAGAATCGACCCTATCCGATCCGTCCGAGCGAAAACGTTTATATGCCGCCCCATAGGATTCCGAATACTTCCATTCGGCCAAGATCATCACGCGGCGTCCATCCTCGGTTTCGTACATCATCGCCGCGTCGATCGAGGTCGATCCTGCGCCGCGGTGCCGTTCCACGCCGAGCTTTGGTATCTCGCCGAGGTAGTTGTGCTCGCCGATCCACTCGAAGGCGACGAAGAAGTCCTCCTCGACGGGGAGCATGTGAGCAAGGTCGGGGAAGTGGGGACGTAGGAGATCGGCGAGGGCCTCGGGGCGATGGACGAAGGGGAAGAGGGCGTTGACGCAGAAGATTTGGGAACTGCATAGGTGATTGCTCGGGAGTCCGGGTAATGCGGCGCCATGCCAGACGATGGCCAGGCGCGTGAAGGTGGCCATGGCTTCATCGCGGATCTCATGGAAGAGATTGTAGTTGGCGAGCTCGAGGGGAAGACAGAAGGGATACATGCGCGAACGGTAGAGCCCCGGCACCCGCGCCTCGCGGGGCAGGGCCTTGCTGGTGAGCTTCCAGGCGAGCTGGCGTTTTTTCTCTGTGGCTAGGAATGTCATGGGTGGGTACCTCTGTTTGATGTCGGGCTAGGCCGAGGCGCTCGCTACAGCGGCCCCGTTCCTGACGACTTTGGCGGAATAGGAGAGCATCTTGAGGACGCCCTCGCGGTCCTTGGCCTTGCGCGCCTTGTCCATGACCCACTCGTAGTGTCGGTCGGTGAAGGCCTCCGCGTGCTCGGCCAGGTAGGCGTCGAGGCGCTCGAAGAGCTCCTCACGGCTTTCACCGGGATAGGGGTCCGGGTGAGTCTGATTGGCTTCGGGACGGGCGAGAGGCGCGCCCAGGCTATGCACAGGCGTGGCTTCCGGAGCCGCGCCGAGGCGGAGCGGGATGGCGTTCGCAGCCGGAGCTTCGGGGATAGACGATTGTACAGTCTCCACGGGTTCAGCCGGCGGCGTGGCCGCGGCGACCGAGGAAACCAAGCTCTCACTATCGGGGAGCTCCGCAGGGTCGTAGGGCATGCCTCCGAGTTCCGAGGGGAAGGCGAGCCTGAAGCCCTGGCTGATCGCGACTTTCTTCAATTGGAACTTGGGCATCTTGGACCAGAAGGATGTGGGTTGGCCGTCGCGCTTGCGTTGGACGCACTCCTTCCAGTAGACCTCGTGAGTGAAGGGGGCCGACCAGTCTTTCCGGTGGATCTCGACGAGGGCCTTCATCTCCTCGCCCTGGCCCTCGACCCAGGCTTTCCAGCCGTCGAGCTTGCCCGTGCGCTCGGCGCGGTCGAGGTAGACCTGGTATCCCACGACTATGGACATGCGCCGATACTCGCCCTCACCGTATACCGCGACGTGGATCTCCCGTTTGAATGGATTGAGGCGGAATGCCTGGGAGACCTCGATGAACTGGAGCTTCTCTTCCTGGGTGAGTTGGCTCGCGAGGCCGAAGGCGGTGAGGTAGTCGAGGAGGGTCTGCTTCTGGACCTCGACGGAGGGAGGGGGCGGGCTTTCCCTGCCCTGGCTTGGGAATGCGGTCACTGGTGACATCGGAAACCTCCTATAGGATGGGATCTCCGATATCAGTAGAGGATGGATGGCTTAGTACGCAGAATTGGTATTATTTTCGCAGAGTCTCGTAGAGTGGACGAAGGCGGTCGCGAATGACATCCAGGGTCTTTCCCCACTCCTTGTCCGGGAGGTGTGTGCGCTTGAGGAAAGCCCTCCATCGAGCCAGAGCCGTCTCAGAACGCGCATACTCAGACGAAAAGACAATCGGCTCAGCCGGTCGAGTCGTGCCTCTTTTTTCGAAGGTCGCCTTCAAGGCTCCCTGTAGCTCTCCGTCAGAAATGGAATGGCTCTCGAGAAGATAGGCGACATCCCAGAAGTCCTTCATGCGGCTGTTGATGTCGGCGAGGGCGACCATGGCCTCGAATTTCTCCGCGATGACGGTGGATAGAGGATAGGAAAGAATGGAGAAGGGCCGCCCGTCGACCAGGATCGGGTAGTCGATCTCCCGAAGAGGCGCTTCAACGGCATCGCCGAATCCGATGTCGATCTGGATACCGTTCCGGATGTTTCCGAGGTAGCAGGTTATGCGTATTCGGACTCCATGGTACTCGTTGCCTTCGGTGATGTCCTCCACTTCCAGCGAGTCTTGGTCAAAGCGCAGGGCGTCATCCTCGGGCGTGGATCGATAGCAGTCAAGATAGTTTTCGCCAGATGGAGGGCGAAAACAGATGAGGTATTCGCAAGGGTTCAAGGCTTCTATTGTCAGGAAGACGCAAGATGGCTCGGGCCGCACGCTCGACGACATCGCG
>Ga0307375_10004911_pt1 | contig 12645 bp, 10 predicted proteins | sample TR1MG_FD_202531 | JGI IMG/M metagenome (GOLD analysis project Ga0307375, IMG submission 202531) | Soil microbial communities from Risofladan, Vaasa, Finland - TR-1 | ecosystem: Environmental > Terrestrial > Soil > Coastal area > Acid sulfate soil | place: Finland: Risofladan, Vaasa | collected... | reverse complement strand
GAAGATGACGATGAGGAAGATGGACCCGATTCTGGAGACGATCCCGCAGGCGATGACTATGACGACGATGACGACGATGACGATGATGGGGCTCGCGTTGAACCCGAGTTGGACTTTGAGGTGGCGGAGAAGCCAAGCAATGAGGATGACGAAGGAGGTGAAGATGGAGAGTAGTAGTAGCTGCACGAAACCCAAACCGATCCGATGCCCCCTCTGAGCGCCTGCACCTGCCTGCTAGACTGTCAATGTACATTTTTCGTGTGTGAATAGTACAAAGTGTTACCTCTAGGATTTCCAGAGCGGCACTTCAATTACGTGCTTCCATGAGGGGACGTAGAAGTCGTAGTTGACCAACTTGTGACCACCGTGCTCCAATAGATCAGGATCGGGGAACATGACGAGAGTTGACAAGCCCAGCTTCTTCGCTCCTTCTAACTCTGAGCCACGGTGACCAAGGAACGCGGCGTCGGACGCGGTGACCCCGAGTCTATCCAGGGCTGTCTGATACATCAGCGGATCCGGTTTGGTCGTACCCATCTCGCTTGAGTTCACGATCACATCAAATCTTGGGTCAAAATGCTCATGTTAGGTTCCAATCGCGATTGAAGATCAAGGGGCAACGGGAAACGGGGGATCGCAACGTACAAGCTCGTGTCCAGTCCGGCCTTTTGCATCCAATCCTTCTTCTCCGCTGTAGAGGCCATCGAGTCAGTGACAACGGCAATCTTCAAGCCTTTAGAGTGTTTCAGATCCTTGAGCGCCTGTTCTACGTCAGGAAACAAGGAGATATCATATTCCGCATTCTTGATCGCATTCATCGCTCCAGCGATGTCCACCGGATTGACAGGCAATGTAAGAAGAAGAGTCATGTAATATTGAAGAGAGTTGGTAGACCCTTTGTTTGCGTCCTCATTCACATTGCCCAAACTGTCCCAATGAACGCGGAGAGCATCCGGATCGGTCACATGTGCCTTGTATCGCCCTGTTTCGGCCAAATAACGACTGAGAGCAGCCAGTTTCTTGGTGTTTCTCTTGTAGACTGCCCAAATTGAGAAGGGATGGGAGTAGGTCAGCGTAATTGCGTGAGTAGTAGGTGGAAGGACGTGGCACTCTGTCTTGCCCATGAATAGGCGATGTGGGGTGCAAATGGCAACAATAGAGTAGCATACAAGAAGGGCTTGCAGAAACGCAGACGTACTGATGCCGTTGGCGTCCATCAGGAGCGCCTTCTTGGGAGTCGAACTGGAGGCGTATCTCTTCGATTGCTTGGCTAGCGAACGTGCTAATGCCTCTTTGGGCCTCGAAAGTTGTAGTGAGATGTGTTTTGAACGAGAAATGCTCAACATGCTGGAGAGAGGCAGGTGGAGGAAGTGGGAAACGGACGTGGCGTACTCTGGCCAGCTAGCAGCACCGGAAGCCCTGCCAGAGATGAGACGGCCTTGCCTTCCTCCAGGTGGACTGTTCTCATCCTGGCTTCCACACCTCGATCATCTACTCCTATCCAACTCCCTGCGTCATGCATCGCGGGTTCATCTTGTGCCTTGTTTTGGCCGGTGTCATCTGCTTGAGCAGCGCCCTTACCTTCACCGCAGACGCTGGCCGCGAAACTTGCTTCTACGACGAACTTAAGAATGGAGATGCTGTGACGTTCATGTATCAGGTTACCCAAGGTGGCGCTTTGGACATTGATCTTACTGTATGTGATACCCACGCCGATTGAAAGCTCCTAGAAGTAGGCGTGTGTCGGTGTGTGAATCCTAACACGTCGGCGAGGCGTTTTCGGACACTGTCGATGTTTCTCATTGGAATCTCATCTGCTGTCTACCTACCCTATATCTATTGAAAGCTGTTTCCGGAACTTAACGGCAATCTGCTCTGGCAGACGCCTGGAAGATGTTGGACTTTTTCGATAGCATTTCCTGACCGCATTTTGTTCCCGTATCTACCCTTTGATGCCTTTTCTACTTGCTGCAATGATAGGTAAATGCCCCAGGAGGTGTGAACATCCTCAGACGCCAGCGAGAGACCGAAGGACGCTACACGTTCAACGCTCATGTGGATGGCCTCTTCTCGATCTGCTTTGGAAACCAAATGTCTACGTTTACTGAAAAGGACATCGTTTTCGACTGGGACGTATCGAAGTCGGGAACTGGAATCGACAAGCTGGCCAAGGAGGAGCAGTTGTCCCCTCTTGGAAACCAGATCGTTGAGCTCGCCTCATCCTTCGCCAACTTCCAAGCAGAGCAGAAGTACCTCAAGATGAGAGAAATGAGAATGCGTAACAGTACGTCCAATCCTATTAGGCTGCTAACTGCAAGCTGATCGTTGTCCTGACACTTTGAGTCCTCTCCATTCTATCTTCTGCTTGTGTGTCTAGCCAACGAAGCCACCAACAGCAGCGTTGTCATGTGGTCTCTCATCGAATGCGGAGCTCTTGTCTTGGCGGCGTTTTTCCAAGTCTACAACTTGAAGCGATTCTTCGAGGATCGTCGCACCCTCTGAACATCCTCTGTATTCAATGAAAGCTGACCCTAACGCACTCAATGCTCCATCTCCCTTGATTGATTATCCCAATGAACATTGCCCAAGGCAAAGCAGGCCACAAACCGCTATGCAAGTCCCCAGAGGATCAGAGCGCGCGGCGGAGAATAGAGAATGCATCAGTGATTCTGAGGATACTGGACAACATACATGTACATCGGCTTTGGGTGCTCCTGTTCTACTACTTCACCTGTACAGTTGGGTGGTTATGGTGGTAAGAGACTCGAGATTGGGTGGAGGGAAGCAGGTCCAACCTTCTTCACTCCGGGAGTCACTCCTTGCGTGCGACTGGTGAGGGTCACATTGCCAATTGGAGGGGGACTTCTTCAGTAATCATCACTCTGGTAGAGAAGTTGGAAGACATCAGAGGTGAAGAGGAGATTGCAGAAGACGACGCGCCCGCTGAGTAATGGGCTCCAGTAGTAGATGGCTTGGATAGATGCGACATGTGTTCGAGCGGGGCATACGATAGAGCTGAAGTAGATGGGGTAGAAGAGGATAGAAGGATGGCAAGGGGGTTGGGACTGTTACAAAACTCAGCCGCTGTCGCGGACGTCGGTGTTGGGAAGTTCTCTCTTAGGTTTTCGGCATCGTGGGTCGCAGCAGGGCGATGAGCTGATGTAGGCGTCGAACATGAAGCGACAGATGAGGGTGCAGAGACGTTTGGTGAGGGGAGCATCGTAGATGGAACCGCACCCTTGGTGTTTCCTCCAGTCACACTCTTGTGTTTTGACTGGGCTGCAATAGAATGCGGCGCAGAATTTCGGTCTTCACGAGGTTGGAATGCTGGCTTGAAGGAGGCAAGGGCCTTCGCAACAGCAGGATCGTTTCGATAGCGGTGGGAGAGTTTGGTGTCAGCCTTATTCGCGATTGTGCTGCCTTGGGCATGAGAATAAGCAGCAGTAGTGGCGGAGGTAATAGTAGCGTTAGAAGAGGCGGGCGTGGCTTTGATAGGCACTCTCTGCGCAACGCGCTTGACTTGAGGCTTCGCTGCGGGCACTGGAGCGGCTGAGGAGCTCGATTGTGGAGTTGAAGAAGAAGAAGCAGTTGAGGGCATGATGGACGAGGACGATGAAGAGGAGGAGGAGGAGGAGGAAGTCGTGACGATGACGGATTGTCTTGGAGCACGGGAGGCTGTCGTACTGGCAAATGGAGGTTTCTTAGTGGACTGCTGTTGGGGATTTGATGAAGTGCGAACATGAACTGAGGCAGTCGAGGTGTTAGAGACCCGCCCATTGGATTGCGCGGAGGAGGTGTTCGAGGTGGGCGGCCGGGCAGATCTGGCTTGTGCCGTTTGGGCGTGAGAAGGCATATTGGCGGGGGCATCGGATGAAGTTGTTCGAGTGTCCCTATGCGATGCTTGACTTGAGCATTGAGAGGATTGCGGTGTCATGATGCTGCGATGCGTGGCTCTGTGGCTTGAGAATGGCGCTCGAGGGATGGCGCTCGTGTGTGTGCTTGAGGATGACGACACTCTTGAGTTTGCAAGTGATGCTGAAATAGGGCTTGAGTAGATGGCATGGTGGCTGGAGGAGAACCTGGACGGTGTGGACGGCACTTGATACCTCTGTGATACCACTCCTTCCTCCTCTACGACAGAAGCTCCATATAGGTGAAGGCTCGAGATCCGTCCGGATGCCAGATTGCCAGGGGATCTCATGGTGAAGGGGGAGGGCAACTCTATCGAAGCTATCGAGTACGGCTGCTGCGGCGCCATACCACATAGTTGGTCCATCTTATGCTTCAAATCAGACGTAGCTTCATATCCGAACTCCTCAAGTGCAGTACGGAGGCATCGAATGACCTCGTCGGCGTGGGACCACCGGGATATGGAAGCGCTCAGCGCTTGTGCCAACTGCGTCTCTTGAAGTGAGCGGTTGAAGTTGGTGATCTCCAATACGTTGATGACCAATTCCAGTTTGAGCTGGCGGAAGAGATCAGCGTCTTCAGCATGAGGTGTGATGGAGGACATCTCCATTTGCAGGCGCTTGCATGACTCGGCATTACGCCCCAGGCGCTGAAGCAGGGTATCGCGCAAAGAATGATGCTCTTCTAACTTTCGCGTCACGAGATCGAGGTCAAGTCTCAGCTGAACGCATTGAGGCGAAGATGAGGACGAAGGCTTGGCCATGGATACTTTGGCAGGCGTTGAGGCCATCACCATTGAAATAGCACTCATTGAAGACACGTCGCCCTCATCGTTGAAGCTTGATGCAATAGAAGCAAGGGCGGAGTCAGATGAGTGGATTGGTGAAGTCGGATCGGCAGTTGTGTAGTCGGAAACGGTCTCAGTTGCACTTGCATTTGTAGTAGAAGTTGACGCCTCAGCTTTTGCAGTTCGAACGATCTCCTTAAGTTGTTCTCTTTTCTGAAGACAATCGGATATGGCGAGGTTCACATCCTCCAGGTGTTTCTGAACGTTCCTTCGGTCAGTGATGAGGTCATCGACTTCGGAAGAGATGTTGATGAGTCGCTTCTCGGTCTTTGAGTTTCTTGGAGTCTGGATGCCCATCGACACTGTCCTGCTCAGAATTGGAAGGCAGACAGATGACTTTGAAGAGGAGGTGGGAGGGCGCTGTTTGGCAGCGCCGTCTCCTCTGCCTTGGGTTTGCTTTGTAGAGAAGGTTGGGGTTCCATGCGAAGATTGTTGGGATGAAGAGGTTGCGAATGGTCTAGTAGATGGATCGCCGTCTTCTCGTGCCTGCTCGGATTGCATGCCGGAGAGCTGCTCCTCAAACTCTTGATCGATTGCTGCTTGTCTTGAACGGCCTTCTTCTTCGAGTTGAGCCTCATACTTACCACATTTGGACTTCCAGTCCTCTACTTCTCTCCTAAGGTCAGCAATGATGTCCTTGTATTCTGAGACGTGCATGACGAGGTTGATTTCGTTTGCGTGCACCTTGGTCTTGATATTCTTGGCGCGATTAGCGTATTGCAATGTGTTGAAAGTGTCTTCGTAGCTGAGAGTCGATGGAGAGATGTTGGAGATCATGACGGTTTTGCAGTTTCCGCCCAGCGAATCCTTGAGCAAACGAGTGAGCTTCGAGTCTCGATAAGGAACATACTTTCCTTCAGTGTATCCATTTCCGAGGGCGTTGATGCAGTTTCCGAGGGCGAGAAGTGATCGGTTGATGTTGGCTCCTTCCGCGAGCTGTTTGCCTTCGTTCTTCGTTCTGCTCGCGCGCTCCGAGCCAGCCAAATCGATGAGCGAGAACTTTGCGGTGCGGACTCCGGCAGTGACGTTGGCGGTGCGGTCGCGTTGTTCGATGGTGACTTGAAGAACAGCGTGGGAGCGGGAAGACTCGGCGTTGGCGTGTGTGAAGTTCTGGGCTCTGCGCGTGTTTCCTTCTTGTAACAGTAGCAAGACCTCCTCAGCAGATTGGGGTTCGTGTTGCGTGAGCCCGAGCACTGTCATGTTGTCGCCACTCTCCAGAAGAGCCAAGGGCTTCGATTGCGGAACCAACAAATCGTGGATGTTCTCGTTGTACACCTCCAAATAGCTGATACGAACCGAATACTTCTTGTCGTCCTGATTAGCTTGCATGGTAGAGAAGAGCTCCTGCAACGTCAACACCATCACACCTGGACTGCTCTCCGTTCCGACCATCGTAAACGTCTTGCCTGCACCCGTTGCTCCATACGCAAAACACGCACAGTTGTATCCATTCAATACCTCACTCACCAGCGGCTGCGTAGTATGTTGAAACACCTCGTATTGAGACGCATACTGGTCGAAAACTCGATCGAACCCAAACGGCATATCCTTTCCTCGGCGCACTCCTTGGGGGCCTCTATGTTGTGGCTAGTCTCGGAATACGACAGAATAGATCACGTGGAACACACAGAATGGAGTTAGCGGGAGTGGGGGAGCAGACACCGGAATTGTGAACAGACAAACATGGAACGAACCTTGTTCAAATCAGCAGGATCGAAGATGACCACTCTCTCGTCCATACATTTAACAGACAACAGACTATCTTTGTTGCCTCTTTCGAAGTTGGAAGGAGGACGTATTCTTGAGAAAGACAGGAAAGAAGATATCGGGTACATGTTAGCTCTGCTCACGATTCCATGCAACACAAGATGTCATTTTACGAGATTGCGCAAGAAACAAACGCTCATGGAGTAACACTGCAAAATACGCAGCCAACAGACATCGCAACACCGAAGAAGGAACATGAGGTTCTGAAACACGAGCAATCTGAGCTTGAAACACCATCTACCGTTGAGATGTTACGTACCTTACCGTCACAACGATATTTGGGTTCTTGTTAGAAGGACTTACCCTGGAGACGCTCATCTTGGAACGGGCAATTTGATGGTTGAACTGCCAGGCAGCGAAGCGGCAAAATCCTATGAATGCGACCTCCAAAACGATTGTTGAGCAAGTTGAAGGACGCACCCCACCTAAAATACTCTTCGGAATCAAGTATTCAGGAGCGACGTGGCGGCAAGAGTGGTGGTAAGGACTACGCCAGTCCGGACAGTCTTTCTAACCGTTTCAGATTTGGCGTGCTCTTTGTACTTCTCGATGGCCTCTGGTTGAGCCCCAGCTAGGGTGACGGCCCGACCGCATTGCTGTGTCCCCTTTTCGTGGGACAAAATCCTTCAGGTTTGGGCAAGAGGCTAGTCTTCTACATATAGAGAAATGCCGGGCGTTGTCTTGAACTTCAGGGAAAATTTGGGTCTCAACCCGCTTCTCATCCACATCTCACCCACTTCTCATCCAGTCTCAGGGGCGATGAGATATTTTGAGAGCGGCCATGAGACACCTCCCACGATCGCCAGAGGTGGCTGGAAAACAGGACACACCAAGAGTGGCTTGGTTGAAAGATGGTCATAAAAAACATTTCGTCGGGCTTTATATTGAGTCAGGTTAGAGCCAGACGTAGGAAAGCAGGAGGGCCGGGAGAATAACCTTACGGTTATCGCGGCTTTTGAATGAGTTTCTTCAGGTCGAAATCGAGGGAGTCCGAGTATACTTGTTGCATCCGTTTCTCATATGAACCAGGGGGTACGGAAGATGGACCTGATGTGCCATCAGACTTCCTCGCCCAAGTGATGATGTGCTCCTTCTCCTTTCAACGCACAAAGCACCCACCACAGCGCGCTTCGTCTTTCGCCTTCTTGAGTTTCGGGGATAGATGTGTGTCCACTTTTAGCCTTCTTGAGGAGATCCGGTGAGCGTGAGCAACACCACAACGCAGCGCGCTTGGTGTGTGGTCATGTGACTTTGTGCCCTCTCATTTCCATCCCTTCTCTCGTTATGTCTAGGCAGCGTAGTTAACGAACAAAATTTTGTTGGTTTGAGTTTGGGTGGCAGGTCAAGGAGACACACAGCGCTTGGAAGAACCAAGTGAAAACTTCGTTCGGAGAAAGCAGATGAGGACACCACCCCCGATGTTGGAAGGGTTCGCAAGGTCCTTAAGGTGATTGTTTCCTCCGAGAAAGGCTTACCATGGTTCGTTGAGCCCGAGTTGGTGCAGGTTGCAACCTACAACTTACACTACACTTCCTTTCAGGTTGCCCAACTCGAAAGGAAGTTCTTCTTGGAAGCCCTCTGCAAAGCCATGCAGCCGGACTTGGTGGAAGCTATGATAAGATACCTCAAGGACGTCCTCCCAAGCCCATCTGAAGAGGAGCTCACAAAGATATTCGCCTCAGCAAAGCGACTGTGTGTATGTGTATGCGGGCGGTGTGTATGTGTGTGGACTAACCGATTGTGCGAAATCTCCCGAAGTTGCCAAAAGTCAGTCTCCACTCAACCCTCTCAGCCCTCTTCTCAACCCCGAAATGAATGAGATTGGTTGGGAAGCCGGGTTGAGAGTCTTTGAGCGACCGGCACCAACTGAGCAGTGCCTGGCACTGAGGAGTATCTCAAAAGGTTGAGAGGAGCGCTCTCCCCAATTTCCGTATGAAATTCTCAAAAGCTGAGAAATAAATGGCGCTGTGTTGTGATGACTTGGCCTGGGCGGTTCTGTGCAGCTGGAACGCCATTCCGCTGAGCTCTCTCTGCTTATCAAGATGAGCTCCTCAGAGGCCCAACGTAAAGATCTTGAAAAGCGACACCAAAAGGAGCACAAAGTACGTCTTCCCACCCATCCATATCAGTTCCTTTCGTGCCTTTTTCCGATGCCATTCTAACCGCTGTTTATGCGTCTGTTCAGGAATTGAGAGTTAAAATTGATGAGATACTGAACCAACCGACGGCTACCAAGGTAGAGAAGAAGGCCAAGCTTGCAGAAACGAAGAACATGGAGGATGAATTGAGAGCCAAACACTTGGAGGAGATGGCGGCTTTGGTGACTTCAGCTGATGACGGCATCGACTTTGAGGAACTAGCAGAGCTTAGTGTGCACCCAACTGCTGCAGCCGTTGCTTCTTCCTCCAAACCAACAGAGCCTGCGAAGCCGGCAGCCAAGAAAGTATCTCGGGCTCAGAAACGACGCGTACGAGTCTCCATTTGAGTCCTCCTTTCACCTACTCGATATTCACTCTAATACATCTCTATATTGTCGAATCTCAGGATGCAAAAGCAGAGGAGGAGAAGGCTCGTCGAGTGAGGATCGAAAAAGCCCGAGAGAGCGAAGAGTTGGTTGGTGAGCAAGAAGCAGAGACGATCCGAATGAAATTGCTGGAGTTACGTCTTGAATCAGTCGACGTACGCTATTGACGATGTTTGAGCATGATTAGACCAGATTGAGACCTATTCTGACCATCCGTCCCTCAAGATTCCATCAGATGGCAATTGCTTGTACCATGCCATATCTCACCAACTCGCAGCCCGTGGAAAGGAAGGAGTACGTTCAAATTCAGCAACTGTCACTCCCAATCGGATCTCCTGCCGCCACAACTAACGTTGTCGATCCCGGACCCTCAGATGAAAGCTACCCTGCTCCGAGCGATGGCTTCCAACTACATGCTCCAAAATCCAGAGGAATTCCTTCCCTTCATGGTAGATTCTGAAGGTACACAGTGTTCCCCTCTCTTCCTCCCGTTGAACGTACATTCCTCTTTGCCCGGACTCTCCTCTCCTCTTTGCCTTCTCTCGACTCAACACTCTCCATGCGTTCCCTCTACATGTTTGATCCAACTGTGCGATTAACACCTCCGCCACTCTCTTGTCTGCCATCCGCCAACGGTAGAGGACTACGAGGAGCACTGTAACAAAGTTGCCACCTTGCAAAGCCTGTGGGGAGGTCAAATGGAAGCCCTTGCGTTATCGAGATCTCTTCAATTGCCAATTTGGATCCTATCTGCGGAGAACAAGAACATCTGCTATGGTGATGAGTTCCTAAAGCACGACCCTCCCGTAGTCCTCACCTTCCATCGTTACCTCTTCGCGTTGGGCAAGCACTACAACTCTGTAAAGCCTCTAGTGACCCAAATGATGTAATGTACCAACTTGGGGCGAGCAACAGAAATCATAGAGTTACATTGGGAGTTGGCTGGAGCTTGTCATCATCTGAGTGCGTTTGCGTCAGCAATGAGTGCTACAGTTGAAACCGCAGTCGTCTAGCAGAGGTCCAATGGCGGGAATCTTGTCAAAGAACCAATTCGAAAGTTTGGTGGCCAGTGTGGTTCCAAAGACCTGAACGGAAGTGAATAGACGACCCTCACTAAGACAGTGGGTGAAGCAACTTGGGCTGTACACAGAATGCGGAGCGTGAATCAGTCGGCCCATGGCAGTTCGAGTTGCATCAGCGATTTGAGCAGAGAGGGATTGAGAGGAGGGGGATTGGAAGGGAGGAGAGCAACAGTCGTAGGGGATTTGGAAGGCGTCGTAGGAGGATGATTGAATGAGCACAGGAGTTTCCAAGTAGCTGATATAGTTGGGACTGAAGAAACAAGTGGAGGGGTCGATAGGGTTGACAACAGAGCAGGCACTAGCGCGAGGTTTCCAGAGATCCCACCCCCTCCGGAACTGCGTGTGTACCTCACTGGCGGGGTTAGGCTTGGAAGGGAGGTTCATCATCCATCCAGAGTCAGCAAAGCCTTTGATACGCAAGCCTAAAGGGGTAATATCGGCCAAAAGACCCGCCACAAAGTCGAGATTGTAAAGCAGACCTTGTCCTCCTGCGGAGCAACCAGAGAAGAGAATTTCCTGAGATTTTTTCATGTTACGCCCTTCGAAGAAGGACCGAAAGACGGCATCAACAATAGAACAACCTCTGAACTGCCAAATCGAACCGTTCGTGGCCAACTCCATCACCGGCCCATGCGTCGGAAGAGCAATATGGAAGGTATACGAGGTTGACACCCGACCACTCAGGATGAAGATTCGGATCTACGTTGAAAATTCCGCCAGGCGTGCGAACAGAGGGCCATGAGGAGCTAGAAACCATGCCTCTGGAGGAGCTCCATCTCCCAATGCAACTCTTGTCGTCCCAGCACCACCAACCACCTTCTAAATGGAAAACCCAGCGATTAGGTTTCGTTGGTGCAGGTAAATGATAGTATCCAGACGGGGTGCCGTCGTTGCAGACTGCATTCGGAAACTTGGCAGTGTCCAGTAGAGTCAGGCTCAGTTTGTTGATGGCGAGAGCCGATGGGAACGGGCCGGCCAAGACAATGAACACTACGAGGATGGTGTATGCCACCCTATCATCGAACATGCCTGCCATGGAGAAGAGTGACGGGCATCATCCTGGCGCCGGCTCGCCGAGGAGCCCCAGTACAACCTGCCCAGTGCCCACTCCACACTCCCCGCGCCACCCTTCACCGACACACCCTCAACAATCTTCATCACCATGGGCAAGGGAAAGCGAAATCAAGGAGGCGCTGGTGGTGCTGGCGGTCAAAACGCATATCAACAACCAAATCAGCCGTTCCAAGCCCCATCCCCCGGCAATCCTGGTTGGCAAGCACCCTACAACCCCTCTAAGCCCTTCCAAATCCAATTAACCCCATCACAGCGCAGTAACCTTCGTCAGCAGATCCTCTACGCAGCAGGCGATCCTACGCAGACATTTGGTCCCGGTTCCAACACTCCATGTACTGTTCACGTCAAAATTCGAGACCCTCACATCACAATGGATGACGTGGTAACAGAATTCACCCATAAATCCGGCGAAATACCCCATTCAGATCACGTAGCACGACATGTACGTTCCCTCCTAGTCGCAATGCCTCTGTCTGCCCTCTTGTGAGCTTGCTGACCATGTAACGGCGCCGTTTCCTCCAGAATTCGCCTAATCCTCAACTTTTGGTGTTTGGAATGTCCGCCGAAGATACTAGAATGACTCTACAGACACGCCATTCAGACAAGTTCGCAAATTCGCCCATCCTGGTCTCTCTCTATCGCTATGTGGGCCCCACGAACGTTCCAGCTGCCCTTTCTCCACAACAAACTCGAGATCTCGCAACCTATGTCGAAGGCAACGAGTCCTTTGTGATGGATCTCTCTATGCTACCCCTGAAGGAACACACTCGCCTGCCGTGGGGCTTCGACAATGACTCGTACTTTGGCGCCGTCGTCACTGCCATGCTCAACCCCATGTTCATTCAAGTGACCTTCCTCAAGCTATGTCATCTTGCCCTCACTCGAATAGACGCATTATCGCCCCTCGCCAACATACTGGAAGGTCTGGATTTGAGCTACAACCAACTGGCTACCGTGCAGAAGGACTGCGCCATTCTGAGCTCCTTCTCTCGACTTCAGGAAGTCAACCTTGTTGGAAACCCGTGTGAGGATGATGAGGATTATCGCAACAAGCTCAATTCGATGAACCGTATGATCACAACCATAGATGGCGTCTCCATCTCCAGGCTCGCAACCTTCTTCTCTTTGGCTCCTGGCACTGTCATCGAAACTCGCGTTGTGATTACTGAAGAGGACCCCATCGCTACCTTCTTGGTACAATTCTTGACGTATTTCGACTCGGATCGACAGCATGGTGGCGAAGGCATCCTGACTTCCGCTTATGCTCACGACGCTGTCTTCTCTCTACACTACATGGCGCGCGGCGTCGTCAATCCCGACTTTGCTCCCATATCGATACGCAGAAATGTGGGCATGCTCCTTGGGCGCCTTCCACCCTCTCTTCACAACTTTGAATCGATCATAGTGGATGACGTGATCCCCATTTTCGGCAAAGTGCTCAG
>Ga0307375_10004910_pt1 | contig 12647 bp, 7 predicted proteins | sample TR1MG_FD_202531 | JGI IMG/M metagenome (GOLD analysis project Ga0307375, IMG submission 202531) | Soil microbial communities from Risofladan, Vaasa, Finland - TR-1 | ecosystem: Environmental > Terrestrial > Soil > Coastal area > Acid sulfate soil | place: Finland: Risofladan, Vaasa | collected... | reverse complement strand
TGCAAAAAGAGGGGAACTTTGAGATTCAGCTCGGCATGGCTCAAATGCTCCCATTCTGGCTTATTGCGATCATTCATGGCGACCAGCCCCCAGAACAGGGGAGAAGAGGCCACAAACGAGGAGGAAATCCACAAGAAGAGGCAGTCGACAGCACCAGAGTCGAAGGGGGAGTGGCATGAGCGACGGGGGCGGGTTAGCGACTCCGCCTTCTCGAAACACCAGGATGACCTCGTTCTCACGCCTCTGCGATCAGCCCTGACCCCAGGTCGTCCTAGTCTATCCCTTGCTGCCGAGCTTCGCACCACCCACCCTAGGCTCCGACATAATCGCACTTGGAATATAGTAATCAACGGTAGTTCTCAAGTCCAATGAAGGGTTCTAACCAGAGCAATACTTGCTATCACTGACGGTAGGGCGATCGGAATGTCCTTTCGAAGTCTTCGTCTAATAGCAGGACTCATGAGTCATCCATCGAGATCCAATGCGTATTAAGGTATTGAGATTGTCTTTTGTGATGAAGGGCCCAGCTAAGTTGGATCATCATTGTGGCGGCGTCGCATGACAGACAATGTTCAAAGTAAGGCAACTCTGGGACGATGATGCACGGTTTTGCTGTTCTGCGCTGTCCCACCAAGACTCCTTTCATAAAAAGATCACTTTGAAAATGATGCGGAATACCAAAAAAACGGAATGGAAAATGACACGGTTGCCCAAACAGAAACCAGGGATCTACATGTCTGCAAGTGAGGAGCGTGTGGTGATCACAAGCTGCTGCTAATCAGATCCAAGCCTTCCCATTTCCTTCTATGGGTTGTCCATAATCTGAAACGGTGCTTCTGGCCCAAGGGTGTGAGAAGGTGCAAGGTTTGGAAGGGATGGCGAAGTTCGAGTGCGAAACGCGTCTGGACACTCCGCCAGCACCGAGTTCGCCCACTCCAAAAGCGCACGCATCGGCGCAGCATTCACCTCGTCACCATACTCAGACTTGGAAATTTGGTACTTCAAGATAAGTATCCAAATCACTTCAGAGAGGAGCAGCAGTGGGGACGACAGAGAGTGGAGGAATGCGCACACATTTCCAACCAAGATAACGAGCACATCACCAGTAACAACAGGTAGGGCATAGGGGGGTCAGAATCATTCAGCTGAATGTCATCTCGAGGGGGGTATTCGGGCATTGGAATAGGAACCAAAGCAAGGCAGAGAAGCATGGGGAGAGAGAGGACACATCTCCACACGCACAGCCGAATTGGAATGCGAATACGTGACTTTAAGTGTTGGAAATTGGAAACGTACAACCGAGATCGAGCTGAGAGTTCTTGTTGATGATATCCTCAGCAGAGATGTTGAAGAGCTGTACGCCCTCGAGCTTGACGAGCGCATCGAGCGCCGTGTTCAGGTTCTGCAGTTGTTGGAAACTGGATTTCGGGTTCTTTTGGGGCTTGGCAAGAGTTCTTTGGGAGAGGACAGATACGAGCTGATGATGCACATAACCATTGGCAAGATCATTCTCAAGGTTCTCGATGACGATGTTCAACGCCACCAAGTGAGTGTTACACCAACGAGTGAAGGTCTAATTCATCCCAGCAGCCAGCGACGCAGGCGAATCCTACTTTCTGCTGACTTGGTTTGAACTAAAGATCTGCGACTTCGCAAGAACTCGTAAAGTATTCGAATCTTCTCCGATATGTGCCTACTGCTGCAAGTGAGCTGGAGACAACGGACGTGCAACATCCATCCCGCCAGAAAACTCCACACCCAGCTCCGAGTCACATCATCACTTGGGCGCGTATACACCTCCTTGCGGTTGTTCTCATCATCTATCACTCCTCCAAGCATCTGTTCGATGCTTTTCAAGCAACAGCACGCGACACTGGGGCAGATTCGCCAACAGACATGTGTTGGGCTTCAATGCTTCAAAAGACACCCGATAGGAATAACTACATGGTTGAGAAACTGCACTTTTGACAATAGGTGACCTTCGTTGTGTTTCCCAAGGCAATGCTCGACGATTCTTCGTTCCGCCTGGAAAGCGGACCTGGGTGGTCTTCCTCCTCTTCCAATTTCCGACGGATATCGGCCGCAGAAGGAGGGCAGTTACTCGATTGGGCCCGTTATGGCTCTTAACGCTTTAACCTTACCCAGAGCTGAATGGTGGCTACCAAGTGCGCCAGACAGATTAGCTCCCCAGGAGTGTTGTATGATGTAGGAAAGAGTCAAAACCCCAAATCTATCAAGTAGTCGGACCAAATGACATGTTGAAGTGAAGTATCACGTATGCGTTTTCAGAGAGGAATGGCTGCAGAAGGGTCGTTTTGAATTCCAACTTCCAGTCATTCCTCTCTGCGTTTCTCGTCCCTCGTGTCCTACTTCACTTCTCCCATGGGTTGGTAGAATGTCTCAGGATTCAGACGAGACGATTGACCAAGGACCAGCTTGGGGCTGGGGTTGGCTATCTGATGCCGCCAAAGTCGCGAAATCTGCTTTCGACGCCAACGTCAAGCCAGCTCTCGAGTCTATGGAACAAACGACTTCTCAGTTCGGTACGCCCCTCTTTCTACCATTCTTGAGCTATCGTGTTCCTGCTTGACACTGTCTACATTGGGAAGCCATGGCGCGAATATTTACCACGTTGCATCTCCTTTTCTGACACTCATTCGCGCTCTTTGTTCCCCTGTACTCCGGAAACAGTTCAAGATGTGGCAAAGGCGATCGAGGTGCCTGAGGAAGAGGCCGAAGTGGCTCCTGTAGAGGATGTGGATCGAGTGAAATCCCCTGGATCTTCCTACCCCTCAGATCAGGTTCCGCATGAGACTGATACGACTGAAGAGCCTCAAGACGATGTGCGTGCCTTCTATTCTATCATATTCAATTCGTTTCGTTGGTTCAGAATGTGTTGCTGACCTCAACTTCCGTCGTGCTCCCTTCCGACCGGCAACGTGTCCTTCTTCCCCCTCGTTCTCGTGTTCTCAGTCGATTTTCAGCGATGCCATGGGCGGTATCGCGTACTTAGGAGGTATGGTGAAGAAGCTGGGTTCCCAATTGGGCGACGTGGACGCGGTCGAGGAGACGTTCAAAAAGGGCGGTGCGAAACTCAAGTCTGCCTTTGAGGATGCCTACCAATTCATCACTGAAGACGAGGAGATTCAACGCCATCCCATTTCCGGCTCGCCTCCTAGAAGAACAGGTCAAGGAGCCTCGAATGCGGAAGCAACGCCGTCGAAGGATCTTTCCACCTCCTCTGCTGTGCCTAGTACTCCTTCTGCCTTCCCCTCCACTCCTGGCAGTGCGCCTTCGAATGCATCATCGTCTTCTTCTGGGTCTTCAGCAACTATGACAGCGTCTGCGCCTGCATCGCGCGCTTCACTCGCGTCGCCTACTTTCGCATCGCTTTTTGAAGCCAAGATGGGCGCTGTGGATCTATCTGCCCTTGAAAACCTGTCTATGCACGCCTCGCTACAATTGCAGCAGATACTACGGAAACTGGACGATGCACAGCGCGTGACGGTCGCACAGCAGCAAGACGAATTGCGCGCCATTTTCGCCGCTGACTCTCTGGCTGAAGGCGAAGCTGTCATGGACTTGGCTACCGTTACTTTGCCGGAAAGTACTACTGCTACTGCCGAGGGAGAGGAGCCAACTAGAGACAAGTTCCAGACGCAGTTGCAAGCGCTTCACCAAAAGGTCTCCTTCTACGCCTCACGTACAGCCAGTCTTCAGAGCTTCGCTCTCAAGGCCCTCAACGAGTGCAACATCCCCGATACTGGCGACATCCAGGCATTGACCGAGGGAACGCTCAATTACAGAGGCAAGATGCAACTCGAAGCACTTCGCCAACTCGCCGAATTCACCGCCTTATCTGTACATCAAATCCTGCTCGCCGCCGAACACGTAAAGGAACATCATCAAAGAGACCCAAGCATGGACATCGTGGCTCACGCGAAGCTTGTACACGCGCTGACACTCACGACAAAGCAACTCGCATGGAGTATCTCCTCACATATCGTCGCTTCAATGAAGGCACTTGGAAACACATTCAAAGAGAAGGCGACCACAATAGGAGCAGCGCACCAATCCACGCCGGCAACAGTTCAAGCAACACTCAAGAGAATCTCGGCTGGGATCTCCAGCGTGCAACTTGACCTCGCCACTGCAATGGGATCACTCCTCGACGCCTCAAGGTTCACCATCGCCATCTTCCAACATCTACAAGCTTCTAAATTGACTTCCACACAGGTTTAGAAGGAAAATTTGTACATGCAACTTGAATGTACAGCCGACTTCTGCGTACTGCTTCTCCAGTTTCAAACGCTGCAATGCGCTGCACAATCGGTCCCAAAAACATCTCCATCTGTATCATTGGGAAGACAAACGTAAATTGGAATGTATATCATGCAGTTATTGGGGGATGGGAGTACTCTCTCTCAAGAGAGAGGGCATTTGGAATACATTGAACATTTCCGGGGTGTATAGGGGACTTCGATTCGCAGTAGCGCAAAAAGTGTGTGTGTACAGGTTGAGGAAGAACAAGACGTTCGTTGGGAAGGGTTGGAAGACGCAGTAGAGGTGAAGTAGATGGGTGGAGGTTTCCCGGATCGGCGAGGGCCGATCGCGTGTATGAGTGGACGTATCCTACGAGTATGCAGTATGTTTGAGCACAACGGTCTGCCATAGAAGTAGTAGTGGTGGCAGTAGTAGTAGCAGTGGAAGTAGAAGGTGTAGAAGATGGAAAGAAGGGGAGGGAGACTGGTTCGCTTATTGCTGAGCGCACTGGACGCCAGGTCCTTGTTGTCCTTGGTGGTGGTCATCGTCGTCATCGTCGTCGTGCTGGTGTCCGTGGCCGGTGCCGTTGGATTCAGGGCGAATGGAGACGGTGTCGGAGGAGAGGTGGACGTGTTCGACCTCGTCTCCGGTGGGAAGCGGGAGAGCCTTGGGAGGCGCGGGGAGCACGTTCTTGAGTGAGTTGAGAGCCTCAGGCTTGAGTGAGCCCTTCTTTGGGAATTCGACCTTGAATTGGATGAAGAGACGTCCCTTGACGAGCGGGTTGCCGCGGAGAGGCATACCCTCGCCGTTGATGGAGCGCACGTCGTCGGGCTTGATGATCTCTCCGGGGTCGGACTTGACGATCAGGACGCGTCCGTCCATGTGTGGGATGGTGAATTGGAATCCACAGAGGGCTTCGTGCAGCGTAAGTGTCTTCTCCATGATGAGGTCGTTGCCAGAGCGAGTGAAGAGCTCGTGCTTCTTCTGAACTACGACGAAGATGAGGTCTCCGGGCTCCATGCCTGGCGCCTGATCTGACTCGCCTGCGAACGTGATCTTGTTGCCATTGGCCATACCCTTCTCCACGAACACTTCGAGCGTCTTCTTAACCTTCTCCACCTTCTCGCCACGACACTGCGTGCACTTGTCGCTGTCCTTCACAATCTCTCCCTTGCCCTTGCACTGCGGGCAGACGACCTGCATTTGCTGCACCATGCCAGGACCAATGGGCTTCACCACCACCTTCACTCCGTGGCCATCGCAACCGTCGCACTTCTTGGGTGTCACACCGGACTTGGCGCCGGAGCCATTGCAGGTGCCGCACAGCACATCCTTCGTCAATGCGATCTTCTTCGTCTTACCATTGTACAAATCGTCAAGGGAGATCTGCAGATGATGCACGACATCCTCACCACGACGAGGGCCGGTACGACGACCACCACCGCCACCAAAACCACCAAACATGCCGCCGAACATGCGCTCGTAGATGTCGAACGGATCCGCACCACGGCCGCCCTGGCTCAAACCTTCCTTACCATATTGATCGTACATCTTACGCTTCTGCTCATCGCTCAATGCCTCGTACGCCTCGCTGATCTCCTTGAACTGCATGGCGTACACGACAGTCACGGATTAGAACCAAACCATTCGCAGCACCACCAGCGCCACCATCAGCACCACGCATAAGATACGAGAACACAATTCAACAGATCCACCATGTAGCAACACAATAAAACATACAAACATCGATCATGTGAATGAAGAAGTCCATGTACGGCCAAAAGAGGGACGATCATGCAAAGAAGGGAGAAAGACTTGGTCAGCAACCTTCGCACGACACTTCTCAACGCAAATCCATCATCATCCGATCAAAAGGAGTCAAAAGAAGGCACATTCGCTGCAATGATGGGGGCAAATGATGCGAGAGATGTTCAAACTGGGCTGACTCCGAGAGCCGAGCGGAGAAAAGGACCAGCATCTCACTTCTTCGCCACACCGAGACGGTAATGTGTTTGGGGTAGGATAGCGTACCTTTTCAGCTGCATCGGGATCGTCGTTACGGTCAGGATGGTACTTGTGGGCAAGAGGACGGTACGCCTTTCGGATCTGCTCAGGCGTAGCAGTTGGGGGGACTCCCAGGCGGTCATAGAACTCGGTCTCCTTGACAGACATGTTTTGAGAATCGCGTCAAATGGGGTCGACGGAACGGAACAGGGACGGGCTCCAGAGACAACTGGCTGGAAGCGGGCTTGGTGACAGAAGCGGCACCCGCGCCGGCCAGAATTTCCCGAGTTTGGGCTTCTCTTCCTGGCCAAGTTCAGCGGAGTCCACGCGAGTTTTCTGTGTTATGCCTCTCAATTCTTCGCCTTCCCCGGCCTCGGTTGTCTTCCGAAATGCGTAGATCGAGTTTTCAGAGTGTGTTTCGCGAGAATACCACACAATAGAAGAGGAAAATTGGGCCAGTGGCTGTTTCAAAGTGTTTCAGTTTTATCCGAGTTTTCAACATGTGCTCGTTCGAATTGAGCTGCGATTCGAGAGAATTACGTTTAGTTCCCTCGTGGATGTATTGATGGAGTGGGGAGGCGGGGAAGAGGGAGGAGGAAGGGGATGTGTTTAAACGACGTGCGAGAACTGCGAAATCTTGTCCTTGCGTCCTTGCAGAATGCACTCAGCGATCCAGACGATGTAGCGGATCTCTTGTTCCTTGAGTTTGAAGTAAGAGTAGAAAGCAGAGTAGGCGCCGTGGCGAGTGAAGGCGATACGGTTGAGTTTGACCTCGTAGTCTACGAAGGCGTCCTCGAGGGTCTTGTCGTCGTCTCCACCTTGGAGTCCAGCGTCAGCGAAGAGCTCGCGATAGGCAGGGTAGGATTCGATGACGGTGCGCACTTGATCGGCGTCGTCTGCGCGCTTGAAGCGTTCGAGACCCTCGGGATAGAGAAGACCGAGAGAGGGGTAGAGCTTGGCGCGCTCGTCTCTCTGAATCTCCGTGCCGAACGAGTTCAGGGTGATGTTGATGGAACGTCTATCAGCCTCGAAAGTCAGAATCTCCAACATCGCCTCAGCAGTGACCCCTCCCATCTTCCTGCAGAACTCTGCGAAGTCCTCGAGGTAGGACTTGAAGAGCGTGTTACGGATGATCTCGATGTTCATCTCGTTCAAGTCCTCAACTGACAAGCAACCTTGGATATACGGCGCCAATGGAGTATCGACCAGGATATCATCATACAGATCAGACAAGGTACCAGACGCCTGGATAGAGTTGATTCCCTCAAAGATACCAAGAGGATGGAGTTTCGCCTTCAACGCCTCCGGCTCACGCTCGTGCAACGTGCCACTGATCAGTAGCACCACATTATCAATCATATAGCCATAACGAATGTATTCCAAGAAGGTAGACAGAGGTGCAACGGCACAGGAGCGCAGATACTCGAACTCTTCAACCATCTTGCCAGTCGCGCGCTCTCCAATCGTCGTAGCTGCGAGGGGGGAAGGCTCATTGTCCAAAAAGTCTCCATATGCCGTAGTCTGCAAGTGAATCTTCAAATCTACGGAAATCAAATGACACAACAAGCCATCAGTGAACTGTAAAACGACTCACAAGAGCAAGGCCGGAAAAACAGGAACGCAAATTCTCGATTCCAGAGCTTCAAGAAGCACACAGTCCAGATAGCTCACATCAACAGGTATTACAAGTACGACTCTGCACGAGGAGATAAGAGAGGGAGCAGCTGAGGCCAGGGGAAGTTGAGGAAGTGAGCTCTGAAAGTTCTCGTGTGTCGGTGTGTTGCACTCCCAAGACGACCAGAACACACGAACCAAGTTTTCGGTCATTCTCACCCACTCACGAGCACCACACTATCCTCAACTCAACCACTACAATACTTCGCACCGCATCCTCAGACAGAAAACTCAATAGAAGACGTACCATCGATAACATCGCACTGAGACAGATTCGCATAGTCGGCGGGACCTAGCAAGCCCAATTTGAAACCACGTAGGATGCCATCAGCGTAACCATCATTAATGTTGAAGCTCAACAGAGAGCCGGGGGAAGGACCTCGGTAGTTCATCTCAGTGGCGCGGACTGACGGTTCGAAAGTCGAGACGCGACTCACGCCGGGTGGCAAATAGGGAAATGAAGAGGGAACAGCCCGCTCTCTCCATGCCGGCATTCATGTGGCCATCGAGTTGTGTACCTCAATTTAACCGTTGAGAATCAAATGGAACCTACTCAGTGCGACAGATCTCATGATGGAACCTCGTAATACGCCATGGACGATGTAATGCATCCAGTTTGCGGTGGACGTTTGAGCCTCCAATCAGTTGGTCCCATCCCTTCCACTCTTCCAAACGCCGGAGCTTCGTCTTATTCTTCGAGTGATCGTCTCCAGCCTTCGACTGCATTCGACTCGTGTGTGATCATTCCGGCGCTCTCGACTCCCTCTCTTTCCCTGCTCTGCTTCCTGTTTTGGTTCGTACGTTAGAAGAGAATTGGGCGCTATGGATGTGGAGAATACAATTCAAGTGCGGTCTTTCCGTTTCGACCTCGCTGAGGCGCTCAATACGGTGTTGAAAACCTGCGGCGAGAATCCGACGGTCGCTCACTTTTGCCAGCGTATTTTGGCTCTAGACGTACGTGTACCATCCTCTCGCTTTCAATTTGCCTTTCACAACTCATGTTACTCTTTGAAAACTGGCGGGTAGCGTCACCACCACTCGTTCAAGCCCACCGGGACGATAGTTTTGGACGGAAACATTCCTTGCATCAATTCTGAGCACTGTTATCCACCTTTCGTCTCTTATTCCTCATCCTCGTATCTAAAACACCCCATACTAACGTTCTATCTTGGTTATGATGGAATCTCAACTCACTTTTCGGTGTAACTTGCGATTTTCGGTGGAACAGGTTTGGTCAGCTCAAGATCGCAAGGAAATCCTGCAGAATGTTTCTCAATGGTTACTAGAGCCTTCATTGACTTTGAAAATCGCGAATTCGCTGCGTCCTGTGCTGGAGGAACTGGTATACCTAGCTCGTTCTGCTTCACACTTTTCCAGTGGCGTTCATCCTTCCAATGGTATCTCACTCTCATTAGAGTACAACATTCGATTGGCTTCTGCGCTTAGCAAACTTTGCAGAGTGTCTCCGGCGTGTATCACCACTAGCAAGCTGTACTTTTCCGACTTCGATGTACTCCGCTCGATTGAGACTTTATGGCCTTTGATTCAGAAGGATGTCTCAACACAACCCCATGAAAACGACTCTTCCATCTTTATACATGCTTCTGAGTTGATCATCGAAGTACTCCGTACGACATGGAGATTGGTGAAGCTATCCGCATTCTCGATCAATCAATCCGCCTTGCTCAGCTTGCTTCAGAAGTGTGAGTCATGTTCTGGGTCTTCCTCTTCTTCTCTTCTTCTTCTTGGTGATGCCTCATCGGTGGTCGACTTTCTGCAACGCGTGTACATTCTCAGCAGCCAATGTCTGGCCCACACTCTTGGCGTGTCCGATTCCGAAATTCAGTCTATCCCATCGTTTTTGAATGCCCAACACTCTGGCTACCTCTCTATGATCGACGAGGATGATTCGGGCGAATATCAATTGCTACTGGCTACTGCGAGTTGGATGCACAACACCTCATCGTCTTCCTCTTCTGTTTCTACTTCTTTTGGAAATTCCGATTCTGTACTTACCACCGCTACTGTTCATACGATTCCCACGTCTGCTCCTTCGAAATTGCTGACGGCAAAGGACTTGCAAAGCGGGTTGGTTGACGTCTCTGGCTTCCTTCTGCAGAACAATGCTGGTGCCTACAAGCCCCCCACCCATCACAATCATCAACAACTCATCATCACTCCTACGACGAGCCACAACTTGGAGGCGCTTGCACTCGCAATTGGCAACGAAAAGCCCGTCCTGTTGCTGGGTCCAACGGGTAGCGGAAAGTCAGCTCTCATTAGCCATGTCGCGTCTCTGGTCAAGCGTGAGATCACTACCATTCACATTGGCGAAGCCCTCGATGGCAAGAACCTGTTGGGTGGATATGTAGCCACTGAAGTCCCTGGACAATTCCGCTGGGTGGAAGGTCCGCTCACTCGCGCCGTCTCTCAAGGACACTGGCTGGTCATTGAGGACCTCGACATGGCCTCTCCTGAAGTCTACGGAATCTTGCAGCCTCTCGTTCAATCTCGTCAACTCTTCATTCCTTCCAGAGCAGAGACAATATACGCAGACCACGGATTCAGCTTGTTTGCCACCGCCACCACTCCCACTCACATTCACGCCTCTTCGTCTCCTTCTGCCGCTTCATCATCATCATCTTCTTCTTCTTCTGCATCATTGTCAAGGCTACAGTCAACTTCGGCGACAGCTACCTCCCTCGCAAAGCTTCAACAGTCTTCGTTCTGGACCAAAGTCGTCATTGATCCTCTCAATCCTCACGAGCTCACACAGGTCTTAGATCTCGGATTCGGACTGGGACAACTCTCTCATGTCATCGTTTCAACCCACGAATCACTCATTGCTGCCTGTTCGAAGGATGGCATCTCACTGCGAGCAACCGAGCGACCGCTCACCACTCGAGACGTTTTGCGTTGGGCGAAGCGCGTCAAGTCCGCTCTGCTTTCTCACATGAGCGCCAGTGGACACTCTGAATCGGAATCGCTGGCACTTCTCGCACCCAACCGAACCATCTCCAGTGGAATCCGAGAACTCGCCCTCAAAGAGGCTCTTGATGTCTACATCTCTCCTGCCCAACACTCGGCTCTCGCTGATGTCAGATGCGAAATCTTGGCCTCCTCTTGGCAGATCTCACTGGACAGACTAGATTTGCTCAGAAAGAGCAGACCGACATTGGAGAGCACCGAGTCAGCTTGCTTCGTTGGACGATCCTCTCTTGCTGTAAATACCAACCCCAAGACTCTTACCCCTCCGCTCTCGACATTGCGCGAGGTGTTTGTACCTACTACGCGATCATTGGGGCTCTTGGAATGGCTTTCAGTAGCAGCTCAGCACGTCGAGCCCGTTCTGCTCGTTGGTGAGACTGGTGGTGGTAAGACCTCGACGATTCAGCATTTGGCAGCGAGGACGCGAAGAAAGTTGGTCGTTTTGAACATGAGTCAATCTAGTGATACTGTGGATCTGTTGGGTGGTTTCAAGCCTGTCGACCTCTCCATGCTCGCCAATCCCCTTAAGCGCATCTTCGATCGCATTTTCATCAAAACTTTCTCCAAGACCAAGAATCAAGAGTTCATTGACCGTGTACATGGTTCATACACCAACAAGGACTGGAGAACATTGGCTGGCTATCTCGCCAAATCCTGCAAGCTCGCTACCACCAAGTTTGAACAACGTCAACAACAAGAGCAACTACAACGACAACAAGCTACTCCTGAAGTTGGAAGTCCACCTGTGCGCGAAACGAAGCGACGAAAGACGCAGAACGAGGAATTGGATGAGGAGTCGATTCGACAGGCGTTTGCTGGGTTTGACGATCTGGACGCCGAGACCTTCCCTTCTCACTTGCCAATGGAGCAGCAGTGGAAGCTCTTTTCATCGCGTGTCCAGCGATTTGGTGTTCAAGTGGATGGTGTGAAGGCGTTCCAGTACGTCGAGGGCGCCCTCGTAAAAGCCGTCCAGCGTGGAGAGTGGGTGTTGCTTGACGAGATCAACTTGGCTTCTGCTGAGACACTGGAGTGCCTGTCTGGATTGCTTGAAGGAGACAGCTTGGTATTAAGTGAGAGAGGCGACATGGAGGCGATTCCTCGCCACCCCGACTTCCGCCTCTTCGCCGCGATGAACCCTGCCAACGATGTCGGTAAGTCCAATTTGCCTTCAGCCTTGCGTGCGCGCTTCAGCGAGTTCTATCTCAGTGAATTGGAGGACCGCGACGATCTGGCCATGATCGTTCAAGGTTACCTTGCCCGAGTTAATCCTAAACCTCCCGCTGCTACCATTGTCGACTTCTACCTAACTGCTCGCAAGGAATCCGAGACTAGACTTGTGGACGGTTCCAACCAAAAGCCTCGCTTCAACTTGCGTTCCCTTTCTCGAGCGCTGGAGTACTGCGCAGATACGACCAACCTCTTCGGCTTCGATCGTGCCCTGTTTGAGGGTATTCAACTTGCGTTCCTCACCCAACTCAACACTGCATCGTATGACATTATGAATGCTCTCATTCACAAGATTATGAAGACCAAGTCACTCAATGACAAGGTCTTGAAGACGCCTCCTTCAGTCGCCAACTTCCAGCGCAATCTCGGTGGCACACTTGCCTCCTCCTCAAACTCAACCTCTTCCTCCTCATCTTCTTCACAATCCCCCATCCCGTTTGAGCAATTCTTGTTGGAAGCAGGTCCGTTTTCGCCTTTCAAAGACCCTCGAT